>Ga0315338_1003759_pt1 | contig 12835 bp, 7 predicted proteins | sample ASW8metaG_FD_204518 | JGI IMG/M metagenome (GOLD analysis project Ga0315338, IMG submission 204518) | Ammonia-oxidizing marine archaeal communities from Monterey Bay, California, United States - ASW #8 | ecosystem: Environmental > Aquatic > Marine > Coastal | place: USA: California | collected... | reverse complement strand
AGACAGGTTGGCAGGATGTCGATGATATGGCCAGTCTGATGGGTGATCGTCCCCGGCTTGATCTGTCCTGGCCAATGAACGATCAGGGGCGTGCTGACCCCGCCTTCGTGTGTCCAACTTTTATATCGCCGGAAGGGTGAATTTTGCGCCCAGCCCCACGATGGACCCACTGCGGCGTAATCGTCTTTTGGACCAGGTAGACGAACTTTCGGATCACGTCCGCCGGGCTCTTCTGCACAGCCGCCGTTGTCTGACAAGAACATCACTAACGTGTTTTCGGCAACATTTTGTGCTTCCAAAGCACGCATCAGCTTGCCGATGTTTTGATCCATCGAATCGATCATTGCAGCGTACACAGCCATCCTCAGGTCTTCAAATTTATGATTCGCCGTCTCCCATGCGTAAGCCCTGGAATCGCCCATCGAAAGCCGCCAGTTGGCATCTATCAAACCTAAATCTATTAATCGTTCGTAACGTCTGCGGCGCATGACATCCCAGCCTTCCAGAAATTTCCCTCGATACTTTGCAATATCTTCTGGCTTAGCATGCAATGGATAGTGAGGGGCCGTGTAACAGAGATGAAGGAAAAAAGGCTTGTCATTTTTTGTAAAACGCCCAATCGTTTTTATGGCGTGGTCTGTGAAGGCATCGGTTGTATAAAAATCTTTTGAAAAACTAGTGATACGATTATGGTTGTGGCTGAAGAAACGAGTTCGACACTGCTTATAGGGTGGATCGGGAATCGCTGGGTCGAAGAAATTGCAACAACCATCTAGTAACCCATAGAATTCCTCGAAACCGCGATTGCTAGGATGGGTATCTTGCTCACGACCCAGGTGCCACTTACCACACAATGCAGTTTGGTAACCAGTAGCCTGCATCACCTCGCCCAGGGTGACCATGTTTCTCGTGAGTAGCCCCACTTGAGGACGCGGATACAATCCTGTGAGTATCGATGCCCGTGTGGTTGTGCATTTGGCATTGTTGTAGAACTGGGTGAAGCGAAGGCCATGGCTTGCTAAGCGATCGAGATTAGGCGTCGCAACCTCTCCACCATAGCAGCCGAGATCAGACCAGCCCATGTCGTCGCACATAATAAGCACGATATTTGGGGGTTCAGCGGAGTGAAGGAACGAGGTCATCAAACAAACTGCAAGAACACCGCTAGCTATCGTGGAAAAGAGAATTGGGGAGGGATGCTTTTTGAGAATCATTGTGGGCCTCATGCAAATTCCTAAGAATAACTATCAATGATTTGGTAAACTATTTACTAATTGTAACAATGCATATAACCGAATGTGAGGCTTCTATGTCTGCACGAGTCTTTTCTCTTTTTCTTACTTGCTGCGCATTAGTTACTATCTGTCAGCAATCATCAGCAGATTCGCAAGGCTACACAGTACGTCAGATCACGTTCGGTCCCAAGCACCATTTTTTTGGTTATATCGGCCATGTTGGCAATATTCCTTGGAACGCCAGCGGACGATACATCCTGGCTTTAAGAGTGGGCTTTCAGGATCGACTGCCAGACGCAAATGATCCGGCGGAAATAGTTTTACTAGATACGCAAGACAACTATTCTGCAAAGAAGGTTGACCAGACTTTGGCATGGAACCCTCAGCAGGGCACCATGTTTTACTGGAATCCGCAGGCACCAGAGACACAATTTTTCTTCAATGATCGCGATCCAGAGACGGGCAAGCTATTTACAGTGTTGTTCGATATTACGTCAGGAAAACGCGTTCGGGAGTACCGTTTTTCTGATACACCGGTCGCTAATAGTGGCGTTGCTCAGAAGGGCGGTTATTTTTTGGCCATAAATTACGGGCGCATGGCAAGACTGAGGCCTGTTACTGGCTACGTCGGTGCTTGGGATTGGACTTTAGGTGTTAATGCCCCTAAAGATGATGGCATTTTCAAGATAAATATTAAAACCGGCAAGAAAGAACTGCTCGTCTCTTTTGCCAGACTGCGAGACGAAATACGAAGCTCGGCTCCACATGTTGACAATGCAGCCTTATTTATTAACCACACCCTCTGGAATCGAGATGATGATCGTGTCTATTTCTACGCACGGGGAAATTTCAGAAGTAAGCTTCCCAAAGTGGATGTTCCGTTCACCATTGATATGGACGGGACACTACAGATTCACCAACACGTTGGCGGACATCCCGAGTGGGAGCAGGGACACCGAATGATAGGCGACGCCAATGGTGAACAAATTATTTACGACACCGATACGAAAAAAATTGTCGGCAAACTCGGGCAGACTGATTCATTTCCAGATCCCGGCGGCGATATCGCGCTCTCGCCTAATGGCAAGCAATTTGTAAACGGATATGGCAATAAACGGCCTGGAGAAAACTTTTATGCAATTCTACTTCGAGAGGAAGGCCGTTTGATTCGGACGAATGCTTTTTCTCGTGGCTCTTGGGTATCTGGAGCGTTACGACTTGACCCGGCCCCATGTTGGAACCGTACCGGTACGCAGATTGTCGTGCCGGCAATCTCTGACGATGCTCAGCAGAGTCGCCAAATGTTCGTTATAAGTCTTGAATGAAAAGCAGTATCGCGCACTCAACGGCTACAGCACTGACTACATCCATCTCGTTAAGAATCGGCGCCTAAAAGTATTTCAAGGTCCAATATCTGCAAGAAACATTCCTTAACTGCCAATGTTTGCTATCATCGACGCAGCTATTAGGAATAAAAAGCAGACACCTACGCTGATCACAAACCCAGTCACGTCCGTTGAAGTTGGCTTCTGGATTTCTAGCTTAGTACCTGGGAACAGTTTTTTGTAGTCATATCGCGATGGTGAGGCGTAAGAGAGCTCTAATTCGCAACGATCCCTTTCTGGATCAGGATCAACGGGTGTTTTCATCTTGGCATAGTAACGATCGAGAGCCTCTTTCGAGCCGGACCGAGTAACAAAACTTAGCATTACCATCACCAATAAAGGCGTGATTGCGCGAGGTGGCAGCCGCAATGTTTGCAACATCGCCTTGTCAGCTTTCCTTAAATCCATGCCCAGCATGTGGTAGAGATAATAGTCTAAATTCAGCCGCCCTTGCCCCTGAAAAGTTCCTTGCTTGCGACGATTCACAACCAATTTCGTACTCTCATCGCTTTCTGTACGCGAAATTTCTTCAAGCGTTGTTTCCCCTGTCGCTGTAACACCACCACCCCAGAAAATCGATGTGCCGCCAGTGGTGAATTCGTCGACAAACATATCGCCTTGAGTCAATTCCTCCGGCTGTGGCCCAGTTGGATTGCCAGCCTTTTTCCAGAGCGTGATAGCCGCTTGACGCCTGGCAACATCCGCGGGAGTTGCTTGACGAGAAATTGAGGTCGTCACCACGTCGTTAGTGATAGCAAGTTCTTGATTGTCGCGGAGCGAAGGCATCATCGTCGGTAATGTATAAGGAATCATAAAGAAAAACGCTAATGAAAATATCATCGTTCCCCAAGCAGCCCCTGTTGTGGCTCGACGCCAAAACATCCCAATCCAAAATGGTGCTGCAAACAGGACGGCAATCTCCAGCGCCAATTTATACTGGGCAAACACATCGAACGCGGCCAGGGAAACGACAGAAGCACCAAAAACAATCAACAGTCCAGCAATCCGACCAGCTGTAACATACTGTTTTTCACTTGCGTTAGGATTAATGTAAGGAGCATAGATATTACGCACCAGCAGGGCCGAGGAAACCAACATGTAACAGTCGACGGAGGACATGAGTGCAGCCAACAGACAAGCCAACATTAATCCAACGAGACCAAAATAAACTCCACCAATGGTAACTCGGCCTAAGATTTCTCGAGTCGCCACGCCCCAAACCAAGTCGGGATCTTGGTTGATTTCTAAACTGTCAGCTAGCAAGGCAACTACAATCAACGCCGTGATTGCCCAGCCAATCGTACAAAACCGTTTCAAAAAATTACCCGTCACCAAACCAATCCGAGCCGCCTGCTCCGATTTTGCCGTGCCACCGCCTGTCGTAATAAAGTGCGGCTGAACCACAATACCAACCAACCCAAATAGCGATAATGATACAATGTAATGTAAAGGAAATTCACTCGAATGCGGGCCGCTAAACAGCTGAAAACTGTCGTCGCTAACCCTTTGATGCATAATGCTGAATCCGTCCCAGGTATCTAGCTCTGAAGCCTGAACCCCAGTTGAGACGGCATAATCGTCACCGTACTTGTCTACCAAAGCAGAAAGCCCATAGGGTATCAATATTACTGACAGCAGAATAATGCAGAGTCCTTGCACCAAGTCGGTCCAATAGGCTGCCGCTAAACCACCTACCACCCCATAGGCAACCAGCACGAGGGCAATGAGCGGGACAAGAACAAACCTCAGATGGGTTGGATCATCCGAGCTAATCCAACCCACCATTATCAAGATAGTTTCCTCACCCAGCAATGGCCCGGCGACTTTGGCAATGGCCGAAAACATGGTCGACAAATAGGTCATGTAGAAGCAAAAACCATACACCGTGTAGGCAGCTCCCATCGCTTTGCTTTCATAGCGTTCAACAAACCAATCGCCAAAGGTGATGTGCCGCATCCGACGATACCAAATTGCAAAAATCCAGTAGAACGGCGTTACAAAGAGCCACATCAGTACACTCCATACGCCGCTCAGACCACTAGTCCAAGTCGTACGGCCGACATTAATCGGTTCCTGAGATCCCGTGCCGGCACCAAAGGCTGCAAAAGTTTGTAGCAGTTTGCCAAAGCTACGACCGCCCATGAAGTAGTCTTCTTGCTTCTTTACACGCAAAGCACACACAATGCCAATCGCTAACATCACTAAAAAATATCCAATGAGTACGACAATGTCAGCTGTTTGCATGCGTCAGTTCCTGTTATCAACTTTTTGAAAAAGTCACCACAATTTTTTAACAAGTAGGCCTGAGCAACAATCGAGCAATCCCTGACACGAATTCAAACACCTTTTAGCGTCGGCGTCCACGCCGAATAGCCCCGACACTATTCAAATAAGTCCGCAACTCAGGCACTAGCGTACCAAGATCGTCTACGACTAGCTGCGCCATGGCTCGAGTGCCTTTACACGAAAAGTAGGCTTGATCGGACTGGCGATGCGAAAAATCGGCACTTCTCCTTGACCTTCTCTATCAAGCCGAGGCAAGCCAAAACTAAATGTGCGTAACCCCTAGCCAAATATTCATAAAAGTCTTGAATAAAAAAGCGGTACCGCATGCTTATGCTTTGCGGCACCGCTTTAAATCAAGATATATAAGTAGCGCTAGATTTATATTAAACTCGTCGAGATCTGCCACACAGGCAAAGCATGCCTGATAATGCTAACAGGGCTGTGGAAGGTTCGGGCACAGTCGTTGCGACGGCTGGGGCCGAGTAGAAGGCGAGATCATCGGCGTCTACGTCCATGTCGTTGTCAAGATCGCCATCAAAGTAGGTGGCTCGTCTTGTTTTCATTTTGCCAAGATCTGCTTCCACATCGGCAAGGTTCGAGGCATCGTAGAGCGTTCCGAATCCGCGTTGCCACTCCAACAGATCAGCACCATCAGCAAGTAGCTCGGGTAGATGTGCGAGGTCGAGATCGCCAGGCAAGACGCCAAGGCCTTGATTTGCGAGCACGATAGCTTCGTCCAAGCCATCTACAGCACCGTCAAGGTTGATGTCGCCAATATCAGCCGTGCCAAATCGCATATACTTAACTCCGATCCTCGCATCATTGACCGTATTACCAGGAGAGCCATCAACCCAGCTAGCAAAGGTAGAGTTAGAAGGAGGGCTTGTATGGGGACGTCTAAAGTTTGTGGTGACTTTATCGAACTCCATGCCGGTTACAACAGTTGAATTCCCGCCCCAGTCTGCATTTGTGGCATTTGTTGCGTAACCACCATTGAAGTTGCCGTTTGACTCGCTGATTTCCATTTCGGTACCAGTGAACGGCGTGGCTGCATCGGCCCCTTGCCTAAGCATCATGATGCCGATGTGGTTCTGGTCAAGATCGGCAGAAGTAACGGGCGTACCGTAACGAGTCTCGATAAAGTTTCCGCCACCACTTACCCCCGCGATGCCGGCAGAAATATTACTTTGGTTACCGCCTTCCCCCCATGTCCAGCCAGCTTCTTGGACACCGTTGGTGTCGTCGAAAGCTTCGCCAGGGCCGGTCCCAAAACCACCCTCACCAGTGGTTCCATTGCCTAACTTGCCGAAGTAGAAATTTGTCTTATAGGTTTGATTTCCCCGAGCAGTGTCGCCGAAGAATTCGAAGTACATATAGAACACTTCGCCTTCATCAAGCACCTCTGTCGGACCGGCAGCTCCAGCATCGCCGGCCTTTTCCCAGATAACACCTTGGTCTGTGGGAGAAAATCCGGGAAAAGTTCCTGGGACAGGATGGAGCACCAATGCTTCTTGATTTGTACCATTATCAAAATTAGGGCGACTGCTGTGAACCGTCTCAATATTTACGATCTCCGATTTAGCGCCTGCATTCCATTGCCAGCCTGTTGCGGCGGGAGATCCAAATGCGCCGACGCTCCCTGTTTCAAAGGAGATCTCTTCAATGACGGTAGCTGCCTGTACTGTTGCGCAGCACGCAATAACTATTCCCCAGGCAATGATTGCTCTCAGATACAACGAGCGGGAGACAAAAGAAAAGGAGCTTAAACGCGCAGCTAACGCGGTTTGAGAATACATGAGGCACTCCAGGTCAGAGAAGGAAATTAATCAGGCAAATAAGCAGGAGAAAGAGATGACAAGTTTTGAAATGAGTAACGACCTCTAATTAATTATATCAGAGCTACAAAGCAGATGTGTCTACAATTTCTTCACCATCGATCGACGATAGGCTGTGGTACGTATCGAGATCTACTGAATCACTGATGAATACCACATGACCATCAACAAATACAAATTGGGCGCCGCCGGGGTGATCGCTACCGTAAGGTATTTTCATACGGTTAGGCTTAACTAAAGGAAAGTGAGGCTTGAGATAACTTGGATCGACATAGTTTGGGTACTGCGTCGAATTAATAGGCGAGTGGGCAGTCATCAAACCACTGTCGTATTTCCAATTATATCGGTCCGTAACCCCGGCTGCTTCGCAAGGGTTTTTACATCTTCCGCCAACGTACCAGATAAGCGGGCCCCCTACGCTTTCAACCCCGTGACCTGCTCCTGCTCCATCTCTGTGCGGATGTACGTATTCTCCGATAGCCAGTGTATTTGCGGTACCGTCAGTAACTTGCCTCAAACCAACGGGATGGTTAATCAAGAAAGCACCGTCGTCGTAAACTCGTTCTCCAAAATTATTTTCAATCGGGAACGTTCCATCCAGAGCCCAGTTGTTCCCCCCAGCACATCCTGCGTAATCTCTGCGGTTTTGATAATCTAGCCATCGACTACTGCTCGGGCAGTGATAAGTATCAACTGCATGTGTCATCAGTGTGTCACCGTCTAGCGGATTTTCATAGGATCCACCATGATCCTTCTGGAAACGGTGCCATCCGCGATAAGGCCCACCATCCGTCGACCTGAATTGATATTGATCTTGCCAGTTTGATTGCTCTAAGTGTGCAAGCAGAAAGACAAACAGGGGATTTCCTCGGCAGTCATCCCCCTCTGGGCAGTGGACATCTCTGAGTATCTCTTCGCCAGGAGGCAAAGTGCCATTCGTGGACTCATAGTTTAAAAACGCCAACCCAAGCTGCTTGAGATTGTTCTGGCACTGAGAACGTCGGGCTGCTTCGCGCGCTGCCTGAATGGCTGGTAAAAGTAGTGCGACGAGTACCCCGATAATCGCTATAACGACTAGCAATTCGACAAGGGTAAAAGCGCTCTTTTTTGATGGCATTGACATCCCGATTATCCTTAAAAAAAGACCTCGAATATCATTAACTAAGCGTGTCGTACCTCTCCTAGAATCACACGCGAGTGAGGGCCATTTTGGAGAAATACTGTCTTTCCCAATCCATTACTGGGAAGGCTGGAATACACATCCTTTGAGAATTCTAAAAAAGTTGCTGCCAACCTCAAATGATAAGTCCGCTGGCCGCCAAGTGTGCCTGTCTCTCAGTTACCAAGTTACGCTGTGATTTAGCGTTAAATTCAGTCTAGGCGACACTCCCTTCCTCACAATCCGATTACACGGATTGTTGCTCCGTTTTTTCTACAGCCCCTGCAATGGAGGATTTTTGTGCTGCATGTGTGGGTGAAAGCGGTGTTTTTATGCTGTATTTTTAGGGTTTCTGAACGGATTTACGGTAGCTCTCTTTTCAATGGTATACAAGACCAACGCTTTTGGATTCGCTAAAAATTGTTACCACTATCCAACAAACTGGTGGGCACTAACTTTACCTAACGATCCGATTTGTTCCCTCAAGGTCGTTCAGTGCTTTATTGATAACACGAACCGTGTACTTCCCCTCGCTGAACAATTCGGTCTTAGGCAAAAGGGCAGCGTGCATTGCATCGATAAGTGGAGTTGCTTGCTCGCCAATTTCGTCTAGCACGATCGCCGCTTGAAGCCGTTCCCATTGCGAGCCGATCTTTAGTTCCTGGGAGAGAATCGGTAATGCCAACTCTGGATTGCCAAGGTGGCAAACAGCGCGTGCTGCAGCTATACGAACGGCACCCGATTCGTCGTCGAGCAATTCGGTCACATGACGTTTGGCAGACATGGCATCAGCGCCAATATTACCGATCCCAACGGCTCCCCAATAACGCACCACTGCTTGTTGGTCGTGCATTGCCTCGATCAATGCCTCGATAGCCGACACTCCGGCAACGGCATTTGCAGAGGCTTGGTACAATCGCTTTGCTAGTGCCTCGCCATTTTCTTGGCGAAGAATTCCGTAGCGGTGCCCGATGGGCACTTCGAGTTCAGCAAGTAACGGTTCTGCGATCATCCCAAGATCCTTGGTTTGAGTAACCCAAGTTAGGTGTTGCTGACGAAATCGATCGAGTATTTCAGCGTATTTTGGATCCCTGACAAGATTTGTTAGCTCATGCGGGTCGGAGTTTGTATCGTACAATTCTTCAACAGATATAGTTTCGCTAAAATATTTGTCCGCCTCTGGTGATAGGGATCCGTTTTTGTGACCATGGCGTAATTCTGTCATTGTCACGCCCTTTTCAGACGTGTTCATGTATTGGTAATAGGTTTTGAGGGGTTCGTAGTTACGTAAATATTTATAGCGTTTATCTCGAACCATGCGGATAATGTCGTATCGTTCGTCCATACGATCTCTAGCGCCGAAAACATACTTACGTGGATCACTTCGGCCGGCGCCCAGAAATGATTTCCCCTGCATATGTGCTGGCAACTTGAGCCCTGCCAGATTCAGCACAGTGGGGCCAAAATCAATCGAGCTCACAAGTTCATCGGTAACTAGGCCTGGCTTTCCTTGGTCTTCCTTGCGGAATTTCTCGGGAATCCGAACAATCAGCGGCACCCGAGTGCCAGAGTCGTATAACCACCTCTTCGCGCGCGGGAGTCCTACTCCATGGTCCGACCAAAACATGATGATGGTCTCGTCGTAAAGGCCATCCTCCTTGAGCTGAGAAATTATTTGGCCAGCCCAGGCATCCATGGCTGTTATCAGTTCGTAGTTACGCTTCCAGTCTTCACGTGTTTTCTGCGTGTCGGGATAATACGGTGGCAAAGTTGTCAGCTTGGAGGCGTCTTGCCGTTGGTGGGGCTTGAGAGATTGGGTTACCAATTGGTATTTTTCGTCTCTGGTAATTCCGCTTTCGTGGCAGCCTGTAAAGTTGAAGACTGCAAAGAATGGTTGATCCTTATTCTTTCGTCCTCGCCAATGTGCTTGGGCTGATGACTGATCCCAAGTTTCAGCGGGAGTGTTAAACTGGTAGTCTTCTTTCACGTTATTCGATGTGTAGTATCCAGCTTCTCGTAAATAAACCGGAAACGGTCGGATTTCTGGCGGCAAGTTGGCCTGACAACGCATGTGGTGTGTACCGAGCGTAGTCTGGTACATGCCAGTGATGATACCGCTACGACAAGGTGCACAGACGCCGGCCGTGGTAAATGCGTGCGTATAGCGAACCCCTTCGGTGGCTAATTTATCGAGGTGAGGCGTAATCGCGTGCGGATCGCCATAGCAGCCTAGTTGTGGACTGATGTCTTCTGCCGAAAGCCAGAGGATGTTCGGTCGCTGAGAAGCGGTTTGGGCTGATGTATTTTCTTGGAAAGGTAACAGAACGATCAAAGCGATCGAAATGCTGAGGAATGCTCGCATATTTTGGTGTTCCCTAAACAGACAACCGTAAGCACACTGGGTGGCTCTAGTCGATTATATGCCAAACCGAGCAGCAAGAGCCCCTAAGTTTCGATCGATTTCTCCAAATCGATGTCAATCCTGACCCACGGATAGAAGTAAGGTCGAGTTGATCTTTACGACACTGAATTACCCAGCATGCACAACTGCTCCATTAATCTTTACGATTTGGGTTGGTGATTAATTTCGACTAAGCATAGAGCTAGATTCAAAACCCCTTACCCCTGATTTTGAGAGGTTTTCAAGGGGTATGACGACCGGGGAGTTACGCCCACCCTACTGACGACACCATCAAGAGAAGGGGTTTTGAATCTAGCTCCACCATGCTGCATCCGTAAATAATATCCACGTTGCTAAAGAGTAAAGTTGGTAAGATGTAAAGCATCGAATGAGGCTGATTTTGCCTGCGGTATTCGGCAAGGTTTCTTCTCGCATGCTCACCTATAGTCTTCGCAATCGGCGGGTGGTGCAATCCAATTGTTCCGATACAAACTCCGAAATTCCAGCAATCCACATGTTAGTTATTTCAACACCAGTTGTATAAATTTGCAGTTTCCTGTGAGTGTATCAGGCGATTTCTGAATTTAAGTAGAGCGGTTTAGACTCTGATGCTGGGAGAAAGATTGGCCGATGCTATCAATTTACGGAGTTTTGCTCCGTGTTATCGGAATCTTTTTATTCTCAGCATGTTATATAAGAATACAGAGCTTTGGCTAGGTGCTGCGGATCTCAACCCGTACTTTAACGCCAGCCAAAGAGACTTTTTTAGTTGTCTGATTGCAGATTGTGCGAACAAATACGCTGGCGGTGGGCGACTTTTCTTTCCTGCGATAAATTGGCTAGCAATATGAACACAATTCCGAGTGTTGCACTGCTAATTGAAACTTCTCGAGAATATGCTCGTGGACTTCTACGCGGAATAGCGAGTTATCATAAGAAACATGGACCTTGGTCGATGTACTTCGAGCCGCATGGTCTACAGGATAGCCCACCTGAATGGCTCAAAGGATGGAAGGGTGATGGTATTCTCGTTCGTATCAACGACCAACAAATGGCAGACGCGGTCATAGAGACCGGTATTCCCGCCGTTGATGTTCGTGGAGCATTTGCCAATCTGGACGTGCCTTTTATTGGAGTTGATAACCGCCCAGTTTCTGCACTCGCATTCAAACATCTAAGGGATTGCGGCCTTCGGAACTTTGCCTTCTGCGGAACGCCTCGCGGAGAGAATCGAAATCAAGATCGAAGGTGCGATTACTTTGTTGATCTGGCTGAACAAGAGGGTTTTTGTTGCAGTGTATTTACAGGCAACGGGCACAAGCATTCCTTAATAGAGTGGGAGTCCCTACTAGAAGACATTTCTGAATGGTTAAAACATCTACCCAAGCCAGTGGGGATCATGACCTGTCATGATGACAGAGGCCAACAGGTGCTTGATGCCTGCCGTCGGGCCGGGTATCAAGTTCCTGACGAGGTGGCTGTCATAGGGGTCGACAACGATCCCATGCTGTGCAATCTATGTAATCCTCCGCTCACCAGTATCGATGTTTACCCAAGCCGAATCGGGTTCGAAGCAGCCGCACAACTCAATAAGGCGATGTCTGGCGAATCACTACCGTCCGATCCCCTGTTGTTAGGGCCTCCGCGAGGGATTGCGGCTAGGCAATCTACAAATATGCTCACTGTAGAAGACGAAGAAGTTTCTTTAGCAATAAAATATATTCGTGAAAACGCGGTTAAAGGGATACGTGTGAATGAAGTGCTGGCGACTTCTAAAAAATCGCCCAGTACGCTGGAACGTAGAATCAAAAAAGCACTAGGCCGTACAATAAAAGCCGAAATTACACGCGTACGGATATCACACGCAAAGCTTTTGTTGTGCGAAACAGATTTGCGCGTCTATCAAGTTGCCACGCGAACTGGCTTTAACGAAGCCAAGTACTTTTGCGACGTCTTTCGCAAAAAAGAGGGGCTCACAGCGATAGAGTTTCGCAATAAATTCCGAGATCATGTTTAAACGATCTCTGGCACCTCAAATCCCTGGCGATCCTTGCGTCTCAATAGCGAATTGGCTTGTTCTGCATAGTTGTCAGTAAATGCTCCTTGCTTTACGTCAAATTCTAATAGAGGACCTACTGAAAGTTGTGCTGCAGGAGCATGATATGACAAGTGCGAACGGAGCTCGCTTAGCAATTCCTCACCTTTGCATATATCTCCAAATAACTCCGATAGCGAATTGCCGTTGGTAACGGTGCTTGCCTTCAGTCCCACCCGATATGCTACGTTGGCTTGATTGCACCATTCCGTTGAGTCATGGCCGACTTGAACTGGGGCAGCAAGCTTCGAGCTATCATCACTTCGAATCGCATCTACAAAATTTTGCTGGTGTAGGCCATTGCCGCTATTCCCCTTAAATTCCTTAATTAAATTACCATCAGCATCAAAAGCCTTACCCTTGCCACGTCGCCCCTCGTAGCGCCCCCCCTCGCAGTAAGCGATGTACCCTGTTCCGGGGCCAGGACGGTCGGGTGGGG
>Ga0315338_1003758_pt1 | contig 12835 bp, 8 predicted proteins | sample ASW8metaG_FD_204518 | JGI IMG/M metagenome (GOLD analysis project Ga0315338, IMG submission 204518) | Ammonia-oxidizing marine archaeal communities from Monterey Bay, California, United States - ASW #8 | ecosystem: Environmental > Aquatic > Marine > Coastal | place: USA: California | collected... | reverse complement strand
GGCTTGCGCTCCGTGCTCTCACCAGAGTCGGCCTCCGCTGCAGGCTGGGTCTCTGTGCTGGACTGGCCGTTCGCGGCTCGGACCTCGATGGCAGGCGTTTCGTCAACCTCCATCGCATCTGTTTGCCCCGTCGGCGCTGAGCCGTTGCCACCCGCTGCGGCCTCGGTTGTCGGCTGATCGTCTGACGCCGTCCGCGTCCGCCCACGGCCACCGCGCTTCCCGCGCCGCCGCCGTTTTTTGGGCTCTTGGTCCTCGTCGGCGGTAGCCGCGGTCTTCTTCGCGACCGCCGCCTTGACCTCGACTTGGGTTTGGATCGGGGTCTCTATGTTGGGCGCGGCGTCCTCCTCCTCGTCACGCCGTCGTGCGACCCGTTCGAGGCGGTAAGCCGGCGCGAATAGGGAATCGTCTGCGCTTATGATAATGCGGACCCGATAATTGGCTTCGATCGTACCAAGCGCTCTACGCTTCTCGTTCAGGAGGTAGACGGCGGGGGCCGTCGCGACCTCCAATCGTATCTCGCTGCTCCGCCCTTGAGTGGCCTCATCCTCGATCAGCCGGAGCATGTGGAGAGCCGTCGATGACGTCGAACGCACCACACCAGCGCCGCCGCAATGAGTGCACGGAATGGTGCTTGTCTCCAGGAAGCTTGGACGCAAGCGCTGGCGCGACATCTCCAAAAGGCCGAAAGCACTGATGCGCCCGACCTGAATCCGCGCCCGGTCGCTCTTCAGCAGGTCCTTGAGCCGTCGCTCCACGGCGCGGATATGTCGACCCACATCCATGTCGATGAAATCAATCACGATCAGGCCCGCGAGATCGCGCAGCCGCAGTTGACGCGCGACTTCCTCGGCCGCTTCCAGATTAGTCTTAAGCGCGGTTTCTTCGATATTGCGCTCGCGCGTCGCTCGACCGGAGTTCACGTCGACCGCGACCAGCGCCTCGGTAGGACTGATCACGATAGAGGCGCCCGAAGGCAGGTGTACGACTGGGCTGTGCATCAAGTCCAGTTGCTGCTCGACCTTGTAACGTTGAAACAGCGGGATCTTGTCGTCATAGCGCTGCACATTCTTGGCGTGGCTGGGCATGAGCTGGCGCATGAACGTCTTGGCGGTCTTGTAGCCTTCCTCGCCCTCGACCAACACCTCGGTGATGTCGCGCGAATAGAGATCGCGGATCGACCGCTTGATCAGACTGGCCTCCTCATACACCAGCTCCGGTGCGGTCGATTCCATAGTTCGCTCGCGAACCGCGTCCCATAGCTTCAGGAGGTAATCGAAGTCACGCTTGATCTCGGTCTTACTGCGACTGAGGCCCGCCGTGCGTACGATCAGGCTCATCCCTTCGGGGATCTCCAGACCCTCGACGATCGACTTCAGCCGGCTGCGATCGGAGCCGCTGACGATGCGGCGGCTGATGCCGCCGCCGCGCCACGTATTGGGCATCAAGACGCAGTAGCGTCCCGCGAGCGACAAATATGTGGTCATCGCCGCGCCCTTGTTGCCGCGCTCTTCTTTGACGACTTGGACCAGAATAACCTGGCGCCGCTTGATGACCTCCTGAATCTTGTAGCGCCGCCGTTGCCGGCGTTTTCGCGCGAGGGCCGCGTCCTCGTAGTCGTCGCCGCCGATGTCCTCGACGGTATTATCGACCTCAACCTCGTCGGCCGCCGCCGAGTCTGTTGGCGGCAGCGCTCCTGGGTCGGGATTGGCCGCCCCGCGCCCATCGCCATCTGACGCGGCAGCCGGCGCATCGTTGGAAGCGGGCTCCGCCTCGTCCGATCCGCCATCCGCCCGCGCTTCGTCCTCGATAAGCGCCTGTCGATCCTCGATCGGGATCTGATAGTAGTCGGGATGGATCTCGCTGAAGGCGAGGAAGCCGTGGCGATTGCCACCGTATTCCACGAATGCCGCCTGGAGCGACGGCTCCACGCGGGTCACCTTGGCGAGATAAATGTTGCCCTTAAGCTGTTGTCGGGTCGCGGCCTCGAAGTCAAAATCTCCGACCCGATCACCATCGATAACGGCCACTCTGGTCTCTTCGGGGTGGGCCGCGTCGATAAGCATGCGCGCTGCCATTGCAATATCCTGAGACGCGCGAGGCGCTCGGCGAACATCGAGCGTCGCTCGTCGTTGTTTCGGCGAGACCGGCGGCGCCAGCGCCGATACAGGTATTGATCCAGAACGGCGGCAGCCTTACCCGCACTTGGGGGCCGGCCTCGCATTTCAAATTTCCCCGCTGGCCACAAACACCACCCCCGACCGCACGGCTAGCCATGATCTCGGTCCGGGGTTCGCCCGTATAGCTGCGGACCATTCGCACCATAACCATAGGCCGTGATGGCTCTGGCGACAATATTTTTGTGCGGGACTCGTCCTCTTTGCGGCTGTCACATAGACCACAAATGCGTAACATGTGGTGGCGCGCAGCAGGGGACAGCACAACATGTGCCGAGTACCATCGCTACGACGGTTCCTGGCCGCAGTCATGTGGCTGGCCCCAATGTGGGCCATGACGCTGGCTCCTGGCGTGGCCAACGGCGCGGTGATAACCGGCATTAGGGTCGGCGAGCACCCTGCCGCGACGCGAGTGGTTATCGACCTGACCAGTGCCGTGACCTATCGGGTGTACACTCTCGCTGGTCCCGACCGGGTCGTTATCGACCTGCCGCTGGTCGAATGGCGCGTACAGCCCCATGCCTCCGCGTTGAAGGGTGGATTGATCACCGGGATCCGGTCAGGCCGAGTTGGCGAGGACACCTGGCGCATCATTCTCGACATGGCGGCGCCGGTGAGCATCAAGCGAGAGTTCGCCCTACCGCCCCAACACGACTACCCGCACCGCCTTGTGATCGATCTCGCCGCCCGTGAGGAGGCCTCAGCGCACCGTGCCGAGCCGGAGCGCGTTAATGGTCGCGACGCGCGCCTTCCTGCGAAGCGGCCGGATACGCCCAAGAGCCGGATTCAACGCACCGTCGTACTCGATCCGGGGCACGGCGGTGCCGACCCCGGCGCCATCAGCCCCGCTGGTATTTTCGAAAAAGACCTGACGCTGGCTGTCGGGCTCGAGTTGCGCCGTCGCTTACTGGCGACGGGACGCTACCGCGTCGTCATGACGCGGGAAACCGACGACTTCGTCAAACTGCGCGACCGGGTAGCGAGGGCCCGGCACGCCGGCGGCGACCTTTTCCTGTCGCTGCACGCGGACTCGATTGGCAACTCTCGGCTGCGCGGCGCCTCAGTCTATACCCTTTCGGAAACAGCCTCCGACGACGAGGCAGGGGAGCTGGCAGAACGGGAGAACCGTGCCGACATCATCGCCGGTGTCGATCTGTCCGGCGAGAGCGATGTCGTAAGCGGAATTCTGATCGACTTGGCCCAGCGCGAAACCATGAATCTTTCGGCGGAGTTCGCGAACCAGCTAATTTCCGAACTCAGCGACGCCTCGATCATGCTCAAGCGATCGCGCCGCTATGCGGGATTCGCCGTCCTCAAGGCGCCCGACATGCCCGCCGTTTTGGTCGAACTCGGCTACCTCTCCAACCCGCGCGATGAACGGATGCTGGTGGCGCCCAAGCAACGCGCCCCGCTGGTCGAGGCCCTGTTGCGCGGCATCGACACGTTCTTTGACCGCGAGTAACGCCGGCTCGCCACAACTCCGCCACAATCGCCGCCTATGTTAGCTTGGTCGCCGCCCCGCGAGGGCCGAGACTGGGATCTGCTCATGGCACGCGTGCTGGGATGGCTAGGCGCATTGGTCGCGTTGGCGGCCGTCCTCGCCGTCATCGCCGGCGGCGGCGTTCTCTATGTCTTCTATCGCTATGGTGGCGATCTTCCCGACTACCAGCAGTTGGGCGATTATGAGCCGCCGACGGTCACCCGCGTACACGCTGGCGATGGGCGCTTATTGGCCGAGTATGCCGTCCAGAAACGCGTGTTCGTCCCGGTCGAGGCCATGCCCAAGCGGGTCGTTGACGCCTTCCTGGCGGCCGAGGACCAACACTTCTATAGCCACTTTGGCATCGACCTGCGCGGCGTCGTGCGCGCGGCCATCAGCAATGCCGCCAACCTGTGGCGGGGCAATCGCCGCCCGGTCGGCGCTTCGACCATCACCCAGCAGGTGGCTAAGAATTTTCTGCTCTCCAACGAGCTGTCGATTGAGCGCAAAATCCGCGAAGCAATTCTGGCAGTGCGGATAGAACGGGCGTTGTCCAAGCATCGCATCCTTGAGCTCTATCTGAACGAGATTTACCTCGGATACGGCTCCTATGGCGTGGCCGCCGCCGCGCTTAATTATTTTGACAGGTCGCTCGACGAGCTCACACTTGAGGAGGCCGCCTACCTCGCGGCCCTGCCCAAGGCGCCAAGCAACTACCATCCTATCTATCGCCACGGAGCGGCCGTGGGGCGTCGCGATTGGGTGATCGGGCGGATGGTGGACGAGCGCTTCATCACCCCCGAGGCGGGAGCGGCGGCGCGCCTGCGACCGCTGCTGGTGCGCCGGCGGGGTGGCTATGATGCGGCGGCGGCCGACTATTTCGCGGAGGATGTGCGGCGCGAACTGGTCAAGCGGTTCGGCGAAAGGGGACTGTACGAGGGCGGACTGTCAGTCCGCACCACTCTCGATTCGCGGCTCCAAGATATTGCCCGGCGTGCACTGCGGCAGGGATTGATCGCCTACGACCGCCGTCACGGCTGGCGCGGCCCGCTGGCGCGGTTCGTTGATATGGCGGACTGGCGGCAACGCCTCGCCGCCTACCAACCTCCGCTCGCGATGGGGGAGTGGTTGCCTGCGCTGGTGCTCAGCTTGAGCCAACAGAGCGCTGAGATCGGTTTCGCTGACGGGCGTGGCGGTCTCATCCCGCTCGCTGAGCTGAAATGGGCGCGCGCCTGGCGTGCTGGCCAACGGCTCGGTCCAGAAATTCGCCATCCCTCTGATGTGTTGGCCATAGGCGATCTTGTGGCCGTGACAGCTGTCGATCCCGTTCGGCCGATCCATGCCCTTCACCAGATTCCCGAGGTAGACGGCGGCATTATCGCCATGGATCCTCACACCGGGCGCGTTTTGGCGATGGTCGGCGGCTATCAGTTCGCCGACAGCCAGTACAACCGCGCGACCCAGGCGTTGCGTCAGCCCGGCTCGGCCTTCAAACCAATTGTCTACGCTGCTGCGCTGGAAAACGGTTTCACGCCCTCCAGTCTCATTCTCGATGCGCCGTTCGTGATCGACCAGGGCCCGGGCCTCGGCAAATGGAAACCCGCCAATTACACCCGCAAATTTTACGGACCGAGCACACTGCGGCTTGGGATCGAAAAATCCCGCAACTTGATGACGGTGCGACTCGCCCAGTTCATCGGCATGGACTCGGTGGTCGATATGGCGCGTAGATTTGGCGTTGTGAATCGGATGCCGGCGCGGCTGTCCATGGCGTTGGGCGCTGGCGAATCGACGCTGATGCGCATGGTGGCGGCGTATGCGATGCTCGTGAACGGCGGCAAGCGCATCGTCCCGTCGCTGATCGACCGCGTTCAGGATCGCCGCGGGCGCACCATCTTCCGCCACGATGACCGACCTTGCGATGGTTGCGTGGCGACCGCGTGGCGCGGCCAATCGGCGCCGCTGATTGCCGATGGCCGGGCGACGATCGTCGATTCAAGTATCGCCTATCAGCTTGTCTCGATCCTGCAGGGCGTGGTCGAGCGCGGTACCGGGCGCAGAGTGAGCGCCGTCGGCAAGCCGTTGGGCGGCAAGACGGGCACGACCAACGACAGCAAGGACACTTGGTTCATCGGCTTTTCCCCTGACCTCGCCGCTGGTGTGTTCGTGGGCTTTGACCGCCCCCGCAGCCTGGGTCGGAGCGAGACGGGATCGAGCGTGGCCGCTCCGATTTTCCGCGATTTCATGGCTGCAGCCCTGGCTGATCAACCGGCGATTCCGTTCCGCATCCCGAGCGGCGTGCGGCTGGTCAGAGTGAACGCGACCACCGGGCTTTTGGCGCGGGCTGGCGATTCGAACGTTATTCTCGAGGCGTTTCGGCCCGGAACCGAGCCCACCTCGTCCGGCCTGGTGCTCGATGGTTCGGGCGCCGCGCTGACGATCGGCGAGGCGCCGTTGGAAGGAACCGATGGCTTGTACTAAAACCCAACCATGTCCCAGGCACCGATAGGTCGAACGGAGGCGGAACGTGCGAGCTGAAATCGAAGCGATCTCGGACCAGATCAGGCAGTCGCTGGCGCGACTAAGGGGGCATCTTTGACTGGGAGAACGCTCTTAAGCGAATAGACGAACTGGACCGACACGCCGAGGACTTGAAGTTGTGGGACGATCGGGGCCGGGCGCAGCGTCTGATGCGCGAGCGTACGCGTTTGCGCGCCGCCATCGATGGCTATCGTGGTCTCGAGCAAGAATTGGAAGATGGTATCGGTCTCGTCGACTTGGGCGAGCAGGAGGGCGACAGCGCCGTCGTCGCCGAGGCTGAAGCGGCATTGATGGAACTTGGCGACCGGACGGGGAAACAGGAGCTTGAAAGCCTATTGTCGGGTGAGGCCGATGGCAACGACGCCTATGTCGAGGTCCACGCGGGCGCAGGCGGGACCGAATCGCAGGATTGGGCCGAGATGCTGCTGCGCATGTACATCCGTTGGGCGGAAAAACGGGGCTACGAGACCGAGTGGGTCGAGGAGAGTCCGGGCGAGGAAGCGGGGCTTAAGTCGGCGACTATCATTATCAAGGGTCCCAATTCGTTCGGCTGGCTCAAGGGCGAATCGGGTGTCCATCGCCTGGTCCGCATCTCGCCTTTCGATTCGAGCTCGCGGCGGCACACCAGTTTCGCCAGCGTCGGGGCTTTTCCAGTGATCGACAACACGATCGACATCGATATTCAGGACAAGGATCTGCGCGTCGATACCTATCGCGCTTCGGGCGCCGGCGGTCAGCACGTCAACCGGACCGACAGCGCGGTCCGCGTGACCCATCTGCCGACCTCGATCGTCGTCCAGTGTCAGAGCGGCCGTTCGCAGCACAAGAACCGCGCCGCCGCCATGTCGATGCTGCGTTCGCGGCTCTACGAGGCCGAGCTCAGCAAGCGCGAGGCCGAGCGCCAAGCGCTGCACGAAAGTAAAAGCGAGATCGGGTGGGGTCACCAGATCCGCTCCTACGTCCTGCACCCCTACCAGATGGTGAAGGACCTGCGGACGCACGTCGAAAGCTCCGATACTACGGGCGTTCTCGATGGCGATCTTGATCTTTTCATGGGCGCGGCGCTCGCCGCCCGGGTCGGGGCTGGCCTTGAGGAAACGACCCGCTCATGAAGCAACCAAGGAGAAGTGGTGTGGCGAACGACGGATGGACGGTCTACCTCGCGGGTGAGATTCATACTGATTGGCGCGAGCGCCTGAATCGCGGCGTCGCGGACTCGAAGCTGCCGGTACAATTCGTGTCGCCGGTCACCGACCATGGCAGCAGCGACGATTGCGGCGTCGATATCCTGGGCGCGGAGGAAAGCGCGTTTTGGAAGGATCACAAGGGCGCTGGGCTCAACGCAATCCGCACGCGCACGATGATCGATCGCGCCGACATTGTTGTCGTTCGGTTCGGCGAGCAGTATCGCCAGTGGAACGCGGCCTTCGACGCGGGATACGCGACGGCGCTAGGCAAGCCGCTCATCATTCTGCACGAGCCCGCGCTCGGCCACGCCCTTAAGGAAGTCGATGGGGCCGCGCTCGCGGTCGCCGAGTCTCCCGACCAGGTCGTCCGTATTCTCAAGTACGTGATCGAGGGGCGTTTGTGAGGCGACCCACCACCACAACTCTGAGAAAAAAAAAGCCAGCGCGGCGCCCCCCCGTTTCCGGCGGCCGTGCGGCGCGCCATGTGGTGCCCTCGCCACGGTTGACGCTCGTCATCCTTGGCCGACCGAATGTCGGCAAGTCGACGTTGTTCAATCGGCTGGTCGGTCGCCACGCGGCGCTGGTCGACAATACGCCGGGCCTCACCCGCGATTGGCGCGAGGGGCAAGGGCGGATCGGCGATATTGATGTGCGCGTGATCGATACTGCCGGCCTTGAGGATGCTAGCGCTGGCAGTCTCGCCGGCCGCATGCGTCACCACACCGAAGCCGCGGTGCACGGGGCGGACGCAGCGCTGATGGTGATCGACGCGATCGCCGGCGTCACTCCACTCGATCAACATTTCGTCCAGTGGCTCAACAAGACCGAGATCCCGACGATCCTGATCGCCAACAAGTGCGAGGGCCGCCGTGCCGAGCCCGGTGTGCTGGACGCCTATCGACTTGGTATCGGGGAGCCGGTGGCTATCTCGGCGGAGCATGGCGAGGGTTTGGCAGATCTGTACACAGCGGTTGCCGCACTGGTTCCCGCGTCAGCCCTGGTGTCGGTCGATGAGGCGGCCCGCCCGCTGGCGTTGGCCATCGTCGGCCGACCGAACGCTGGCAAGTCGACGCTCGCCAACCGGCTAGTTGGCTCCGATCGGCTCCTCACCGGGCCGGAGCCCGGCATTACGCGAGATGCCATCGCCGTGGATTGGCGCTTCGAGGGGCGCTGGATACGCCTGGTCGATACGGCCGGGTTGCGACGACGCGCACGGGTGGTCGACCGTCTCGAGCGGCTGGCGGCGGCGGACGCCTTGCGCGCCGTGAGACTGGCCGAAATTGTGGTTGTGGTGCTGGATGCGGAAACGCCGTTCGAGCGTCAAGATCAAACCATCGCGCGGATGGTCGCGGAGGAGGGTAGGACGCTCGTCATCGCCTTGAACAAGTGCGATTTGTTGAACGATGTGGCCGCAACGGCGGCGGCGGTGGACCGCGAGTTGGCCTTGTCGCTGCCACAGCTCAAGGGCGCTACCGTGGCACCGATATCCGCGCTCACGGGTGCCGGGATCGATCAACTCATGACGGCCGTCTTCGCGCTCCATGATCGCTGGACCCGGCGCGTAGCGACCGGTCCGCTCAATCGCTGGCTCGCCGACGCCGTGGCCGCGCATCCCCCGCCCTCGGTTCGCGGCCGGCGGCTGCAGTTGCGATATTTGACCCAAGTCAAGGCGCGCCCGCCCACCTTCGCGCTTTTCGCGAGCCGTCCCGACCACCTTCCCAAGTCCTATTTGCGCTACCTCACCAACGCGCTGCGCGAGCATTTTGATCTGGCGGGCATACCGCTGCGTCTTCTCGCGCGCGGCGGCCAGAACCCGTACGTCAAGCGCTAACTCGGCATTCGCGTTACTAGGCCCCCACGATCTCACCGTTGCGTTCGAGGTCGGGTGCGGCGAGATCGACGAAGACATCGGTGATGGCTTCCGGCGTGGGCAGCGACATCGGGTCCTCGCCCGGCATCGCACTCGCGCGCATTCCGGTGCGAACGACCCCTGGATCGACGATATTGACGCGAACCTTGGTATTGGCGACCTCCGCCGCATAGGTTTTCACCAGCATATCGAGCGCCGCTTTGCTGGTGGCGTAGGGGCCCCAATAGGGCAGGGTCATGCGACTGACGCCAGAGGTCACGAACATGGCGCGTCCGGCTGTAGCAGCCCGCAGCAGCGCATCGAACGCACGGATCAAGCGCCAGTTGGCCGTGACGTTGATCGCCAGCACCTCTTCCCACATTTCCGGCGGGCAATGGCCGAGCGGCCCCAGGCGTCCTAGCACGGCCGCGTTGCCGACCAGAACGTCGAGGCGCCCGTGGCGCTCGGCGATCAGGCCGCCAAGCCGGTCGATGCCCGGGCCATCGCGAAGATCGAGGGGGACCAGTGTTGCGCTGGCGCCGACCGCGTGAATGGCGTCGTCTACTTCCTCCAACCCACCGACGGTTCGCGCCACTGCCACGACAGTGCCGCCCTCGGCGCCGTAGCGTTTGGCGACGGCCGCGCCGATGCCGCGCGAGGCGCCGGTGACGAGCGCGACGCGCCCCTCCAATCGCCCGCCCACGCTAGACTTGTTCGGCGAGGAGCGAGAGCTGAGCCGGCGGACTGCCAAGCTCGTGATCGGCGAGCGGGATCGGGTAGTCGCCTGAGAAGCAGGCATCGCAATACTGGGGATTCCGCTCGTCGCGCGGGCTGCCTGTCATGGCGCGGTAAAGCCCGTCCATGGAGATGTAGGCGAGCGAGTCGACGCCGATCCTATTGCGCATCCCCTCAAGATCGAGGTTGGCGGCCAGCAGTTCGTCGCGTTGCGGCGTATCGACGCCGTAGAAACAGGAGTATGCGGTCGGTGGGCTGGCGATTCGCATGTGCACCTCGGTCGCGCCGGCGTCGCGCATCATGTCGACGATCTTGGTCGAAGTCGTGCCGCGCACGATGCTGTCGTCAACCAGTATGACCCTCTTTCCGGTCACCTCGGAGCGGTTGGCGCTATGCTTGAGGCGGACGCCGAGGTGTCTGATCTGCTCGGTCGGCTCGATAAAGGTTCGCCCGACGTAGTGGTTGCGAATAATCCCTAGTTCAAACGGGATGTGGGATTCGGCGGCATAGCCGATCGCGGCTGGCACGCCTGAGTCGGGCACCGGGATCACCACGTCCGCCGGCACCGGCGCCTCCCGCGCCAGCTCCGTGCCAATGCGCTTGCGCGCGTCGTATACGCCGACCCCGTTGATGCTGCTGTCGGGCCGCGCGAAGTAGATGTACTCGAAGACACAGAAGCGCGACCGCGCCGGCGCGAACGGGCGCATGCTGTGCACGCCTGATGAGTCGATCACCACCATCTCGCCCGGCTCGATGTCACGCACGAACCGTGCACCGATGATATCGAGCGCGCAGGTCTCGGAGGCCAGGATATACGCGCCGTCGAGCTCGCCCAGCACCAGTGGGCGCACGCCGCGCGCGTCGCGCACGCCGAACAACGCCGTGGCGGTCATCGCCACCAGGGCGTAGGCGCCTTGGCATTGGTGCAACGCATCGGTCATGCGATCGACCACCGTCTTCTTGGCGCTGGTCGCCACCAGGTGGAGAATGACCTCGGTGTCCATGGTCGATTGAAAGATGCAGCCGCGCGTGACCAGTTGATCGCGCAGGGTGTAGCCATTGGTCAGATTGCCGTTGTGGGCGATGGTGAAGCCGCCGAAGACTAGTTCGGCGAACAACGGCTGCACGTTGCGCAAGACGGTTTCACCGGTGGTCGAATACCGCACATGGCCAAGGGCGGCCTGACCCCGCAGCCGGTCGATCACATCATGGGAACCGAAATTCTCTCCGACCTGGCCGAGGCCGCGGTGGGCATGGAATTGCTGGCCGTCATAGGTGACCATCCCTGTCGCTTCCTGGCCACGGTGCTGCAACGCGTGCAGGCCGAGGGCGGTGTGGGCAGCCGAATCCTGATGGCCGAAGACCCCAAACAAGCCGCACTCATCATGTGGTTTGTCCGCGTGAAGGTCGAGAGGCAAGGGTTGGCGGCGGCTCATTGATTCACCGTGGGCTTATTCATCGCCGCTGTTCCGGAGAATCAGCTCAAGCGCCTTCCGTTCGCCGCTCTTATAGCCGAGCTTGTCCTCGCTGTCAGCGTGGCCGGTGATCCCCTCGGCGATCTCTTCAGTGGTGCGCTCCCTGATGCCCTCCTCCAGTCGCGCGCCCAGGTCGTCAACCAGCTCGGCGCCCTGGTTTCGCACCGTGCCCGGCAGCAAACCTCCGACGATCTGGCTCCCGCGATCGGCGTAGGGAGCCACGCGCGCCGCCCGCCACCACTCCGGTTGCTCGTCGCGTGGCACCGCCCAGTCGGCGAACATGTAGGCCGCGATCACCAGGACCGCGCCGCGCGCGATGCCGAACAGAAAGCCGAGCGAGCGATCGAGAGCGCCAACGCTACTACCTCTGACGCGACGGCCGATGGCGTGGCTGATGAAGGACAGGGTCACCAGCACCACGACGAAGATCGCTACCCCCGTCAGGACATCGGCGAGCCCCGCGATATCGATGTATTGGCGCAGGATCGGCGCCGCCGGCCCGAATCCATAGTAGGTAGCAAAGCCGGCACCGATCCACCCCGAGACCGAGAGAACCTCTTGCACGAACCCGCGCACGAACGCGAACAGCGCCGAGATCAGCACAACGGCGATAACCACGAAGTCGACCGGAGTGAGAGCGAGTTCCGCCACCATCGTGCCTCAGCGCCCGTCTCTCAGGAACGCGACCAGCTCATCGAGGCGGTCGATGCGCGAGATCTCGATCGAGGCCTCCCGCTGGCGCCCGTTGCCCGACGTGAATGCGCGCTCGAACCCGAGCTTGGCGGCTTCTTTCAGGCGCGCTTCGGTTTGGCTGACCGGGCGCACCTCGCCTGACAGCCCGATCTCGCCGAAAACCACGCTGCTATCTGGTAGGGGAGCATCGGCGAACGAGGAGATCAGGGCCGCGGCCGCCGCGAGGTCCGCCGCCGGTTCCGCTACGCGTAAGCCGCCCGCGATGTTGAGATAGACGTCGTTGCCCGCGAACCGAACATCGCAGCGCGCTTCGAGTACCGCCAACACCATGGCGAGCCGGCTCGCATCCCAGCCCACCACGGCCCGGCGCGGGGTCGCGAACGGGGAGGGCGCCACCAGCGCCTGAACTTCCACCAGCATCGGACGCGAGCCTTCCATGCCGGCGAAAACCGCCGAGCCCGCGATGTTGTGGGCGCGGTCGCCGATGAACAAGGCCGAGGGATTCGCGACCTCCATCAGGCCGCGATCGGTCATCTCGAATACGCCGATCTCGTCGGTCGGGCCGAACCGATTCTTGACCGCGCGCAGGATGCGGAACTGGTGGCTCCGATCGCCCTCGAAGTAGAGGACGGTGTCGACCATGTGCTCCAGTACCCGGGGGCCGGCGATCTGGCCATCCTTGGTCACATGGCCCACCAGCA
>Ga0315338_1003757_pt1 | contig 12839 bp, 12 predicted proteins | sample ASW8metaG_FD_204518 | JGI IMG/M metagenome (GOLD analysis project Ga0315338, IMG submission 204518) | Ammonia-oxidizing marine archaeal communities from Monterey Bay, California, United States - ASW #8 | ecosystem: Environmental > Aquatic > Marine > Coastal | place: USA: California | collected... | reverse complement strand
CAGCTTCGATAAGAAAATCGTACGCGAACTATTCGAGGACCCCTATGAACGCTTGCGGCTTGCCCGCGAACGGGTGACGAAAACGCCGTTGCGGATCATCCGCGGCCGCTACCTGGAATCTTTTCAAATTTCGCCGGACTCATTGGAATTGCTTTGGTACGAGCGAATGGCATCATACGGGATACAGGAAATGCGGACGTCCGACTCCTCCCATACGCCTGAGTATTGGCGCAAACATGTCGAGATGGCGCGGTCGGTTGGGATAAACACGGTCCTTAATCTCATCTTCTCGATATCTCCACTGCATACGGATGCGTACTACGCGGAAAAGGCCAAAGCGGCCGCCGCGATCAAGCCATACCGTATTTGCCTCAAAGACCCCGGAGCCCTGCTCACGCCAGAGCGCCTCAGAACGCTCGTTCCCGCCGTGCTCAAGAATACCAGCGGCATCGACATTGAATTCCATACCCATTGCAACACCGGTCTTGGCGGACTGTGTACGCTCGAGGCAATCAAGCTCGGGATCACCAAAGTAAATACGGCGATTCCACCGCTGGCTGAAGGTTCATCCAACCCGTCAGCGTTCGACGTCGCACGGAATGCCCGAGTGCACGGTTACGAAACCTGTCTCGATGAAGACAAGTTACGCCCTGTAGAAGCGCATTTTCGGGAAGTCGCCGCGCGAGAAGGATATCCCATCGGCAGCCCACTGCCCTACGACGCGGCCCACTATCTCCACCAGGTTCCAGGCGGGATGATCTCCAACCTGCGGTTTCAGCTAACCAAGGCTGGACTTGGGGGGAAGCTGCCAGAGGTTTTGGGAGAGATCGGCCGAGTACGCGCCGATTTCGGGTATCCAATCATGGTAACGCCCTATTCGCAGTTCATGGGGTCGCAGGCGGTCATGAACATCATGTGCGGCGAGCGGTATGGCACCGTATCGGACGAGATCATTAGCTACGCACTCGGCTATTGGGGTGAAGACGAACGAAACGCGATCGACTCGAATGTCCGTGATCGCGTGCTCGATCGACCGCGCACCAAGGAAATCGCAAAGAACCCGCCTCGCGACACCAGCCTGCCGGAACTGCGCCGGGTCCATGGCGGCGCCGGCGTTTCCGACGAAGAGTTGATGTTGCGAATCTTTACCGATGAGGCCTCGGTCACCGCGATGCAGTCTGCGCAACTCACATCAAGACCGCCGGGCCGGCCGCGCGGGGTTACAGCGCTGATTGAACACCTTTCATCAGTCGAAAAAGTTGGATTCTTCTCCCTTCAAAAGCAGGGTATGAAAATTTTCCTGAAAGGTGACCGTAAAAATTCCAGGCGGGCAAATCTGTAGTGGGAACAGTGGCGTGAAAAACTCGATGAGCGAAGAACCGGCGTTGATTACAGACGAAGAATTCGACAAGATTCTCGAAATCGTCGAAGTCTTCGACAAAAGCTCCTTCGACTATTTGACCCTGGAACTGTCCGACTTGAAATTGACGGTCGGAACAGGAAATGCGCCTTCGGACAGCTTGACGTCGACCCCACACGCACCCCTGGACGGCGAACGAACGGATTTGGCAAGGAAACCCGAACCGAAAACGGTGGATATCCAACCGGATCAAGCAGACCTGCCGGTTGCGGTGGAAAGTACGGAGCCTCCCAAGGGATCCGTCGCAGTGCAGGCGACCACCATGGGTTCCTTTTTTTCCTGCCCCGATCCGGCATCGCCGCCATTTGTCGAAATCGGAACCGACGTGAAAGCCGAAGACACAGTCGGTCTCATCGAGATCATGAAAGTTTTCAGCAACGTGAGCGCCGGCATTGCGGGTGTCGTGACGGAAATTTGCGTCGGCGACGGCGAGCTGGTCGAGTACGGTCAGGTGGTTATGTACATCCTGCCAGCCGAACAAGCGGAGGATCGACAATGAAAGTTTCCCGTGTCCCCGTCGCCAATCGCAATGAAATCGCGACCCGTATTTTCCGTATCTGCGACGGGCTGGGGATCGAAGGATTAATTTAGGGAGCCGCCAAATAGCCGAAGTTGTGATGGCAGGCGCAACACCGCAGAATAGCGCAACCCCGTAATCAGAAAGGAATGGAGTGATGGATTTCAGTAAGTTCGAGAAGGTCATCGTTAAACAGCGCGACGGGATTTCCTGGCTGTACAAAAACCGGCCAGAGAAGAAAAACGCCATGAGCCCTCAGCTTCACTATGAGATGGATGAGGCGCTGGAAATGCTCGAGTCCGATCCGGAAACGAAGCTGGTGGTGATCGGCGGCATGGGTGGCAATTTCAGTGCTGGACAGGACCTCAAGAAGTTCTTCCGCGAACTGGAGGACAAACCGGCAGAGAGCAAAAAGGCCCAGGCGGCGGCCAATCGCTGGCGCTTCGAGCGGCTGTGGAACTACGACAAACCGACTATCGCAATGATCGAAGGCTACTGCGTCGGCGGGGCCTTCATGCAGCTGCTTTCGACCGATTTCGCGATCACCGCCGACAACGCGACCTATTCTCTGAGCGAGGTTAACTGGGGCATCCTGCCGGGCGCGCTGGTCGCCAAGCTGGTCGCGGACGCCTGCCTGCCGCGCCGGGCGCTGTACTATTCCTGCACCGGCGAGGCGTTCGATGGGCATGAGGCGGAGCGCATCGGCCTGGTCGATAAGGTCGTACCGCACGCGGACCTGGAAGCTGAGGTCGAGAAACTGGCGGACGTGCTGATGAAGAAAAGCCCGGCAGTGCTGCGCGCGACCAAACAGGCGGTCCGTCAAGTCCGCACCATGGACCACGGCCAAGCCTTCGACTACCTGATGGAAAAGAACATGGCGATCCGCTTCCACGACGCACGGTTCAACATGCAGAGCTCTTACCATGAGGGCCTGAAACAGTTCCTCGACGATAAGAGCTATAGTCCGGTTTCCGAGTCTTTCGTACCGGTGCCGCAACTCACCGACCGGCGCGACGAAGGAGATTGAAGCGTTGGCGCACAGATTTGCGCCTAACGCGCCCTTCCTCTTAAACGGACGATTAGTGTATGGATTTCACACTCCCCGAAGAATTGCGGATGCTGCGCGAGACATTGCGGCGTTTCATCGACGACGAAATCATTCCGCACGAACGCGATTCCTATGACGGACCGGAACTAAAGCCGGAATACCGCGAAAAATGGGAGGCCCGGGCACGCGAACTGGGAATCTGGCAAATCGATGTGCCAGAGGAATATGGCGGCATGGGCATGGGGCTGCTGGCCCGCGTCGTGGTGTGGGAGGAGACTGGCCGCACCATCGCCTTCCCGCGTCGCAAGGCCTGGATATTTGGCCACGACGTCAGCCCGATCCTGCTGCAGTTCCTGCGCGACGATCAGAAGGAAAAATATCTCTGGCCGGTCTTGCGCGGCGAGAAGCTGACTTCGATTGCCCAGACCGAGCCCGACGCCGGCGGTGACGCGGCGGGAATCCGTACGTCGGCCGTGCGCGACGGCGAGCATTACGTGATCAACGGTATGAAGCGCTTCATCACCAATGGCGACAAGGCCGATTTCTTCCAGGTCACCTGCGTGACCGACAAGGAAAAGGGCGCGCGCGGCGGAATCTCCTGCATCCTGGTGGATGCCGATACGCCTGGTGTCGATGTGCTGCGACGGCAGGAAACGGTCATGGACGACCGGCCCTGCGAGATCGGCTTCACCGACGTTCGCGTGCCCGTTGAGAACATAATCGGCGCGGAAGGCGACGGCTTCAAGATCGCGCAGACCTGGATCACCTTCGGCCGCGTCCGGCACGGCGCGCTGGGCATCGGCGTCATGGAGCGCTGCCTGGAATTGGCCGCCGGCTACGCCAAACAGCGGGTGACCTTCGGCAAGCCTTTGGCCGAACGGCAGGCGATCCAATGGCCCCTGGTCGATATCTATTCGGATATCCAGATGATGCGGCCGCTGGTCTACAAGACGGCGCACCGCTACGACCTCGGCGAGGATATCCGTTACGATTCCTACCTCTGCAAATATCTCGGCGATCGCAAGGGTTACGAGGCAGCGGACCGCTGCCTACAGATATTCGGCGGCATGGGACTGACGACCGATTTCCCGATCGAAAAACTGTGGCGCGACATGCGCTCGATGATGATCACCGAAGGGCCGGAAGAAGTATTGAAGATGGCATTGGCCCGCCACGTGCTGAACGAATACGGAAATTAGCGCTTCATATGTGGTTGACTTCATAGCAGACGATTGGAGGCGAGCATGCTTGACGAACCTTCGAAAAACGCCGTGCAAGAGCTCGAAGAGCTTTTTCAGCGGTTTCCCGACGTCCCGCGCGAGGTCGTTCTCAAGATCGAACTCCTGAGCAAGGGACATTGGTTCACGGATGCCGCCCTCGACGCGACGAAAGGCTCGATGGTCAAGTCCTATCGTCTGTTTTCGTACGATCTTGTTCCTATGGATCAGATGAAACGCAACGAATCCGGCAAGGTGCCGGAGTGGATATTCATCTTCCAGGGTATCTACGACCTGCGCGCGGTCGCCGTCCAAACGACCTTGGACCCGACCTCGCCCTATGTCGTCGATGTCCTCGACGGCCGCCTGGTACTGCGCGCGGACGGCGAGGTCATCTGCAATATATCCTACCCGATCGAGCCCGCTTATTACGGACGTCGGTTCAACGACGGCGTTCGTTATCACGAAGTCTGCGCATACGGCTATTTCGTGACGGTCTTCCGTCAGTGCCAATATTGGGGACCGAAGGAAGAGTGCCGCTTCTGCGACATCAATGAAAACGCGCGTCAGATGAAACAATCTCAGGAGTTCACCTTGAACGCGCCGGTTAAAGATGTCGCGCTGGTCGAGGAAGTGGGTCGCGAGGTCAGCCGGGAGATGCTGGCTAAGGAGGGATATCAAGCGCCGGTCAGCTTTATTATCACGGGCGGCACGATCCTCAGCAAATTGCGCGGCATGGAAGAAAACGAGTTCTACGCGCAATATGTCCGGGCGCTCAAATTCGGCGGCCCCCGGCGGCACGTCACCCTCCAGACGAACGCGAAGACCAAAGACGAGTTGAGCTGGCTGCGCAAGGAAGGCTTGGACAGCCATCATGCAAACATGGAGGTCTGGGACGCGCGCCTTTACGCCTGGATCAACCCCGGCAAGGCAGGCCGCATCGACCGAGACACCTGGATCCGCCGCACGCTCGATTCCGTCGACGTCCTCGGCGAAGGCAATGTTAGGCCGAATTTCGTTGCCGGGATCGAGATGGCGAAACCGCACGGTTTCGAGACGATGGAGGAGGCGCTCGCCTCGACTTCCGAGGGAATGGAAACATTGATGCGTTACGGCGTCGATCCTCGCTTCAACCAGTGGCGCCGCGAACCGAAATCGAACCTTGTGCGGGAACATGCCCAGCCGCCGGTGCCAACCGAATATTACATCCGGCTCATGAGCAGACGGTACGAGATATGGAAAAAGTATGGCCTCAGACTTCCAACCCGGACCGACTTCATGGAGAGCAACCGTTTCATGGGCTACGATCACGGCACCTACGACGACTTCCCGCTGCTTATGGAAGCGCCGTGGTACCAGCACGCCGAAACGCGCACACCCGAGGAAATCGTACAGGTTGGGGCGGGCTGGGAGTCACCGCGCAAAATTTCCATCCATGGTCCCGCACAGGCGGCAGCTTGAATACCTGCCCGCCAAGGGAAACCGCAACACTGCCGAGGAATTACCCCAATGCCCAGCCTGCTTGACGGGATCAAAATCCTGGAATCCACCACTATCATCACCGGCTCGCTCGCCGGCTGCCTGTTGGGCGACCTCGGCGCGTCGATCGTCAAGGTGGAGCACCCGAAAGGCGGCGACCCGTTCCGCGTCTTTCGAGGCGACGATTACAGCCCGCATTTCCGCGCCTACAACCGCAATAAGGAAAGCCTGGCGCTCGATCTGCGCTCGGAAAAAGGGCGCAAAATCTACCTCAAATTGGCAGCGGAGACGGACATTCTGATCGAGAACTTCCGGCCTGGCGTCATGGACAGGCTCAATCTTGGGCTGGAGGTGCTGCGCAAAGCCAATCCGCGGCTCATCGTCTGCTCGATCACCGGTTTCGGCGCCGACGGACCCTATAAGAACCGCCCAGCCTACGACGCCGTGGCGCAAGGCGTTGCTGGCATTACAAGCCTGTTCCTCGACGAAGACGCGCAGCTCACGGGGCCAACCATTGCCGACAACATGACCGGCTACAACGCCTGTTACGGCATCATGGCGGCCCTATTCGAGCGGGAGCGGACCGGCCGGGCGCGGCGTGTAGAGGTGAACATGCTGGAATCCGCCGTCGCTTTCATCCCTGACCCGTTCCTCAACGCACAGCTCGCCGGCGTCGAACCCGGCCCGTTGATGCGCGTGTCCGCCTCTCAGTCCTACGCCGTGCGCTGCGCCGACGGCAAAATGATCGCAATCCACATGTCATCGCAGGAGAAGTTTTGGCAGGCGATGCAGAACGCGTTCGAACGGCCCGACCTGGGGACGGACCCGCGCTTCGACGACCGCACCAAGCGGATCGACAACTATCTCGCGCTATCGGCGGAATTTCGGAAGACGGCGGCAACCCAGCCGCACAGCTACTGGACGGCGCGGCTGGAAGCGGAGGACGTGCCCTTCGCGCCGGTCAACAGCCTGCCGGAGGTCTATGACGATCCGCAGGTGCGCCATCTCGGCACCTTCACGGATATCACCCATCCGGAACATGGAACCTATACCGGCATTCGTCGCCCCGTCCTCTTCGATGGCGCGCGCGACGACCAGCCGCTTGAGCCGCCACCGGATTTCAACGAGCAGGGCGAAAAAATTCTGCGCGGCCTCGGCTTGAGCGACGCAGAAATCGAAGCCTGGAACGACCATAACCGCAAACTCAACGACGACGCCTAAGCGAAAGGAAGCAACATGGCAAAGGACAGACTGTCGCCGACGACCCGGGTCGGCACGCCGACATCGGACACGGATCGCCTACGCATTCGCGGCCGCAACGTTCTGGAAGAACTTGTCGGCGAGATGAGTTTCTCGGAAGCGTTCTACTTCATCGTCACGGGCCGTCAGCCGACTGCCATGCAGCTCAAGGTCTTCGACGCCTCCCTCGTCATCCTAATGGATCACGGACTGACCCCGACAGCCCTGGTCGCGCGCCTGGTCGGCGACTCGCTCGCGGCAAACCCGCAAGCCGGTATCGCCGCGGGTATCCTGATGGTCGGCGATAAGTTCGTCGGTTCCATCGCCGGCGCCGGCGCGGTCCTCGAGGACGGCATGGCGTTCGACGGCGACAAGCGCGACTGGGCCGCTGCTACCGTGGCCAAATCCAAGGCCGAGAAACGCTACCTGCCGGGATTCGGCCACCCCTACTACCACCCAACGGACCCGCGCTCCGAACGCCTGTTCGCCGTCGCGGATAAAGCCGGTGTCGAAGGAAACTACATCGCCCTGCTCAACCTGCTTGGCGAGGAACTCGACAAATCGTCGGGACGCCATTTCACGATCAATGCGACCGCGGCGATCGGCGCGTTGCTTTGCGAAATCGATTTTCCGGTGTCCGCCATGCGCGGCGCCGCAACAGTCAGTCGCGCGGCCGGCCTGGTGGCCCATGTCGCGGAAGAAGCGGTCGAACCGATTACCCCGGCGCTGATGGATTTCGCGGGGAAGATCGATTACGCAGACCCGGACTAACGGCCCGGCATCCCGTCGTCTTTCGGCAGGTCGGGATGCAGCATGGCCCAGGGCTGGGCGCTAGCGACGTAGATATTGCGGCTCGGGTCGTAACGACTGGGATCGTCGAGGCTGCCCGCGTAGAGCACGCGATTGCCGGGACGTGCACCGTTTTCGATGAAGACCGGTGACCCGCAGGAGGGACAGAAGGCGCGCCGAATGGCGACTCCGCTGTCGGCCGCCACTTCGTACCAACTCGGTTCGCCCTTCTCGAGCGTGAAGTTTTCACCCTTGAACAGGACCGCAGGAAAGAATGCGCTGCCCGTCGCACGTTGGCAGTCGCGGCAATGGCAATTGCCCATATAGAGCGGTTCGCCGGTGCAGCTGTAGCGGATACCACCGCAGGCGCAGCCGCCGGTATAAGCGTCGGTCATGATCCATCTCCCTGTTGGCCGGTAATCGCCTGCGCCGCCCTGTCGCGCAGCGCCACTTTCGTCACCTTGCCGTTCGCGTTGCGCGGCAAGGCGTCCAAGAAGAACACATATTTCGGCTTCTTATAACTGGCGATCCGGTCGCGGCAGTGGTCGATTAGTGCATCCGCGGTCGTTTCGGTGTCGGGTTTCAGCGCAACGTAAGCGACGACGCATTCGCCGAAATCAGCGTCGGGACCGGCCACGACGGACACCTCGCGGACTGCCGGCGCGGCTTCAAGCGCCTGTTCGACCTCACGCGAATAAATATTCAGGCCGCCGGACAGGATCATGTCCTTCACCCGGTCAACCAGATAGAGGTAGCCGTCTTCGTCGAAGCGGCCCAAATCGCCAGTGCGGAACCAGCCGTCCCGGTAGGCGTCCCGATTAGCCTCCGGCCGATTGAAATATTCCCGCGAGACCATGGCGCGCCCCGGCGCGCCGCTGCGCATCACGACTTCACCGGATTCGCCCAATGGAACATCGGCGCCCGTTTCGTCCAACAGACGAATTTCCACGCCGGGCATCGGGTGACCGACGGAACCGGGTTTGCGTTTCTGTTCCGCCGGACTGATCGCCGCGGGCACGCCGCCTTCCGTCATGCCGTAGAACACCCACAAACCGACTTCCGGCAGGACCGACGACAGACGCGCCTTCAAAGTTTCCGGGAACGCTTCGCCGGTCGCCGTGATGAGGCGCAAGCTCTCGCACAACGCTCCCGTCGCCTCGACCCGTTCCAGCAGCCGCCGCGCCACCGTGGGCACCAGGGAGATGATGCTGATCCGATGCCGCTCGATCAGCGCGATCGCATCGGCCGGATCGAATTTCGGCATCACGACGACCGTCGCCCCCAGGCAGAAGCAGGTCACCAGCCGCGCCATGCCGACCCGGTGTGCGATCGGCGTCATGATCATATAGGTGTCCTCGCCGCGCGCGCCGGTAACGGCCGAGGTGAACAACTGCGTCGTGATCAGGTTCGAATGGGTCATGATCGACCCCTTCGGATTGCCGGTCGTCCCCGAGGTGTAGCCGATCATCGCATCGTCCGGCTCCGGCGGCAGCGCGGGCGGTGATGTGTCTTCACCGGCCGCGATCAGCGCTTTCAGATCGATCGCATGATCCGCCGGTTCGGTCATGATGTGCATCACGCCGTCCGGCAGTTCGGCGCTCCGTACCGCATCGCGCTGTTCTGGGCCGTACAGAACGGCGAACGGCTTGGCATCGGACACCATGAACGCCAGTTCACGGCCAACCGTCCAGGTCGTGATCGGAATCGGCAAGGCGCCGGCCTTCCAAAGCGCCGCAACGGCAACGACCAACTCCACAGAATTGCCGACATAGAGAATGACCCGGTCGCTTGGTTTCAGCCCTTCGGCCAACAGGGCGTTTGCCATGCGGTCGCTCTGACGGTCGAGGGTCCCGAATGTCAGATTTTCTTCGCCATAGACAATCGCCTGCTTGTCCGGCGTTCGGCGCGCATGCTGGCTCAGTAGCAATCCGATTTTCATTCGATTTAACCCGGCCGGCAAAGATACAGGGATGTAGTCTCCATAGACTGCACGATCTCGTCGCGCTGATTGATGATCTCTCGCGCGATCGTCACGATACCGCGGTCCCCTTTGCTCGTAAGCCGCTTCTCGGTCGCCGTATTGACCATGTGGATCGTATCGCCATGCTTGACCGGCTCGTGGATGCGCCACTTATCGAGACCGAGAAACGCGACGACAGTTCCGTCATTGATCCCGGTTTGGCAGGACAAGCCGCTGGCGATGGCAAAGACCAGCGGCCCGTGCGCAATGGGTTCGCCGTAGGGCTGCGTCTTGCAGAATTCCCAGTCGACATGCGGCGCGTTGAAATCGCCGGACAGGCAGGCGTAGTTGACGATATCGGTCTGCGTGATCGTTCGCCGTGGCGTCGGCATTCGTTTGCCGATCTGGAAATCCTCGAAATACAGGCCTCGTGGTTCGCGATCGCTCATAATTGTGCCCCCTAGATCACCAGCTCTACCGGCACGCCGCGTACATCCATTTCGTACTCGAGACCTTCGACGGGCGGTCTTGCGTAATACCAGGTGAGCCCCGCGGGGATTGCGCCGCGGCCGGCAATTTCGTCAGAGAGGAAAGGATAGAGGTCGCGGATGGAATACACCTGGGTCGTTGTCGCTTCCGCCCAGCCGACGCCAAGCGCCGTCATCCGGGTTTCCATCGCGCCCAGCACATATTGCGCCTTCTCGAGCATCGCCACATCCGAGGTGTCGCCCAGTTTGATGATGCGCTGCTCATAGCCGCCAGGGCCCTCCGGGGACTCGGCGGAACCGGCAATGACGAAACTCGGATCGGCGCGCGCCGGCGCGACGCTATCGGCCGGCACGGTATAGCAGAAGGCCTCGAAGCAAGGTTCCGTCGGCCCATCGACTTCGGGACAGACGTTCGACCGGGCGACCGGGTTTTCGTCGTCCTTGAAGATGCCCCAACGCTCCAGGGTTCCCACATATACCCGGTTGAAGTCGATGAAGCCCTGTTCGGTGAACGGCGCCGGAGAGCGCAATTCGCAGGCACAGAAAGACGTAAATGGCCGCCCGCGCGCGGTCAAATGCGCCTCGATCGCCTGAAATCCCTCGACCATGTTCGGGCGATTTGCGAAGCGCACGCGCTCGATCGCATAGCCGGGCTGCGCCGCAACACCGCCGGAATACTGGAAAGGCCCGCGCACATAGCGGTAGTTGCCCGCTTCGAAGACTGCCGTTTCAACCATGGTGTTATTCCCTTTGTTAAGCCGCTCTCGCCTGATTTACGAAGGCGACAAGCGCATTCTCAAGGGCCATCCGTTCGAGACCCTTCGTGATGAAAACGATCCGCGTATTCCGCGCGGCGTCCGGCCATTCGCGCAACTCGACCGGCGTGTGAAAGACATGCTGTACCCCATGGACCACCACCGGTCCCCTGTGTCCGACAACGTTCAGTAGACCTTTTACCCGAAGGAGGTCAGCCCCGCGCAACGACGCTACCGTTTCCAGCCATGATTTCACGGCGGTCCAGGGCAACGGTTCGTCGATAAGGATAGAGAAGGAATTGATCCCGCTGTCGATGTCGTGCTGATGTCCCTGATCATGCACATGTTGACGCCATTCGCCCACATCGCGTTCTGCCTTGCCCCCACTGAACAGGACATCGGGATCCGCGTGCCCATGATCGATCACATCAACCGGCGCCAAGGCGTTAATGGCGCGCAACCGGCCCTGCAGTGCGGCGACGCGATTTGCGGCGAGGTCGGACTTGGTGATCAGCAAATTGTCCGCAACGGCGATCTGTTTGACGGCCTCGTCGAAATCTTCCAACTGCCCAAACGCGTTGACGGCATCGACCGTCGTTACGATACGGTCGAGCGCGAAATCCCGTTGCAAGCGTTCGTCCGACATTAGCGTCTGCAGGATCGGCGCCGGATCTGCCAGACCGGTGGTCTCAACGACAGTGCGCGAAAATGGCGGCAATTCTCCCTGCGCCACCTTGCGGCACAAGTCCGTTAGCGTATCGACCAAGTCACCGCGGATCGAGCAGCAGATGCAGCCATTCTCCAACAGCACCGTGTCCTCGAAGGCCTGTTCGATTAGCAGATGGTCGATCCCGATCTCGCCGAACTCGTTCACGATCACCGCGGTATCCGCCATGCCGGGTTGACGAACCAGATGGTTGAGCAGGGTCGTCTTTCCGCTGCCGAGGAAACCTGTAATTATCGAGACGGGAATCATAGAACGAACCTAGTGCCGGAGTACGACCATGAGCAAGGACGAAGCCTTCAACATGCGACTTATCGCGCACGACACTCTCAATGGCTTCGGCAATGGCGGCGAAGGTATGTCGATGCAGGTCGCCAGTGACGGGCGGCGTATCATGTGGATCGCGCATGAATCCGCGCCGACCAATTTTACCGGCGTCGACGTTAGCGACCCGCGCGCACCCAGGGTCATCTGTCAGACGCAACTGCCGCACAACCGGGTGCGCTCGAACTCGCTGGAGGTCACCGGCGATATCCTCGCCGTCGCCTACCAGACGGCGGTGCACGGCGAGCAGCCCGCCGGCATCGAGCTGTTCGACATCGCCGATCCGGAAAACCCGAAATCGATCTCCTTCTTTGACCGGAGCGGACCGCACTCGCGCGGCGTGCATGCGCTGTGGTTCGTGGACGGGGAATACATCCACTGCACCAGCGGCGCGGAGGACTTCGCCCCACGCAACCCGAAGGACGATCAGATCTACACCATCATCGATGTCCGCGATCCGGCGAAGCCGACCGAAGTCGGGCGCTGGTGGTATCCTGGCACGATGGAGGGCGAAGCCACGCCACCGCCGGTGCGCCATCCGCGGTTCGATTCCGGCTTCCGCATGCACAACACCAACGTGTTTCCGGACCGGCCGGACCGCGCCTATCTCGGCTGTCTCGATGGCGGGACGGCGATCCTCGATATCGGCGACATGAGCAAGCCCATCCTGATTTCGAACTGGAACCCGCACCCGCCCTATCCCGGCTTCTGCCATACCGCCTTGCCGCTACTGGATCGCGACCTATTAATCGTCGCGGATGAGTGCGTGCGCGACAATGGCGCGGACTGGCCGAAGCTAACCTGGGTCGTCGACGCAAGGGACGAGACCAACCTGGTGCCAATCAGCACCTTCCCGATGCCGCCTGTGGAGGAACATGG
>Ga0315338_1003756_pt1 | contig 12845 bp, 12 predicted proteins | sample ASW8metaG_FD_204518 | JGI IMG/M metagenome (GOLD analysis project Ga0315338, IMG submission 204518) | Ammonia-oxidizing marine archaeal communities from Monterey Bay, California, United States - ASW #8 | ecosystem: Environmental > Aquatic > Marine > Coastal | place: USA: California | collected... | reverse complement strand
AGCAAATTACATATCTCACTGACGAAGGAAACTCCCTCTTGTGGCGTTTTATACATTTTCCAATTGGCGGCAACTATAGGTTTTTTTATCATTACCTACCTAATGCTTCCAATGCAGGTAGTGTGTGGCCGCTTAATAATTCCAAAGATGCACCGCCACCCGTTGAAACGTGTGTCATCTTTTCATCCATTCTAAATTTCCTCACTGCGGCTGCGCTTTCACCTCCACCTACGATCGTATCTACACCCTTATCAAAAGCCAAGGAAAGCATCTTCGATAAGGCTTTTGTTCCGTTTTCAAACTCTTTCTTTTCGAAAACACCCATTGGGCCATTCCATAAAATTGTTCCTGCGCCTGTGATATAATCGGAAAAAATATTTATAGTTTCTGTTCCTATATCAAGACCCATAAAACTGTCAGGAATAGAATCAAATGCTACCGTCTTTGCTTCTTTTGGATTTTCGATCCCTTTGGCAATTACAAAGTCTACTGGAAAAACAAGTTTTACACGTTTTCTTTTAGCTCGCACTATAATTTCTTTTGCAGAAGAAACCATTTTTCTATCAACCATTGATCGACCAACTTCCACCCCAAGTGCCTTAAGAAAAGTGAAGGCCATACCACCACCAATCAATATTATATCAGCATCATCCAGAAATCGATCAATAAGATGTAATTTGCCTGATATTTTTGCCCCGCCCAGTATTAATAATAGCGGATGTTTTGGTTTCTTAAACCTTTCCAGTAAAAACTGAACCTCTTTTTCCATTAAATATCCCATACCTTTTTCTATGAAATGTTCCGTAACACCAACATTGGAAGCATGGGATCGGTGCGCTGTTCCAAAGGCATCATTTATGTAGATTTGACCATGCCGGGCGAGTTTGCCCGCAAACTCAGGATCATTGTTAGTTTCCCCTGGGTGGAAACGTAAGTTTTCTAGCAAATGTATTTCCCCAGGGTGTAACCCGATTGTCACATCTATTGCATCCTCACTAATACAATCATGAGAAAATTTAATTGGTATCTCTAATATATCAGAAAGTGCTTCCCCAACAGGGACAAGGCTATGCTTTTCATCAATTTTACCATTAGGACGGCCCAAATGTGACATGAGTACCAACGATGTGCCAGATTCTAGACAATCCTTAATCGATGGAATAGCAGATCGGATACGAAATGAGTCCACAACACGATCATTCTCAATAGGAACATTGAAATCTACGCGCATCAGAACGCGTTTTTGTTTCACATCGAAAGAATGTAATGCCCTAATCATTACTAAAATTAGTGTGATCATTATATTTAAGGGAATGAATTAAGTTTTGTAAAATATCGATATAAAACCAAGATGAGCACATATCATCCAGATAGTTATTATTGGGAAAAATTTTACTCATTTACCAAACTATGTAGGTTGAATTCAATCCTCGTAAAATTTTCATATATTTGTACGGTTACCCCCATAGATCCTTAAACATTTAACATAAGTATTAGGATAAACCAAGCCCGAAACTGGATTTTTTAAAGCATTAAAATAATCGAAAAGTGTAAAGATTAACTTGGTTATACCTTGTTTTTTCGTGTCTCTGTTGCCGGTAGGTCATAAGTTTTCTTTATGAAATCTATACAATTCACACACGCAGACAAACTGACATTACAGGATTTGATGTTCCATCATATTCATGATATACTACTTGTAGCTAGCCCCTATGATTCTTTCGTCCTGGAAGAGGATGGTCGATTGACGGAACAAATATCCCACGAATACATGGGAATGAATTTTAGTAATGCACCACGAGTCTGGCAAGCTTCTACTGCTGCAGATGCACTTACAATGCTATCACGCCAAGACTTTGATTTGATAATTGTGATGATGCGCATTGCAGATATGGATCCCGTACTATTCTGTGCAAAGATTAAAGAAACTTATCCAAAAAAACCGGTCATTCTGTTAGCCTTTGATGAATCAGAAGTAAAGCAATTACCAGAAGATTTTGAAAATTCTGCTATAGATCGTGTATTCATATGGTCAGGGAATGCAAATGTGTTATTGGCAATAGTGAAAATGCTCGAAGACGCAATGAATATTCGAAGGGATATTAAGAAAGCAGATGTACGCTGCATTATACTAATAGAAGATTCACCACGGTACTATTCTCTAATACTGCCTATAATTTATAAAGAGATCAGTTACCAGGTAAAAGAAATGATAGACAAAAGTGCTGGCGATCATGAAAAATTATTGCATATGCGCGGCCGTCCAAAAATACTTTTAGCTACTTCATATGAGGAAGCTGAGCGCTATTTTAAGCGCTTTAGGCTGAGTACACTAGGCATAATCTCTGATATCCGTTTCTCAAAAAACAACAAACTAGATAAAAACGCTGGTGTAAAATTTGCACGATGGGCAAGGTCAATTGATCCTAGCATACCAATTATGCTTCAATCAAAACATAGAAAAAATGCTGAACTAGCTAAAGATGTTCAAGCTCATTTCCTTTATAAGGATTCCCCAACTTTATTAATGGAACTCAGTGAATTCGTAGTCAGAAATTTCGGTTTTGGGGATCTCATATTCCGCACACCAAAAGGAAAAGAGCTGATCACAGTCTCTAATCTGCCTGAACTCATTAAAGCAATTCAAACTGTACCGGAAGGATCGCTACTCTACCACGCTAAAAGTAATCACTTTTCTAATTGGTTAGCCGCACACGGATATTTGGGACTTGCATCTCAGGTACGGCCACTGAATCATGCAGATTTTAAGAACTCAACTACTCATAGGGCCTATTTAGTTGATTTGATCGAAAATACAATTAAAAACCGGAAAGCAAGACAGGTTGTAGAAATTCAACGGGATACATTTGATCATACGAAGCGTTTTACCCAGATATCAGGTGGATCGTTAGGTGGGAAAGCCCGTGGACTAGCTTTTGCTCAGAAAATGATTCGTTTATCTGACTTTCGTGACCGTTATGATGGAACAGAAATTAATATTCCGCATACTGCCGTTGTTGGTACCGATTCCTTTGATGAATTCATGAAGGAAAATAATCTATGGGAGGTTGCTCTATCAAAAAAAACAAACAAAGAAATATCAAAATTATTCCTTAAGTCAAATATCAGCAGTGAATTAAAAATGTCACTTAAAGTATTTGTTAAATCTGTGAAACACCCCTTGGCGGTTCGATCATCGAGCCTACTAGAAGATAGCCAGTACCAACCACTTTCAGGGATGTATGCCACCTATATGCTGCCAAATAATCGTAAAAAATTGAATGACCGATTGGAAGATATAATCGTTGCATTAAAGCTTGTATATGCTTCCACGTTTTTTCAGGACCCCAAATCCCTTATAAGTGGTTCTGTGCATCGCATTGAAGAAGAAAAAATGGCAGTGATACTAATGGAGATGGTTGGGCAAAATTATAATGGCAGATACTACCCTTCTTTTAGTGGGACCGCACAGAGCTTTAATTTTTATCCAGTATCATATATGAAACGAGATGAGGGTGTAGTTCATTTAGCATTAGGATTGGGAAGAACCATTGCTAATGGTGAAAAATCCCTGCGATTTTCACCAGAATACCCTGGGATATTACCCCAGTATTACTCCATTAAGGCAACATTGGAAAGCTCACAAAATACCTTCTACGCAATGGATCTTAGCCCAAAAGCCCATCCATTGTTCAATGGGGAAGAGAAAAATCTCTCATCTTATAATCTGGAAATCGCCGAAACGGACGGCTCACTAAAGTGGTCTGGCAGTATCATTTCAAACGAAGACAATGTAATAAGAGACTCATTATCGTATGATGGTACAAGGGTGGTAACATTTGCGCCAGTATTAAAGTGGGCCACATTCCCACTTGTGGAAATTTTAAAGGATCTTATAGCAATGGGTAAAGAAGCATTAGGGTGTGAAGTTGAAATCGAATTCGCCGTAAACATATTCGATGATCCCAATAAGAAACCTGAATTTGCATTACTGCAAATAAAACCTATGGTTATGGGCGGATCAAGAGAAATTATAAACATAGAAAAAAATTCGGATCATGAAATTTTATGTAGTAGTAATGTTACATTGGGTGATGGTTTGATTAATGATGTACGTCATATTGTTTTCGTAGACCCTAAGCGATTTAAACCGGCAATAACAAATGATATCGCCAAGGAAATACATGCGATCAATCAAAAATTGATCAAAAAGCACCCTTATATTCTCGTAGGACCTGGACGCTGGGGTTCAGCAGATTCATGGCTGGGAGTTCCAGTAAATTGGGAACAGATAAATGGTGCTAGCGCCATAGTAGAGTTAGGGAAAAAAAATTTTCCAGTTGATCCCTCTTTTGGCAGTCATTTCTTTCAAAATGTTACCAGTATGCGACTGGGTTATTTTACTGTAGACCATAATTTAAATACAGATGTATTTGATTTTAGCTGGTTAAATCAACAAATAATTAAAGATGATAAAACTTACACTACCTGTTATAAGTTGGAACATCCGCTACGTATTAAGATCGATGGTACAACAGGTAATGGTGTCATCCTTAAACCAAAAGTCCCTGAGCTAGAACCAATGAATGAACAGGAAACTAGTGGTATTTGATCAAACAACACCCTGATCGATCATTGCATCTGCAACTTTTGTAAAACCAGCAATATTGGCACCTTTTATATAATTTACAAAATCACCTTCTGTGCCATAAGTATTACACTGTTTATGAATATCTTTCATTATTTGATGTAAACGCTGGTCGACTTCTTCTCTAGTCCAGGACAAGCGCATATTATTTTGGCTCATTTCCAATCCAGATACCGCTACACCTCCCGCATTCGCGGCTTTTCCTGGGCCAAATAATATTTTGTTTGCCATAAAAACATCAACAGCGCCGGGATCAGAAGGCATATTGGCTCCTTCTGAAACACATCTACAGCCATTCTTAATAAGAGTTTTTGCATCTTTTTCGTTGATCTCATTTTGTGTTGCGCAAGGCAAGGCAATATCACAAGGAATTGACCAAGGTCGCTGACCGTCAAGATACTTACAACCGAACTCTTCAGCATAATCCTTTATTCTACCTCTTTTTATATTTTTTAGGTCCATTACCCAAGCCAATTTTTCTGTATCGATACCATCTGAATCATGTATTGTACCATTCGAATCAGATATAGACACAACTTTGCCACCAAGCTGGATAACCTTTTCAGTAGCAAATTGAGCCACGTTTCCTGAACCAGATATTGTCACTGTTTTACCTGAAAATGAATCATCTCTAAGTTTCAGCATTTCTTCAGCAAAATATACGGCACCATATCCAGTAGCCTCTGGTCGTATCCGACTTCCACCCCAGTTCAATCCCTTTCCTGTTAATACACCGCTAAATTCGTTGCGCAGACGTTTATATTGTCCAAATAAATACCCTATCTCTCGACCGCCAACCCCAATGTCCCCTGCTGGTACGTCCGTATTAGGTCCGATATGACGAAAAAGTTCTGACATGAACGATTGCGTAAAACTCATCACTTCATTATCTGATTTACCTTTAGGATCAAAATCCGATCCTCCTTTACCGCCACCCATTGGTAGGGTAGTTAAACTATTTTTAAATACCTGTTCAAAACCCAAGAATTTTAATATGCTTAGATTCACGGAAGCATGGAACCGTAACCCGCCTTTGTATGGCCCAATAGCAGAGTTAAATTCTACACGATAGCCACGATTCACTTGAGCCATACCCCGGTCGTCGCGCCAGGGTACACGAAACATAATTACCCGCTCTGGTTCTACGATCCGATCCGGAATTCCTGCATGAAAGTATTGTGGATGATCGTTTAAAAATTCCCAGATAGATGAAAACACCTCTTGAACCGCTTGGTGAAATTCATCTTCACCTGGAGATCGCGAGGTAACATGTTTCATAAAATCATCAACAGACTTATACATATTTATTCTCCTATTTAACTCTTATTTTAAAAATCAATCAAATTCGTTGACCCGCGGACTACCATATCCTTCCAGTGGTAATTTCGAAATTCATCCGGATGATTAGAGTGAATCTGTTCAAACATCCCTGCGTCATCTTTGTTGATGAATATAAAAATAAACCCATCGTCTGAATCTTCATAATGCCAGATTTCATAACTATACCTATCTTCATTAGCTGGATAAGGTTCAATATTAATTGGACGACCATAACGAATTAATACGCGACCACGGTCAGTTTTCCTACCAGAAAAATTCCGATTTGAGAATTGTTGATCAGCAAGCGCAAGTCGTGTGTTCATTTGATTGTAAAATTCATTTTCTTTTGTTGATCTATCAGGATCACGTTTTTCAAAATAATCGACTAATTGCACAATCCGATCGATCCTATTTGCTCTCACAAGTGTTTGAAATTCCGATGCACTCATGAAATATCCAACAATATCCATGAAATCTCGTAATTCATCGTTTTCCATTGCGTCAAGAATCATGGTAAAATTATTGTTAAAATTAGTAGACTGTTCCTTTACCACGAAGAATTCCCGATCTATGAACGTCTTTTGATCTGATTGATCATCGATAACTTCAAGGCGTAGTCTATATCTACCAGCTAACAAGCCCATCACATTAAAGCCCAGAGTCTCAACACTTGATTCTCCAGGTTTTTTCCTTACAAAAGGCCCACGCTGAAATACTTCCTTACCACTACGTTCAAATAAAATATAATTTGCAGTATACGTACCACCATCATCCTGTAAACCATAAACTTCACTGTAGGCATACAACATTGGTCTTCCTAATCCAAAAACACCACTGGGATTGGGTGTCATCGTATAGCCATTGCGATTGATACTGTTTTCATCCACAAGCTGCTCACGTTTAAGAAAGGTACAGACTAATAAATCGCTGGTTGCTAAATAGCTGTCATCAATAGTCCGGATAATTACATTCTTTGTTGCCATATGTACATGCTTGGATACCAAGTCAGTAATTGCAGCACTAAAAACAGCGCTGCCTTTAGTTAGTATAAACCTTGACTGCTGGACCATACTTATCTGTCTCTCTTCAGGGCCTGGCCGATCAATGGCCGATTCTAGAATACGAAATACATCCTGCGCTGCACTGTTACCATTTATAAATACACGTACATCTACCACACCTTCGAATTCATAATTTTCCCCATTGTCTATCCATTGAAATAATGTTTTTGGAATCATAAGGTTTACAACAGCTTCCGTATTCCCTTTGGTACCGCGGAATTGATGCACGCTCATGTCAAAAGGAGTTGGTAATAAGGTTATATTTTGGCCGAGTAGGCCGTAGACTAGAAGGCAAACAAGTATGGAAAATACTCTCATTGGACTATGCCAGATTAGCACGCAGAAATTACCCTGAAATAGTCTTCGTATCCAAGATTAGTGAAGCGTTTGGATTTAATGAGAGTTGCCGGTAATTTTGCGGGCCTTATTCTAAATTAAATAATTATATGGCGGAGTAGCTCAGTTGGTTAGAGCAGTGGAATCATAATCCACGTGTCGGGGGTTCGAGTCCCTCCTCCGCTACTCTCTTTGGTTTATAAATGGGTAGTCCAGATTACTAAATAGAAATAAATTAGGAAACCCATACATACTACAATAAATAATTTTACCAGAAATTTCATTTTTAAACGAAGTAGGTAATTACCGTAGTAACTACGGCGGTAATAATACCTTTTAATATTATTTTTACTGATTGGGTACGTTGAATCTTTAATGAATTAAAATCTCTTTCTCGCTGGTTCTTTTGACCCAGGTTTTTAATACCAAAATAAGCATTAATTATACAGGTCCTATCCCAAGCCTCAAAAAACGTTATGCCCATAAGTAGTGCTGGAAAAAACACTAGAGCACGTAATTGCCCAGGGTTAAAAATAATTGTAAATACGATAACAGCAATTGTAAGGATCAAGCCCAAATACCCCATGAATAGACGTCTGCGAATTTCTCCACCACCAATATTGGGACAACTTTCCACTTTTTAATGTAGTAATAAGCCCTACTTTAATAGAATCATCTTCTTGGTCTAGCTGTGTTCATCTGGTTCAAATATCTCTACAATCTGTAACCCAAAACTATACCAGCTTGTACCCAGCCCAAGAATGGGGACGTATTAAAATAAATACTTTCTGGTGCATTTACATTGGATTTACCAAAGCGACCGTTCGCTCGGATGAATGGTCTTACTGAAAAAGGAAGATTAGGAACAAAGATATCAAATCCTGCACCCAAATGAAGACCGCTGCCATTGATGGACCCAAGTCCTGCCATTAATGAAAATTTGCCAAACAATTTTATATTTGTCGTTCCATAAATACCGACACGATCATTCCCGGATTCAATTCCTAATCCAAAACCTATCATAAATCGGCCCGCACTTATTGTGATAGGTGACGTAATAGACAACCCTATAACTGGCGCATATTCTCCTAGTTTATATTTTTCACCAGAATTGATTGGTTGGTTAAAAGACCAGCCAACGGTAAAACCACTCAATTTATCAAAAGTTGGTATGGTATAGACAATTGGTTCCTCGCTGGCTACTTGAGGTTCTGAATCTTGCTGCTTTTTGTTATCAGTTGCAGTTTCAGAATTTTGTTCGGGAAGTGAATCTATCACTGTTTCTGGCGGTGGTTCTGTTGCAGTGATATCTTGTACTTGCCCGTATAAAGAAGGAAATGCAATTAAGATAATTGAAAATATTCTATGAAAATTATTCAAACTCATATTATCCTTTATTCTGTATTGCCGTTACAATCCCATCTTCCAGATAAATGTAGCTATAATCACCCTCATTGTAAACCCATTGTTCCCTCACATAATATGAATAAGTCGTACGGTTAACGCTGTCGGGCCGGCCAATGGCTTCTTCAACCATAGCCTCAGTAAATCCGATCTCGATAACACCATCATTGATTTTGTGACCCAATTCATCACCCCATTTATCCAATAGAATTCGTTTACGGTATTCTTCTTTTTTCTGGGCAAAAGTTAAATCCTCAATACTTTTAGCAAGATATTTTGCTTCATGTATCCTTTCTTTTGCTCGACGCTTAAAACGATCACTCTCATTTTCAAGGTTAAGGTTATTCTTTTCTCTAATCAAGGCCCGTTCTCTAGCTTCTTGGAAATAGGGAGGTAAACCAACCTGATCATAAAATGCTGAGCTCATGTAACCTATCGTATCATTAAAAGATATACGGATGAAGTCCTGAATATAATAGGGGTAAAATATAACTTCCGCGCCTTGCGGAATGCCAATACGTTGCCCCATCAACGGTTTATTAATCCACATACCAGCAAACGCAGCCCGGTTAATACGAATAAACGCCTCACGTTCCAATAGTAAAAATTGTTCCCTTGCATAAGATTCTTGTAAATCTTCAATAAGATTTTGCAGACTGTCGAGTCTTATTACAGTATCAATAACTAGTGTTTCATTAAGTTTGATTAAACTATCCAAGCTGTCCAATTTTGTCTGGGCATGCAATAAAAACACATTACAGACCATGAACCGAAGAATGTTTTTCATAATTTTCTGTATTCTGTTAATAATTCGAAAAAATTATTTTCCAGATCCTGATTAACTTTCTGGCAATTATTGATAACTGCTTCTGCCCAATCAACATATTCAATACAGCGTTTTTGATCCCATTCCGGTGGAGGTGTTTTTATTACGTCAGAAACATTTGATATTTTATCTGCAATTTTAACAAGAGTAGCATCTTTGGATAAGTGCGGAGCATTATCAATTTGCATTTGTTTACGTTGCGAAAATGTTAGCTGATTATTATCTGTCAACTCCTCTACAATTATCCTGACCCTGGATCCAAATTCTTTGTCGAGTTCATGCGCAGATGTATCTGTATCTTCAATGGTGTCGTGTAGAAGTGCAGCTGACAATATTTCCGGATCATCAATACCGCCAATCTCTGCTAAAATCATTGCTACTGAAATCGGGTGAATTATATAGGGCGTTTTACCATCTTTCCGTCGCTGATCGGAATGTTTAAGAGCTGCAAATTGGGTTGCTTTCAGGACCAAATTTATTTAAGCATTATTTCAGTTATATTTCAAATAAAAAGTGGTCAATTATCCTTGCTAGTCTCATCAGTCATATCTTCTAGATAATGTTTCTCAGCGATAGGACGCCAATCATTCCGTGAATTAATTGCCCTTACAACTGCTACTATAGTTAAAATAACCAGTAATCCAAGTGTACTGTATATACTATTATTACTAGAGCGATCAAAAGTAAGAATAAGGATAAAGAGGATCAGCCAGAAGGATTTGTATACGATATTGACTATGCGATAAATACTCATTTTTGATATGGTAATAGTCGCACAATCCGTCCCGGATCCTCCAAAGCGACGTAAATTAGACCATCCGGCCCGATCTCAACATCCCGAACTCTACTGCCGGCTTCATAAATAATTTCATCCTTCACCATATTTAAACCATCCATTTCAACACGGTGTAATCGTTCAAATTTTAATGATGTTGCCAATAAATTATTGTTCCACTCTGGGAATTTATTACCCTTATAAAATGTTATCCCGCATACAGCTATGGAAGGTGTCCAGTGAAAAACAGGTTGATCCATGCCCTCTTTATGGGTGTATTCTGAGATAATAGTACCACTATAATTTCTGCCATAGGTAATTACAGGCCATCCGTAGTTGTGCCCCTTGCTTACAATATTTATTTCATCTCCACCTTTAGGCCCATGCTCTGCTTCCCATATTTCGCGTGAAATGGGGTGCAGCGCCAACCCTTGAGGATTACGATGGCCATAGGACCAGATTGATTTAATGGATCCTTCAGTATTATAAAATGGATTATCAATTGGAATACTACCATCATCATTTAAGCGGTACATTTTTCCATTAGGCATTGCTAAGCTCTGAGCCTGATCCCGATCACCCCTATCTCCTACAGAGAAAAATAGATACCCTTCGTCATCGAATAAAATTCTTGAACCGAAATGATGTGATTTTTTGGTATAATATTTCTCATCTGCCTTGAAAATAGTTTTAGTATCAATAAATTTATTATCGACAAGCTTGGCCCTTACCAATACCGTATGTGATTTATTTTTGAAAATATCACTGAAGGATAAATATATATACGAATTATTGATAAAGTTAGGATGGATCTCAACATCCATCATTCCACCTTGCCCTTTTGCTCGGACAGCAGGTATCTGACCACTAACTTTTACCTTATCTTTACCATCACTTGACACAACCCATAGATCTCCGATTTGGTCGGTTACAAGCATCCTTTCATCTGGCATAAATGCCATTCCCCATGGAACTTCAAATCCTGCTACAAATGTCTCAACTTGAAAGGATAGTTTTTCAGTGTTATGGATTCCAGCATCCCAGTCAGTTTCATCAGCGCTTACCCAGAGATTAAAAAGTAATAAAATTAATAATAATCTATGTAGAGCGGTATTGTTCATATTTAAGTCTGACTAAAAGCGTAGATGACTAAAAACAATATTGCCTATGAATTATCATACTTTTTTGGATATTCATAATACGCCAACCTGCCGGAACCAAAATCAATATCTGTCCAGGAAGAAAACTCAAAATCAATGCGGACAACACCGCAGGTCACTACATTCGTTATATTACTACCCGTAAGCAAATTAACGAACGATGTAAAAGTCGGATTATGACCAAACAACATGATCGATTTATGTAGGTCATCCTGGTTTTGCACTAATTCCAATAATTGTTGCGCCCCGGCACCATAAATGATGCGATCAATAATAATATCATTTTCTACCAAACCCATAGCTTCCCCAAAAGCTTTCGCCGTCAAAAACGCACGGTAGGCAGGACTGGATATGAGTAATTCCGGTTTTTCACCTTTATCCATGATCAATTTTCCCATGAAAGGCGCCGCTTTTTTCCCACGTTTATTTAATGGACGGTCTATATCGGCTAATCCGTGATTACCCCAACTGGATTTTGCATGCCTGGTAAGAAATAAATATTTCAATAATGTATTATCCAGGTAATAAATCTGGATTCAAAAGATTTTCTTCCATTATCTTTATTTCGTCAATGCCGGAAATAACAATTTCAGGATCATATTCGAGTTTCTTTTTCGAAATTTTCCCTTCATAATCTACATTTACCAATATACTCTTCATACAATTGAGGCGAGCCTTTTTCTTATCATCTGATCGTAAAATTGTCCATGGTGTGAGTGTCCGATTGGTGGCATTTAACATTTCAAATTTGCGGATTGAATATTGATCCCATAATTCTTGAGCCTGTTTATCAACAGGCGACAGCTTATACTGCTTTAATGGGTCAGTTTCGCGTGATTTAAAACGGTTTTCCTGCTCTTTCTTAGAAACAGAAAAATAAAACTTGAATAATTGAATACCACTCCTGACCAATAGTTCTTCAAACATTGTAGCATACTTCAAGAATCGTTTATGTTGCTCATCAGTGCAATAACCCATGACTGGTTCAACCATTGCTCTATTATACCAACTCCTATCAAAAAGCACTAATTCTCCACCGGCGGGAAGATGGGTGACGTAGCGTTGGAAATACCATTGTGTTTTTTCTCTATCACTTGGCTTCTCAAGTGCGACAACTCGTGCACCGCGGGGATTCAAATTTTCAGTTATCCGTTTTAAAGTGCCACCTTTACCAGCAGCGTCACGACCCTCAAAGATGAGCGCTATCCGTTTGCCATGTTTTTTGACATGGGTCTGCATTTTAAGTAACTCAATCTGCAGTATTTCAATTTCTTCATTATATTTCATTTATTTACACCTTTCCCCCAGTTCACTA
>Ga0315338_1003754_pt1 | contig 12857 bp, 13 predicted proteins | sample ASW8metaG_FD_204518 | JGI IMG/M metagenome (GOLD analysis project Ga0315338, IMG submission 204518) | Ammonia-oxidizing marine archaeal communities from Monterey Bay, California, United States - ASW #8 | ecosystem: Environmental > Aquatic > Marine > Coastal | place: USA: California | collected... | reverse complement strand
AATCACAACTCGGTGTTTGGACAGGTGGCGAAGGGCTCGCTTTCGGATGAATGCCTCGGCGATCGCCGGCATGTTGATTGCCGACAGCAACCTCGCCTCCCGGTCGGATGCTTCGATAGCCTCCTTGAGCGCCATGCCGTTCATGACCGTGCCGAGCATGCCCATGTAGTCAGCGGTGGCTTGGTCGATATCCAGACGCCGAGCGAGGTTTGCGCCGCGGATCATATTGCCGCCGCCCACGACAACGGCGATTTCCGTCTCTCCACTGGCGGCATCAGCAATCTGGCCGGCGATCAGCCGCAACTCGTCGGCATCGATACCGGTCTCGCCGGGCTGCGAAAAACTCTCACCGCTGATTTTCAGCAGCACACGGTTGTAGCGGTGGTCGCTCATCGCAGGCATTGAACCCGCAGAGGCATGGTCGGGTCAAGCCGGTACAGGCGTGGACCTGCCGGTAGGCTGGCATTCATGCCCACGCTTGGAATGAAGCCCATCGATCACCCACGCCCGCTGCGAGCCATCACACCGGTGATGGTGGTCGTGATCTTGGGCTCGCTGCTGGTCCATCTCGTGCTACTGGGCGTGCTTCGCTGGCCGGCACCAGTCGGGCTGGAAGTGGTGAATATCGTGACGCTGGATCTGCGGAGGGCCGGCCCGGTGCCCGAAAGAGCGCCCGTGCCCGAAGCGGCACCCGACACGTCCGTGTCCCTAACTCGGCCGGTGGCTGCGCCAGCGTCAGTAGACCTGCCCATGCCGGAATTGCCCGGAGCTCCGGTGACGAAGGGCGTCGTCGGTTCAGGAGGCGCGGGCTTGGGCGTGCGCGTGCAGCCCGCGATTGACCCGCAGATCCAAGTCGGCCCATTGCGTATCGGCGCCCGCAGAGTGGTGTTCATGGTCGACGTTTCATCGAGCATGCGTGGGTCGTTCCGCGACGGGATGACACTGGGTGATGTCGCTGCACAGGCTGTCTGCACGGCGCTGGAGGGGCTTCCCGAGTCCGTTCAATTCAGACTGATGTGCTTCAGTGGGGGGCTCTCGGAACCACTCGGTGGGCAATGGCGATGGAAGCAGGACGCCGAATTGGCTTGCGTGGCGATCGAGCAAGTGACTTCGCAAGCTTCCGGCCTGACGCGGTCCAGCTCGTTGTTCGACCCGGGCGGCCTCTCGGATGCCGGCGCCGATGCGGTGGTGCTGGTGACGGATGGCGGTATTTTGGATCTTGAGGCAGGTGCCTTGCAGCGATGGATCGACCTTGCGCCGAGTGTTCAACTGGATGTCGTGTTGATCGGAACGCTGCTCACGCCGACCGAAACCCAGCGGCGGCTGGCAAAGCTCGCAAGAAGCACGGGCGGCGGCGTGCACCGCCTCATGGGAAGCACCCGGCCATGACTGGGGGCCTGTTGCTGCTTGTGGTGCTCGCCGGCGTTCGTGAGGATGCGTGGACGCTGATGCACGCCGGCCAGCCGGCCGCAGCTGAAGTGCTCGTGCTGGAGGCGGACCCTGCACCGGGGCCCAACGCCGATGTCCTGCTCGTTGCCCGGCTTACGCGCGGCGACTCGGTGGGCGCCGCGTCGGTATTGCTGCCGGTGCTGGAGGCCGTGGATCGCGGCACCGCGCCGGCCGGCGATGTCGCCAGTTGGGTGGATACCGATCATCTGATGCCGTGGGGCCTCGCGCCCCTCATGCCGGGCGGAGTCGGACGGGACGCGTTGCTGCTGGCGCTTGCCACGCCGATCGATTCTTCCCAACGCGTCGATGGCGTTCGTGGCGCGCTGCGTTCAATGATGACGTTGACCTTCGACCCCGCGGCGAACCTCGCGCCCACGCCTTGGCGCGATGCCGCATTGGCTCTGGCAGGCGACGACCGGCAACGCAGGGCCGCCCGCGGCCGTCTGTACCGGGACGTAGCCGAGCCGCGCGAGCAAGCGTGGCGGCTGCACGTCATCGGCCGTTCGTTCTTGCTGGAGCAGACACCGGGACATCAACGGCGAGGCTTGGTCCATCTGGCGCGGATCGCCGCCGAAGAGGATCTGCGTGCCGCGCACCCGCATCTGGCACTGCACGCACTTCGCACACTACAACAACACACACATGGCCCCGCGCAGGAGCGCATCGCCATCGAATACGAACGGCTGCGTACAACGCTGCGCACACCCCTGGAGCATGCGTCATGACTTTCATGTTGGGCCTTGATGGAGGACTGCTGCCATTGGTTCAGGCTGGTGGAACAATCGGGTGGATTCTGCTGGGGCTGTCCATCGTCGCCTTGGCGTTGGTCTTTCTGCATGCGTGGACCATTCGCCGCGGCCGATTGCTCCCGGCAGCGCAAATCCAGGCCATCGGTGAATGCCTGCAGCGCGGTGATCTGGACGGGGCGATGGCGTTTAGTGTCGCCCAGCAAGGCGACGGACTGCCCGCAAGCATCGCCGAGGCGGCAATCACCCGTATGCGAAATTCCCCATTGGGTGCGTTCGAAGTGCACGATGCGGCGGAGGAGGCCGGCATCGCCGAAGTGGCGAGACTTGGTCGGTCGCTTGAAGGCCTGTCAGTCATCGCGGCCATCGCACCGTTGCTCGGTTTGCTCGGGACCGTGCTCGGGATGGTCGATGCATTTCAGGCGATCGGTGATCAGGGACCGCAGGCCGCCCCGGAGTTGGCCTCCAGCATCAGTTTGGCCTTGGTGACCACCCTGCTCGGGCTTACGCTGGCCATTCCATGCGTGGCTTTGCACGCCTGGTTCCGAGTTCGCTTGGAAAGCATTGCCGCAGAAGCTGGACTGGTCATGGAGTCGGTGTTGGCACCGCTGATGGCACAGGACACACCATGAGGCGCGCTGCAGCACGACATTGGGCGGTCGTCGAGTTGACGCCGTTGGTCGACGTGGTGTTCCTGCTGGTAATTTTCTTTCTGGTCGCAGCGGATGCGACGCGGCTGTCTCGTCCGCAAGTGGCGTTGGTTGCCGGTCCGGGTGAGGCTAGATCGGGTACCGCCTGGGATGTCGTCCTGACACTCGGCACCGATGCGTTGTGGCGTACCAGCGTAGGTGGTTCGCCACTTGTCGACGGCGTTCCCGAGGGCATTGAGTCCGGCACACGAGTGCTGCTTCGAGTCGATCGCTCGGCGCCGGCGGCCGTGTTAACGTCAATGGCGGAGCACCTGCGTCGCTCGGGTGTGCATCGCGTCGATCTGGCGTTGGGCGAGGAGCCGCGATAGATGAACTTGCTGACCGGCACACAAGGGTCAAAGCGAAATCGGGCGGTTGTGCGGATCGCCGGCTTGGTCGATTTGGTGTTTCTCCTGCTCGCGTTCTTTCTGGTCACGACGGCGTTGATGGAGCGTGAGTCGCGCGTCGCGACATCGCTGGGCGTGCGTGGAGGGGAACAGCAGGTTGTGCCCCCGGTGCAGGTGCTGGTGGAGACCGGCGGTTGGCGTGTCGGGGACCGGGTGATCACGACTGCTCAAGGCTTGCGGGAGGTTCTCCGTGCGTTGCCCACGGGGCCCGGCATCGTGATCAAACCCGCTCGCGGCGTTTCGGCCGGAGCAGTCATCGCCACCATCCGAGAGGCTCGCGCGGCCGGCGTCGTCACCCAGACATTGGAGACGGGGCCGTGATCGGCCTTGCGATTGCCGTTGTCGTGAGTGCTGCGCCCGCTGACTGGTCGGTGACTGCCCGTTGGCTGGACACGCTTGGATGCCACGAGCTGGCGGTCGAGGCGATTTTGGTGTCGTCGCCGACCGATGCCGCTGCTCGGGCGACCGTCGCCGACGGGCTCATGGCTGCGATCGCTTTGGCAACGCCGGGCGACCCACAGGCTGTCCGCGCTCGGATTGAGTTGCAGCGTGTGCTCAATGGACTCGACCGGATGCATGCCCACCTCGCTCGAGTGGCATTGCTGGCTGACGACCGAGCGTTGGCGATGCACGCCACCGGTGACACACGCCGTGATTTGCTGCGCGGGGCGGTGCAGACGGCGCAGTTGGAGCAGATGGATCTCGAGGCCCATCATGCTGAGGTGCAAGACCGGATCCCGCGTCGTCAACTGGAGGCACTGTTGCGGCGAGTGCTGTTGATCAGGGGCTTGATGCTGGTCGATTTGGGCGAGCAGACATCTGATGCGGCCGCATCGTTGCGGGCGGCGCTGCTTGACGGTGTCGATCCAGGCGCCGACGGCTTGCACGACGTGCCGTCGGCTGTGCTGGAGTCGGTTGACGGGGCTTGGGCGGCCATGGCGCTCGCTCGGCTCGACGTGAAGCAGGGTCGTGTCGATGCTGCCCAAGCTTGGGTGGACCGCCTGATTGCGGCGGACGCGCCGGCGTTGCGGGACACGGGTGCATCTTTGGTCCGGGATGTGCTGCTTGCCATGCCGCCCGAGATTCGCATGGACGTGCTTGGCGAATGGGCGACGGGGTTGCATGTCGACACACTGTTCACCCTGCTTCGCATCGCCCCGGGGCTCGATCCTCAAGTGATCCCCTTGCTGATCGCTCGAGGTGCCCGAGGGCGAGTCGTTGACGTGTTGGCTGCCGCCGATCGTCAACTGCCTGCTTCCGGCGGGGCGGTCGCAGCGCTCGCGGCGCTGCGACGCGCTCAATTGGATCGTCTGTCATACAGTCAGGCAGCCACATTGATCGATGGCGCGATTGCGGCTGATGGCGGCGGTGACGTCGAGTTGCAACTCGCGTTGGCCCGGGTCCTGTTGGAGACCGGCGCGTACGCTCGCTCGGTCGATGTGTCGCTGGCCATTGGGCCAGGAGCTCACAAACCGCAGGCCGATGCCGTGGCGTTGCTCGCCATGCTGCAGCGGGCCAAAGCGGGCCGACCAGATGGCAGCATTGGAAGCGATCCGGTGCTGCGAGTGCTGCTGGAACGTATGGCAACCCGTGGCGACGATGCGCCGCTGCGGCACGTAGCCGCCTTGCGATTGGCCGCCATGCCGGGCACCGACACAGCCGAGGCGCTTTCGCTCTTGGCATCTATTCCAACCGACTCCACGCAACACACGCGGGCCGTGCGACTGCGCGAAGTCGTTTCGTGGCGGGCGTGGCACGCCGCCGAGACGCATGCCGAGGATGTCGTGCGTGCCAGCCGAGATGTGCTCGACTTGGGTGGCCCCGACGCTGCCCCGGCCGCCGATCGGCTGCTCGCAGTGGTGCTGCAGACCCGGATGGATCCACTTGAAGTGCGAGTCCTGACCGAGCGTGCGATTCAAGCCATTACCGCCGTGCGCGGCGATGCTGCGGGGCGTGCCGCGGAGGCTTCATTTCAACGCGCCGCCGGCCAAGCGGCGACAGCGATGGCGATCGTCTTGAACGCATGGTCCGAGGGGCTGCGGAGCCCACATCTGATTCGAGTCGCACGCGAGTTGTTGGAGACCCCTACGTCCTTGGGCGTTGGCGCAACCGAACTGGCATCGCATGTGATGGGGCGGCCACCCATTGCGATGCGTTTAGATGCATTGACGGCGGATGATGTCAGAATCCTGCGGCACTGGGCACGGCATTTGGCCCACAGCGGCACGATGACGATGGAGGAACTGGAGCATGCCGCAGCGTTGGAGGTGCTCGATCAAACGGGATTGATGGCGATGGCGCGACAGGCCGCCGACGATGAACTATGGATGTTGTCGGTGCGGGCGTGGGCGAAGGCCGCAGGGTTGGGAGGGGCCGTCGCCGGAGCGTGTCGATTGCAGCAGGCCAAGGCACTGGCGCATGTTGACCATGCTGCGGCTCGCGATCTTGCGGGACAACTGTCGGTGCTGCATGCAGGCACCGAACTAGGTCGAGCGGCTGCTGCGTTGCAGGCGGCATTGAACACTCGCGCCGAGAACGGCGCGCCGTGAGGCGTCGACGACTGTTGCAGTTGCATCGAGCGGGGTTGCTTCGGTCGCCGACGCCTTGCCGGCAGAATCAGGGCCCGCCGCGACGTGTCCACTTGACGCCTCGAAGGGACATCGGCGGCATGCTGGCTGCCGTAGTGATCGTTGTACTTGTGGTGGGGTTGGTCGTCAGCGGGCTGACACCGCAGCGGGCACCGGGCCGTCAACGCGAGCCCACCGCTGCTTCAGTGCACTCCAACGGGTCGCCGCTCTCGGCGGGCGAAGGCTCAAACGTGGTGATTGAACCGTCGCCGACACGCGAGCCACCGGCACCTGCGCCTGCCGTGTCGATTGAACCCTCCCGCGCGGTGGTCGATGTCGATGTGGTGGAGCTCTTGGTGCGTGGAGGGCTGGGCGCCGGGGATGATGATTTGCTTGGGGTCGTCAAGACGCTGGGCGTCGCATGGCCTGCACTGTCACCGGTTGATCGAACTCGCGCAGCACAGGCCTTGGCGGATGCGATCATGGCTCGTCGCGACATGCCGCCGCGATTGCGGGCAGTGTTGTCGGCAATGTCGCACACCATGCGCAGCGACGTGCTTGCGGTTTTGGTCTTGCACAGCGATGAATCGCCGCTTCCTGCGGCGCTGCTTGTCAGCCCATGAGCCAGCGGTACCGCTGTGTAAGCACGGACAGAATTTCGTCTGTCACACTGTTGGCGGTCAATGACCAGACAGCCCAACGCGTGTGAAATGGTTCTTGGCCGAGTTCGAGACCGTCGCGAATCGCCCGCTTGAGGCGGCGAACGTTCAGCGTTTTAATGAAGGCCGCTTCCAGCGGCATGGCCAGTTGCAGATCCTCAGCGGCGGGAATGATCAACGCGACGGGATTGTCGTCATCCAACCGTTCGTGAGTGAGGAAGTACCCCAATGACCAAAACCAGCAGTCGCCGTACCAGCGGGGCTCCTCGACGATGTCATCGAAAGCGAGGATCGTCTTTCGGGCGCGGTCGAACAACTCGCTGGCGTCCGCTTGCAGGCTCCTTCGCAGTTGAGGCACTGTGGGCGTTCTGAACTGATCGGTCCAAGGCGTCCGTGTGGTGGGCAAGGCAGGGGCTCCCCTTCGAGCGGTTACGGGCAATCACACAGTGTAGCCCTATGGGGGGGAGGGCTGGTAGCATTCACCCATCGGCTCCGCGGTGAAGCATCGCTGCGGTGGAGGACGCCTGAAATGGAATCGGACCGGCAATCCACGGATCCTGCAGATCTCACAGGCGCCCGCATCTTGGTCGTCGATGACAATCTTCAGAATCTGGAGTTGATGCAGGCCTATCTGGAGGCCCTTGGGTGCTCCATCGAGACCGCCGCCGACGGTGTCGAGGCGATGCAGGTGATCGAGTCGTCGCCGCCGGATCTCGTCCTGCTCGACGTCATGATGCCTCGCATGTCCGGGTTCGAGGTCTGCCGAAAGATCAAGGCTGACCCGGTCAGCCGTGACGTCGTGGTCATCATGGTGACGGCCCTGAACGAAGTGGCCGACTTTGAACGCGCCGTCGAGTGCGGGACCAATGACTTCATCGCCAAGCCGGTGAACAAGCACGAATTGCTCACCAGGGTCAAGTCGCTCCTGCAACTTCGGCTGCTCAAGCGGCAATTCGACCAAATCGGCGGTTCAGATCTGCAGCCATCGGCAGCGGATGTCCATGGCCTGCACGATCGCGGCGATCGGATTGTGCCGCCACCTCCGCCGGACGATCCGCCGGAGTCGAGTGCCCCGGCGTCCTGAGTTGCGATCGCACCGCCGGGGACATTTCCGCGGAATCAGCCTGTCTGTGGAATCGGCCGGTACCCCACCATGGACCTGCCTGAGGTCGGTACCGGCCGAATCACACGAGTCAGTGTCCCCCCTCAGCATGGTTGCCCCCCTCAGGCCTTGTCGGGAGTGCTCAGGCCGCCATCATCGCGGGGGAGTCGTTGGGACGAACCCAGCTTGTGCCGCGGGGCTCCATCGCATTGAGCAGGTGATCGAGATAGGACCGCAGAAAGCCGACTTCAAAGCTGTCGAGCCAGGCTGCTGACGCGGTGGGGTTCAGGCTTCGAATGGCATCGATCAGGTAGGTCTTGGGTTGCATCGGTCCGGGTCTCCTCTCGGGCGTGCAGCAACTCTTTCGGCACGGTGGCCGGGCTCGTGACACCTGATAATCACCGTCCCGGATCAACGGGGGTGCCGATGGACCACTGCGCCCGCGATTGGCAGCGGGCCTAGCCTCGCCGACCACAAGATCTTGGGGGTGTAAAAAGAGTGCCACGAGGGTCCGAGTTGGACGTGTCCATCCCCTCCAAGGCACTGACCCGTGGCATGGAGCCCTTGAGCAGCCAATCAAGGAGGTCGGATGGCTTTGGGGCGATCGCCCCGACGGTCGTGCGGGGACGTGCTATCGGGTGCCGTCGCTCACTGGTTGAATCAGGCGATGTCTCACCTTGGATGACAGGTCGCCGAAACTGGTGCTCGTACCATCGACCCACTGCACGACGACGTCTTCGAGCACCGATTTCCTGCCGAGGCCGATGTGGACGCAAGGATCGTTGGCCGCCATGTACGACCAGCCGGACTTGACCGGCCGCGTAATGGTCCGATCGCCGAGTTTGGCCGTGACCACTGCGCCCAAGGCGGGCGCCCCATATTCGTTGCGGATGTCCAACGTGATTGACCGGGAAACCACGGATGTCGCGTTTCGAAACACCTGTACGGGGCCGTCGCGGTTGACGACAACCACGTCCATCCGACCGTCGTTGTCGACATCGCCGAACACTGCTGCCCGCGAGGTCCAGAGTTGGTTTCCAAGCGAACCGCCTCGCAGTTGGGTCGGTGTGAATCTGCCGCTTGGGTCACCTCTCAGCAACAAGTTTCGTTGTGCGTAGGGATCGCCATCCAACTCGTGGCTGGGCCTCAGCACGGCGCCGTTGGCCTCATAGATGTCGAGCCAACCGTCGTTGTTGAGGTCTACGAATCCAACGCCGAACCGGGTGTTGGCCCGAGTGGTCGTGCGGAGCCCCGCCTGGGCGGTGATGTCCACGAAGTAATCGCCGTCATTGCGAAACAGTGAGTCGGACTCGTTTTTCAAATTGCAAATGATGACGTCGAAGTCCCCGTCGTCGTCGATGTCGTTTGCATCCACGCCCATGCCGGCCTTTGAGACCCCCTCGTCATCCATGGCGCAGCCCGCTGCGAGTGCGATTTCCTCAAAGGTGCCGTCGCCTCGGTTGTGCCACAGATGATCTCGCATCAGGTCGTTGGCCACGAAGATGTCCTGCCAACCATCGCCGTCGAAGTCAACCGATACGATGCCAAGCCCGGTGCCTGGTTGTGTCACGATGCCCGACTCCACCGTGACATCGGTGAACAGGCCCGTGCCGTCATTGCGAAACAGGCGATCCACCGACGGCGACATGAAGTTGTTGGGCGAGCAGTAGTCTGGATTGCCGGCGGATCCAACGCAATCCAGCGCCGTTCCCGGAGCCCACGCGAGATAGTTCACGACGTACAGATCCAGGTCACCGTCGCGGTCAAAGTCGAGAAACGTGCCGGACGAGCCCCATCCCGGATCGCCGGTGCCCGAGGCTTTGGTGATGTCCGTGAACGCGCCATTGCCGTCGTTTCGATACAACTTGTTTTCCCCGACATTCAGCACATAGAGATCGACGTCGCCATCGTTGTCGATGTCTCCAGTGGCAGCCCCCATGCCGTATCCAGCATCTTCTGCGCCGCTGGTGACGGTGGTGAAGATGCCCAGCCCATTGTTGAGCATCAGCGTATTGGTCTGGACACCCGGTGTGATGCCGGCACTGGAGATTGCCGCACCCTGCACGATATACAAGTCGAGGTTGTCGTCGCCGTCGGCGTCGAACAAGGCCGCGCCACCGCCGATGATCTCAGGCATGAAGTAGCTGCCCGAGGCTCCGGAATGCCACATTTGGTCGACACCCGAGAGCGATTTATTGTCATGGAGCCAGACATTGGGCTCGCTGAGGATCGGCGACGTAGCTTGCGAGTCGGTGTCGGGGGCGCCGGCATCGTTGCATGCCACGAGCAGGAACGCATGCAGTGACAGGAGCAGGCACAGCGGCTTCACGATTTGTTCTCCTGAGTGGTTCAACGTCGGGCCTTGCGTTCCAGTTCGCGGACCAGTTGGCGAAGTGCTCCGTCGCCAGGATTGTGACGGACGCCCTCGCGGGCTGATTCAAGGGCGATGCTCAACTGGCCGGCACGTTCATGGGCCTTGGCCAGCACGATCCAGCCGACGGGCAACGTCGGCGTGACTTTCAGGACCGCGTTGATTCGATCAAGTGCGTCTTCGAGCCGACCGACCTGCAGCAGTGTATTGGCGTATTGCACCTGTTCAAGCGGATCGGTGACTCCCAAGGCGAATGCTGCATCCAACGCCACGACGGCCTCCGCAGGCCGATTTGCCACCAAGTGCATGCGGGCAACTTGCAAGTGACCCTCCGGGACGTCGGGCTTGAGCCGTGCCGCGATGATCGCTGCGCGGAGCGACCGCTCCTGGTCGCCGGCGGCCCGCAACGCAATGGACAGGTTCAACTGTGACTGAAACGAGTTGGGGTCGAGGCGGACGGCGCGCTCAAGCGCGTGCACCCACTTCGCCGTGTCGTTGCTGCGGCGGTGCACCTCGCTGAGGCGATTCAACAGATGTACGTTGTCGGGCCACGTGACCAATGCCCGTTTGATCGCCAAGTGGGCGTTCTCGAGGTCGTCGTCTTCCAACAGTCGATCAGCCCGGCCCAACTCCGCGTCGAGTCCACGTTGTGCGTCGAGCAGGGCGGCATACCAGGTGTCCGGAAACCGCGGGACGGAAGGCGTTCCACGTATCGGCAACGCAGCCGCTTCTTCGCCTCGGCCGGCGCGACGCAGCGCCTGTCCGAGCAGGTAGACGGTGTACGGGTGACCCGTGAGATCCACCAACTCGCGAAGCCGCTTGATGGCCGCATCGGTACGATCGAGTGCCAAGTCCGCACGTGCCAATCCGATGGCGGCGGCCGCGGCGGTTGGTTCAACATCCAAGGCGTGCTCGAACAACTCGCGGGCCGCTTGGGTGGCCCCGAGATCCAGATGCCAGTAACCGGCTCGCCACGCAGCGGGGCTGTGGGTGGGGGCCAACGCCCGAACCTGCTTCATGCCCGCGATTGCCGCGTCGAGGTCGTCTCGTTCGGCGGCCTGCAACGCTTTGAAATACGCCGGACGGCCATCAGCCGGGACGAGCGTCGCCATGCCGCTCCATGCCGTGTCCGCAGCTTTGTCGAATCCATTGGCGTCGAGCAGGAGCGCCAATTGCAGGCGTGCTTCGGCGCTCGACGGAGACGCCTCGGCCTGTGACCATGCCGCTTGAATAGCATCACGAACCACCGGATCGGCCAATGCGAGGCCTGCCGGCAGTGGTGCGGGGCCCATTGAACCCTCGCCGCAGGCGGCGAGCATGAGGGCCGTGAGCAGGATGGTTGAGCGACACTGTGCCATGTATTCGATGATACGCCCGGCGGGGTGCATAGAATCGCCACCCATGGTCCATCATCTTGCATCGAGTGCTCGAATCGTCGGCGTGTTGTTACTGAGTCTGCTGGGCGGGGCCTGTGGCGACGCCCAGTCGCCGGAGCCCTCGGGGTCATCATCGCAGGCCTCGCCACCACTGGATGCCTCCAGCATCTCGGCGCACAACGCGGCGATCGCGGCCATGGGTCGGTTCGACTACGGCGCGGCGTTCGACCTGCTGGAGCCCCTTGCTGCGGCGAACGACCAGTGGCTCGATGGGCAGGTAGATCTCTCCATCGCGCAACTCAACCGACAACAGGCGGGCGATGAGACCGCGGCGCTGGATCGCCTCGAAGGGGTGCTCGCCCGCGACGGGGCACACTTGCGTGCGCAGTACACGGCCGGCATCCTGCGGAGCGTGTTGGAGACGCCCGAGGCAGCATTGGCACACTTCCAAGTCGTGGCTGAGGCGGATCCCGGCGATGCACACGCCGCCTATTTCACGGGGCAGGCGTTGTCGCAGCAGAGTCGATGGGCCGATGCCGTGGTGTGGTTTGCGAGAGCGATCGAAGCGAATGCGTATCTCCGTTCGAGTTACTACGCCGGGGCGCAGGCGGCGCGCCGCGCGGGCGATACGGCGCAGGCGGATGCCTGGCTTGAGACATTCCAGCGCATGGAGCACAACCCACGTGCTGAGCTGGCCGAAGTGAAGTACACCCGCATGGGGCGCCGCGCCGAGGTGCAGGCGATCGACGCTCTCGAAGCGCCACCTGTACCTCGGCCCGAAGGCGACGTCTTCAATTACCGCAGCATGGGGTTCAAGGGGTGTGATCATTGCCCGCCCTATGCGGGGGTCAGCGTCGCGTGGATCGGTGATGACCGGAATCTCGTCCTCTGCCCGACATCGCAGTCCTGCGAACTCATGACGTTGGGGCCAGAGTCGTATCTCGAGGATGTCGGAGCAGCTGCGCGGTCGTCTGACACGCCGCCCATCACTCGATCGACCATGGTGCGAGCTGCCCTGTGGGGTGACGTCGACGCCGATGGGCACGTCGATGTTGTGCTGTGTCGGAATGGCGTGAATGAGCTCTGGCTTGGTGCCGAAAACCTGTCCTTCCAGCGGGACGAGCGGTTCATCGGCGGCGCCACGACCGAAACCGTCGATGGCGCGTTGTTCGACGCCGACCACGACGGCGATCTCGATGCGCTCTTTCTGCAGTTGGATGGGGCGTTGCAGTTGATGAACAACAACGGTGACGGCACCTGGCAGGACATCACCGATCGGACCTTCGGCGCACCAGCCGCAATCTCGGAGGGGCGTGAGCTCGTGGTCGCCGACTTCGACGGCGACCTCGACACCGATGTGTTGTGTATTGGCCAATCGCCGCCGCATCGCATGTTGATCAACGACCGGCTGTGGAACTGGCACGCCGGCGACGCGTCATGGTCGAGCCTGCTCGGGGCATCCATCGACGCAGCGGTTGCCGCGGACTTCGA
>Ga0315338_1003752_pt1 | contig 12868 bp, 13 predicted proteins | sample ASW8metaG_FD_204518 | JGI IMG/M metagenome (GOLD analysis project Ga0315338, IMG submission 204518) | Ammonia-oxidizing marine archaeal communities from Monterey Bay, California, United States - ASW #8 | ecosystem: Environmental > Aquatic > Marine > Coastal | place: USA: California | collected... | reverse complement strand
TAATGAATATCAGTACCCCCTGCAGCAAACGCAGTGTCCTGAACGAGATTTTGATGTAGCGGGATATTTGTTTTAATACCATCGATAACGATTTCGGATAATGCCATTGATAAGCGAGATAATGCGAGCTCTCTAGTTTCCGCATGTGCAATTAATTTACCAATCATCGAATCATAATAGGGAGGCACTTTATACCCTTGATACACATGTGTATCGACACGAATGCCGAACCCACCGGGAGGGTGATAATGTTCAATTGTGCCTGGTGAGGGTAAAAATGTCTCTGGGTCTTCAGCATTGATACGACACTCGATCGCGTGCCCTCTCACCTTAATATCAGCCTGCTTATAGTTTAATGGATCACCACTTGCGACTCCTAATTGCTCTTTCACAATATCAACACCCGTGATCATCTCTGTCACTGGATGCTCAACCTGGATGCGTGTATTCATCTCTATAAAATAAAATTCTTCATTCTCGTATAAAAACTCAAAAGTACCTGCGCCACGATAGGAAATTGTTTTACAAGCTTTTACACATAACTCTCCGATCTTTTTTCGTGTTTTTTCGCTTAGCCCAGGAGCAGGCGCCTCCTCAATAACTTTTTGATGCCGTCTCTGCATTGAACAATCACGTTCAGCCAAATAAATAACATTACCATGTTCGTCTGCAAGAATTTGTATTTCAATATGACGTGGATGTTCAAGAAATTTTTCCATATAGACAATATCATTACCAAAAGAAGATGCCGCCTCTGCGCGCGTTAATGTTATTGATTTAAGTAATGTAGCTTCACTATAAACAACGCGCATGCCTCGACCACCACCTCCGCCAGCAGCCTTGATAATAACTGGGTAACCAATTTCTTTAGCTGTCTTCATTAGTTGTTTTGAATCATCGCCTAATGGGCCATCAGAACCTGGCACACAAGGAATACCTGCTTTTTTCATTGCCTTGATTGCCGAAACCTTATCGCCCATCACCCGTATTGTTTCAGCCCTCGGCCCAACAAAAGTAAAACCACTTTGTTCTACTCGTTCTGCAAAATCAGCATTCTCGGAAAGAAACCCGTAACCTGGGTGAATACCAACCGCGTCGGTTACTTCAGCTGCACTAATGACCGCGGGAATATTTAAATAACTATCAATTGAGGTTGCCGGACCAATACAGACAGATTCATCAGCAAGATAAACATGTTTTTGTTCACGGTCAGCAACTGAATATGTTGCAACCGTTTTGATGCCAAGCTCTTTGCAAGCACGCAAAATTCTAAGCGCAATTTCGCCACGGTTTGCAATTACAATTTTTTCAAGCATGGATAATTAAGACTCATATAGATTTATCACGAATAAACGCTATTAATAAAACAACGTTTCGATTTAAGACGGATTAATAACAAATAAGGGTTGTCCGTACTCTACTGGATCACCGTTTTCGACTAATATACGAACTAACTTGCCACCAATATCAGCTTCAATCTGATTCATTATTTTCATTGCTTCAATAATACAAAGTACATCACCTGTCTTAATATTTTGCCCTTTATTTACAAACGGTGGCTGATCAGGCGAAGGAGAACTATAAAAAATTCCTACCATTGGGGCAGTAATAACCTCGCCCTCGTCACTGTAATCATCACTTGATGAATTTTCGTTAGTGCTCAGTTGTGTTTTCAATGAACTGCCCGCATCGACAGGTGGCGCGTTAACCATCGTCTGGGGCGGGGGGGCCGACCCATCGCGACTGATACGAACTGATTCCTCGCCTTCATGAATCTCAATCTCGGCAATCCCCGACTCCTCGAGCAACTCAATTAATTTTTTTACCTTTCTAATATCCATAATATTTTTTCATTATTTTTTTAGGTATCGTTCGGCGCCCATTAAGGCAAGCTCATATCCATAATCGCCAAGACCGCTCACAACAGCAACAGCAATGTCAGATAAATATGAAGATTTTCTAAATTCCTCACGGGAAAAAACATTCGACAGGTGTACCTCAATAAACGGAATCTCTGTGCCTAACATCGCATCACGTAATGCAATACTGGTATGTGTAAATGCACCAGGATTAATGAGAATAAAATCCACTGCGGATTTCTTTGCCTCATGAATTTTATCGACCAATTCATGTTCGGCATTGCTTTGGAAACAAGACAGCTCATGGCCCTGAGCGGTAGCCAAATCAACTAATCTGGTATCGATCTCGGCTAAGGTAGTTGTCCCGTAGACCTCTGGTTCCCGCTCACCGAGAAGATTGAGATTCGGTCCATTTAACACCAAAAATTTCAATGAAAGCCCCTATAAATAAGTAATAATATTCTCATTTTTTGAGATTTTAACCACATTTAGGGGGATTTTAACAGAAATTTAACGAAAATGCGAACAAGTTATTTTAATGCTTTGCCCTACAAAAAGTTCCTGATTACCGCCTCTGCCTCGTCTTTTGTCAATGGCCCACGGTGTGTGAAGACAATTTTCCCCTCGGCATTAATCACCACCGTATAAGGCATAGCCCCAATATTATTGCCCAATTGGCTGGCGATTTTTACTACTTCATCCCCGCCATACAATGAAGGGTAATTAACATTATACTCATTAATAAAATCCCTTATCTCATCGGCCTGCTGTAGCGCAATGCCGATAAACTGTAATCCCTGTGATTGATATTTTTGCTGTAATTCAACAAATGCTGGGATTTCCTCACGACAAGGCGCACACCATGTTGCCCAAAAATTAATTGCAATTAATTTGCCCTGCCATTCGGATAGATACCTTCGCTCACCATTTAAGTCCAACAAACTAAATTCGGGAACATCAGTGCCGATAACTTCTTCGGGGCTCGGTGACTTCTTTTTATCTAGTTGTTCTTTGTAACTGATATTATCTTTTGTTAACTGCTGTAAATAGTAACCGCCAAATCCGGAGACTATGGCAATGACAACAGCGATGAATATTATCTGTGATTGCTTCATAAAGATTTAACTTTTCTAATATGATTAATAAACTTTTTTGGTTTTGCAAAACCAATAAATCGCTGTGATTTTATTTCTGCTGATTCATTATCAAAGAAAAGAATCGCAGGTGGGCCAAATAAATCAAAATGTTTTAACAATGCTTTATCATCATCGTTATTTTGAGTGACATCTGCTTTTAATAATTTTATGTCGCCTAATATATTCTGCACTGATAAATCAGAAAAAGTATATTTCTCCATTTGCTTGCACTCCACACACCAATCTGCATAAAAATCTAACATAACGGTTTTATTTTCAAGTTTTGATTGCAGTAATTGAGTTTCAAGTTCTTCAAGATTTGAAATATAAGTAAACGTTAAAGCTTCTGTTGAAGTATTAGATGATACTCTATTGTTAAAAGGATCGAGCACCGTACCCTTACCACTTACTGCAGCAAAAATTAGTACGCCGCCATAGAACAACATGAGAAAACCCAGTCCTTTATATAAGCGTTGCCAGTTACTACTGTGTTCTTTTATTTTTTCTAATGCCCCAAGAAAAACTGCACTAATAATAAATAAAGTTGCCCATAAAATTAAAGTAAAAGATGTTGGGAAGACGCGCTCTAAAAACCAAATAGCAACGCCAAGCATAATAACGCCAAAGACACGTTTAATATTATCCATCCATGCACCAACGCGTGGTAACAACTCTCCTGAACTAATACCAATCACCAATAACGGAACACCGAACCCCAGACCCATTGCAAATAATGCCAAACCACCCAACTGTGCATCACCTGTCTGACTAATATAGAGTAATGCGCCTGCAAGTGGTGGTGCCACGCATGGCCCGACAATCACAGCAGACAATGCTCCCATGACTGCAGCCCCTGTTATGGTGCTATGCCCCGAATTGCTTTGACCCCCAGAAAGCTTATTTTGCCAACTGCGAGGTAATTGCAACTCATAGAAACCAAACATCGATAATGCAAGCAAAACAAAGACGCCACTAAATAAACTTATCGCCCAGATATTCTGTGATGCAGCTTGTAGATTAAAATGAAAGAGACCAGCAATCATGCCTAATACAGCATAAGTGAGTGCCATGGCTAGAACATAACTTAGTGTCAGCATGATTGCCCTTGTTCTTGTTATACGAACTCCTTCGCCAACGATAATACCAGAGAGAATAGGAATCATTGGGAAAACACATGGTGTTAATGCTAATAGAAACCCAAGAACAAAAAATGAAATTACATTAATGAATAAATTATTATCTTTTAAGTTCTTCGTAATCAGATCTTGTTCGGATAATAATGTTTCCTCGTAAACTTCATCAAAAGTATCTGGGATTGAAACTGTTAGATTCTTTTCTATTGGCGGGTAACAAATAGAACCTTCCTTGCAACCCTGATAAGAAATATTAATATTAAGATCGGTAATATCTTTATTTTCACTGCTAAATGGTACTAATAACCGGTCATCATTGTAGTAGACTTCAACCTCACCAAACGCAAGATCATCTTTTAATTTACCAATAGGGAAAACATAATCTCCAATCAGAACTGATGGGTCATTTGTACTGATTGAAAATTTATCTTTATAAAGATAGTAGCCTGGTTCTATTTGCCAGTTCAGTACTAACCTATCATCAGAAATTACACTGAGACTGATCCTAAAGGCATCGTCAGGGTGTAATACTTCATCATCGGAAGATACAAATGAAAAAATATTACCTAAACGTTCTTCAAAATTTATTGCATTCGCAGAATATGAAAATAGAAAAATATAAAAAATAAATATTTTTTTAAAAAAATACATTATTATTTGGTGCTCTCGCTAATCCAATCTAAATATTTGTTAAGACCTTTATCTATTGGGACAGAAATTATTTCGGGAAGTTCGTACGGGTGCAGTTCTTTAATCCTGGCTTCTAACCCATCGTATAAACTATCTTTTGTTTTTATGATTAAGATATTTTCATTGGCATTATCTATTTTATCCTGCCATCTAAAAATAGATTGAACGCCGGATATGACATTAACGCAAGCAGCTAATTTTTCATTAACTAATGTCTCTGCGACACTTTTAACAGATTCGGTCTCTGGGAAAGTACATAGCACCAGAATAGATTTTTTATTATTCGCCATATCTTATTTATGTATTTAAAATTACTTGCATAATAGTATTTTGCCCATACATTAATCATAATGCCACAATGGTAATTTAAAAATAAATATTGAGGTTATTTTTTTGTTTAAACTTTTTCTCATACTTTTTATCACGATACCGCTCGTTGAAATTGCTATATTAATAAAAATCGGCAGTATCATTGGTGCAGGCTACACAATTGCATTGGTCATTGGTACCGCCTTCCTTGGTGTCTCATTATTGCGTATTCAGGGCATATCAACACTTGCAAAAGTCCAGGCAAATATTAGCAGAGGGCAGCTACCCGCAACTGAGCTCATTGAGGGATTAATCCTTCTAATTAGTGGCGCGCTTTTATTAACACCGGGTTTTTTTACCGATACCATTGGTTTTTTGATGTTAGTCCCGACGCTGCGCCAAAGATTGGCGGAAACTTTCTTCGTTAATTTTATGAAAAATCGTATTAACATTAAACAAACAAACATGCGTACTGGAAATATTATTGAGGGTGAGCATTGGGATTCTGATTCAAAATAAAGCTGACAAAAAATATGCTATACGAAAAAATATTAATCATGGGACAAACCAAAGGAGGAAAAAAGTTTCGGCCAAGTGATTGGGCTGAAAGACTATACTACACGGTTGCTAGTTACGGGAAAAATGGTCGGATAATCTTCAACCCGCTCGTCAATCTAAACCAAGAAGATAACTCAAAGTGTTTTGTCATAAATACAACGCTTCAGGATAAAGACCCTATGATTTATGATTTCCTTGTTGATTTTGCAGTAAGTAATGAACTTGAAATGCGAGATCAAAACCGTAACTTAATACGACTATAACGCACTATTGATTATCCGCCGGCCAGTCTTTTATATAACGCTTAAGTAATTTATTTTGAAATAATGATTTATCAAGTAATGCATTGATAATATCCCCCAAGGCAAGTACCCCAACAATTTTATCATTACTCATAACAGGAATATGACGAATATGATGCTCGGTCATTACAGACATAATCTCTTCGAGAGTGTCTTCAGGCGTTGCAGTTATAACTTCTTTAGTCATAACATCACTGACAGTTATATCCTCCCAGTCTTTAGTATGTTCGCCAACGATGGTTAGAAAATCACGTTCAGATATGATGCCTACTAATGTACCGTCTTTATCAGTGACAAGAAGTGAGCCAATCTTTTTGGCAAGCATTTCATCTGCCATTTGTTTCAATGTATTCTCGGGAGAAATACTGTAAACAACACTACCCTTGTTATCGAGTATCGTGCTTATTTTTACTTTGTGGTCATTATCTAACTCTGCCATAGACTAAGATTATAGCTTAATAAAAAGTAATATGATCATGTTATGCTTGCTTGGTAAAAATTTTAACTAAGCGCTTAGAAAACAACTATTAATTTTACTGACTTAATTTAAAACTATTGGCTATAATAGCCGGCCGAATATCTAGTCAATCATAATAAATATCATAATTTAAATACGTGGTAGTAAAATATGGGTTCAAAGAATAAACCATCAAGTCCCACAATGGCAGAGCTAGCAGACCGTAATATCTGTTACGAGGAAGCTGTTCAATGTGCTGAAGCTGAAGTAGATATCATTGATTCGATATTTAAAAAACTTAAAAAACGTCAGGCAAGTACACTAAGAGAAGACTTCTGTGGCACTACAAATACATCCTGTGAATGGATAAAACGACGTAATACTAATACAGCAATTTGTGTAGACCTTGATAAAGATGTTTTAGATTGGGCAAAAAGAAATAAGATCGAGAAACTAACTGCCGAACAATCATCACGCATAAGCCTTATTAACGACGATGTGCTTAATATAACGAATGATCCTGTTGATATTATACTAGCAATGAATTTTAGCTATTGGATATTTAAAGAACGGAAATTAATGATTGAATATTATAAAAAAATCAGGAATGCATTAGTCGATGATGGCATCTTTTTTTCAGATGCTTATGGGGGTTATGAAGCATTTCAAGAACTGAAAGAAAAAACGAAGAATGATAACTTTACTTATATTTGGGACCAGCATAAATACGATCCAATATCGGGTTCTGCTATCAATCATATTCATTTTAAATTTAAAGACGGCTCTAAAATGAAAAAAGCTTTTACTTATAAGTGGCGTGTATGGACGTTACCTGAGATATTAGAAATGCTTGTTGAAGCTGGTTTCAAACCAACTGTTTATTGGGAACAAGCTGATGAAGATGGAGAGGGTAATGGTGAATTTATACCACAAACGGAAGGTGAGGCTGATGCAGGTTGGATTGCTTATATCGTCTCACAAAAATAATTTTTTTAACTTAGTTCTCTTGGCTTTATTGCCTCGATTAACGCACAACTATCTGTCGCTGGATTAAAACTATTATCAGCATACTCAAATATAAATAAATTTGCTGTTGTCACCGCCGTTTCCAGATTGCTCGACTGACTACATAAATAATTAACTAAATTCTCGATACCGGGATTGTGGCCGACTAGCATTAAACTTTGAACATTGTTTTGATATGTATTGACAACTTCTATTAACTGGGTGAACCCAGCAAGATAAAGATCATCCTGGAAAATTAAATCCTCATTATTAAATTTAGTTATCTGCGCTGTAACTAATTCAATTGTTTCTTTTGCTCTTGCTGCGGGTGATGAAATAATTCTTTGCGGGATATAATTATTATCACTCATCCACTCACCAACACGCATTGCATTTTTTCTTCCCCGTCCATTAATTGGCCTTTCAAAATCAGATGTCTGAGTACCTGACCAATCAGATTTTGCGTGACGCATGATATATAAGTATGAGCTCATAAAAATTTTCTCCTAAAAAACCCTTTAACAACAGCATGATAAAAGATATTTATTTTTTTTCAAAATAATCGCTTGCAATTTAAAAGTTATATGTTCTAATGCGCGAAATTTTGACATGAAAAGTTAAACATTAATTTTGATTTTTACTACTTTCGCAAAATTTTTACAAATAGTGAGGCACTAATCAATGGCTCAATCTAGTTACTTTTCTCGAATATTTGGTAATTCGCCGGTAAGCCCTTTACAAAAACACATTGGGAAAGTCGTCCTATGTGTTGAGCAATTAATCCCCTATTTTGATTGTGTCATGAAAAATGATTGGGAGCAGGCTACAAAAATACAAACTAAACTTGTAATGTTAGAAAATGACGCAGATGAAATAAAAAATTTGTTGCGTATGCAACTTCCCAGTAGTCTTTTTATGCCGATGGATCGAAGGGATGTTCTCGATGTACTTCAGTTACAAGATAAAATTGCAAACAAAGCAAAAGATATCGCAGGCCTTGTGCTTGGGAGAAAGATGTCAATACCTGCATCAATCTGTAATACATATATAGAATTTTTAAATAGATGCATTGATGCAATTCTTCAGGCACAAGTCGCAATTAATGAACTGGATGAATTAGTAGTTGTTGGTTTTCGTGGGAATGAAGTCACACGCGTTAAAGAAATGATCGAAGTTCTCCATACCATCGAGGGTGAGACAGATAAAATTCAAATCAAATTACGTGCTGAATTATACAAAATCGAAAAGGACCTGCCTCCTGTCGACGTTATGTTCATTTATAAAATTATAGAATGGACAGGAGATCTTGCGGATAACGCGCAAAGCACTGGTAACCGTCTCCAATTAATGCTCGCTAAATAAAGAGATTCAAAATGGAACATGTAACAATATTATTGATATTGGCTGGATGCTTCGGACTTTTTATGGCTTGGGGTATCGGTGCTAACGATGTTGCTAATGCAATGGCAACTTCTGTTGGATCAAGATCATTGACGCTAAAGCAGGCTGTCATCATTGCTGCTATTTTTGAATTTACAGGCGCCTTGCTTGCTGGCGGACAAGTTACATCGACTATCCGCAAGGGAATAATTGATGCCAGTCTACTGAGTGGCTCCCCCGAGATACTTGTCTATGGAATGCTTGCGGCTCTTTTGTCCGCGGCAATATGGTTATTAATTGCCACACGATATGGTTTGCCGGTTTCAACAACACATTCAATTGTCGGCGCTATCGTCGGTTTTGCTGCCGTTGGCATTGGAATTGAGGCTGTTAAATGGGGGAAAGTAAGCTCAATCGCTGCAAGTTGGGTGGTGTCGCCAGTGATAGCGGGTGGACTTGCCTATATTTTATTTCGTAGCGTTCAAAAATTAATTCTTAATACCAGTGACCCAATGGAAAATTCGAAACGTTACGTGCCTATTTATATTTTCTTAACGGGCACGATGATTTCACTCGTAACCATGCTCAAAGGCTTAAAACATGTTGGTCTCGATTTATCTAGAAATGAAAGTTATGGCATTAGTCTTTTTGTAGGAATATTTTGCGCAATTATTGGTAGCTTTCTAATTCGCAAAATCACATATAGTAAAGAGAGAAATATAAATAATCATTTCTTTGATGTTGAAAATGTCTTTGGAGTTTTAATGGTTTTTTCTGCGTGTGCAATGGCTTTTGCTCATGGTTCAAATGATGTCGCAAATGCAGTAGGGCCTGTCGCGGCGATAGTAAGTATTGTATCCAGTGGCGGTGAAATTGCGCAAGAATCTGTGATGCCTATCTGGATACTTTTGCTTGGTTCTCTTGGCATAGTTGCTGGTCTTTTGATGTTTGGTTACAAGGTAATTGCAACGGTGGGTAGTCGTATCACTGAACTAACGCCTAGTCGTGGTTTCTGTTGTAATTTAGCCGCCGCCATAACTGTCGTTTTAGCATCAGGAACAGGAATACCTATATCAACCACTCACACCCTTGTCGGCGCTGTACTCGGTGTTGGTTTCGCGCGTGGGATATCAGCTCTGAACCTTAGGATTGTAGGTTCAATATTTATGTCATGGATTATCACCTTACCTGCGGGCGGCATAATGGCAATAGTATTTTTCTATTTCTTACTCGGGATTTTTAATTAGAAAGATTATTTGATAAAAAAGGAAATAATATATTTTGTTAACAAAAAAATACTTAAAAAGCATTGCATCCTCTATTCTTATTCTGCTTTTTATAATTTTATCACCGCCCGCAATAGCTGCTAATGAAGCACTATTAGAGCTTTTAAAAGTACTCCGCGACAAAGGTACGCTTTCACCTCAAGAATATGAGCTCCTTGTCGAAGCTTCCAAAGAGGATAACGAAAAAATTAAAGAAAGCATCGATGAGATGAAGGCTGAGGTTAAAAAAACAACAAGAGATGTGCCTAAGATTACAACCAAAGGTAAGTTCAAGGTTGCATCACAAGATGGTTCTTGGGAGTGGCAGCCCATTGGTAGAATATTTTGGGATACCGTATTTGCTGATAGAGATAATTCAAACCTAGAAGCTACAAACTCGGAGTTGCGTCGTGCACGTCTAGGGTTTCAAGGTAGAATCGCGCCAATAAAATATAAACTTGTACTAGACTTTGCTAATTCAGGAACAGCATCTTGGAAGGATGTCTGGCTTTCATATAATAATAAAAATGATTTGGGAGAATGGTTTATTAAGGTCGGTCAACATCACGTGCCATTTGGTCACGCAACCATCAGTAGTAGTAACTATAAACCATTAATGCGTCGCCCTTTATTTGGAGATGGTCCACAAACATCTCGAGCTGTCGGTATCGCATATCGACAGGATGTGAATCGCTGGTTCTTTCATACAGGGGCATTTATCCCCGCTCTTGGGACAGGCTCTGATGAGACGGGTGAAGGAACAACTGACAGAATGACCTATGCGCTTCGCATTGGTGGTCAACCATTTTTTAAAGATAAAACACATTTGATTCACACCGCGATTTCATTCCAACACGAAGAATTTAATGGTGATACCTTCAGTAATATTGATAATTCACTCCTATCACATGTTGGTGATGGCGATGCCTTGGTCGCAAATTTTGGGACTAATACCGATGATTCAAATGCATATGATGTTGAATTAATTAGTGTATGGGGTCCTTTTCATAGTGTATTTGAGTATGTTGCGTGGGATGTGTCCGACCCCGATGGTGATGCTGACCTAAGTGCCTGGGCTCTTGATGTTGGTTGGTTCTTAACCGGCGAATCAATGAAATACAAAGCAGGCGCATTTAGTGGAATTAAGCCAAAAGCGCCAGTTGGTAAAGGAGGCTGGGGGGCATGGCAAATTGCAGCACGCCTTGAAAACATGGATTTAACAGATGGGAATATCATTGGCGGTGAGGCTGATGTCTTTACTGTAGGACTTAATTGGTATCTCACTTCAAATACCCGCTTAATGGCAAACTATGGGACAGTGCTTGATTTTAATCGCAATGGTTTTGCTGACGACGGTAGGGAACCCTCTGTTTTTCAAATGCGAGCCCAAGTCTATTGGTAAAATAATGCGGTTACCGAAAAAAACAGCTACTCAATAACCTCGCAACGCGAGGTTATTTTTTGTAATTTAAAAAAATCTCTCATGCTGTATGCTTTCATAAAATTGGATCAACAAAAAAGAAAACTTGATGAATAACGAATATAGACCAAACCAAATAGAAACTGACGTACAAAAAAAGTGGTCGGATACAAATGCCTTTGAAGTTACCGAGGATCCAGTAAAAGAGAAATTCTATTGTCTTTCTATGTTCCCCTACCCCAGCGGCAAACTTCATATGGGGCATGTCCGTAATTACACAATAGGAGATGTCATCAGTCGTTTTCAACGTATGCAAGGGAAAAATGTTCTGCAACCAATGGGTTGGGATGCATTTGGCTTGCCTGCAGAAGGTGCAGCAATTAAAAACAACGTGCCGCCCGCTAAATGGACTTATGAAAATATTGACTATATGCGCGGACAATTAAAACGACTTGGTTTTGCATATGACTGGAATCGAGAGTTAGCAACATGTAACCCTGATTATTACCGCTGGGAGCAATGGTTCTTTACAAAACTTTATGAAAAAGAATTAGTTTATAAAAAAACATCTGTTGTTAACTGGGACCCTATCGACCAAACAGTATTGGCAAACGAACAAGTTATCGATGGGAAAGGTTGGCGGTCTGGCGCCACTGTTGAACGCCGCGAAATACCACAATGGTTCTTAAAGATTACCGATTACGCTGATGAACTTCTTGAAGACTTAGAAAAACTTTCAGGTTGGCCGGATGCAGTTAAAACAATGCAGGCAAATTGGATTGGTCGCTCTGAGGGAGTTGAAGTTGATTTTAAAGTCGAGGGGACTGACGAATCGTTGCGCGTTTATACAACACGACCCGACACTATTATGGGGGTGAGTTATATGGCCGTTGCAGCGGAACACCCATTAGCCAAATCAGCGGCTGACAGTGATGATGCAATCGCCAAATTTATTGATGAGTGTAAAAGTAGTGGAACCTCTGAGATTGAACTTGAAACCATGGAGAAGAAAGGGATGCCGCTTAACATTAATCTTCGTCACCCAATGAGCGATGAACTCATTCCGCTCTGGGTTTCAAATTTTGTGTTAATGGGGTACGGCACAGGCGCAGTCATGGCAGTTCCCGCGCATGACCAACGTGATTGGGAATTTGCGAATAAATTTAAGCTGCCTATTAAACAAGTCATCTTCCCCGTAGATGGGAGTCAACCCGATATGACTGAGTTGGCCTATATAGAAAAAGGGGTGCTTAAAAATTCAGGGCAATTTAATGATCTAAGTTCAGAAGATGCATGTAATGCCATTGCAGAATTTGTTGAAAAAAATAAATGTGGAAACCGAAAGATTAATTAT
>Ga0315338_1003751_pt1 | contig 12873 bp, 11 predicted proteins | sample ASW8metaG_FD_204518 | JGI IMG/M metagenome (GOLD analysis project Ga0315338, IMG submission 204518) | Ammonia-oxidizing marine archaeal communities from Monterey Bay, California, United States - ASW #8 | ecosystem: Environmental > Aquatic > Marine > Coastal | place: USA: California | collected... | reverse complement strand
TCCAACCACCCCCCGCAAAACGAGGGGGGTGGGTCAATATATAAGAAGGACACGCACATTGTTGTGCAATTTTTTGGGAATTGTTTGTGGAGTGTTATGGTTGTGAAGCCTTGTTAAGTTACTCCGTCCAATGTGTCTACTGGTGAATACCCATCAAATAAAAGAGACACCCACATTGTTGGGTGATTATTTGTAATTTTCTATATGAAACGCCTCTGGGTCATATAAAGGAGAGTAAAATGAACAATTTTCAAAAAATATTCATATGGTTTGGTTTGAGTCTTTTAACTGCATATGTCATTTGGCAATCTGGAGATTTCATTGGGAATTACATTGATATTGGTCTTGGAGGGTATTTTATTTTAGTATTATTTATTTCAATAGTTATGGGAATAGAAATTTTTCGAGATAAAGACAAAGATAAAAAGAAGGACTGAATCGGTGATGAAAGTTTGGTTTAAAAAATGAAACGCCTCTGGCTCAAATAGCCTCCTCACGGGGGCTTTTTTGTTTATAAAAGAGACACCCACATTGTCGGGTGATTATTTGTAATTTTCTGCATGAAACGCCTAATCAGGATTAATTTTGGCTATGGATGGAATGTCTGAATTAATGAAATTATTATGAAAACTTTAATAATAGCTTTGTTTATGTGGATTTATAATAAAGTAAAAAATAAATAAGAATAACTGAAGTTCCTAATAAGTGGAAAACAATATATCAGTACAAAAAGAGTTGAGAGGTTAGATTATGAATAATATCCAAAAACTATTACTAATAATTTCATTCGCTTCATTACTTATTTTCCTTTTTATAGGAACGATGAATGGTTTTTACTTATCATACGAAACTGGTAGGATGATTGGTGATGAATGGTTCGCTGGTGTAGATAAGATTTTGTGGAATAAAGTAACACCACTCATAGTATTCTTAACATCGTTATTTGGTGTATATCTCTTCAAAGACAAGAAAGATTAAAGAGTTATGTTTGAGTTCTTAGGAGATATTTTTGACCCAATGTTTTTCTATGTTTTAGGTTTTACCATTTTTTTTATTTGGATTATGGCTCTCATTATAACAATAGTTTTTCTAATTAGAGGTGAAAGGATGATAAGGGGTTTTGATAATATTGAAATTCTTATGTCACTTGTGATGGGAGGGTTTATTCTTTGTGGTTTGGCTCTCTATATTTCTTCAACTGAATATCTTAACTCAATTCCATAATGAACTTTATGGTTAGGTGTATTAAAAACACGATTAACGGAAAAACTGGAACTCTAAGTTAGGATTAAATGAAACGCCTCTGGCTCAAATAAAGGAGTTCAAAATGAAGAATAAAAAGAGAAATAAAACGGCCATGGCCAAAATTGAAATTATAATAAATGGACAAAGTGGAGAATATTGTATCGGTTCATTAACAAAAGAACAATATGAATTTTGGAATAAAACTGAAGATTTTTATATTCATGAATATGTAGAAGAAGGATATGATTATGCTGAAATTGATAGTATCCCTAGTAATGCTGACTTTTTAGATGGTTCAGATTGGTATGATTTTAATGATTTAGATCATTTGATTCTTTTAGGTGGATATATAATTGAGATTGATATAATTGTTGATGATAAAAAAATGTTTAGTGGAGAATTTAAAAAATTCTGTGATGAATTTTCTCCCAAAATTAATAATATAAATATAGATAATAATATAATAGATGCTGAATATTATTGTGAAATAATTGATATACAAAGAGGAAAAATTTTTCATGGAATAATTGAGACTGAAAATTTTGATATGAAAAATATTGAGTTTGAAATATTAGATGAAGAAATAAAAACAATTTTTTATAATGGTGAAGAAATTAATAATGATTTTGGTGAAACTAGAAGTAAAGGAATATCAGTAGAATTATTTAAAAAATAATTATGTTTTAAACCGAATATCAAGGTTCAACCGAAGTTGGTATTCATAGTTGACTAACAGTAACTAAAATATGAGTAATAAAATGGCTAGAAAGAAGCTTAAACGGTTTAGAGAAAAAGAAATCGTTGAGTCAGCTATAATTTTTTATAATAGGTCATTAGTAGAGCCGCAAAAAAGTTTTTACTACGATCAAACAAATAAGAGCAAAAAATATGTTGTGGACTGTTTGGTTGAAAAAAGAAAGGTCATTATAGAATACGATGGTCCAGTTCACTACAATGATATTTGGAAGATTAAGAGAGATCAGAAAAGATATCAATATTTTAATGATTTAGGATATAGGGTTAAACCTTTTCCATATTATTGTGCACTAACGAGAGATATGGCGAAATATTTATTTGGAGAAAAATACTATTCTGATGAAAAATATAACCAAATGTTGAAACAAGTATGCAAAGTCAATGTTGAATCAGAAATCTTAGGTCCTGGGTGGCATACATCTCCAAAAACACCGGCTAATTTTCACAAATTAGGAATTGATCGGTTTTGTGAAGAATTAGATGTTCTTCCTGATAGTCAAAAAAATGCAATAATCTATAGTCTGCAACTTTATATAAAGGATGAATCGCGCGAATTGATTGTACCAGATGATCCAAGAATTAATAAATTATTGAACATTAAAGTAGATGACAAACATCTTCAATATTATTATTATAGAAGAGAGGAGAAATAAAATAGCAAATATAATTAATAATAGTTTAATGGCTTTTGGGAGTAAATCTGATTTAGAAATCCTAAAAGATTTACTTGAAAACAAAGAAAAAACCATAAAAATACTTTCTCAGGATATATTTGGTATATATAAACCAAAAGACACACGATATTTAGATGATTCTAATTTTGGATTATTTCCTGATGGCTTTTCTGATGATGTTAGTGTTTGGGATATAGGATTTTGGAAGGAAGAGGTTCTTAATTATGATTTTCGTGAAAATGATAGTCAAGGTTTAATTGATTTAATCTATAATTGGAGTGAAAATATTGCATCCAATGAAGAATGTTTAATTTTTTCATTTCAATCAAAATATTCAGAACCTGACACTGGGTTTGCAGCATTATCTAAACTTATTAACAATCTCTCATTTTATTGGTTTTGCTATGGTGAATATGATGATGCATCTTATAAAGTATTTCATTATGAAGATGGAAATCAAACATTTGAAGATAGCGAGTAATAACTAACATCAGGAAGTCAATGAAATGACCAAAGCTGAACTGAAACAGAATATTACCAAGATAGAGCAACTTTTGCAATCGGATAAACCTGAAGCAGGTTTTGAATTATTAAAAACTATTAATGAGCCTGAATTAAATGAAGCTTTGGCTGATTCAATTCAAAACACAGTTAAAGAGAGATATTTTCAGGAGAATAGTGTTCAGAAAGAAATTGATACAGGTCTTGAAATTCTTGAAGTATTAAGCCCCAATATTACTAATCTTGATTTAAGCAATAGTTGGGAATTGGAAAAGCTAGACATTTCCAAATTCATAAATTTATCTTCCCTCGATTTAGAAAATTGTTATTCAATAGAAACTCTAGATGGTTTAGATAAACTTAAACATCTTACGGATTTAAATCTTATTAATACATCTAGATTAATAGATTTAGATGTGAAAAAACTTAAAGACCTTCCAAATGTTGTTGGATTAAGAGATGAATTAGGACTTATCACAGAAAATATTTCATTGGATTATTGGTTTGATACTCTGGATGAATTTCTTGATAATGATTTTGATTCTCACAAAGGATGGTCTGAAGATGGATATTTTGGGAAATTTATTATATTACTTATTGATGAAAGAGATTTTTATGATAATAAGTATGATAGTTTGCAAGGTCCTGTAACTGCCCGCTGGCGTGCAGGCAGAGGAACACCGGATGAATTCAAAGAGGCTTTAGGTGGGTGGATAGGGCAAAAATGTCTGGATAATGAATTAGAATATGCTCCAGCTAAAGATGAAGTAGTTGTTCTTATTTATACTCTAGGTGAACCTATGACAGCTATCTGCTCTTATGAAAAAAATTCTTACTCATTTGGATTTTCCTGCAATGATTGTAGCAATAGTTCTACTTTTGGTGACCTAATACAAGTAGACCCTGATGATGAATGGGTTCGCTGTTGTCCAGATTGTGTAAAAGAAAGAACTGAACTTCCTGAAGATGACCCAGAACATTTACCGAAAGACTACATCAACTAAATCAAAGTGTACAATTCAAGCTAAAGAAAGAAATAAAAATAGTCAATGAAATGACCAAAACTGAACTGAAAGAGAAATAAAATGGATAAAAATAGAGTAACAGGAGTTGAAGGGTTTGATATTCCTAACCAAACTGAATGTGAACTTTTAGAAGATTCTGAAATATATTATTTTAATTATAAATCTTATCCTGAACAAATATTTGGAAAAAATGTACTTTGCTATGAATGCGATGAAGATATAGAAGGGGAGAATGGTGAAACTCCTGATATAGGAGAAGAATGTCCAAGCTGTGGCGAGCTAATAAGTGAATACAGTGAATTAGATATGGAATCTTTTTTTGATTTCGATGAATATGAAGGTATTGAAAATGCACCGGCAGGTTGTTTATTCAATTATTTTGCTATCAAGCGTTTATTTAATGATGGAAAGTCAGGAACAGTTACTGCAACTGCTACGATATGCATTCAAGGTATAATTAATATTGGCAAAAGTAGTATACAGAGAGTTGAATATCATGATGATGGCGGTCAAAGCGCCCAGGTCGTAGCAAAGCTTTGTCCTGAAGAAGAACACTCATGGTTTGAAGATTGGCAGAATGAAGGTCAAACCATTGCTGATTCACTAGATATAATAAGCCTTCTTGAAGAGAAGTGGTCAGTTAGATGGGAAACTGAAGGTATTTTTGGAGTTAAAGGACAATAGATTTAATAAGAACTAAATGAACCGCCTCTGGCTCAAATAGTATGAGCAGGTATTTACTTTTATCAGATTCAGACCAAGGGCTTTGTTAAGACCCGAAAGATGGTCTTGTTGAAATAAAACACTTTTGGCTAAAATAATTGACTGACCTCTCAAGATTTGAATTTTGGTTATATGATAGTGTTGATCAGGGTCTCGTGTCGGATGTACCAAATGACCGACACAAAAGCCCTTCTTTATTGAGGGGCTTTGTGTTTTGTCAAACTGTATCAATTAATATCATTAAACTATAATTGTTGGACACCAAAGTGTTGGACACTGTGTTGGACACGACCCTGTAAGTCCACATAATTGTCAGCACATTTACCCTATGTGTGTGGATTGGTGTGTGTACTAATGTTATGGTAAATCGCCCTATTTAAAGCAATTCCACTTTCTCAACCAAAAAACTTAAACTAAAACGCCAATTAGGGGGTGCACCCTTCAAATAAAAGACTGACACACATTGTTGGGTAATAATTTGTAATTTTCTATATGAAGCATTACTTGAGAATAGTTGCTCTGATCCTCACCCTTTCAAATATAACCGCCCAAGAATCTAAAACTACCCTCGCCGTCCTTGACTTTGAAGGTCGGGGCATCAATACCCTTGAGGCAGCCACCCTAACCGACCGCTTTACTTCTGAAATAGGTAAAACAGAGTCCATGGTCCTTGTTGACCGCACGATGGTGGAAGAGATATTAACAGAACAGGGCTTTCAGCAGTCAGGATGTACGACCGATGAATGTGCAGTAGAAGTGGGTGCCATGCTGGGAGTGCAGTTCATGATCAGCGGTTCCATCGGTAAGTTGGGGGATACATTCACGATAGATGCAAAGATGGTATCTGTAGAATCGGGAGCTTCTGTAGAAAATCGTAATGTGACTTATATTGGCAAAGTAGATGGTTTAGTAACAGAAATAGAGCTTTTAGCCTGGGATATCATGAATTTAGAAGCGCCTGATGCGTTAAAAGAAAAAAAGAGATTAGGGGCTGAAGCATTTTTTGAAGCGGCTGCAGCGCAGAAAACTAAAATGGGTGCCCTGATCCGTTCCACCGTATTACCTGGTATGGGACAGTTTTATTCAGGCAAGAAACTGATGGGTTATGTATTCTTAGGTTCCGAGTTAGCTGCAGGTGCTTTGGCTTATATGAGTTTTAGTCAATATCAGACTGCGCAGGATGACTATGTTAATTATCAGACCCAATATATCGCCTCTACTGATCCTGATCAGATTGCCGAGTTAAAAGGATTAGCCCAAAAAGCGTTAGATGATGAATCGGCTGCCAATGATCAGATAAGTGCCATGTTATATGCAGTCGGTGCACTTCATGTAGCTAATATGGTCCATGCTTTTATTACAGGGCCTAAGGTAGAGAGTGCATCTAAAAAAACAGGGGTAGATCTAGTATATAATCAAAACTTAAAACAACCACAGTTAAGGTTTTCCATTGCGCTGGACTAAACTGCTATTAACACCTATTCTTTTAGCCTTTTTAGGCTGTGAACTCACGGATGGTGTTTTTGAAAATCCTTTAGATAGGGAAGTGGCGTCAAGTAAAGGGATCAGCCCACCCGCACTGGTATTTTACCCAGATGTCGTGACCACCACCGCAGGCGGATCTGCTGCTACCAGTGTATATGCTTTGGATTTAACTGGTGTGGGCATGGCTGAGATTGCGATTAATTATAATCAGAATAAGGTCTCGGTGGGATCAGTAGCCAAAGGAGAGTTTTTTCAAGGTGGTAATCAGCCGTTCTTCCATTATGAAGATGACGGGGACAGTGGTCTGCTTACAATCTATGTAGGCTATTTGGGACCTGATGGCAACGCTGTAAGCGGCACAGGGAATATCGCCAATATTGTCTTTAATACTTTATCCGCAGGACAATCAGAGGTCAGTATCTCTAACTCAAGCAGGATACTTGATCCTGATGCAAAATCAATCACCTTAAATGGCTACGGCAAAGGAACGATTGATGCGCAATAGGTTTTTATTAATCCTTTCCTTCGTTACAGTTTTGGTTGGGCAACCTGCTTGGACTGCGACTAATATTGCGTCAAGCGCTGATGGAGCACAATCTGTATTTGCCGCCGATATGGATAATGATGGCGATATGGATATTGTTTCTGCTTCAGAAGATGATAATACCATCGCCTGGTACGAAAACGACGGGGCTGCAAACCCTTCCTGGATAGCAGCGGACATTGCCACCAGCGCAAATGGGGCCTCTTCTGTTTTTGTAGCAGATATGGATAACGATGGCGATATGGATATTGTTTCTGCATCAGAAAGAGATAATACCATCGCCTGGTACGAAAACGACGGGGCAGCGGATCCATCCTGGACAGCAGCGAATATTGCCACCAGCGCGGAATGGGCTACATCCGTATTTGCAGCGGATATGGATAATGATGGCGATATGGATATTGTTTCGGCATCTGCAGGCGATAAAACCATAGCCTGGTATGAAAACGACGGGGCAGCTGATCCATCCTGGACTGCTGCGGATATTGCCACCAGCGTTACGAGTGCAAATTCAGTTTTTGCCGCAGATATGGATAATGATGGCGATATGGATATTGTTTCGGCATCTCCAGGCGATGACGCCATAGCCTGGTACGAAAACGATGGGGCAGCGGATCCATCCTGGACAGCAGCGGACATTGCCACCAGCGCAGATGGTGCACAATCTGTATTTGCCGCGGACATGGATAATGATGGTGATATGGATATTCTCTCTGCGTCTTTAATTGATGATGCCATTGCCTGGTATGAAAACGATGGCGCTGCAAATCCTTCCTGGACAGCAGCGGACATTGCCACCAGCGCAGATGGTGCACAATCTGTATTTGCCGCGGACATGGATAATGATGGTGATATGGATATTCTTTCAGCATCCTTTAATGATGATAAAATTGCTTGGTATGAAAATGACGGAGCAGCCGATCCATCGTGGACTGCAGCCGTTATTGCCACCAGCGCAGATGGTGCAAGGTCAGTTTTTGCCGCGGACATGGATAATGATGGCGATATGGATATTGTTTCTGCATCTTTTAAGAGTGAATCAGGAGGAGGTGAAGACCGCATAGACTGGTACGAAAACACGATGGATAAAGGGATGATTGGTTCTTGGACGGCGGCGGATATAACTACGAGTGCAGATGGAGCTCAGGATGTCTATACAATAGATTTAGACACTGATGGGGATATGGATGTTTTATCAGCTTCAATAGTTGATGGAAATGTCTCTTGGTATAAAAATGATGGAACGGGAAGTTTTACAGCGAATACGATATATACATATGATCCTAATACCGATCAGGCACATTCGGTTTATGCTGTAGATATAGATGATGATGGGGATATAGATGTGCTTTCAGGATCAGACTTAAAAATATCATTGCATTTAAATAATGGATCAGAAAGTTTTACGACGCAAAGTGTAATAACCAAAAGTGGGGGTTCGTCCTTTAGGGCTGTTTCTATTTATGCCGCTGATATAGATCGTGATGGGGATATGGATATAGTCTCTGCTTCGTTATATGATAAAATAATATCTTGGTTCGAAAATGATGGTTCTGAAAGTTTTACTCGACATACGATATATACACACGCAGAATATGCGCAAAGTGTTCATATCGCTGATGTCGATAGCGATGGTGATATAGATGTCCTATCTACATCAGAAGACAAAAAGATTAATTGGTATGAAAATAACGGATCTGGAAGTTTTACTACTCATCAGATAGCAACATCAGGCTATCCATATGCGGTTTATGCTACTGATGTTGATAATGATGGAGATGTTGACGTAACAGTTGCGGATTATAGTGATGGCAGCTCAACCTTGAATGGTAAAATCATACTTTATAAAAATGATGGCTCTGAAAATTTTAGTACCGTTAACATAGCGACTAGTGTTCACGGTCCACAAGATGTTCACGTTATGGACATGGATAAAGATGGAGATAAAGATATTGTAGCCCTTCGTCAGGATTATGATATTGATTGGTATGAAAACAATGGTTCAGAAAGTTTCACAAAACACACAGTCTATAACAGTGCATATGGCCCAAGAGCAGTGGATGTTGCTGACATCAACGGGGATGGGAATATGGATATTGTGTCAGCTTCCTATTGGGATGATAAAATAGCATGGTATAAACAGGGTTATGATGCTGTCCGCCCCACCGTTTCTTCTGTTTCTTCATCCAATGATAACGGAACATATAAGATTGGCGATGTTATTGCAGTCACGGTTACTTGGAGTGAAGCTGCAACCGTAACGGGGACACCAAGAATCAAACTGGAGACAGGTACTACTGATCAATATGCCACCTATGCATCAGGAAGTACGACTACCGCTTTAACTTTTAATTATACCGTAGCCTCTGGTGATACGACCGCTGACCTGGATTACACATCTACCAGCGCATTAGAATTAAACAGCGGAACCATCAAGGATGCCTCTGGCAATACTGCAACTTTGACCCTGGCATCTCCTGGTTCTTCGGGTTCACTGGGTGCTAATAAAGCTATTGTGATTGATGGGAATGTACCCACTGTAGCTTCAGTCACTTCTACCAAGACCAATAGGGGATACACAGTTGGTACAACCATACCCATAACAATCACATTTAGCCAAACTGTCACCGTTACAGGTACGCCGCAGTTAACATTAGAAACGGGTACCACTGATGCAGTAGTTGACTATGCCAGTGGCACAGGCACAGCAACCTTAACCTTTAATTATGTGGTGGCAGCAGGACATACTAGTAGTGATCTGGATTATGGCAGTACCAGCGCACTTTCCTTAAACAGCGGTACCATAAAAGATGCATCAGGAAATTCTGCCACACTAACGCTTCCGACACCAGGGGAAACAAATTCTCTGGGAGCGAATAAGGCATTGATTATTGATACCACAAGTCCCACCGTATCCACCGTGTCCTCGAGCAAAAACGACGCTGCCTATAAATCTGGCGAAGTGATACCCATTAATGTCAATTTTGATGATAAGGTATATGTGACTGGAACACCGCAGTTTACCTTAGAGACAGGTACAAGCGATGCTGTGGTAGACTATTCAAGTGGCTCAGAAAGCACCACCTTAACCTTTAATTATACGGTAGCTAGTACCCATAATAGCAGTGATCTTGACTATACCAGTACAAGTGCGTTGGCATTAAATAGCGGGACTGTAAAGGACTCGCTAGGCAATGTTGCCACCTTGACGCTACCCGCACCAGGCGCCACTGGATCACTGGGCGCCAATAAGGCGATCATCATTGATAATCTACCTCCAACTGTAACGCTTGATCCTGCAGATGGTTCAACGGCTGCCTTACCCACATTACCTATCTCTATTACTTTTAATGAATATGTGCGCCTTTCAGATAACACGGAAGCGACCAGTACTAATGTAGATGCATTAATTACCTTAAAAGATACAGATGTCAATGGAACCGATATTGCTTTTGATGCCACAATCAATAGTACTAAAACAGAAATTACAATTGATCCTACCGCTGATTTTGCCAGTGAGCAGACTGTCTATGTTGCTATTTCGGCATCATTAGAAGATAGTCTTGACCATGCAACATCAGCTGCCAGTGCTACCCTTAAAATGAAAGATGTGATTGTACCCACAGTTACATTTGATCCCACTAATGGTTCTTATGATATACCTGGAAATAGAAATATCACACTTACATTCAGCGAGTCCATCCGCAATATTGATAATAGTGAAATTACCGATTCAAATATTGATGGATTAATTGTTCTCAAAGGAAACAATGCTTCGGGTGCTGACTTTAATTATGGTGCTACAATTAATGCTGAAAAGACGGTTATCACCGTTGACCCTCTTTTTGATTTTAGTGCTAGTAGCGTTGTTTATGTTGGTATAGGCGCCGTAGTTGAAGATGATGCGGATAATGCCATCGTTGCATCCAGTACATTATTTATAACAGGTATTCCAGATGTAATTGGACCAGCTGTGTCTAACATTACTTCAACTAAAAGTAATGGTACATATACAGCTGGTGCATCCATAACGATAAATATCGACTTCAATGAAGTCTCAATCGTTGAAGGAACGCCCCAGCTAACCTTGGAGACAGGGTCAACCACAACCGATGGACTCGCCAATTATTCAACTGGTTCTGGTACCAAAACATTAGATTTCATTTATGTTGTAACGGATCAGCACAATGCGATCGACCTTGATTATGTCAGTGATAATTCATTGACACTGAATGGTGGTTCGATAAAAGATTTTGTTGGCAATAACGCCAATTTAGCATTGCCTAATCCAGGGGCTGAAGGATCACTAGGAGCCAACAAAGATATAGTGATTGATAATATAGGGCCTTCAGTTAGTTCAGTTAGTTCATCTACTAGTGATGGTGCGTATAAAGCAGGTGAAGTCATTGTGATTACTGTATCCTTAAATGAAAATACGATTGTTACAGGAAGTCCTCAGATCACACTGGAAACTGGTGCAACAGATGGAGTGGGAGTTTATTCAAGCGGGAGCGGTGGCACAGCACTTTCATTTAACTATACAGTAGCCGCCAGTGATAATTCTCCAGATTTAGATTATGTAAGTACGACTGCATTAGCTTTGAATGGCGGTACGATGAAAGATATGGTCGGATTAAATGCAGATTTAACGCTTCCAGCGCCAGGTGCTGCAGGTTCATTATCTTCCAATAAAAATATCGCTGTTGATAATATTGCCCCAACCATTTCCACAGCTTCAGTTCAAGATAACGGGACACTACCCGTATTAGCTGACTCAAAAATAACATTTACAACATCTGAAAGTGTTACAACTGCAACAATGCTGCTGGAATCTAAACTGGGAGATTCAGTGACAGGTGCATTAACAGTGGATGACCCCACCCATGTATCGGCAAACCTTAGCTCTCCATTTACCAGTGGTGATGAATTAACCTTAACAATTAATGCTCTGACTGACTATGCGGGAAATGTGACCGATGGATTGGTCTACAATTACAATATTGCCCTGATCGCTGACTATAATGTAGATGGATCAATCGATGCTGCGGATCTCACTGTATTGATTAACGGCTGGACAAATAAAGATTATGCCTTTGAACTGGGACCAGCTGCGGGTGATGTGCCCAACTTAAAACCAGCCACAGATGGGAAGTATGACATCATGGACGCTGCCGTATTAATACGGATGTGGCATTGGAACTTGAATAAAAGCGGGAAGATGCTTTCCCGTTATATCAACTTGGGTAAAGAACTAACATATATAAATGAAAACAATACCCTAAGCATTCAAGTATCTAAAGATGTGAATGCTGTAGACTTTTATTTTGATTATCCCCAGGACAAGGTAAGCATCAAACAATCTAAAGAAAGCTCATCAGATAAAGAGATCATTCTCAGCCACCTGGATACTTTGAATGGCAAGTTTATTATGACAGCGGGTTATTTAGAGCAGAAACTTCAATCAATTGAAGTGCCCTACATCATTAACGGCAGGGAAGATGTAACCATCACAGCCATATACCGTATGTTTGATACCAATGGTGAAGTTATCAGCCAGGGTACCAAAGAGATTACATTAAAACCTGTTCCACAAGAATTTTCCCTGCATCAGAACTATCCCAATCCATTTAACCCAGTAACTACGATCAATTACGATCTGCCGCAGCAGACTCATGTGAATCTGATGATCTATGATATATTAGGTAGGGAAGTGGTAAAGCTGGTCAGTCAAGAGATACCTGCTGGCTATCAGTCAGTTATATGGAATACCAGAAACAACTTTGGGCAGCCAGTATCGGCAGGGATTTACTTTTATCAGTTCCAGACAAAAGACTTTGTTAAGACCAGAAAGATGGTTTTGCTGAAATGAGTAAAAAAAGGGATAAAGATGTATTAATTATTCCTACTAAAGAGGAGATAG
>Ga0315338_1003749_pt1 | contig 12876 bp, 10 predicted proteins | sample ASW8metaG_FD_204518 | JGI IMG/M metagenome (GOLD analysis project Ga0315338, IMG submission 204518) | Ammonia-oxidizing marine archaeal communities from Monterey Bay, California, United States - ASW #8 | ecosystem: Environmental > Aquatic > Marine > Coastal | place: USA: California | collected... | reverse complement strand
CGTCTAAAGTGAGATCTTCTGCCCACCAATCATCCCGGCCGTCGGACACACGGCGTCGTCCAGCGAACTCGGGCAAATCCGAGATATTGGTGGATGTCGATAGATAGCGATCGTGGCGAACAATCAAGAATCCGTCCGACGTCATCACCAGATCGGGCTCGATCACATCGGCCCCTTGGGCGATCGCCAGCGCATACCCCTCCAGCGTGTGTTCCGGTCGCAGCCCGCTGGCACCTCGGTGCGCAATGATCAGTGGTGCCTCACCATTGAGGGTTTGCCATTGCATTGGATTATCCATCGGTTGGGGCGAGCATGCGGCCAACCCAATCAGGATTCCGCTCGTGATTGCTGTCGTCCATCCAAGTTTGCGCATTGTCCACTCCCTCGCCATCTGCCAAGACCCTATCGTGCAAGCGACAGGATCGGGAGTAAGAAATGACGAAGAACGCCAATTTTGACAGTCTAGTGGCCGCCGCGGCGCGATACGGACATTTCAGTCTCGAAAATTATGCGCTTATCCGTAGCAAGGCGGAAAATATCGCCGCGGGCTTTTGCAAATTTCTGGAAAGCAAGGACGGCCCTTGCTGTTATCTGGTGCCGCCGGAGGGAAATTGGGCTCCGACAAGCTATCGCAGCGGGGCATTTTCTGTATCAGGGGGTAATTTTCTACCCTTGGAGCCGATCAGTTTCGGCCTAGCTGTGCGGGTTTCGGAAACTGAAGACTGGGTGCGTGTTGTTCTCACCTGCGCGAAAACAGGGGACGACATGGATATTTCTATCAAGAACGGCCGTAGTCTGACCCTGCCTATCCCATTGCAAGAGGAAGGCCTTCAAGAGGTCTACCAGATGCTGCACCAGCACTTGCTTGATTGGTTCAATGACCGAGCAGATCGGTTCGAGCACGGTGATTATGCCGGCAATGATATCGGGTTTGATTTTTTGCACCACGCCGGAGGAACCGACTAGGCCCCAGGTGGCGACAGATCACCCAATCCAAGAAATTGTAGACCTACGGCACCTGCACCGGTGATAGCGCTGATGCCAGCAGCTGTTACAAGGCGACGGCGCATGACAAATCCGAATGCTGTACGCGCCATACCGGCAACAGCCGGGGCACCAAATAACGAGACCGAACCGCCAACGGCAAGCGCTGTCAGCGCGGAAACCAGAGCGGTCTGGGCTTCATACGGTAGAGCTTCCATGTGAGCCTCCCTGAATTAGTCACCGTCAATAGGCGACGGGGTTAGAAAAACGCGTTATCAGACAATGCCATGATAGAAGCTCCATCTGACCTTACCCTGACTATCGCACTCATCGCAGGTTCAGGTGCCGCCGCTCAATGGCTGGCCTGGCGCTTACGCTGGCCTTCCATTGTCTTGATGATGGGAGCCGGACTATTGCTTGGTCCGATCGCGGCGCTGATGCTTGGCGACCCAATACTTGACCCCGGTGGTGCCTTCGGAAGCTATCTGCGCCCAATGATCGCTCTAGCGGTCGCCGTTATCCTGTTTGAAGGCGGTATCACCCTTAATTTCAGGGAATTGAGAGACGCGTCGACACCGGTCCTGCGCATGGTTTTTCTCGGTTTTCCTCTCGGTTGGGCGCTCGCCACAGTGTGTTTGCATTACCTCGCCGGTCTGGCCTGGGATTTATCCGCAATGATCGGGGCATTGCTGACAACCACCGGCCCAACGGTCGTATTACCACTGTTACGTCAGGCCAAATTGCCCAGCCGTGTGGCTTCGGTGCTCAAATGGGAAGGGATTGTCAACGACCCGATAGGGGCGATCGCGGCGGTTTTCATCTACGAGGCAATTCACCAAACATCGCTGGGGCACGAATTGGGAGCCGCCATGGGTTTCCTTGTGTTCGGGGCGGTTATCGGTGGAATTCTCGGCTTTGCCTTCGGCACCGCCCTGTCGCAGTCATTCCGAAGAGGCTGGGTTCCCGAACCCATGAAGGCCCCGATGGTCTTGGCTGCTGTATTGGTATGCTTCGCCATCGCAGACAGTCTTGCTTCTGAGACGGGGCTGGTCGCTGTGACTATTTTCGGACTGGTTGTCGCCAATTCCCGGCTTGCTTCGATCGAGGAAATGCGCCGTTTCAAGGAAGGCATCGCCTCCATCCTCGTGGCCAGCGTGTTTGTTGTGTTGGCGGCTCAGGTCACATCAAGCGATGTGTTGGCGCTAAACCTTGGGCATTTGGCTTTCATCATCGTCTTTATTCTGATCGCGCGCCCCCTATCTGTCGTGTTGGCGACGCTTGGGTCGGGGTTGAGCAAAAGTGAGACCGCTTTTATCGGCTTTATTGGCCCGCGCGGTGTTGTTGCCGCCGCGGCGGCCGGGCATTTATCTGTCAGTTTAGTCGCGGCGGGGCGCGAGGATGCTGCCATTCTGGCCCCTCTTGTATTTGCGACTATTTTCGTATCGGTCTTTGGTTGTGGCTTCCTTGTCGCGCCCCTGGCGCGTGGCCTCAAATTGTCCGAGACGGGTCCGGAGCGGCTGCTAGTGGTCGGCGCCAATCCCTGGAGTTTGGGTCTGGCGGAGGCGCTCGCCAAGGCCGACATTCCCGTAACGATCGCTGATACAAGCTGGCGGCGCCTCAAGGCGGCCCGGCTGGCCGGCCACGATGTTTATTATGGGGAGGTGTTATCCGAAAGCGCCGATTGGCGCCTCGAGCCATCACGCTTTGCCAGTTTGCTCGCCGTAACACCCAATGACGCTTACAACGCGCTGGTGTGTATCGAATACGCGCCGGAGTTTGGTCGAAGTCGCGTGTTTCAGCTTTCCGGTTTCGATGGCCCGGTTGATAATGGAGAGAGCGAAGAAGATCCTCGCGCGATCGTTTATACGGCACGTGGTCGCACAGCCATTCGACGTGGTCGCGGGTTTGACAGCCTGGCCAGAGACTGGTGGGCGGGATGGCGTTTCCGCACGACAACGCTCAGCGAAGAATACACGCTCGAGCAATGCCTGAGTGATGATGGTGAGACAAGTGATGTCATCCTGTCGCGTGCCGCAAACGGAAAAATTGCGATTTGCGGCCCTGGAAAACAGCCTTCAGCAACACCGGGGACGGTATTGATCAGGTTTGCCCCAAGTGAAGAAAACGGGGCTTAACGGCCCGGTTCGGCCGAACCGCAATATGGCCAATTGTCTGCGTTTCGATTGCCGCCAGGGCAAACGGAATCCGCTCCCTCATAGATCGCCATGCAACCCGATAGCGCGGTGGCGCTAATCATCATTGCCAGAAAAATAGCTGAAACACGAACTGAACGCTTAATGGACATATTGCGACCCCTCTTCGCGATTAGTTTGGGTCGGATGAGCGTGCGGGGCAAGTCGATTATGTCTCTCATTCATCCAGAATTAACCCCACTCCACACAGATGATGGCAAGTTTATAGACAAGGACACGGCATGGCCCGCCGGTCAAAAATCTCGCAACCCTCTACAAGTCGTCGCAATTCCGGCGCGACCGCTCAGGCACGCGCGCGCTTGGCGCGAAGGAAGCAGCGCAAGAAAACCAAGAAATCGTCCGGCTCGATCGGCTGGTTTGGGGGTGCCATCTTGGTGTCTCTACTCGGTCTTGTTGCGGTCGCCGGTTGGTTGTTCTCCATCGCCCGTGATCTGCCGGATACCTCGGGCTTGGTGGATGTTGAGCGGGCCGCAAGCATCGCCTTTTACGATCGCAATGATCGATTGATCGCGCGTCGCGGCTCCGCGCACGGTAGGCTCGCTCAAATTGAAGAGATGCCACCCTATTTGATTGATGCGGTGCTCGCCGTTGAAGACCGGCGCTTCTACGATCATCCCGGGGTTGATATTATTGGTACCGGGCGCGCTATTCTGGCCAATATTCGCGCCGGTCGTGTGGTTCAGGGTGGGTCCACATTGACCCAGCAATTGGCGAAAAATTTGTTTCTGACACCGGAACGCACGATCCGTCGCAAGGTTCAGGAAATGATGCTCGCCTTTTGGCTGGAGAGCGAATTCAGCAAGGACGAAATTCTCGAACTCTATCTGAATCGTGTGTATTTTGGTGGCGGCGCCTGGGGAGTTGAGGCAGCTTCACTGCGTTACTTCGGGCGGCCAGCACGCGAAATAGCGCTTGGTGAAGCCGCTTTGTTGGCGGGCCTGCTTAAGGCTCCATCACGCTACAGCCCATCCAATAACACTAATCGGGCCGCGGCGCGGACCACCGTTGTCCTCGACTTGATGGTGCAGACTGGCCGTATAACCGAACGCGAGCGCATCGATGCCGCAAACGCTCCGATCCGGGTCTCAAGAGGCACGTCCAGCCCGGGCGCGCAATATTTTATCGACTGGTTATCCGAGCGCGTGCGCGAACGTGCCGGTCCGGACCATGGTGATCTGATTGTGCGTACGACTTTGGACGTTGAGGCTCAGCGTGCCGCGGAAAATGCCCTGGCGAATGTGCTCGGTGACACCGAGTTGGCCCGTGGCGCGAGTGAGGGTGCCCTGGTTGCTTTGTCTCATGAGGGTGCGGTCCGCGCGATGGTCGGAGGGCGAAGCTACGCCACATCCCAATTTAATCGCGCAGTTTTGGCACGACGTCAGCCGGGATCGGCTTTCAAGGCCTTCGTCTATGCATCCGCCTTCGAAGCCGGCCTGCGTCCCAGTGATATCCGTGAGGATGCTCCGGTTCAGGTCGGCGATTGGGCCCCGCAAAACTACAATGACCGCTATCGCGGCCCGATAACGCTGCGCGAGGCCTTCACACGATCGTCCAACTCTGTCGCTGTCCGGATTGCCGAAGAAACCGGTCGCGGCCATATAGCTCGGCTGGCGCACCGGCTTGGAATTCAAAGCACGCTATTGATTGACCGATCGCTGGCTCTTGGCGCGTACGAAGTGACACCACTGGAAATGGGAACGGCCTATGTTCCCTTCGCCAATGGCGGTCGACGCGTCGATGCTTGGGGCATAATCTCCATTGAGGAGGCGGGCGGTGATATCTTGTACACTTCCGGGGCCGGCATGGGGCCGGTCGTCCTTGACGGACGCACTTACGGTCAGATGCGCGATCTGATGACAAGTGTCGTTCGCGAGGGAACGGGCCGACAGGCCGCTGTTCCGGGTGTTTTTGCCGGCGGAAAAACCGGTACGACAAATGATTTTCGCGATGCCTGGTTTGCCGGCTATGCCGGGGATTTGGTGTCGGTCGTTTGGGTCGGCAATGATGATAACGGGCCCACTGACCGAGCAACAGGCGGCGGTCCACCCGCCCGCATTTTTGCCAATTTCATGACCCATGCGCCGCGCGGTTCCTTCGCACCGTCAACACCATTGATTGACCCGGCCATTATTCCTGAAATGCCGAATGACACAGGGCCAAACAACAACCCACAATCCGAGGAGGCTGTGGACGCGGAAGAAGACGACGACCCGATCGGCGCGTTTTTGTCCGGACTAGCCGGAAATTAACGCAATCGATGGCTCCCGACCGGGATCGGAGAGCGAACATTCCCATGCAATCTCCACGCGTTTGCCAAAGACCTGCCACGTTTACCGTGCTAGTGATTGGGCCAATATGTTGTGCAAGGGAATCGACTCGATGAAATCTTTTTTGCTCGCGACCACAATGAGCGTGGCGCTTGGATTTGGCCTGACTGGATTGGCATCTGCGCAGGACCGTCCGCGGATTACGCGCACGCAAGGCGAGGCCGCGCTTGAGGTTATGGGATTGATGGAGAGTGCGGATGATGCGCTCTCCTACGATCGGCGTCGGCACCGGAATGGCGTTTTCACCTTCACAAATATCGTGGTTCAAGTGCCTGATGCTGAAGAGGGTGAGCAAAAATATGAATCGATTCAAATCGGCCAGATGCGTGTCGCATCGCCGCGCTTGGACGATAACGGGCAAGTATTGATGTATGCCTTCGAGATGGAAGATATCAGCTTCCACGAAGACGCTGCATCAGATAGCGGGGATGTGCTGACGATCGACCGTCTGTCATTGGAGCAACCCAATTCGAGTATGTCAGCGGACTTTGTTAATGCGTTTACAAAAACGAATTCTGACTTCGATATGAGTTGGGAAAATTATGAGTTCGGATCATTTGCGATCGAGGGCATTCATTTCAGCGCTCCGGATGATGAATCCGTTGAGATGGCAATCGACCGAATGGCGCTCAATGATTTCGATCAGGAGCGCCTCGGCCGTTTCGAACTTCTTGGCTTCGAGATGAATGTCGATTCGTCGACGGGCCCGATCAGTTTTGCTGTGTCTGAGGTCTCCGCCGACGATTTTTTGACCTCTGCCTATTCCGATGTGATGAAGGCGATTTCCTCCGAGGCGGAAGAGCAACAAATAATAGCGGCCTATCAGTCGGCCAGTGCGTCCCACCAATTGGATATGTTTGGTTCCATGGCGGTTCGCGGTTTGCGGGTCGCGCTTCCAGGGATGACCCTCACAATGGACGTTCTGACGGCAGACATGGCGAGTATCGCCGGGAGAACGGTTGCGGCGGCTGATCTGGGTTCATTGTTGCTGACGCCAAAGGTTGGACATCCTGAAGGCGTGCAGCTTGCGAACGCAATCGGAATGCTTGGGTATGATGAGTTAGAAATCTCCATGCGCTCACGGATTGTCTACGATGAAGCAACTGAACGAATGTATTCCGAGGGCGATAATTATATCCAGCTGAACGATGGTTTCAGAATTGAGCTCTCGCAAGATTTCACTGGTTATCAGGCCTATTTGACCGCAATGGGCAATATGTCGCCAAGTGCCGGACAATCCGAAGACCCAGAGATTCTCTTTGCCGAGATGGCGGAAATGTTTGGTCCATTGGTGGTCAATAACGTCAATCTGCGGCTGACGGATCTGTCCATTCTGGAGCGTGCGATTACAGCCGGTGCTGCTGCCCAGAACCAGACACCCGAACAGATGCGAATGGGAGCCTCAGCTATGGTCATGCTGGGTATGGCGAGCGCACCATCAGAAATATCCCCGGAACTAACGAGCGAAGCGGCAAGCGCGCTGTCAGCATTTATTGCATCGGGTGGTAGCCTGATTGTTGATATGTCACCCAACCCGGTGCTTCGGCTTGGAGATTATTTCGCCTCATTTGATGCCAAGGACCCCGATCTCGATCCATTGGGTCTCAGCGTTAGACACGAACCCCCAACCCAATAGATTCTTGGCTGAGACTGGAGTGCGCCGGAGGGTTCAACCCTCCGGCGTGTTCTCAAGATAAGCCCGCAATCGGTCGGCCATGTCCGCCGGATTCGAACCGTGGGAAAACACGTCTTCAAATTGACCGATCTCATTCATCAAATAGGTGAAAGAGGAATGGTCCATCAAATAGGCATCCGGATCACCGCCATCATCCGGGGCCCTCATGGCAACAACCCGATAGGCAGCGATCACCGCGTCGATTTGTTCATGGCTACCCGTCAGTCCGACGAGGCCATTCGGAAATGCCGGAGACGTCACATAGGTTGCCAGGTGCTCGACCGTATCGCGATCCGGGTCGACGGTAATCAAGATGGGTTGGAATCGCGCCTGCTCTTCCTCTGTCAGCAAATTCATTGCCGCGTTGACGATTTGCAATGAAAACGGGCAGACATCAGGACAATAGGAATATCCAAAGTAGATCAACATCGCACGCCCGCGATAGTCGGCGTCAGTCACATTACGTCCCGTGTGATCAACGAGACTGAATGGGCCACCGATCAACGCGTCACCACTGACCCTCACCGCAGCGGGCCGGCTTTCCCGATCGCCAGTTTCGCTCAGCATCAAAAAGAAAAAACTGATCATCAACACCATCGGTGCTGCAACCAATATCCATATCCAGGGACGCTGCATCTCGACTCCATTCACTTCGAAAAATTTCATTCGCATGCTATTCGCTGCATACGGATGCTTTCTGGGACTGATATCTAGGGAGCGGGCGCCATTCTGTCCACAGATCACACGGTAAAGTGCAGGAGTATTGATGACCGAAGCTGACTGGGATCCCTATGGCGGCGACGCCCACCTGACACCCGTATTTGGGCGGATGCGCCTGCGAACACTCGTTATGCTGCGCTGGCTCGCCGTTGGAGGGCAGACCGCGACCATTTTAGTGGTGAATTATCTGATAGGGTTTCAGCTTCCGCTAATCGCTTGCGTCACAGTGATTGTGGTCAGCGCGCTGATCAACACCTGGCTGACCCTAGCGACCCCCACACAGCGTTTTGCCCAAAATTGGGAGGTGGCGGCTCAACTCAGCTTCGACGTCCTCCAGCTTTGCGTCCTTTTGATGCTCACAGGCGGCCTGCAAAACCCTTTCATCGTTATGCTCGTTGCACCAATCACCATCGCGGTCGCCTCTCTGGCTCCACGCTGGGCCTCTTTGGTTGCCGGATCGGCACTTCTGGGAACCGCCGCGATGGCAGTTTGGAGTCTGCCCCTGCCATGGATCGATGGTGAGACCCTAAATTTGCCCGGCTTTTTTGTTTTGGGACTCTGGTCAGCGATTTTCATCGCGGTCGGGTTTACCGGTGTTTATTCCTGGCGTGTCAGCCAGGAAGGAAAGCGCATGGCGACAGCGCTTGCCGCCACGCAAAGCGTGTTGTCGCGCGAGCAGCGCCTATCGGCCCTGGGGGCCCTTGCCGCCGCCGCGGCGCATGAACTTGGTACGCCCTTGGCGACGATACAGTTAACTGCCAAGGAAATGCTGCGCGAAATCAAGTCGGATAACCCGATGCACGAAGATGCCGAATTGATGGTTGCGCAAGCGCGGCGTTGCCGTGACATTCTCAAGCGTCTCAGCGAAGGTGGAGAGGCACGCGATGAACGGCACGACCGCGTCGAACTTTTAGCGGCCCTGGAAGAGGCTGCCGCTCCGTTGCAGGGGCTCGGCCCGGTGATAGATATTCGACTATCCGATGATTGCGTCGATGATGGATCTCCGATGCCCGTTTTGCGTCGGCAGGCTGAGTTTTTCTACGGCCTGGGCAATTTTATCGAAAATTCGGTCGACTTTGCCAAGACGCGCGTAGTCGTTGAGGGCGGCTGGACGGACGATTTTGTGGTGGTCACCATTCAAGATGATGGGCCGGGGTTTAGTGGTGAAATACTGTCCAAGATCGGTGAACCCTACATCACAACTCGACCCGGGACAGTGGGTCAGGGTGGGCTCGGATTGGGTGTTTTTATTGCCAAAACCATGATTGAAAAATCAGGTGGCAGCCTTCGGTTTGCAAACACCGTGAACGGCACGGGCGCTGTGGTAACGGCCGAGTGGCCGCGTAAACGAGTAGAGGCGGCGGCCATCATTCGCTAATAAGGGCTGGCCCCCAATCGAGAGGATAAATGCGTGAGCGAGATCGAATACGAACTGCCTGAAGAGACGACCCTGCTTATCCTGGATGATGACGCACCGTTCCGAACCCGTTTGGGGCGCGCAATGACCAGTCGCGGCTTCATCGTATCCGCGGTTGGAACGGTCGATGAGGCCAAGGAAATCGCGCGCCAAAACCCACCGGCATTTGCTGTTTTGGATTTACGGCTGCAGGACGGCGATGGCTTGGAAGTTGTTCAGGTTCTTCATGGTTCCCGCGCCGATTGTCGTGTCGTCATGCTGACAGGGTATGGAAATATTGCGACCGCAGTTGCGGCTGTAAAAGCCGGGGCCGTCGACTATTTGTCGAAGCCTGCCGACGCGGATGACGTGATTAAGGCATTGCTGGCGCGCCCGGATGACAAACCTCAACCGCCTGAAAACCCTATGTCTGCAGATCGTGTGCGCTGGGAGCATATCCAGCGCGTTTTCGAATTGTGCGACCACAATGTTTCCGAAACCGCACGTCGGCTCAATATGCATCGCCGGACCCTGCAACGAATACTGGCCAAGCGCGCGCCCCGCTGACCGGTCGACACCTTTTAAAACGCATTCATTAGGGGAATAACTTGCGCACACTGGTTTGGCCTGCGAAGCTTTTCGTCAAAACCTGTCAGGGCAAGTGCAAAGGATGAGAGTCACATGAACCTGCAGCAGTTCAGACATCTCCTCGCCCTGCAAAAAGTTGGGTCATTCAAGACAGCCGCGCTTGATTTGGGGATCACCCAGCAGGCCCTGTCACGCAGCATTCGCGCCCTTGAAGAGGAGCTCGATGCGCTTTTGATCGAGCGCCACTCACGAGGATTGCGTTTCACCGATGACGGCCTTCTCGCACTCGAGAGCGCGGCCGATATTAATCGGACGATCGCGGACATGAAGGCGCGAATTTCGAGTGGTCAAAAACGCACATCCGTCACTATTGGTGTCAGCCCGTATTATCTCGCCGGTCATCTCTCACACCACATACAGCCAATTTTGGATGAAATGTCTGTCGAGCGGGTACAATTTGTTCATGGCGCTGCTTATCAACTGGCGCCCCAAATAGCGTCAGGGGAAGTGGATTTTGCTTTCACATCTGATGCCTATTCCGGCGACATGCTCCGATTCGAAAATCAAATGACCATCCAGTGGGGAATAGCCGCCCGCCAGGGGCATCCGATCTTTGAATTAAAAAATCCGCTCGACGGTGTTGGGGAATATGGCTGGGTCTCTACTCCAGACCATGCCGGACGCAAGTTTCTTCGAGATGTATTGCAGCGATACACAGATTGTGAACCGCGGATCGCAGCAACCTCGGAAGGTGTGTCCTACACATTCCGTTTGCTTGAACGCACAGACCTTATCTGTTTCGCGCCGATTGATGCGGCAGCCGTGATTCACAAAACACACGGCTTGCGAGTCATACCACTCGAGCCGCAGGTCGAGACCCAATTTGGAATTCTCCGTGGGCCTCGCCCCCCGGTCGGCATTGACTGGCCCGTCTTGAACGAAAAATTGAGCTGGGCGTTTCAGCGTTATGTTCAGACAATCCTAAAACGACCGGCCTTCCAAATTTCTTCGTCCGCTGAATAGGGTGAAGAACAAAAATTGTCGCGGTAAAAAATTAGTTCCGCAGACCTGCTATATCCTTCGTTCTTGCTACTATATCTTACAGATACGTGAGAAACGTACTTAGGTGGGGCGACCCACTAATCCGGATAAGAGGATCCCAACAGTCGTCTGGATTTGAGGTTTTATGCCTCGCCTGAAACGGTTTGATCCCGACTGCCTTGACCCGGTTTGAGTGCGTTGTTTGATGACAATCCATTGCTGCCGCAGGATTGTTATCAAGGCTCTACGATCAAGAGCACCTTTTGGGGTGTTGCTACTTTCAGGGCTCCCCACGGGGAGCCCTTTCTTTTGGTTATTGCCGGTGGGGCTCCCGGCTAGTCACGCATAGGGTCATGCTGGTGTGCAGCGGATGAAACCTTCGCATAACCATATATAGGGCCGCCATTGGCGCCTTGAACCACGGCAACTGTGCCAAACCGACGATAAGCCTCGCCCATAAATTCAGCGGGACCTCCGGACCAATTACCCAGATATGTCAGTCCTTTGACCATGTTATAATGCAACATGGTGATGCCAGCATTTTCGCCAGCTTCAACTTCCACTTGGGCCCAACCTGGTGAATAGGCGATAAGCCAAATTTCGAGATCTTCCTCAGGCGCCTCACCATTGACCAGCACCCGAAACGATCCAAATGGGCCATCAACGATTGAGATGTCGGGTGAATCGGGCATCGCCGAGAGGCGCCGATCGACCGCGTCAGCGACCTGATCCTGATTCCAGCCGGGCGCATCCTCCACCCCATCAATCACAAAGTGAGGCGTGAACAAACGATTGACCTCGAGTCGGGGAAGATAGGTGCGTTGTCGCTGCACATATTCCGGGCGGGCGAACGTATCCGTCCAACCATACATATCCCAATAAGAAACTGAAAACGCGAGAACAAATACATTGTCCCGCTGATCCAGCTCGCCCAAATATCGATTGGCTTCCGGACACAGACCGCAGCCTTGACTGGTGAAGAGCTCAACAAGAACCGGGCGTTCGTCAGACACAGCAGGGTCTTGAACCGGGGCTGACGCGGATTGCGGATCAATCTGGGCTGAAACGGAAAAAGACAGGCAGAGCGCAAGAAATATTGAAGCAAAAATTCGCATGCCAATCCCTTACACATTTAAGCCAGTACACGCCAATCACTGACGTGCCACAGGCGATCAAATACCCGTGACACCTTAAGCGGCAAGACCTGAATGAAAATTTACCAACCGGCCCCAATCAAATCGATGATTGGGGCTGTTCGGTCCTATCAACCGCGAGCGAGGTTTCGCAGCACGTAGTGCAAAATTCCGCCATTGCGGAAATATTCAAGCTCGTTTTCTGTATCAATGCGGGTGCGAACCGGAGCGGTTTTCTTGCTCCCGTCCGGGAATGTCACTTCGACCGTCATGGAGCAGCGCGGTTCAATCTCACCGACGCCAAGAATGGTCACGCTCTCATCGCCGGTCATACCCATGGCTTCCCAGGAGGCGCCGTCTTCGAATTGCAAGGGCAGGACACCCATCCCGATTAGATTGGAACGGTGAATACGTTCGAAGCTCTCCGCGATGACCGCCTTAACACCCAGCAAACGCGATCCTTTGGCTGCCCAATCACGAGATGAGCCCGTGCCATATTCCTTGCCCCCAAATACAACGAGCGGCGTACCAGCATCCTTGTATTCCATGCAGGCATCAAAAATGTCGACTTGCCGGCCATCTTTCTTTGTGAAGCCTCCTTCGACATCCTCCAGCATCTTGTTTTTAATGCGTATATTGGCAAATGTGCCCCGCATCATCACATCGTGATTTCCGCGGCGAGATCCATAGGAATTAAATTGCAAAACGGGGATTTGGCGTTCCTGTAGGTATCGACCTGCCGGGCTATCCGCCTTGATCGAACCGGCAGGCGAAATATGGTCCGTGGTGATTGAATCGC
>Ga0315338_1003748_pt1 | contig 12880 bp, 11 predicted proteins | sample ASW8metaG_FD_204518 | JGI IMG/M metagenome (GOLD analysis project Ga0315338, IMG submission 204518) | Ammonia-oxidizing marine archaeal communities from Monterey Bay, California, United States - ASW #8 | ecosystem: Environmental > Aquatic > Marine > Coastal | place: USA: California | collected... | reverse complement strand
CCTTCATTCTTACGCCGCCGCGCTGGGAGGCATGGGATGCGCGCCATTTGAAATTGGGCCGGACAGTAGGCCGCAATGCGGTCGGTGCGGTCCTCGGCTGGTCGGCACTGGCACCGGTTCCCGACAATTGAGGCGCTGCCGGTGTCGCTGAGGTCAGCGTCTATACCAGTGAAGGGGCACGGGGCCGGGGACTTGGCACTGCCTTATTGGCCCGATTGATTGATCTCTCCGAAGTGGCGGGGTATTGGACCTTGCAGGCGCAGATATTTGCCGAAAATGCGGCCAGCCGCGAGCTGCATCGAAAATGCAAATTCCGTGAAGTCGGGACCCGCGAACGCTATGGCCATATCGATGGTCGCTGGCACGATGTCATCTTACTGGAGCGCCGAAGCGATCGCGCCGGCGGACCGGACTTGCCGACAAAAGGATGCACTTGATGTTTGCAGAGCGCGACCGTCCTTGGTTGACATTCGACTGTTACGACACATTGGTCCGCTACTCGGAAAGCAAGGCTGATGCGCTTGCTGACATGGTGCGTGGAAAGGGTGGCGCTGACGCGGCCGTGGCCGCTGCACAGGCGGCGTTCGAAGAGAGTGAGAAGGAACTCCAGCTCGGGCCCTTCCAGCTTCTGAACGTGGTGCTACGGAAAAGCCTACGGTGCGCGCTCGACGCCGTTGGTTTGGATGTTTCGGAGGGCGACGAGGAGATCATGATCGAAGCGGTGAAAACCGCGGAGCCGTTTCCCGAAGTGATGGAGACGCTCAACGACCTGAAGCGCGATCACAGATTGGCCATACTGTCGAATTCCGAGCCCGATATCATCCGTCATACCACCGTGCGGCTCGGCGTCGCATTGGATGCGGTCGTCTTGGCGTATCACGCTGAGTGCTACAAACCGGCCGCCGGCATGTTTCACACCTTGCTGGAACGGATCGATGTGCCGCCGTCGGAGGTCACCCACATCGCGCAAAGCTTCTATCACGATATGCGGGCGGCCAAGGATGTCGGCATCGGCCGGCGCGTCTGGATAAACCGCTATGGCCGCAAAGGCGATCCGGCCTATACGCCGGATGCCGAACTGTCCGATTTATCGGGTGTGCGCGGAGTGTTGGAGTGCTGACCCACGAGCAGAACGAAACGCTGGTCCGCGTCGGGCCGGAGACGCCGATGGGCGATATGTTCCGACTCTATTGGATACCGTTCTATCCCGCCGACGGGTTGCCGCCCGACGGGCAACCGAAGCGTGTCACTTTACTAGGGGAGGATCTCGTCGCCTTCCGCGATAGCGAGGGACGGCCGGGACTGATCGCGAACGCGTGCCCGCATCGAGGTGCCCCGCTGATGTTTGGCCGTAACGAGGAATGCGGCCTGCGCTGCGTCTATCATGGCTGGAAATTCGACGTCGAGGGCTGTGTCGTGGATATGCCCGCCGAACCGGTGGAAAGCGGCCTGAAGGACTCGGTGCGGGCGAAGACCTATCCTTGCCGCGAACGCAATGGCGTATTGTGGACCTATATGGGGTCGGCCATTCCGCCGCCGCTGCCGCAGATTGAGTGGAATCTCGTACCGGATGAAAACGTCTTCGTTTCTTTTCGGGTGCAAGAGTGCAACTGGCTGCAAGCGGTCGAAGGCGAGATCGATTCCGCCCATGCGCCGATCCTGCATGGTCGGATCGACGGGGAGGGGGCGATCGCCAATTGGGTCGCGAACAAGGATCTCACCCCGAAATTCGAATGTCTCCAGCAGCCTTTCGGATTGAGCATCGCGTCGCGCCGTACGGTGGATGACGATACCTATTATTGGCGGGTAAACCAGTTTCTACTGCCGTTCTGGACCCTGGTTCCCCCGCAGTCGAAGTTTCCCGAATTGAGCGGCCACGCATGGATCCCGATGGACGACGAGAACACGCTTTGCCTTATGTTCTCCTACACGCCGTCTGGACCGCTCTACCCACGCATGCGCGAATTGCTAAGCGAGGGTCACAAGGGCCGGGAGACCGGTCACGCCAGCGGGCAATGTTACGACCCGCAGCCGGCGACCGTGCCCTATGGGGATTTCCGTACGAAATTCACACCGCAATCCGGCTACGGTTTCGACTATGAGAGCCAACGCACGACTTGGTTTTCCGGTATGCCGGGGCTCTGGGTGCAGGATGCTGCCTGCCAGACTGGCGTAACGCCGATCGTCGACCGGACGCAGGAATATCTCAGCGCAAGCGATATGGGCATCGTGCAGGCACGACGCCTGCTGTTGGACAGTATCCAGGCGCTCCGCGAGCGCGGCGCACCGCCGATTGGAGCGGACGACCCGAATATTTTCATGGTGCGGTCCGTATCATTGCACTTGCCGACCGAGGCGGATTGGTCGAAAGCGGGTGAAGCCTTCATGCGCGCCGAACTGGGCGGTGATTTCGGGTATACGCCGTAAGGGTCGTAGGATTTATTGCGCAACTTCGACCATAGGCGCTACGCTGGATTCCTAAGGCATAGTGCCGCTGTGAATTGACGGAGAGTCGGCGATGACACGGACGATTGAGCAGATCCTGGGCAAGAAAGCGATTACGGCACTGCGCCGTCCGATCGAGAAGGCGGGCGGGTTGCCGGGCGTTGCCTATACGGGGCAGGAGTTTTTCGACCTTGAGCAGGAACAGCTGTTTCCCCGGACCTGGATGGGAGTCGGTTTCGAGAGCGATATCCCCAAGCCGGGCGACGCCATGCCGATCATGGTGGGCAAGCTGCCGATTATCCTGGTGCGCAACAAGGCGGGCGAAATCAAGGCGTTCCACAATGTTTGCCGACACCGCGCCTCAATGGTTCTCATGGAGCCGCAGAAGGGATTGAAGCACTTGACCTGCCCCTATCACGCTTGGGCCTGGGACCTCGATGGCGATCTGAAGGCGACACCCTATTTCGACGGGACGCGAGACACGCGCAACACCGAACTCGACCAATGCAAACTTGCGCTCGCGCCGGTGCGCTGTGCCGTCTGGTATCACTGGGTTTTCGTCAACCTCGACGGTAACGCCCCGCCGATCGAACAGCACGTGAAACCGTTCGAAGACCTGATCGAAGGCGCCGATCTCGGTGCGACTCGCATCAGCGAGCGCCTCGACTGGGAATTCGACGCGAATTGGAAATTTCAGAACGACAATTGGGAAACCTACCATCACTTCTGGGTCCATGGGGGCATTTTCAACAAGATGTCCGAAGATTTGGAAATGGAAACGGGAATACCTTGGACCGCGTCGTTGCAGGACGGCAGCTTCGTGACTCTGAAAGCCCGCGAGGGCCGGCCGGCACGCGCCAATACCGGCCGCACAGGCGATGTTGCGAATCCCCTGCCGGAAATTCCGCAGGCGCCGATCGCCGAGCGTACGCTGAGTACGAGCATCCTTTTCCCAAACGTGACGATCACGATGATGGACAATTACATTGCGACGGTGATCGCCGATCCGGTAGCACCCGACCGTACGGTCGCGAGGCTCGCCTTCTATTTCGTCGGCGCGGGAGCAAAGGGCAGGAAACACGCCCCGGCTCGAAAGCAGATACTAGACCGGTGGCTCGGCAAGTCGCGCTCGTCGACGGGGCGTGACGGCATTCGCAGCCAGGACTTCGCCGTCTGGGAGGCGCAGCAAATCGCGCGCCGATCACCAGTAGCCGACGAAGTGGTGTTTTCGCCGACCTGGGAAAGCAACATTCACCATTTCCAGAAACAGGTTCTGGATACGATACAGGGTTAGGAAACAGGAACAGCGTCTATAGTTCCGCAAATAGTAAGAAAGAGGAAGCAGACATGAGCGAAACGAGTGCATCGCACGAACCTTACGCCGGCAAGGCGCTCGGCGAACTTCCATTCACCTGCACGCCGACCATGATCGATAATTTTTGCGAGGGGATCGCGGTCGACCGCGGCCGCTACCGCGAGCCCACAGATTGGGCAAAACCGGTGGCGCCTGCAATGATCGTCGGCGAAATGGACTTTGGCTTTGACGGGGCCCGTTTCGATAACGCATTCGGCAATCTGTGGATGCGCCAGGAATGGGAATTCCATCAAGCGATATTCCAAGACCGGGACTACCGCCGCACGTCCACCGTGCTCGACGTGTATGACTGGCGCAACCGGTCGGTCGTCAAACAAGAGGTGAACGTCCTCGACGGTGAGACTCTGGTCGCCCGCGGTATCCACCACCAGAGCTTTCTACTTGGCCAAAGCTCGGGCAAGGTTGCCCTGCGCGATCCGAAGAAAAAAGAGGGCGTCCGTAAATTCGACGTGCCGGCCGGGGTGCCGATTGAAAGCATGGATAGGACGGTAGATCTCGAAATGTGCGGCGTGTTCTTCCACGGGCGGCGCAGTTACCACACCGACAAACAGGCCTCGGAAGAACTCGGTTTCGAAGAGGTCGTCGTCGGTGGCAAGATGACAATGGCGATGATCGGCCAAATGCTCGAACAACACTTCGGCCGCGGCTATTACGAGGGCGGCACGCTCGACGTGAAATTCACGAATATCGTCTGGCCTGACGATCATGTCACGGCAAAGGGCGTGATTACTCGCGAGGAAGCCGGAAAGGCTCATATCGCCGTCTGGATGGAGAAAGACGACGGCACGGTGGTCATCGTCGGCGGGGCGACGGCGTCTGTTTAGCCGGCGCAAACCGTGAATAGAGCGCTATGAGCGTCGATGACGACCTTGTCCTGACCGAACGGAGGGGAGCTGTCGCGGTCGTGACGATGAACCGGCCGCAGGCGATGAATGCCTTGTCGCGGGCGCTGCGGGCTGAATTGGCCCGTACGATCCGTACGTTGGACACAGACCCTGATATTCGGGCCATCGTACTTACTGGTGCCGGCGAGCGGGCGTTTTCGGCGGGACTAGATCTTAAGGAACTAGGCGCGGATCCCGAGGCGCTCGGCGCGACCGGCGAGAAGCGGCCGGAAGACGACCCCTTGCGCGCAATCGAGGCGTGCCGCTGCCCGGTTATCGGCGCGGTCAACGGCGTAGCCGTTACCGGCGGGTTCGAGCTGGCCCTGGGCTGCGACGTCCTGTTGGCGTCGCCGAATGCGCGTTTCGCCGACACTCATGTCCGGGTCGGCGTGTTGCCGGGGTGGGGATTATCGCAGAAACTCGCCCGGATCATTGGCCCGTCGCGCGGCAAGGAATTGTCCTTCACGGGCCGTTTCATCGATGCGCAAACCGCGTCCGACTGGGGCCTGGTCAGCCGTATCGTCCCGCAGGAATCGTTGCTGGACGATGCGATTGTACTCGCATCGGAGATGGCCCAAGCCGATCCGGAATTTTTGCAAAGCCTGAAACGGCTTATCGATGACGGCCTCGGCGGCACCTTGGACGACGGGCGGGCGCTGGAACGCGGGCGTTCGAAGGCGTGGAACGAAGCGCTGACGCCGGAAACCCTGGAGGCTCGCCGCGAAACCGTGATGAACAGGGGCCGTTCGGAGAACTGAGCATGATCAAACGCCGGCTCTACGAGGAGGAACATCAGATTTTCCGCGAGACCGTGCGCCGCTGGGCCGAAGCAGAAGTGTTTCCGCACGGTGAAGCCTGGCGCGAGGACGGTATGGTTAGTCGTGAGATCTGGCGCAGTGCCGGCGCGCAAGGCTTCCTCTGCATGTACGCGGATGAAAAACATGGCGGCCTGGGGCTCGACGATTTTCGCTACGACATGATCCTGTCGGAGGAAATCGGTCCGCGCGAGCCAGGGCTCTATATCCCGCTGCACAACCGTATTGTCGGCCCCTATATTTTTCGCACCGGCAGCGACGAACAACGCGACCGCTTCATGCCCGGGGTCGTATCGGGCGAGTGCGTGCTGGCGATCGCCATGACCGAGCCCAGCGCCGGTTCGGATTTGGCGGGCATCAAGTCAAGGGCCGAGGACAAGGGCGACCACTGGCTGTTGAACGGTTCAAAGACCTACATATCGAACGGTCTGCTCGCCGGTCTCGTCGTCGTCGCGGCGCGGACCGACCCGGACAATTCGCACGCCATCGGTATGTTCATTGTCGAGGATGGCATGCCCGGCTTCGAACGCGGCCGCAAGTTGAAGAAACTCGGATTGCATTCGCAGGATACCGCCGAGCTGTTCTTCGAGGACGTAAAGGTACCGAAAGAGAATGTGCTGGGCGACCCGTCGCAGGGTTTCAAGCTTATGATGCGCAACCTGGCGGAGGAGCGGTTGATGGGCTCAGTCGGGTTTCTCGCCCATGCGGAACGCGCCTTCGACATTACGATGGAGTTTATCGCCGAGCGCCGTGCCTTCGGCCGCGCGATCGGCACCTTCCAGAATTCGCGTTTTAAGATGGCGGAATTGCGTACTCAGCTTGATGCCGCATGGGCCCTAATCGACCATTGCGCAGCGGAACATCTGGAGGGCGTCCTTAGCGCGGAGATGGCGGCCGAAGCCAAGCTTTACGCCTCCGAGGTGGAAGGCCGGGTTGCCGACGAGTGCCTGCAATTGCATGGCGGCGCCGGCTATATGGACGAGTACGAAATTTCCCGCGTTTTCGCCGATGCCAGGATCAGCCGCATCTATGCCGGTTCGTCAGAGATAATGAAGGAAATCATTGGCCGCGATTTGGGATTGGACGAGCGAAAGCGGAACTGAGGGATTGCGCGGTGGCCCCATTTTGACACGCCCCGCACCGCTCCCTATCTTCTTGCGGTTACAAGAAAAATCATCGAATTGGGGAATACAAAATGGCGGACAGCACCTATGATTACATCGTCGTCGGGGCCGGATCGGCTGGATCGGTTCTGGCCAACCGGCTGAGCGCCAGCGGCGAGTACACGGTGCTGTGCCTGGAGGCCGGTACGGAGGGATCCGGTTACCTGTGGTCTCGAGTGCCGGCCGGCGTCGCCAAACTGATCGACAACCCCGCCGTCAACTGGTGCTACCGATCCGAGCCCGACGAGGGCAGCGGACAACGCGATATCGAGGTGCCGCGCGGCAAGATGCTGGGTGGATCGAGCTCGATCAACGGTATGGTCTTCGTGCGCGGTCAGCGCCAGGACTACGACCACTGGGCGCAGCTCGGCAATCGGGGCTGGAGCTACGAGGATGTGCTGCCGGTATTCAAGCGGATGGAATCCTATGAAGGCGGGTCGGATGAGTTCCGTGGTCGTGACGGGCTGTTGAAAGTCACTGATTCGCCAAAACTGAGTCCGCTGTTCGACAAGATAATTCAATCGGCGGACAAGATCGGTATCAAATTCAATCCGGACTATAACGGCGGCGACCAGGAAGGCATCGCCATGACGCAGGCGACCATCAACAAGGGCCGCCGGATGAGCACCGCCTATTGCTACCTCGACCCGGCGCGTGGCCGCGCGAACCTAACCATCGAGACCGGCGCGATGGGTGAGTCGCTGATCCTGGAAGGCAAGAAATGCGTCGGCGTGCGCTATTCGGTCAAAGGTCAGTCCCGCGAGGCGCGGGCGACGCGCGAGGTCGTGATCAGCGGCGGCTCGATCAATTCGCCGAAGTTGCTGGAGCTCAGCGGCATCGGCCAGCCGGACTTGCTGAAAAGTTTCGGGATCGACGTAGCGCACGAACTGCCGGGGGTCGGCGAGAACCTGCGCGACCATTATTCGCCGCGCATGAAATATTCCATCACCGAGCCGAACGCGACCTTTAACGAGCGCGGTACCGGATTGCGGTTGGTCGGAGAGGCAATGAAATACGGCCTGTTCCGGAAGGGCTTCCTGAGCCTGTCCACGGTACCGCTGCGCATGTATTTCCGGACCCGCGAGGGGCTCGAATCGCCGGACGCGACGGTTTCCTTCATGCCCTTCCTGACCGAGCGGATCAAGCGTGAGCGGCGCATCGCCAAGCAGTGCGGCATCACCATGAACGTCAACGTGCTGCGCTCCGAAAGCCTTGGCAGCATCCATATCAAGTCCGCCGACCCGGCGGAAGCGCCGGCGATCCGCTTCAATTTCTTGTCGGCGGAAATGGACAGGGCTGGTGTTCTATTCGCCATGCGCAAGGGCCGCGAGCTGCTCAACACCCCGCCAGTCTCCGATATCGTCGGCGAGGAACTCGCCCCCGGCGCAAACTTGCAAAGTGACGAGGAATTGCTGGAGTGGGTGCGCCACAATGCGGAGACCACTTACCATCCGATCGGCACCTGCAAGATGGGCAGCGATCCGCGGTCGGTGGTTGACGAGCGGCTGCGGGTGCACGGCATTGAAGGTTTGAGGGTCGCCGACGCCTCGATCATGCCGACCCTGACCTCTGGCAACACCAACGCGCCGTCGATCATGATCGGCGAGAAATGCGCGGCGATGGTGCTGGAGGACGCGACGGCGCAAAGGGCGGCGGCTTAGGTCGGATTATCCGGCGGCCGCAGCGTATTTAGCCAGTGCCGGAAAGCTGACATGACGCGGAACCTGTCGATGATGTCGGAATATTAATCTAGAATTCCTGTTCTGTTCGAGCGCCGACCGTTTCACTACCTTGTGCCGAAGGCGCTAAAAAGTCGGAGTGCGGCATGTTGGGCAACGAGCTACGTGCAAATCGGTTGGGAGGCGATTCACAATGGGAGTCGATCCGATCTATCTCGATCCGGCACTCGCTGCGGCGCGTTCCGAGGCCGGCGAATGGCAAAACAAGACTCTGGACGACTATTTACAGCAGCATGCGCGCGCACAGCCCGACAAGCTGGTCCTCGTCGATCGGAAATGGCGGCTCAGTTTCGCGGAGCTCGACCGCCTGGCGCATCGTGTGGCTTGCGCCTTCTACCAGATCGGCCTGCGCCCGGGAGATGTCATTTCGATTCAGCTACCGAATAGGGCCGAATGGCTGATCGCCCACTGTGCCGCGACCAAGCTTGGGGCCGTGACGAATTCCATCGGGGCGATCTACCGGCACCGGGAAGTCGAGTACATTCTGCGCAACGCCGAAACGACGCTCCTGCTGACCGCCGACAGGTTCCGCGGCTTCGACCATGGCGCCATGATCGCCGAGATTTGGCCGAACCTGCCGGCCCTGCGCCATGTGCTGATCGCCGGCGAGGCGGTCGAGGAAGGCATGCAATCGTTCGACGCCATCCTCGATGAACCCTGGGAAGACGCGGTCGGCCGCGACACCATCGACGGGCTCCGGCCGGACCCGAACGACGTCGCGACCTTGATGTTCACCTCAGGCACGACGGCGGAGCCGAAGGGGGTGATGCACACCCACAACACCCTCGGCGCCGGCACCGTCCAGTGCAACGACGTCTACGATTTCGGCGACGGCGACGTGATCTTCATGGCCTCTCCGATCGGGCACACCACCGCCGTGCTGGTCGGCGCCCGGTTGCCGGTGCAGTTCGGCCTGACGGCGGTCTGGCAGGAGCAGTGGGATCCGGCGGAAGCCGTCGAGACGATCGCGCGTGAGCGTTGCACCTTCACGCTATCGGCGACGCCATTTCTGCACGGATTGCTGCACGCGCCGAACGCCTCGCCCGAGCGGCTGGCGCCCTTAAAGACCTTTTCCTGCGGCGGCGCGCCGGTGCCGCGGCAGTTGATCAAGCAGGCGCATGAAAAGTTCGGCCTTTTCGTCTCCGCCGTGTACGGCTCTTCGGAAGCCCTGGTCAACAGCGCCGTCTATCCCGATACGCCGTTGGAACAACGTTTTGGCACCGACGGGCGGCTGCTTGCGGGCGTCGATGGCCGTCTGGTGGACCCGGAAACCGGCGCTCCGATGGAACCCGGCGGCGAGGGTGAACTCCATATCCGCACACCGGCCCAGCATGTGGGCTACTACAGGGATCCGGAAACGACGCGCACCGTCTGTCTCGACGACGGCTGGTACGCAACGGGCGACCTCTGCACCCTGGACGACGAAGGCTATATAGCCGTTGTCGGCCGTAAGAAAGATATAATCATCCGCGGCGGCGCCAACATCAGCGCCCGGGAGATCGAGGAGCTTCTGTTCACCCATCCCCACATCGAGAACGTCGCCTGCGTCGCCATGCCCGACCCGGTGCTGGTGGAGCGCGTCTGCGCCTTTGTCATCTGTAAGGAAGACGAGACCCTCACCTTCGAGGAAATGGTCGGCTTCCTGAAAACCAAAAGGATAAGCGTCTGGAAACTGCCGGAGCGGCTGGAAATCCGTAGAGAATTTCCAATGACCGCCAGTGGCAAAATACAAAAATTTCTTCTTCGGCAGGAAGTAGCCGAGTTATTGGGCTCGGAGGCGCATATCTGATAAGCCGGCCCAACAATGCAAACCATTCTCCTCATCTTCCGTAACTTTCGCTTAGCTCGGCGGTTTGCTATTTCGGTTGCGAGCCAGATCGGATGAATTCATCCCAATAGGGCTCCGGGCCGAACCGCTCGACCAGGAAATCGACGAAGGTGCGGACCTTGGCCGAGAGATGGCGGCTTTGCGGCCAGACCGCATAGGCATGGGAATCGTCGATTTCGAAGTCCCTCAGCACGCATTCCAGGCGCCCGTCGCAAAGCGCTTCGCCAGCAATAAAAGTCGGCAGCATAACGATGCCCAATCCGGCCAAGGCGGCCTCGAGCAGGGCTTCCCCGGTGTTGGATTTCAAAGGGCCGTTAACGCGGACCGAAATGTCACGAGCGTTTTCTTTAAAGCGCCATTCGCCAGGCGTCGGCAGATTGTCGTAGATCATACAGGCATGGTCCGAGAGATCGCCGGGGTGGCGTGGCCGGCCATGCCGGTTCCAATATTCCGGTGTCGCTGCGATGGCGTGGCCGCAGGGTGAAAGCTTGCGGGCGATCAGGGTCGAGTCGGCGAGCCGCGCGACGCGAACCGCGAGATCGAAACCTTCCTCGATCAGATCGATCTGGCGGTCGTTGAGTTCCAGATCGACGCTGACATCCGGATAACGTTTCATGTAGTCGGGCAGGGCGGGAATTAGATGCCGGACGCCGAGACTCATCGGCGCGCTCACCCGGAGCCTGCCGCGCGGTTCGGCATGCAGGCGTGTTACTTCCAGTTCCGCTTCCTCGGCGTCGGCGACGACCCGCCTGGCCCGCTCGAAATAGACCTGTCCGACCTCCGTCAAGTGGAGCCGCCGCGTTGTCCGTTGCAGCAGGCGCGCGCCCAGACGCTCTTCCAGACGCGCCACCTGCTTGCTGACCGCGGACTTGGAGAGACCCAGATCGCGGGCCGCGGCGGTGAAGCTGCCGCGTTCGGCGACCCTGGCGAAGACGGTAATGCCAGCAAGATGATCCATGGGTTCGCTTCCTATTGTAGAATATAAGAAACAGTGTTGTTCTGTATACCGTAATTGTCTTCTGTATGCGGCCTAATTAGGTTCTTGGCAACGAAACAAACCGCTGGTTCATCTTTCAGGAGACAGACTATGACGAACATTCTGACCCTCAACAGCAGCCCCAAAGCCGAAGGTTCCGTTAGCCGGGACTTGGTCGAGCGCTTCCTTGGAGCATGGTACGCTGAAAATTCCGCCATCGTCGTTGCCCGCGATGTCGGTGCGAACCCGCCGCCGCACCTCGATGAAGCGACCATCGGCGCCTTCTACGCGCCCGAAGAGGCGCGTAGCGAAGAGCAACAGGAACAGATCGCGCTTTCCGATGAACTGGTCAGCGAGTTGGAAGCCGCCGATGTTGTCGTCATCGGTTCGCCGATGCACAATTTCGGACTGCCGTCCGGCCTAAAGGCCTGGATCGATCATGTCGCCCGCGTCGGCCGCACCTTCAAATATACGGAAAACGGTCCAGTAGGCTTGTTGACCGGCAAGAAGGTTTTCGTGCTGACGGCGCGCGGCGGCAACTATTCGGAATCCAGCCCGGCGCACGCGATGGATCACCAGGCGCCTTATTTGATCACGGTCCTCGGCTTTCTTGGGCTCGACGACGTCACATTCATTCATGCTCATGGCGTCGCCGGCGGCGAAGACGGTATCAAGGCCGCCGAGGCCGAGATCGATAGGACCGTTGCTGTCGCCTCCCGGCAGCAGGCGGCGTAAGCCGGGCGTTGCCCCTATATACGGCCGCGCGTTGCGGCCGGCGGGCGAATTGGAGTATCGACATGATCAAGGTCACCCCCTTCGACGAACTCGGCGCTTTCGAGAACGGCTGGCTCGATGCGCATCATCATTTCAGCTTCGCCGGTTACCATGACCCGGACCGCATGGGGCTGGGGGCTCTGCGGGTCTGGAACGACGATACGATCCAGCCGCGGACGGGGTTCGGTCCGCACCCGCACCGCGACATGGAAATCATCACTTACGTGCGCAGCGGCGCGATCAGCCATGAAGACAGTCTCGGCAACAAGGGCGTCACGCGCGCCGGTGACGTGCAGGTCATGTCCGCGGGCTCGGGTATCGTGCATGCGGAGATGAACGAAGAAGGCGGGCCAGCCACTCTGTTCCAGATCTGGATCCAAACGGACGCCAAAGGCCATGAGCCGCGCTGGGACGCGCGTGAATTCCCCAAGCAGCCGGTCAGCGGCAGCCTGCCCGTCCTCGCATCGGGCGATCCGGAGGCCGACGGTGGCCTGCTGATCCACCAGCGCGCCCAGGTCCGGGGCGGGCGCATCGACGCGGGCGAATCTGTCGAACACCATATTGCCGCCGGCCGCGCCACCTATCTGGTTGTCTCCGAGGGCGCCGTGAAAGTAGGCGAAGAAATCGCTTCGAACCGCGCGGGTGTTGCCATTACCGGCGAGGATAGCGTCGTCATCGAAGCGCTGGAAGACTCCGAAGTGGTGCTGGTCGACGTGCCGATGTAGGAGGGGCGGCAATAGTCCCCTCACCCTCCCGCTTCGCGGGGCCCTCCCTCTCCCCGAGGGCTACGGGATTCACACAAGAGCCTGATCGTGTGCCAAGAGATAGCCTTGGAGCATTGTTGCGAGTTGCTTCCAGCCTGTTGCCATTGTTTTAGGGCC
>Ga0315338_1003744_pt1 | contig 12896 bp, 12 predicted proteins | sample ASW8metaG_FD_204518 | JGI IMG/M metagenome (GOLD analysis project Ga0315338, IMG submission 204518) | Ammonia-oxidizing marine archaeal communities from Monterey Bay, California, United States - ASW #8 | ecosystem: Environmental > Aquatic > Marine > Coastal | place: USA: California | collected... | reverse complement strand
GCGAGGATGCTTATCACTATTATCCATTGTGTCCAGATGTAAAAAACGATTCTCAAATTTTCCTCGCTGAGATACGCCTATTCCCTGAAAGCCATGTACAATAGCCAGACGAAGCAATCTATAAGCTTCTTCTCCCCCCACCACGATATCGACAGCCCTGCCGTATGTGTGGGCAGAGTCAGGAGAGCCTCCCACTGCTGTATTATAAGATATATCTCTATAACCAGAAGAAACTATCATGGGCTTACCGTAGTCTTCCCGGAGCTGGATTAGTTTCTTCATGAAACTTACATCCATAAAGCAATCTTCAGTTCCCCGGCAACGCAATTCATTCTCACTGAAGTATAACCAATTAGACATTGAAATTTATTTCCTCATTAATAGAGTATCAAGTTTTTCTTCCAGCTTATCAAACCGATCCATAATCTTTTTCAGATCTCTTTCCACATCGATTTTGGTAGCATAGGTCTTGGCAACCTCTTCTCTGGTATCCGCCAGCCTTCTACGAAGATCTGAAACCTGCATACCTATAGTTCTCATCCACCATATAAAAGAACCACAAGCCAAACTTAATATAGCATTCCAAATCATTGTCGTATCTGCTGGCATTATCGTTCCCCCACTTCCGCCCCGTGGAATTGGCGATAAATTTTCATGATATCTTTTCGAGCTTCTTTTATTGGTGGCCTCACACCCGTCCTCGTCTTTGCGGATCTTGCCCACTTTTCCATATCTACAAGGTTAGGTGGAGCAGGTATAAATACTCCCTTCCTTAACATGTTTATAACCAGTTTCTTATCGAATCTACTTGAAAATAGACCATCGTCAGTTATTGTTCTATAAATCTGTTGATTAGAAAGACCAAGACTTTTCGCTCTGGTAAATAGATCGTACATTTCCTTGGCTTTTATATATTCTTTTTCCATAGACTCAAAATATGCATTGGTTAATTGAGTAGTTGTGGTAGGAGTTTTTTGTTGATAGGCTCTTTTGAAAACTTTTCCCGCATCTCCCATACTTCGTTTAATCTCATTAACCTTAAAACCAAGAACATCTTTTATATCAAACGTCTCTGGCCTAACTCCAACTAAAGACATCCATTGATCAGCCGCTTCTCGTTCTCTACCGCTGCGAGTTGTTCCAACAGCGGTATCATATGACCCCCAATCAGCCAGCATTTCAGGAAGATATTTTCGTGGAATTACTTCACGCCTTCTTTCTTTACCATATCCTAGATTATAAGATTCCATTATATTCTTGGCCTGATTAATAATACCCGGTTCAAAAGCAGTCCAGAAAGCTCGACCAAGCCCCGCAGCAATCGCCCCTTTAGAATCATCTTCGTATAATTTATTACCATATGCATCAACGCCACTGAATGCCTGAATAACTGCACCAGTTAACATTGACGGCCCAAAGGCTTCTTTTAATGGCTCTATTAAAGCAGTAGATACAGCTCTATCAACTGATCCATCAATATCTGAATCTGTAGTCAAAGCTCTCATCCCAGCTCGAACTGGATCTTGCCAATTAGCCCACGGATTTAGATAACTTATATTTGTTCTACGGACGGTGCCATCTTTTTCTTCACCAAGAAAAAGAAAATTAGCGCCCTTTTCCCAAGGACTCTCGAAAGCTTGAAGAGCTTCTTGTTTTGTATATGGTAATACCTCTCCCGTACTCTTATCAATAACTGGTTTATCCATACCCATTATATTAGCAGAAGCATAAGCTAAAGCAGGAGCAGAAGATTGTGCAGCTATGATAGATCCTAATCTAATCACACCAGACTTTCGTTGCGCTTGTCCCTTCAGTTGGCCGGGAATTTCCTTTGCACCTTTCCCCGTCCCATCCATAGCGGCTTGACCAAGCTGCGTCATTGCATGACCTTCTTTTATATCTCGTAAAGCAGTCTTAACAATAGCCGTTTGTGTTCGTAACATCTCTGTTGTAAATGCCAGAAAGTCAGCCGCCGGTAAAAGTCTTGCTCTTCGTACAAACTGTGGAACACCTGCATAGTTTTGCATATGCTTTGCTACCTGATTTGCCGCATACTCATCAAGTTTAGTAATATCTACTTTAATTCCATCTCCTGTTAGAAAAGATTTTGGTTTAATTACTTCATCTGGATTAATATCCCGATCAATCAAAACCTGTCTATAGTTTTTCTTTTCATTTATAAAACCAAACACCTTCCAGACATCATCCATTGACTGATATAATTTAACAGCACTTGTATTTAGCTGTCTTGCCTTCTTAGTCAAACCTGCTTTCGATATCATATCTGGGTTTGATAACTCAAAGAAGGAAGGATCGGCTGCATCTTTCAATGCTCCTCGAAATGATCCGATATCTGTACCACTTTGTAAGAAGCCTAGGGCCATTCCCCTTTCAATCTCAGCATTCATAGCATCATCGCCATAAGAAAGCAAACCTCTTGCCACATGTGTCATTTCTTTTATGGCACCGGGCCGCATATATCCAGCTCCTCCAGCCATCCAACCAGCACTTATAAAGTTACGTGCTAAAGCAGTAACACTATAAACAACTTTAGCTGCTCTAGTATGAGCTTGAGCTTTTAGGAGAAATCGCATAGTAGGAGAACTAGTTAAGCTAGTACTAAATTCATTTCCGTTGAAGATTGCATCAGCAATTTCATCGTAAGCGTACATACCAGTTAAAGGACTTTTCATATCCTCCAAGACTGGTGTTTTTGCTAATGGATCTTTTAAACTTTGTTGTTTATCAAACTGAGATTCTAATAGTTTCATACCCGGAAGCTGTTCTTTTGATACTCCTTTGATCAGACCCCTACTTCCAAGATCAGCAATTAATTTTTCATACTTAGCTTGCTCTACAGTTTGAGCTAATTTCATAATGGTCTTTGCATAGTTCGTGTATGGATCTTCATACTCACCTAGTAATTTTCGTATTGGTGCTGGAATATCTCCCCGATGTTTTAGGATTTTTAATGGGGCTATCTTTGACATATTAGAAGAATTAAAAACTACATTTAAAGCATCTTCTCCATTAACATCAACAAGTTTAGTTATTGTGTTTTGTATTGTACCATTCGGACCCATATAAGCATTATATAATTCTAATTCTGTTTCATTTAAAATCTCTTCAGGAGGAGTGGATTTTCTACGATTGACTTTCTGGTATACTTTATTAAATTCTTTATTACTACCCAAGGCTTTATCTGTAAGCCAATCAGAAGCCTCCCTCCTTACTTTGGCACTGACAGTCTTATTCCAATTGGGATTATCATAAGCTTCAAAAGAACGTGTAACATAAAGTTCTGAAGAACCATCCGCCTTTGATGCCTTTATTTTAATGTCTAGTTCTGAGCCTTTTTTAATTTTACCAGTCTTTAAAAGTCTTTGTTGTAGATCCTTTATGCCCTCCCGCATACTTTTCTGGTCGCCGGGGAGATCATCACCCACAAGTTCCCTCACAACATTAACTCGACCAGCCGCCATTAATCTTTTTATAGCAGGGCCATCTCCACGAAAAGCTTTATTCATTAAAGAAATATCATCTGGGCCAATTTTATGTAGATCCTTAGTACCATAATCCTTTTTAAATGCTTTATCTAACCGCTTCTTTCTAGTGGCAATATGACGTTCCATTAGAGTTTGTATAGAATCAACAGCTCTACGTGCTGTAGCAAGCGTATCAGTTACTTCTTTAGTTGTTCCTTCGACGGGATTAGAATAAATTCCACGTTTAACTTTTCCTATAATTTCTTCAAACCGTGTTCTTCCTCCCGGTCTATCGGTAGGTCTTAAAGGCTCACTTGTTGTTATCTTCTTTGTTTGATAGACACCATTCTTAACTTTTTCTAGTTCAGAAAAACCTTCATTTGCAAACTCCCTATTAATATCTTTCAGCTTAGTCTTGGTAAAGTTCTTACCTTCCCCAACATTTATTGTAAGAACACCATCTTCAACTAAGTCTCTTTGTGCTTCTTGCGCTAATCTTCCCGCCTCTGCTGGTCCAGTAGTTCTTAGCATTTCTATTTGAGTTTCTGGAAGAAGCTCCTTGGCCTCATCTGCTGCAATTTTATTTTGTCTTAGATATTTTTTCCGGCCAAGCCCCGCCATTGCTCCTAAACTTGGTGCAGCAAGCATGGCCGCACCTGCTACTCCTCCCACCAATGCAGCAACGGCTGTCTGCATATAGTCCACATCATCGATATTTTCATCAACATCAGACATAAAGGATTGCAGTAAGGCATCATCACTTGCCGACCATGCGGCCCCAGATAAAGCTCCTTGACCAGCACGATTAATGGCCAGATTTCCAGCAGCTTCCCGGTGCGCCGCTTTTAAAATAGCTTCGTCTACAGCTCCAGCCTTTCCCTTTTTCTTGACAATCTGTTCCGCTATTTCTTCAGGAACCTTTTGCTTTAGAAGAGCTTTTTTAAGTTGTCCTTTAAAGGCAAATTTAGCAGCAAGAGCAGCACCTCTACCTCCAAGCATTTTGGGTACAAGACCCGTCCCAAAAGTTGCTAATCCAGTAGCAATTGTTATTGGATCGGTAAACATATGATATGCGGCATTCATAATAGAACCTACATTAGGATCGGTATCATCCCATGTCTCCAGAGAATCTACCCATGCCTTCTTGACTTCATCAGACATACTACCCGTATCGGCAGCAGTAAGTCCTAGATTGTAAAGATCATGTGCAAATTTAGAATGTCTATTACGTAACCAAGATCCTAATTCTTTATCTGTGCCCTTGAAATCTTCGCCCAGTTCGTGCTTATATATAATACGAGAATTCTTCAGCCAGTTAGTATTGGAATCCAGAGACTCCATGTCTGTGTCTATCTGAATATCTTCTAAAGATAGACCCGAAGAAACTCCTGTATCAGAAGGACTAGGTGTATCTATCTGAATATCTTCTAAAGATATCCCCCCTGAAACTGGAGAAACTCCCTGATTAGGACTATCTATTTGTATTTCTTCAAGACTTAACGCAGCCATAGTTAAAGATCCATCATCTTTCCAGTTTCTTTATTCCATCTTTTAGTTATTTGTTTCCCCTTGTCTATCCACGTATAAGCTTTGCCATGTTCTAATTTATCTGGAGTTTTTCTAAGCTCGGGAGTTAGTTGTATAGGACCTTTTCCACTATCTCCAGCTTCTCCACCTTTTCTTTTAGCCCTTGCTTCCGCAACCTTTTTAAAAGCTTGTTGGCTTGCCAAAACTTGAGTCCCATATGACTCATCTCCAGCTTCCTTTAAAAATTTTAAAAATTCTGTGTTAGCTATATTCAGATCTCCCATATAATCTTTATATCCCTTAGAGTCTGTGTCGAGGAATTGATCTTTCCCTAATTTAATTGTTCCGTGTTCATCTAATACAAATCCATATTTAGCAGCAATAGAATCTTTCACTTCTTTCCATGTACCGGTGAAAGCCTTTCCTGTTTTAACACCAGCCTTTACTCGTGCAGCCTTTAGTAAGGCTTCTGCCTTTTCTTTTGCCGCTAGGCGTTTAAGATGTTCTTGTAACTCTAGTCCATGCCCAGCCTCATCTCTCTTTCTGCGCTCTTCTTTTTGCTTTTGATGTGCTACCGCCTCACTGGTAATGCCACCGGTCAAGCTACTTAAGAGAGAACCCCTTTTCCGCAATCCTTTCATAAACGCTGGGAAATTAAATCCGGGCTGCGGCGTCCCTTTTCTCCTTTCCTTCTCTTTTGCAAAGAGTGCTTTAATTTTGTCTTCATAAGTTAGAGGTTTTTCTGGTGGCGCTGTCTTCGTCTTGGGCGGCGATATGGTCGATGGCGCTGGCGCTGACTTTGGCGCTGGTAGTAGCCGTGTGTCAACTCCACTTGTTATAAGGCTTTCCTCGGGAACTTTCGAGTTTTCGTCCAAAAGCGGCCAGTTTAATACTTTAGAACCGTCCTGTCTAGCCACAACCGGAAGAGAAGCGATACCCCCTCCTTCGGCGGCTCCTCCAAATAAGTTACCCATACTGAAACCTTGATCGCTAAAGCCGCCACCTCTACCAAACATATTAAAGGCTCCAGCTCCCAGACCCATTAGATCTCTTCCCGTAGTAGACGGCGCACGAGGAGCTACGGTTGTTACATCACGTTGTGCCATTAATGGATTACCATAAACAAATTTTGAATAGTCTGCCAGTTGTTGCTGGGGGTAATCCTGCTTTTCCTTAAATCTAGCATAAGCTTGATCCAAAGCTCGTTGTGCCAGAGCTTGCTCTTCTCCACCTATCGTTTTCAATACACCTTGCTCACTTAAACCCGAAGCAAACCTAGCAGGAATCGTCTTGGCTATATCTTGAGCCGCTAATCTTTTTCTATCTTGTCCTTCTTTATATAAATTCTGTGCATCCATATACGCACTTTGCAAGCCTCTTGCTTCAATATCTCCTAGTCGTTGCATCTGAGATCTGCCAAGTTCTGCCGCCTGAATACCAGCTCTAGTACCCAAGCCAGACATTCCACCATGCCTTTCAGCCTGTTTCTCAAACTGAGGCATAATCTTACTTTCAAAATCTCTTTGAGCTTCCCGCTTTTCTATGTCCGTTTTGGCACGTTGATAAGGAGACATATAAGTTTCAAGTTCTTCTGGAGAAAGATCTACAAACTCCTCTCTACCACCTCTATATCCGGCCAGAGCTTCCTCGTAAAGAGGTGCAGATGTACCGACAAGTGCCTTCAGACCTTCTTGAGATGCTAATTGATCTGGTGTTAGAGGCGCTATTCTTGGGGCATCATAAACTGGAACCCCCGCTGCCAACCTCTCCCGATATAATTTCTGAGCGTCCTGTAAAAGATCTGTTGCATAAGGAGAGATTTCCTCAGGAATACGTGATCTTTGAATTGTTGTTCGTGTATCCTCATCCTCATCGTCGCCACCTATAAAAAAATCCAAAATTCCCATCTCTAAACCCTTTCTATTAATGGTTCAAGAGCAGCCAGTCCACTGATTTCTCTGGGCTGCTTATCTGAACCATAAGCCTTTTCTCTAATTTGTTTTACGGTTGTATCCATTATGTCAGCCCCTCTATCTGCATTACCATTACCCAGAGCCGCCATTGTATGACTATCCACTACGTACTCCGAAGGACTTACAGCAAGTGTTGCAACCTGTTTATTATCTTCTTTGATTGGCATATATACATTGTCCTCCATTCCATGCCCCTTTCCCGGAACTCTTCCTGAAAACTCTCCCCCCGCTGCCAGACCAATTAGTCCTCCATCTTCCATAGCTACTTCAGGATTTAAAGCCTGTTCTCTTAAATTTGCTATAACTGGATTATCCTGTATTCCTCTTTGCAGCAGCGTAGATATTTTCTTTTCTTTTATTTTGTTTTCTACTTCTTCTATTATCTCGGGACTGATTGCATTCTTGGCGAATGTCTCCATAAGTGGTGGAACTACCTTTTTTAGGTAGGTATTTAAAGTAGCTGGCTTCCTTGGTTCTTCAGGAATAAAAACAGGCATATTGGGAACCTGAGGTGGAGCCATCTGTGGGGCTTCTGGGGGCATTATAGGAATATTCCCTTGCATCATACTTGGAGGAAGATTCCCCGGCACTCCACTCGGAGGACGCCCTCCCTGTACCATAGATAACTTTTCCACACTTTCAGGAAGAGGTTCAGTACCATCCAGAAACTCTCTTGCTTTTAACATGTCAGCTAAAGCCATTACTTTAATCTTCCATAATTAGATTGAAGAGCAGTCTGATCTGCTATAAAATTACTACTATTATTTCCTATCTTTTTTGCTTTCGCAAATTGCTCCCGCTTCGTATCAATCCTTCTATGAAAAGGATCAATAGCTTGTCCAGTATTGTAGTTACCCAGAAGAGTACTTTTATTTATTCTATCAAAATGTTCACGATATGTTGTCATTAGTTTAAATCCTGCCATTCTGTTGTGGAACCAGAACTTACATACCCCTTAAACTTTCCCGCACTTGCAGAATATGCTATGTCTCCTTTTGCTGGCCTACCAATATCTGTAACTGTCACAACCCTATAAATATTAGTTGCTGGAGTCGAATTAACTTCAAGATCACGACTATCTAATTCGTTAGTAAGTACTGAACCCCATCTTTGAATCTTCTGGTATATTTGTTGAAGGTTGTCGTTTCCAATCATAAAAGGTAGTGTAGGATATCTTGCCATTATCTGCCCCCATCACCTTGTAACCCAAGCCTGATTGATCCCCATCTCCAGCTTGCGTTATTGGCCGCACAAGACACTCTTACCTTTGCTTGCCTTCCTCTAGCTCTAAAATTTACCTTTTGCGTTGTATTAAAAATATCAAATTCTTTTGTTACACTATCCGTACTTTCAGGATACTCCTTGGTAATGATCTTCATTTTAAGTTTACCGCCGGATAAATCATAATCTGGAATAATCTTATTCATAAACATAACAGCATTACCATCCGCCACATCAAAATCACCAGACTCTACAAATGATATAAGAGTTTCCCCACTTCCTGTAAATACAGACACAGGTTCATTATTATAAATATTATTACCTGAAGCCGTAACTCCGGTGGTAATCGTATTTCCAAATATTTCCTTATCCGCAAACGTAGTAAAGAACATCTCTCCGTATACCCAGTAATTCTCTTCAGGATTAAAAATTACATACTTATCACATTCAGTTCCAGTTCCTGAAGGATACAACCATATAAGCTCTCTAAACTCAGAATTAATACCAGCATATACCTTGTCATAATAAGAAGCATTAATATCATCAAAAATATATCTACGCACCGTACATGGAATTATTTCTACCTGACCTGTATTTCTATAAAAATTATCGTAGCCCATCCAGTAAGTAATACCATTATAGTCAATCCCAGCATGAGGACCAATAAGACCACAGTTAGTTCCAGATTGTTGAAAACTAAATGTAAAAGGCGGTCCGACAAACTGCATCAACCATAATGCATTATCTGTCCATACATTAATACCATTTTTTGCTCGAATACCTCCAATAATTTTAGTGCCATCTGTTAAAACTACTTCACCAGAGGTAGAACTTACAGAAGGAACCCAATTAGTTCTATCGTCTTGATCAGACCAACGAACCAACATCGGATTAAATGTACCACTTACTGTGGCAGTGGCCGAATATTCATTAGCACCCAGAGCAATTAAGTGTCTATCGTTGGGAGAGACAACAATAGAATTTACACTAACTGGAGATGTGGTAACTGATGTAGCTCGGGAAGGATCGCCAGTCTCGGGAGTATTAAAATAAAATATATTACTTCCTTTTCGATTAGCTATTACATCTTCACCCCAGTTATCTAAACTCCATTGTGTAATATTAAAAATAAGCCCAGAGGCGCTGAGTGAAGCAGGTTGGTTCCATGCCCTTGTCTCTGAAGCACATACTGTTGCTTGATACCTTGCGGCACTATAGCCCAGACCAGCAGCGGCCACCGAATATCCTGTAGGTATATAGTAATTAAAGGTTGCCTTACCAACTCCTGTTTCTGTACTATCAGCATTTGCTGTGACATTAATTGTAAATATATTTGCACTCTCAACAGAAACAACAGGATATACATTTCCACTAAGACTAACATTACTACTTCCAATAGCTGAAGTAGATGTAAAATAAACATAGTCACCAATTTTAGTACCGTGAGCAGTATCCGCACAAGATACTCTAGTTGTTCCAGTAGAAGTTCCAAAACAAGCTGTTAATGTTACAGCCGTTACTATTGGAGTGATATCATATATTTGATCTCCATCATGTTCATATAGTTTATCAGGAGTTCCAAAAATTGCTCGACCTACATTATCAGCATCAGACCATACCAGAAGATCTCGGGCAGAACCGTCAAAGGTAGTTCCCTCTGCTCTAGTTTCGTATCCTCTCATATTCTCAGGACGAGCAGCTCTGAACCGAACACGATTTCCATCGTACCAGCTTTGCCCTTCAGCATATTGCGTAGTTTCTCTATTGAAACCAGCTTTGAAATCAAATTTTGCTAATTCTGAAGTCATATTAAAGCTTTATAATAAAGTTCACAATTAATGCAGGAGGTATGTTACTGTGTGCGCCAGAACTACCAGCAGTACTGGTATCTAATACACAAACACCTGTTCCAGTATCGAAAGTAGGTCCATAGAAATCGCTACCGCTCCCATCGCCGCCTTCAAGCAGGTTGGTAGCAGTATATCCATTGTACTTATGATCATGAGAAGCAAGTTGATCCTCTGTTAAAGTTACAGCTTGTACACCACCAGTATTACCTACGCTAGTTCCAATAATCATTCCGGCTGTCACACTGGTTAATCCAGAACCCAGCCCCGCCATAAATCTACCAGCAAGATCAGGAACATTAAATGTGGATGATCCATTACCCACACCATATTTAGTCGAAATAACAGTAAACAAGGCAGAGGTTGAAGTACCAGTACGAGCATGAGCAGAACCATCACATACTTTATATCCAGTTGGTGCAACTGTAACACCATAAGGTAATATAACTCCCGGAGGAAGAAGTCCTGTTATATTAAGACCGTCTCCATAAAAGGCCGAGGCACATACCTTAGAACTTACATGAACATCACCTGAGAAAGTAGCCTTACCAGATACAGTTACGGTTGATTCAAAAGTTGCTGCACCTTCCACAGTTATAGCTGTTGAAAAAGTAGCAGGAGCAACATTATAAACCGAAGTTCCGTTAGTAATTACAAAAGTATTCGAGCTGGGCGGAATAGTCACCCCAGCATTGCCAGCAACTCGCAAGATTACAGCATTACTAGAAGCATTATTAGATACAGAATTTCGAACTATATAAGATTTAGAGTTATTAGGAATAAGAACAAAGATAGATGTATGCGCTCCACCAATAGAACCAGTAAGTTCTAGAATAGCAGACCGTGCCTGATCGCCAGATCCTTGATTATTAGTCAAAGTAACACTAACAGTGCTGCCAATAGATACAGCAGTATACCCTGCCACTGCCTCATCTACAAGACTAATAACACCGTCATTAAGAATCTGCCCCCAGCTATTAGGATTATCTCCATCTCCCTGCTTGGTCAGACGAAGATTACTTGTATATGTGCTTGCCATTTATCCTTCTCCCAATATTTCCTTTAAAGTCTGTATCTTTCTTCTTGTCCGTACCTATCATAGGAGTTCCGGCTTGTCCCATGAAGTATATACAAGATACACCACTAATATTCGCCACAGAAATAGTCCAGAACCCATCCTTATCTAATGTTAAGTATAAAATATTATATTTATCTATAATTCCTGCAAAAATTCGTTGGCTCTCTTTCCGTGCTTTTGCTAGTGCTGTAGAAACACCACAATAAGAATTAACAACTTCGGAAGATTGTTTTAGTGAAACAGATTCCTCTTGTGCATATACATTCCCAGACAGAAGAAAAATTCCAAGGATCGCACAAAATATTTTTGCAAACATTATATCTCCAATTCCAGATATTAATCTCTTTATGCCAGTCCATTGATATGGTCACTCATTTACCATGGAACTCCACGCCTCGTTACGGGAGTTTTTGATAGCGCAATCTGAGAAGCCACATCGGTTTCGAGCCGAGTGACCTCGTCCGATCCTAGCGCAGCCTTGGCCCATTCAACGGCATTTGCCTCCGTCACATCGTCGTATGTAATAAAGTCTGACAGATCGCTCGTATCGATAGCGACCGACCCGTACTGATGGCCGCTATGGGTGTCGAATCCGACAATTTCTTCGTCCATTACATCCCAGTATACGTAGGTTATAACGTCGGCCTTACCGTCCTGCAATAGTGTACGGTCGCAGGAAGATACTTTCCATGTTGCGGTCATTTTATTCTCCTTCTACTGCTTCCAAGGGAACATCAGTCACCTCTTCCGCAGTTTTCATTGATATCAGAAATACGTTCGTCAGCGCCTGTTCGGCCATCCTTATCTGATCCAGCTCGAACATCAGATTTTCGATCTTGGCTTTACATGATCGAAGTTGTTTTATGAGATAACTTTGTTCCTCATTGAGGTCCGACTCCAAATATTTCGTGCCGTCTATATTAACTATTTCGTCCATTTTATTCTTCTTCCCGTTCCACTCGATTCTTATAATCATCTCGTGCTGCTAAAGCAGCGATCAGCCCATCGTCATCGGCTGGCATATTCGTGACGCTTGCATCGGCCTTGAGAACCTGTGTGGCTTCTTGAGCCATTCTCTTTTTGCAATTATTGATCTTGCCGATGACTGCTTTTTGCACCCAGTCGTCGATGTCGAGGAGGTCATTATCCAGAGCAAGCTTATCGTCGTCACTTATGTTTACTGTAATAGTTAAAGTCATTGTCTTTTCCTTTATGCTAAGAGGCAAGCTGAGAACTGCGAGAACCTTCCCGCTGATATGTCTGCCGTGTCTGCACCGTTGCCGGTAAAGGCTGTGGAGATTGTACAGGTGTCACTTGCGTCCATGTCAGCATTGATTGTTAAGCTGATACAGTGGGTGGTGGTTTGTTCGGCGGCGCTGCCAATCTGCCTTTTTGTCCACGTACCCAGAGCAGTAACGATGTTGAGGGTGGCGTTGGTCGTGGCTGACAAGTTGGTCATTTCAATCATTGCAGTAATGGTGTATCTCCCCGTCACCGGAGCCGTGAAGGTGCTTGTTCCGTCGAAGTCACTGCCTTGGTCGTACACTTCATTTGCCCATACAACCGTATAGACAGTGCCGTTGCCCGTTACATTTGGAATAGCGTTGGGATAGGCAATGAAGGCGGGCTGGAGGGGCTTGGTAACTGCGCCAGTTGCATCAATCCGCATCGCTTCTGCGCCAGCAGTAATAAGGCTAAGAGAGTTTGTTGTTTGCCATCCAACGCCCGTGTCAAGATCGGCACGATTAGGTACAAGAGTTGGATT
>Ga0315338_1003742_pt1 | contig 12898 bp, 13 predicted proteins | sample ASW8metaG_FD_204518 | JGI IMG/M metagenome (GOLD analysis project Ga0315338, IMG submission 204518) | Ammonia-oxidizing marine archaeal communities from Monterey Bay, California, United States - ASW #8 | ecosystem: Environmental > Aquatic > Marine > Coastal | place: USA: California | collected... | reverse complement strand
ACACGGGAACGGAAGTTGAAGCTATTGATGATTTCCCAAGAATTATCGGTGGAGCAATCATCGATAATGACTAGTTCCTTGTCTATCGGGAGTTGCAACGCGTCAATAATTTCCAGAAATTTCTGTAAATGAGGCGATTCGTTGAAGACCGGAATAATCAGGCTGACACTGATTCATGTCATGGTAAATAGAGATCCGCTCTTTCCTTTTTTCTAGCGTGGTCATATATTCTAGCCATATGTGGATGACATTGCCATGCTGGACACTTAGAGCCCGTCTCACCAGCTTGCCAAGCCAAGTGGGCTCCCAGAGATGAAAATCGCCGGAATCTACGGCGTCTGCATCCTGCTGGGCGCTGATCTCTCCGGTCGATTCCCTGGCGTGTTACTTCTCGATTGTGGGTAAATTCGAGATGTTGTGGGCCCCGAACAGCCCCGCGGGTCAACAGGAGTCGTACGATCGTCGTGGATCCGCGTGGCTGCACGCTGTGATGGGGCATCTGGTCGCCATGATGATCACTACGGAGACTTTGGTAGACGGCCGGCTAGCTGCCGATCAAAATACCTGAAGATGTTCATTTCTAATAGATTGATCTGTTAACGGTTACTCTATGGTACTTCGAACTTGGCACATGACGCATTGTTGGCACTGGATATTTACGGGTACATTTTTCCTGGCGTGGCTCGGTGGTGGAATAGTGATTCTGTTAGCGAGATGGCTGCTGGTGAATGCAGGACCTCAGGTCACGCGAATTACTGTCGATTATGAGAAAGCGGTGATCTCTTCGACAGAAAGATCATTGAAATTGTGCGGTGTATGGTTGCCAGCATTGCCGCCGCAAGCCGTATCATCTGAGGTGAATTCGACGTGATCTGCATTGAGTTGCAAGGCACAGTGCAGAGCTGCGACGACCTGAGCGCTGGCGCCCCTCAGTGGGTGACTCGATAATGGCGAATGAAGGGCCTGCGATCAGCGGCCGCGCGGCTGTGGACCGGCGCACACGGCCCGAAACCGTCGGATCGCTCCATCGGTCGACCCGACTGGCGGCGAGTGTGGTGACGTTCGTGCTGATCACTACATGCATATTTTTCCTGGTGGAGGGTGTCGCGAGCTCGGTAATCTTCCTGAAGCACGTTTGGGATGAGCAGGTGAGGCCGTCCGTTGCGGAGCAAAGACACACTAGATACGATGAGGAGCTTGGGTGGGTCAGCATTCCCGATTTGCGCATCCGTGACATGTATGGAGAAGGGAAGGAACTCATCACGAACAATCGCGGTTTTCGAAGCGAGGTCGAGACCCGCGTCACGCCGCCTGCGGGCAAGCGGCGCATCATCTGCTCCGGGGACTCGTTCACGCTCGGTTATGGGGTCTCGAACGACGACTCCTGGTGCGCGCAGCTGGCGGCGATGGATTCGTCGCTCGAATCGGTAAACATGGGGCAGGGTGGGTACGGAGTGGACCAGGCGTTTCTCTGGTACCGGAGGGACGGGGCGGACCTCAAGCGCGCGGTGCACGTGTTCGCATTCATCGGCGATGACTTCTTTCGAATGCAGCGCGATCATTTTCTGGGCTTTTCGAAGCCCATCCTGGGACTGGAAGGGGAACGCCTGTTCGTGATGAACACGCCGGTGCCGCGTCGAAACCACGTGGTTCGCTGGCTGGCCCTAAACAAGCCTCTTTTCAGGAAGCTCAGCTCCGTGAGACTCCTTGAAGCGATCAAATTTCGGCTCTTCGGCGCGTGGTCTAGTGATGAGAACCGCGATGAGGCGAATGAGAACCGCAACGAGGCGGATGAGACATGGAAGATTGCGACGGCAGTATTCGACAGCCTTGCGACGGAGAACGCTGCACTGGGTTCCCAGTTCGTGCTGCTATTCCTTCCCGCCCCGTGGGATTACGCCACGGACGTGTATGACGATTGGCGTCGACGGGCACACGATTTCTCCAAGAAGACCGGAGTTCCTTTGATTGACATGGTAGAGGAGCTGCGCGCGCTGAAAAAAGACGAGGCGTCCAGTATGTTTATTCCCTCTGGCGAAGAAGGGGCACGGCATCTCAACGAGGCAGGTAATCGGTGGGTGGCTCGCCATCTACTCGACTGGGGCCTGGTGCCCGCAGCACGTGAGCCCGGTCTGAACAGTCTGATTGGAACGAGAAGCCACGAGGACATGGGCCAACGAGATTCAGAGCGGACCGACGAAAGCCGCGCAGAAAATCCCTGAAACAGCCGGGATGCAGGAGCGAGCTTGCCGCGCCCCGATGGTTGGAGTAGATCGCTCGGTAAGTCACCCTAGAATTAGACAACTGACGAAAGGTTGGCACCAGGAAATCTGCGCGATTTCGTAGTTAGAGCCAGTGACTTCGTAGATCCCAGTCTGCGCCCAGTTGATGCTTAAAAAGCACGGTGCTCACAGCGTAGATGATCAAATAGCCGGAGCACAGCAAGGCACCATAGATGTGAAGTTGGCGAATTAGTGATCCCATACGTCGATATCCTGGGTCGCGTTAATTAACCAATGAGCCACAATGTTAGAATGAGCCATGCTAGGCTAGCCACGATGATGTGAGGATCTCGAAAGATTTCCTTGGCCGGATCACCGCCTGTAGAGAATCGATGCAGGGAATAAATGTATCGAAACATGGCATATATCACGAAAGGCAGTGTGTAGATGAGGTTGCTGGTCTGGTGGACCGCGATGGTTTCCTCACTCATGGTGTAAAGGCCATAGGACATCAACACGCAAGCGGCGGAAATGCCAATCAGCAGGTCCAGTAACGCTGGGTCATACTGGGCCAGAACGCTCCGGTGCGCTGCTCTTCCATCGGCGAGGGAATGAATCTCGGAGCGGCGCTTGCAAAGGCCAAGAAACAGGGTCAGCATCAGGGAGCACAGTAGTAGCCACTTCGAAGGTTGAATTCCCACGCCCAGAGTGCCGGCGAAAATACGCAACATGAAACCAGCGGAGACGATAAAGACATCGAGGATGACGATCGTTTTGAGCCCAAAACTGTAGCCGAGGTTTAGTGCAAGGTAAAACACGAGGATCGCGAGGACGCTTACGGAAGCCTGTAGCCCGAGTCCGCCGCCGAGGGCCAGCAGAGCCAAAGCGAGCGTAATCGCCATGGGTATGGATACTTGACCCGCGGCGATAGGGCGTTGGCTTTTAGTCGGGTGATTTCGGTCGTTTTCGCGGTCGGCGATGTCATTGATGACGTAGATCGCGCTGGCCACCAGGCAGAAAGCTGCCGCGGCGTATAAGATCTGAGTGACCAGGAGTTGTTGATCCCAGATGTGTCCAAAAATCAGGCCCACCAAAACGAAACCGTTTTTTACCCATTGGTGAGGGCGCATCAAGCGGATCAATTGTCGCGCTTTGTTCACGGTTCCTGCTCCGTGGGAAATCGTCGGTAGTAGGCGAAGTCGGCGCAAGCCAGAAGCTCACGGTCCCCTCGGCTGTCTCCGTAAGCATGGATCTCGTGGCGTGTCGTTGATGTCAGCAATGTTCGCATGCGCTTGACTTTGACGGCGCCGTAACAGTTGCAGCCGTCAAAGCGCCCAGTCAGCCGATCAGCGATATCGACACCCATGCGCGTTGCCAGGACGTCCGAAAATCCCGCCCGGATGGCCCACGGACGAATATACAGTTCCAACGACGCGCTCGCGATAATACAGCGATGGCCCCGATCCATATGCCAGCGCACGCGAGCCATTGCCTCGGGACGGAGCAGGCCCGGAATGCGCTCAACGGCAAAACGCTGAGCCGTTTCTATGACCGAAGAAAGTGTCCTGCCCCCCAGCATAAAGGTGAGCAGGCGCTCCTTGGCGGCGTCATTCCTGACCATTCCAGCGGCGTAACCGACTAGCGATGGCGCGGCGCTGGCCGCACCGACGGCGAGTCGCCAGGGGCCAGCCAGAAAAAGAAGAAACGGCAGGAGTGTATCGCTGCGCGTCAACGTGCCATCGAAGTCAAAGATCGCCACCACCGGTGCGCCTGGTTCAGTCATTCTCGATTTTCTCTAGCCGATATTCGGTCAGAAGGGACCGCGTTGGAGCAACAGAAGGTGACGTCACCGGCGAGTAAGGACAGCCATATAGTGTACCGAATGCGGATTGTAGCGGCTGCGCTCCAGCCATCGCTCGACCTTAACGAATGGGCCCATTAATGCATTTGGTATGAAGTCGGGAAGAAAAGTGAAATATCTTAACGAAGACAGTTCCATTCCAGGCAACATTTTCCAGCGGTCCGTTTCGATCCACCATTCCGTCCCTTCATCTATGGTTTTTAGCAAGGGAAAAACGTAGCCCATGTAAAACCGAAACAAAGGATTGCGGGGATTGGATTCATGAACGATGAATCGCCCTCCTGGTTTCAAAATCCGGGCAACTTCCTGGCAGGCGGCGGTTTGCGCTTCTGGACCAGGCAAGTGGTGAAGAACCCCTACGGTATAGACGAAATCCAGACTTTGATCTGGAAAGGGCAGTTGCATGGCACTGGCTGTGGCCACCGTCGCACCCCCGCGTCGGGCCAGGCGTAATAATTCATGGGATGCATCGACGCCAACGAGTTGAAAACCGCGGCGTGCCATTTCGCTGTATTGCAAACCCAGGCCGCAACCCAGATCCAACCCCAGCATTTTTTCTCGCGTGCCCGCCTCCACGGCCGCAGACTCGACCATGGATATCTTGCGCGCCAGAAGATGATTCCAGACATGTTCGGAAAACTGGGTCGCATATTCTCCGGAAATCGCGTCGAAGTGTTCAGCGGCGTTGCTCGGTGCGACATCCTGCGTTCTGGCTAACTCCAGGAACAGTATGCCGCCTCCCAAGGCCCACCAGAGTCCCATATGGGTAAACCGCAGCACAGCTACCGCGAGCAATGCGGTCGAAACGGGGACGCCATGGACCACGAACCCAGACTGGAGCAACTCACTGGTTGTACCAGTGCCTGCAGGTACGAGTGTGGCGCTACCCGCGAGGATGGCCTGGGAAAAAACACCCAAACCTGCGGATAGCGGCAACGATAAGCCAACAGCCGAAGCCGCGAGCGCTGCCATAATCCCAGTCAGGACCCAGGCAGCCAGTGTGGCCGCGAAGCTCTGCATAACTACCAGGCTACTGACGCAATCCCGAAATGGCCGCAATGGGCCTGTTAGTACTGGGCGCAGCAACATCAGTAACGCCAGCAGAATGAGCAGGGTGGCGGCTATGGACCAGGCAACAGAGCCAAGGCTGGTCTTGGGTAGGAATACCCAGACTATTAGAAACAACGCCAATGCGTCATAAACTCGTTCCAACGCGAGCACGCCAATAGTTTGTGTAAGCGGCGCATCGAATCGTTTCTTAAGTAACCAGCAACGAATCAATTCCCCGGACATGAACGGTGTCGCCATGCCAGCAAGCGAAGCGAGGTAGATCATCAAGCTACGGCGAATCGGAATACGCACGCCGGCGCGCCGAAGCAGGAATTGCCAGCGGAAAAAGCGAATACAAAGAATTGTCGCGGCGAGGAGCAGTAGGACAACAACCACGAGGGGGTGGATCTCTCCCAGCCGATCAAGGAGCACGCCCCCATCAGTGGCGAACAGCCAGATCCCGCACATCAAAACCATCAGCGCGACAGAAGCGAGTGTTATTAGGGGCTGCTTTGACCTGACTGGATTCTTCTGTACCGGGTCGAAAGTCGTAGTGTTCAACTTGGGAGTGGGGACAAAGTATGGCGAAGAAGCAGTATAGCCCGGAGAAGGTTGTAGCGAAGCTCCGGTGATGCGGTGTTACGCAATATCGCACCGTCATACCTGACGCATAGTTAGCCAACCTCCAGACACGCAACGCTGCCGGCCGGTTCGCCGACCTGACGAGAATGTGCTGCCCGAGCGCATTGTCAGTTTGGCTTGCAAATCTGGCTGCAACGGCTATCGCCAGGTGACCGCAACGGTGAGCCGCAGTGGTTTGCGCGTCAGTCGTGACCGGGTGGCCGGCATTTGGCAGCGTGAAAGGCCGGTAGTGCCGTGCAAGGAGTGGGCACCAGAGGCCGGCTGTGGTTGAACAACGGCGGCTGGGTGGGCCTGCGGCCCGAGCACCCGAATGATGTCTGGCGCAATGACTTCGTGACCACATGGACGCACGATTGGCGGCCGGTTCGGCATCTGTGTCTTATCGACCAATGTGCGCGCGAAGCACTGGCGATCCGGGTGGAGCGCAGCATTAGTGTCAAGGTGGTGATTGAAGCCTTGGTCAACGTGATGCTCATGCGTAGTGTTCCTCCGCACATGCGTTCAGACAACGGGCCTGAGTTCACTACCAAAGCGTGCTGCTGCATGGCTGGCGACGGCGGGCGCGAAGACGCCCTACATCACGTCTGGCAGTCCGTGCGAGAACAGGTCCTGTGAAAGCTTCAACGGAAAGCTTTGGGGCGAACTCTTGAATGGGGAGATCTTCTACAACCTCAACGAGGCGCAGATGTTGATCGAAGGCTGACGGCGGCACTGCAACATCATTCGCTCGCACCGTGCGCCGTGCTATCGACCCGTGGCGTCATCAAACCCAGTCCGCCCGCCTTGAAACAGGCCGTGCAGATACAGTAACGTGTTTCAATGAACGTCACGCAAAAACTAAGAATGCCACGAGGTAGTGAGAAGGGGGATTTTCATGCAACGACGCAAATTCATCAAACACTCGGCAATTACCGGTGCGTCCTTGTTGGCGGGCAGGGGGGGGCAATTTGCTTCCGCCCAGCCGGCAACGCAGGCTATGGGGGCTTTGTCGGACCATAGGATCGAAAAGATTCAATGGTTCTGGCGCCAGGACCGGTTTCAGCGAAATGTTGGACCCAATTCATTTATGGACCATGCTTCCGGTTGGGGCGGTGCGTATGACGTACGGCTTATTACTACCAACCAAGGGGCCCGCGGTTGGGCGATGGCCTACGGCAAGAAAAACGATGAGTATTACTCCAGATATCTGGGGGTAAACGTGGCCGACCTGTTTGATCCTTCGGTAGGCCTTATTGAACCAGGTGCTCAACGGTTAGATATCGCTTTGCACGATCTCGCGGGGAATATTTTGGGCCAGCCAGTGTGGAGGATGATCGGAGGCAAGGGTCCGCGGCAGCTTCCAATATACAGTGGAGCAATCTACTTTGAGGACGTAATTCCAACAGAGCAACCGCGTGGAATCGAAGCTGTGTTGAATGCCTGCCGGAAGGATTACGCATTGGGATATCGCTATTTCAAACTCAAGATTGGCCGGGGGCTAAAGTGGATGAATCGGCGTGCAGGCCTGAAGCGCGATATCGATGTCACCAAGGCAGTAAACGAGACATTCCCGGACTGCCGGATACTCGTCGACGCAAATGACGCGTATACCGTGGACGAGGCGATCGAGTATGTAATCGCCACGGCGGATTGCAACCTTTACTGGCTTGAGGAATTGTTCAGGGAGAACGCCAGCGATTTGATGCGATTACGCGAGGCGATGGACAAGGCAGGTTCCAAAGCACTTATCGCCGACGGTGAGAAACGATATGACGCGGCCGACCCGCCAACTCGCTGGGGTGGTTATACAGAGCATTTTGTAGCAGATCTGGTGGAGCTCTGTGAGGCGAAGCTAGTCGACGTGTTGCTGCTCGACCCGGGGATCATGGGATTCACGCGATACCGAAAGAACATGGCTTACTTTGCCGAGCGTAGGATATTGACGAGCCCACATACTTGGGCGTGGTCGCCTCGGCCGTTTTATGCAGCGACGCTTGGTGCTGGACTCGGTAATGTGGTGATTGTGGAAGGTATCCCGGCAGTCGCAAAGGGAACAGATTATTCAGACTATGAGATCCAAAATGGCAACATCATTATGTCTGATGAGCCCGGAATTGGACTGAAACTGGAGAGACTAGAAGGAGAAGGTTGAATCAAAGAGTCTGAGCACCCTCACGGATTGTGTCGAAACCCGGTGGCCGCGAAGATGTAATTCGGAGAATAATAGATATTGGCTGCTCAGCTCGCCAGGACAGCCTCGAATCCATGAACGTGCTCAAGGTCACTTTCGCGGAAATAGTGTTTATGGCAGATCCGAAACCCATGTTCATCCAGGAATCTGTAGAACTCACTCTCGTCAACCAGCTTCTCGTGCACTTCTCCGACAAGCACCCTGACATCCCGAATTCTTTCTCCGAGACCGACGAGCACGTCTAGCTCACTGCCTTCAACGTCCAGTTTAAGGAGATCGATCCGGTCCAGTTTTTCAGCCTCCATGTGTGAGGCAAGCGTAATGACGGGAACTCGCTCCTCCTCCTCGCCAATACCATAGCTCATCAAAGAATGTTCTCCCGGGGAATCACCATGGTACAACGTCATCTCCGCTGCGCGCTTTCCTAGCGCTGCTTGAAATATCCGCGCACCTTCGACGTGAGCGAAATTCTCCGCCAGCAGCCGGTAGTTACCGCTCGCGGGTTCGAACGCGTGCAGAGTCGCATCCGGGTAGCACCCTAGAAACCACATCGCCGAAATCCCGATGTTCGCGCCAGCGTCAACGATAACGGGTCGAGGAGGAAGTTGCGACTGGAGCGCATACTGCTTCTCGTGAAGAATTTCGCCTAGAACGAAGACATCTCCATAGCGCATCTGGAATGAAAACAGCTCTCCATGGATGCGCAGACGCAGATTGACTTGTTTCTGATAGAGACTACGGTCGGAGAGGCTTGCATAGATTCGAACCAGCGTCCGTCGCGTTGTCGCGTCAGCGGCGTAGGTCCAAAGCAAATCCACTGCTTCTCCAGCACGATAAAGTTTCTGAGATAGCAGGGAACCGAAGCTCATCACTAGCGCACTTTACTCAGTGACGTTCCGCCGCCAAACCAGGATCCGACCACCTCGCCGAATCCCCAGGATGTAACGAAAATGGCCAGCAGCGGCAGTGAAGCGACGAGGTATCCGAGGTGCCTTCGTTTGGCGAAGATCTGTCGGACGGTCCGATAGAACAACACGGGAGGTAGGCAGAACGCCGCACTGCCGTAGGCGAGTCGCATGACAAGTGAAGCACCCGAAATCCGGGCGCCGGCATAGGAACGTGCATAGAGGTACCGCTGAGACAGGTAAAGGCTAAACGTGTAGTGCATCTTATGCCCGACTACGATATCAGGTCTGCAGATCAGTTTGATCCCGTCGGCGCGCATCGCGTCGTGCAGTCGATTCTCCCACTTGCCTTCTTCGATAACGGGTCGGTAACGCTCAAGCAACTCACGCCGGTAAATTATGTTGTTGCCAGGCAGCCAGGTGGCCTCGCCAGCGGGCAGGGGTGGCAAACACGCGCTGTATTCACACAAGAACGATGCCCAATCAATCAGCGTATCCGTTGCCGCGTTCTCGATGCTTCCGCCCACAACGTCAGCCTCGGGACCAAGTGCGTCAAGAAGCTGTCGGGCCCATGATGGCGGTACGATGACGTGATCTTCGATCACGGCAACCGCCGGAGCTTTCGCCTGTAGGAATGCGAACGCCCTCATTTCAGGAATCGTACTGTCCGTAGCCATACCGAAGACCAATACCTTAGGAAATTCATCACGCACTTTCTCACGCAAATCTTCCCCAAGTCGGTCAACAACAATGATCTCGACGTCGACATTCTCCTGGCAGCCAAGCGCCCCGAGGCACCCTCTAAGGTCGTCAAATCCGTTCACCGACGGGACTACTACTGCCAATTCCGGACCGGTCATATTAGGAAATCCTCTCGAATGGTGTGCTGCCGAGGGGATTCAACGTGCGCGCCCTCATGAACGAATTTACGGAAACGATGATGTTACTTCTATGACACTATAATACGAATCCTTTGGCCAGCTCTCAAGATGAGCGAGCGTGCCCGCTTAGATAGAAATGTCAGGAGAACAAAGAATGCGAATTGGTGTGATCGGTGCGGGCGTCATAGGTAAACTCCGCGTTCAATCAATTTTGGAGAATCCAGGCACAAACCTTGTCGGGGTTCTTGATTTTTCAAAGCAGGCCGCAAACGATGCGATCGCAGGCACCAGTGCCCGGGCATTCACTGATCTGGACGAATTTATGGATCTCGAGATGGATGCCGTCGTGGTTTCTACTCCACCGGAATTTCATGAAAGTGCCGCCTTAGCGGCATTGGAGCGAGGTCGGCACGTTCTCTGCGAGAAGCCGCTCTCGAACACGGTCGAGGCGGGTCGACGTATTGTTGAAGCTGCGCGCAAGGCCAACCGCGTATTGGCAGTGGGCTTCAACCTCCGTTACTACCCGTTCATGAAATTCGTGAAAACGACAATTGATCAGGGCCGGATCGGCACGGTCGACCATGTTCGCGTATTCGGAGGACACGACGGATTACATAATTTTCGGGCTGACTGGCAGTACAAGGCTCCGGCTTCCGGTGGTGGTGCCATGATGGATGTCGGAATCCACGCTAGTGACCTGGCTCGTTATGTCCTAGGTGAAGTGACTTCCGTCTACGGATTCATGTCAGAGTCCGTTTGGCACGTACCCGGATCCGAGGACAATGCCGTCGCCGTATTGCTGAGTCCCAGTGGAATTCCCGCCACGTATCATGCGACTTGGGGCGAATGGAAAGGCTACCAAACGTATATCGAGGTATATGGAACGCACGGTATGGTTCGTGGCTCGTATGCGCCGATGCAGAACCTTCTCATCACTCAGGAGGGACCAGACGCTCCGCGCAAGAAGACTCGACGCTTCTATCCAGAGATCATGATTCGTGAAAAGCTGAAAAGCTGGAAGACGACGGCGCTTCTGTCGTTCAAGGAAGAGTTGAGGGACTTCATCGCCACAACCGCTGGAGCCAGTGGGCTACCTTTAGCGGATGGTAACGACGGTCTCCGTGCACTGGAACTGGCTGCCGCAGTGCGACAGAGCACGCAAACCCATGAAGCGGTGCATCTGCCCCCACTTTAAAGGTTCCGCGGTCGAGAGGATTCCAAGGGGAGCGACTTTGCCGTCGTGAGTGTTTTACTTTAGGCCTCGACGGCGAGCGTCAGGCCTCATTATCCTAACCATTTGTTGACGGTGGACTTCATAGCGATTAGGTACTTTCAGGGATGACCGGATCGTTCACCGAATTGCCGTGCTGGCGCCACAGTGCCCCTTTTTTTGAGAATGGTGGTTTAGATTTCATATGCTCCCGGCGGCGAATACGTAGCCATCGTCAAGGCAGAGCGAGTCGGGGAAGTGTCGATAGAGAGATTGCCGTTACGAGTCTAGCGCTCGTTGCCCTCCGACATTGGACGCGGGCAGGACTGCTTGTTCAACGCGAATTCGTCGGGCGAGGGGCCGTTGGCGACGATGCCGGCTCGAGGCCCGATAACGATCTATCCTGAAACGATAAGAATCTCAATCGAAGCGCTTCCCTCATTACCAAGGGCTGAGTGAATAGAACGTCCGGGGTTTGGTTTTGCATTTGCTGCGACTAAACGCCGACCGAATGCCGGAGCCACCCCAGGACGAAACTGAAATTTCTTTCGCCGCAATCATGCGCTCGCCCGACAGGTGGTGTTTGCGTGTGCTCGGCTCGCGGAGCCTTGTGTGAATCACCGGCGCGATTTAAGAGCTGCTTCGCAGTAACCAATACATTCTCCCAGAACCCAGAAGTGCAGCAGGACCAGGATGGCGGGCACCGCCCGTACAAACTGGGCGATCTTTCGCCTCTTTTGAAGTTGCCTGCGAAAGTGTCGGACGAATAAGATGGTCGGAATGACCGGAGTTGCTGCAGCCCAGATTAGGCATTTCAGTCGAGACATTTCGCGGCCGCGGATTTGGCCGAAGACTCTTCCCCAATCGACCCGCTCGGCGAGGAGCGCTGTCAATCTCATCGGATTTCTTTCTTCGATGACGATCGGACGGTCAGATAAATATAGTCGGCGGCCAAGGCGTCGCAAAGCCCAGTTGATCTCGGGCTCCTGGTATTTTTGATTCCAGAGATCACTGACCTTGTCCAGGGCTTCCCTTTTGTAGCAGATGTTGACGTCGGTCACATATTCGGGGTCGCGTTGATCCAGTGGCGGTTGGTAACGACCAAAATCGCAGAAATACACAGCCCAAAACAGAACGCTTGCGGCTCCATTCTCGACGGCGCCGCCCACAACTGCATAATCGTTTCCGTCGTGAAGCGCGGCGATTGCTTGCGCCCAGTCCGATTTCGGCCGACCACGGTCCTCAACGATGGCCACCAAACGACCGTTTGCCGCGTGGAGACCGCCGGCACGGCGGCGGTCATAAAGGCCATGCTGTGCGTATGCTCCCCGTGACGCATCTGCTTTGACAAGTGCCCCCAACGCCAGGAAACGAATGGTCGGAAAACTTTCTGCAAGCGCGCCAACTTCGGAAATCGATTCATCATACGGGACGATAATTTCCAGGGTTGGGGCGCCGACCTGTTGGCACAGCGCTTCCAGGCATCGAGTGAGCACCGCACCACCATCGACGATAGTGACAATAACTGAAAGGTCGGGATGTGGCGAATGGGCGCTCTGCGACTCGCTGAACTGTTCAGTCATTGCTGCAAAAGTCCTGTGTTTCCGAGAATTGTTAGAAAGGTCCAGGGGAACCCTGCACAATGAGAATTGTTGAATCGATAAGTCAGGCGGCTAGGAGCGTAAGATTCCTCGATTGAAGGGCAACGTATAAGTAAAGTATTAAGGTATCTGCCAAGCCTGCTTCGGCCCCGTGCAAGATCCGAACGATCTGTTGTTCGCTGGATCGATTGCCTTTCATTAGGTTCTCCCGTGTCGAGAAACCCTAACATAGTCGTGCCTGAAAAAGCCGTTTTTCGGGCTGTTCACGGTGAATATAGTAATGGATGGTGTACGAATGCCGGTTGGATATTAAGGCAAAAAACCCTCAGGTGCCTTAGGATCAGTCTGAGATTCTG
>Ga0315338_1003741_pt1 | contig 12899 bp, 10 predicted proteins | sample ASW8metaG_FD_204518 | JGI IMG/M metagenome (GOLD analysis project Ga0315338, IMG submission 204518) | Ammonia-oxidizing marine archaeal communities from Monterey Bay, California, United States - ASW #8 | ecosystem: Environmental > Aquatic > Marine > Coastal | place: USA: California | collected... | reverse complement strand
GCCCGTCAGTTATCAGGCGCGTCAGGCGTGGTTAACGTCAACCCAGGTGAACTTCTGCGCCAAAGCCTACAGCACGGTTGCAATCGACCACCCGGACGCAGCGGCACTGACCGTTTTGGGTGGTTTCCTGCGCAACGGCTACTTGCACCGGGCGATCCGTGAAAAGGGTGGCGCCTATGGCGGTGGAGCTGGCCAGGACAGCGTGAACGGCACGTTCCGTTTCTTTTCATACCGCGATCCCCGGTTGGGCGAGACGTTGGAGGATTTTGACAACGCCCTGGAGTGGCTGCAGACCGAGCAGCACGATCCTCAGGAGCTGGAAGAATCCATTCTCGGCGTGATCGGGCAACTGGATCGCCCACGGTCACCAGCTGGTGCAGCCCGCCATGCCTTCCACAATCGCCTGTTCGGCCGGACGCCCGAGCAGCGTGCGCGTTTCCGGGAACGGGTGTTGGCGGTGACCCTGGATGATATGAAACGAGTGGCCCGCGAGTGGCTGAAGCCGGACAGCGCCAGTGTGGCGGTTGTCACCAGCTTCGAAAATCGTGATACCGCTGAAAAACTGGGGCTGGAAATCCAGGAGCTATAAGGCACCTGAAAGCACCCGAAAACGGAAGGCCGACGCTCATTAAGGGAGAGGGCGTCGGCCTTTTTGTTATCTGCTCTATCGGTTCCGTTTAAGCCCGGTGCTGACCATGATGCGCGTAGAGATTTCCTCCACGGAATACGCGGTTGTGTTGAGGTAAGGAATTCGTTCCCGGCGGTACATCAGCTCAATTTCCTCAATTTCATGCATGCACTGCTTCATGGATGAATAACGGGAGTTCGGTCTGCGTTCGTTGCGGATGGTTGCCAGCCGCTCCGGCTCGATGGTCAGCCCAAAAATTTTCTCCTTGTGAGGCCGCAGCGCAGCTGGCATTTGCTGGTCGTCCAGATCTTCCTCGGTTATGGGATAGTTGGCCGCCTTTACACCATATTGCAGGGCCAGATACAGGCAGGTGGGCGTCTTGCCGCTGCGAGAGGCGCCGACGAGAATCAGGTCTGCCTCGTCGTAATGACGCGTGCGGGCGCCGTCATCGTTATCCAGAGCGAAATTGACAGCATGGATGCGCCGTTCGTAGCTGCCTTCGTTGTTGATGGCGTGTGATTTGCCAACGGTATAGGACGACGAGGACTGCAGCTCCTGTTCCAATGGATTCAGGAAGGTACCGAAGATATCCACCATGAAACCGTTTGCGCCGGCGATAACATCGCGGATATCGCTATTAACGATGGTGTCGAAAACCAGCGGCCGCATGCCATCGATTTCCTCCGCTTTATTGATGCGCTTGACCATCTCCCGGGCTTTGTCAGCGTCATCAATATATGGCACCGTAATGCGTTCAAACTCAATTTTCTCAAATTGTGCCAGAAGGCTGTGCCCCAAGGCCTCGGCGGTCAGGCCGGTGCCATCGGATATAAAGAAAGCGGTTCGTTTCATGGTGTGCGGTCCGGCTCCGTATTTGGCGGCTACCCTAGGTAAATTCCACAGGTTACAGTATCATACACGCCAAGTTCGAGAGCCCGCAGTGGAGAGTGCAGTAATTGCAGGGTTGAAATCAGCTCCACCTGTCCGGTTTGGCTCTTTGCTACAATGAATCAAGGGAGACACGCTTTGGAAGATTACATTATCTGGTTTGATCACCTGGGAATGTCAGACGTTGACCGGGTCGGGGGAAAGAATGCCTCCCTCGGTGAAATGATCAGTAATCTTGCCAACGCAGGTGTTACCGTTCCGGGTGGCTTTGCTACAACCGCTCACGCCTACCGTGAATTCCTGGCCAAAGACGGTCTTCGTGAAAAGATCGACAACGCTTTGGACGCTCTGGACATCAATGATGTGAACGAGTTGGCTCGGGTCGGCTCCGAAATTCGCCAGTGGATTCTTGATACGCCATTTCCGGACGCGCTGGAAAAGCCACTTGCGGACGCCTACGCAAAGCTACGTGACGGCAACGACAACCTCGCGGTGGCGGTGCGTTCGTCAGCCACTGCGGAAGATCTTCCGGATGCGTCATTTGCTGGCCAGCAGGAGACTTTCCTTAACGTTGTGGGCCTGGAACAGGTGCGGACGTCAGTAAAGGAGGTCTTCGCCTCCCTGTTCAATGACCGCGCCATTTCCTATCGTGTCCACCACGGTTTTGATCACAAACAGGTAGCCTTGTCTGCTGGCATTCAGAAAATGGTGCGCAGTGAGACCGCTGCCAGTGGCGTTATGTTCACCCTGGACACGGAATCCGGTTTCCGGGATGTCGTGTTTATCACCGGCTCCTACGGCCTGGGTGAAACGGTGGTGCAGGGTGCTGTGAACCCCGATGAATTCTACGTTCACAAGCCCACCCTCACGGCGGGCAAGCCTGCCGTTCTGCGCCGCAACCTGGGTAGCAAGGCCATCAAGATGGTTTACCACACTGACCCCGCCGCAGAGCAGTTTGTGGAAACGGTCAAGGTTGAACAGGACGAACGTAATCGCTTCTGCATCACTGACGCGGAAGTGGAAGAACTGGCCAAGCAGGCCATGATCATCGAAAAGCATTACCAGCGCCCGATGGACATTGAATGGGCGAAAGATGGCGACGACGGCCGTATCTACATTGTGCAGGCCCGTCCGGAAACCGTTAAGAGCCGCGCTTCGGCCAACGTGATGGAGCGTTATCTGCTCAATGAGACCGGCACCATCCTGGTGGAGGGCCGCAGTATCGGCCACAAGATTGGCAGTGGCCCGGTCAAGATCATCACCAGTATCAAGGAGATGGACCGCGTACAGGCGGGCGATGTTCTCGTTACGGATATGACCGACCCGGACTGGGAGCCGGTGATGAAGCGGGCGTCCGCCATCGTAACCGACCGCGGTGGGCGTACCTGCCATGCTGCCATTATCGCGCGGGAGCTTGGTATTCCGGCCGTGGTGGGCTGTGGCGATGCCACGGAGATTCTGAAAGACGACCAGGAAGTGACGGTGTCCTGTGCCGAAGGCGACACCGGGATGATCTACGAGGGCAGCCTCGATTTTGAGCTGAAGGAAAACACGGTAGACTCCATGCCCGCCATACCGTTCAAAATCATGATGAACGTGGGTAACCCGGACCGGGCCTTCGACTTCCAGGCGCTACCCAATGAAGGTGTCGGCCTGGCGAGACTCGAGTTCATCATCAACCGCATGATTGGCGTTCACCCGAAGGCGCTGCTGAATTTTGACGGCCTGCCGCGGGATATTCGTCAGACGGTGGAGAAACGGATCTCCGGGTACAGCTCGCCGGTGGACTTCTACGTCGACAAGCTGGTCGAGGGAATATCCACCCTTGCCGCTGCCTTTGCGCCCAAGAAGGTGATTGTGCGGCTGTCCGACTTCAAGTCCAATGAATACGCCAACCTGATCGGCGGTACCCTTTACGAGCCCGATGAAGAAAACCCGATGCTGGGCTTCCGTGGTGCCTCTCGGTATATCTCCGAAACCTTCCGTGATTGTTTCGAGCTTGAATGCCGAGCGTTGAAGAAAGTCCGTAATGAAATGGGGCTGACCAACGTTGAGATCATGGTGCCTTTTGTCCGCACGGTGGGAGAAGCCGAGCAGGTGGTGAACCTGTTGGCGGAAAATGGTCTCAAGCGTGGTGAGAACGGATTGCGCGTGATCATGATGTGCGAGCTCCCCGCCAACGCCCTGTTGGCCGAGCAGTTCCTGGAGCACTTTGACGGCTTCTCGATTGGTTCTAACGACCTGACCCAGTTGACCCTGGGGCTGGACAGGGACTCCGGCATCATTGCCCACCTGTTTGACGAGCGGAATGACGCCGTCAAGGCGTTATTGGGCAGTGCTATCCAGGCCTGCAAGAAGGCGAATAAGTACATCGGTATCTGCGGCCAGGGGCCCTCGGATCATCCTGACCTGGCCAAATGGCTGATGGATCAGGGGATCGATTCCGTATCCCTGAATCCGGACTCGGTACTGGATACCTGGTTCTTCCTCGCGGACGAGAAAATCGACTGACCATTTCGAGAAAAGGAGCACGTGCGTGCCTATCGTAACCCCTGATCTGTGTGACGATTACCCCGAAATCCTGGTGGTAGAGCCGGGTTTCCGCAACTTTGGTGGCGTGGACGCCTTCGGGGGCGAGATCGTGACGGTGAAATGCTTTGAGGACAATTCCATCGTTAAGGAACAGGTTGCCCTGCCGGGTAACGGTCGTGTGATGGTTGTGGATGGTGGCGGATCAAAGCGGGCCGCTCTGCTGGGTGACATGCTGGCCGAGAAAGCGGCGGGTAATGGCTGGGCTGGCCTGGTGATCTATGGCTGTATCCGCGATGTAGATGTCATTGGAAAGACAGCCCTGGGAGTGCAGGCGCTGGGTACGCATCCGCGCAAGACCGAGAAGCGTGGAGTGGGTGATCTGGACGTGCCGGTCACCTTCGGAGGCGTGACCTTCCATCCTGGCCATTACATCTATGCCGATAACAACGGTATCGTGGTTTCCGAAAAGCCACTGAAGATCGACTGATACGGCCGTTTGCCCGGTAGTTCCCCCGTACTCTACCGGGCTACATTTCCCTTGACCGCACCGGTCAGCGTTTTACCTTTACAATCTCCATCCCCAGGAGAAACCCATCCCCGTCAGGAACACAGCGAAGCACGCGGCAGACCGTTTCGAATGGCGGGAATTGCTCGCTGGTGGAAGGTAGAAGGGTGTGGATTTCATCCCCTTCGGCAAACGCCCTTTCTACGTATAGCTGCATGCCAGTGCCGCTGAGATCCCGGCAAATGCCTGGAATCGCGACGCCATTGCTGTCTGTGAGTTCGATTTCCGAGTTCATTGTCATGCGGTGGAAATCGCGTTTTTCTGAATAGTCCTTCATGGTTTCAGACATCCCGGCACCTCGCGGTTGTTGTTTTGTTAGTTATAAATGCTAAGGGCGGAAGCGTCAAAGAATTCATGGGAATAAAAATTCGGGAAGCCCTTATATTTAGTATTTAGGTTTCCCGAATGACACTATATGTGGGTTTTCGAAGAGGCGCTTCCTCCAACGTCTCCCGCGATGGGGAGGTGTTCTATGCCCAGTTGTCCGTTTTCCGTGAAGGCTTGAGCAGCGGGATAACAAGGGCCAAAATCACCCCGAGCAGCACAAGGGCTGCACCCAGTAGCATGAAATCGGATTCCTTTTTGGTTTCCAGGCGCTCCTTTTCTGCAGTGAGCACTTCCAGGTCGTTGCGCAGCTTCTGGTTCTCTTCGCGAAGCTCGCTATTCCGCCGATTCAGATTGATGGAGTCCGAAGCGACTTCCTTGATATTACGAAGCTCTTCGCTGAGTCTTCCTGCGCGGGCTTCCAGGGACTCTTCCGAGCTCCTGAGTTCGTTCCGTTCCGTTGTGACTTCCTCAAGCTGCGTCCTGAGATTATTCAGTTCATTGCGGGCTTGTTCCAGTTGCCGGTTGGTGGCTTCCAGACGTTGGCGCGCAATAGGAGTGTCGGTGAGATAGCGTGACACCATCCAGCCTTCGATGCCGTCCGGCGTGCGTACACGGCTATACCCTGATTCCGATGTTTCCAGCAGCTCAAGCGAGGTTCCGCTCCGGACTCCTGAGTGCAGGATTCGGTACTGTGTCCCTTCACCACTTCGGATCGGAGCGTAGAGCGTGTCATCGACATAAACGGTTTTGGCGTGGGTTGACGTTGCAGCCACCATCAAAACGATAATGCAGGTAATCAGACGTAAAGGCGTCACTGGTTTTATTCCCTGGAACAGCGATTTAAGGCGCAATTTTGTCATAGATGCCGGGTCATACAAGGTGGAGTTCATTACAAAAAGCTCATGGTGCCAGGTGCAGGCAACCGTGCGCCCTCAGGGCAGTACAGCCTTGAAGGGTTTGACGATCACTTTCTGGTACACACCGGCATCCACGTAGGGGTCGGCATCGGCCCAGGCCTGGGCCGATGCCAATGAATCAAATTCGGCTACAACCAGGCTGCCGGTGAACCCTGCGTCACCGGGTTCCGGTGTGTCCAGGGCCGGGTGGGGACCCGCGACCAGAAGGCGGCCTTCGTCTCTGAGCAGCTTTAGCCGTTCAATGTGGGCAGGACGGGCAGAAGACCTCAGCGGCAGGCTGTTCTCGACATCTTCGCTGATGATGGCGTAGTACATGATATTCTCCGGATATTTACTGACACAGTGTAATACCTGGCTGGTACACTGGCGTTGATGGTATTTACTCTGAAATCGGGAAAGATGTGACTATAACCCAAGAAGCTGACTTCTGCATTGATCTGCATTGCCACACGACGGCGTCCGACGGCGCGCTGCCACCGAAGGAATTGGTCGCACGTGCGCACGCCAGAGGTGTTACCCACCTTGCCATAACCGATCACGATACCATCGCCGGGCTTGAAGAAGCATCGGAGGCCGCACGGGAGGCTGGTCTTACGCTGATCGCCGGTACCGAGCTGTCCTGCCTCTGGAAAAGTCACACCATACACGTAGTCGGGCTTGATTTTGACGTTGATGACGACCGTCTGAAGCAGGCATTGGAGCGGCAGAACACGAACCGTTGGTCCCGAGCCCGCACCATTACCGACAAGCTTTCAAAGCTGAAAATTGAAAACCTGCTCGAGAAGGCAACGGATAAGGCGGGCGGCGACGTGCCCGGTCGGCCTCATTTTGCCAGGGTGCTGGTGGAAGAGGGGGTGGTAAAGGATATCGCCCAGGCGTTCAAGCGCTACCTTGGAGCTGGCAAGGCGGGGGATGTAAAGGGTTTCTGGCCCGAATTGCCGGAGGTAGTCCGGTGGATTACAGAGGCCGGAGGTGTGGCCGTGCTGGCTCACCCCAGGAAGTACAAGCTTACCGCAACCAAACTGCGCGCGCTCGTTGCCGACTTCCGTCAGGCGGGAGGCCGGAGTATTGAAGTCTCAACGTCGGGGCAGTCCAGCGGTGATCTGGGCTTTTTGGCGGAACTGTGTCGTCGGGAAAACCTGCTTGCCTCCCAGGGCAGCGATTTCCATTTTCCCGGTGCACCCTGGTGTGAGCTTGGGGTCATCATGAAAATGCCAGACGGGCTTGAGCCTGTCTGGCATCATTTCAAACAACCGGCAGGGGTTCCCGCAGCGGTTTAATCCGGTGCGTGGAACAGCAGGTATAGGTCGGTCAGCGAGTCGGGAATGGCGTCCGCCATTTGCCGGGACAGTTTCTCGCTGTTGCGGACATTCTGGAAGTCTTCATCCTCGAACAGCCCAGACAGCGTGAGCATCGGCACCAGCAGGTCTGCGGTTTCCTCCTCGCCGGCTTCCAGCCAGGCTTCCTCATTCTCGAGGAAGGTGTCCACGAACCCGGCACACCAGTTCTCCAATGCATTCATCGGATCGCCATCTTCAGGTTCCGGCAACTCAAGGGGCTGGCCCATGTCCAGTGCGTGTGCCATATCCCTGCCGAGTTGCTCAACGGCCTGGCGGAACACATCCGGAACCTGGCCGCTGGGCGCCTGTTCGGCGCCCGTGGCCAGCCTGAAGATGTCTTCAGTGCTCAAGGATGTCGGGCCTACCACGCTGGCGCAGACAACCCCATGCAAACCGAAGAAATCCAGGGCCTCGTCGCCCCAGGGTTCTGCGAAAAGGATGTCTTCCAGCGCTTCGATGTCCGAATCTGATAGCATTCGTCAGTTACTCCCGGCCTTTTTGGCCTCTTCGGCTGCCCGCTGACGCTTACGGACTTCCCTCGGATCATTGTAGGCACGGCCCGGGGTTACCGGTACATTCACCTGCTCACTCGGCTTTTCTTGCTCAGCCGCGGGCTCAACCGGCTTCTCTGCAGGTTTTTGCGTTTCCTCTGCCTCGGAGGCCTCGGCTTTCGGTTCCGCCGCTGGTTTGCTGGTCGTTTCCTGCGGTTCTTTCACCGTATCTGCTGCTGCCGGCTCGCTCGCCGGGGTGGCGGTATCGGGTTGTTCCGCTTTCTCGGTTTTGGTTGCCGTCGGCTCAGCGTCAGCAGTGCTGTCGGCCTTGGATTCAGCCTTGGATTCCGCCTTGGGTTTGGTGTCAGCTTCTGTTGGTTGTGGCTTGGCATCCACTTCCTGCTTGGGGGTTTCGGCCTCTACCACGGCCTCTGGGGTTTCTTTGCCCGGAGTTGCTTTTTCAGCCTTGTCGGCCGTCGTCGCATCTGCGTCGGTGGGTTCAGCCTTCTTTTCAGCTGGTTTCCTGGATGACCGGCGTGGACGGGCAGGGCGTTTCGGCTTCTCCTCAGCAATAGTCTCGGACTCTGCTTCAGATTTCACTGCCTCATTGCCCGCGGTGTCCGGCTGGTCGGGCTTCGCGGTGCCAGACGTTGCCGGCTGCGGCTGTTTTTCGGGCGCTTTATTGGGCTCCGCACTTTCGGCCGTTGGTTCCGCAGGTTTCGTCGCCGATTTCTCGACCGGTGCTTCCGTCGCGCTTTCCGCTGACGTCGCTTCGACAGGCTTTTCAGCCACGCTTTCCGCCGGCTTCGGCTCTGCCGTATTGGCCGCGGCTACGTCCGGCTTTCCTGCGGGCTGAGTTGCAGGTTGCTTGTCGGTCTGCTCTTCCGGCTGAGTATCCTTCTGATGCCTTTCGCTGCGGGCGGACTTCCGATCTGCCGGTGTTGACGCCGGGTTTTCAGCAGGGGAGCCGTCGCGATTACGATTACGTCTTGGTTTGCGACGTTTTTCATCGGAGCCGGACTTGTCGGCGGCAGCGCTTTTCTGGGGACTGGTGTCCTGTTGTTCCTGGCGGTCCTTCTGGTCCCTGCTGGTCTGGGGCTTGTTGCGCCCCTGCCCGCGTCCCTGGCCGTCTTTGCGGTTGCCATCCCTGCGGCTATCGGCTGTCTTGTCGGCGCTCTTGTCAGCACTTCCCTGCTGGCCCTGGCCACTGCGGCCCTGGTCGTCTCCGCGATTGCGGTTTGCACCTCGGTTACGTCCCCGGTTGTCATCGCTGCGGCTGCTGTCGCCACGATTGGCGCCGGCCTGACGGCGGTCAGCGCCACTGCGATTTCCGGAACGGTTGTCGTCACGGGCCACCCTGGATTTACGACGGTCCTGGCGGTCCTGGGTACGGCGGTCGTCACGGTTGGAGCCGCTAGGCTGTTCCCGTTTCACCGGTGGTTCACCGATGACTTCCTCACCGCTGAAGAAATCCGCAATCTTGCGGCCAAGTTTGCGGAACAGGCCATCAGTCTGTTCGGCCGGGGTTTCTTGCGCTGCCTTTTCCGGGGCAGGTGCGGGCGCAACCGGGCGAATGGCTTTCACCGCTGCCTGTTCGCGGACCGGTGGCTGGGCAGCAGGGGCCTCGAAGATTTCTTCTTCCCGTTCACTGTATTCCTGAGCGACCTGGTAGCTCGATACATGCTCCACGCCGGTCTCATCGTCACGCATGCGCAGGATTTCGAAGTGAGGTGTTTCCATGTGAGGTGCGGGAACCACCACCACTTCCACTTCCTGGCGTGCTTCGATGTCGGCCAACTGCTTGCGCTTCTCGTTTAGCAGGAATGTGGCAACGGCGACGGGCACCACGGCACGGACCTGGCCAGTCTTTTCCTTGGAGGATTCCTCGTAGATCAGGCGCATGATGCTCAGGGCCAGAGACTCAATGCCCCTGATGGTGCCCTGGCCTTCACAGCGAGGGCAGACTTCGCTGCGGGTCTCGCCCAGGGATGGGCGCAAACGCTGGCGAGACATTTCAAGCAGGCCAAAGCGTGAAATCTTGCCCACTTGTACCCGGGCGCGGTCGATTTCCAGTGCTTCGCGCATCTTCTGCTCGACTTCGCGCTGGTGCTTGGCCGGGGTCATGTCGATAAAGTCGATCACGATCAAGCCGCCCATGTCCCTGAGACGCAGTTGGCGGGCAATCTCTTCCGCCGCTTCCAGGTTGGTCTGGAGCGCGGTTTCCTCAATGTCGTGGCCCTTGGTGGCACGGGAGGAGTTGATGTCAATGGACACCAGTGCCTCGGTGGGATCGATCACGATGGAGCCACCGGAGGGCAGCTTCACTTCACGCTGGAACGCGGTCTCGATCTGGCCTTCGATCTGGTAACGGCTGAACAGGGGGATTTCGTCCTTGTACAGCTTGATCTTGTTTTCGAACGAGGGCATGACGGCGCGAACGAAGTTCAATACATCCTCGTACACCGTTGCGGCGTCAATCAGTACCTCACCAATGTCCTGGCGAAGATAGTCGCGTACAGCGCGGATAATGACGTTGCTTTCCTGGTGAATAAGGAACGGCGCCTTGCGCTCACCGGCGGCCTGGGTAATGGCCTCCCAGAACTGGACGAGGTAGTCCAGGTCCCACTGCAGCTCTTCGGTGGTGCGGCCGATGCCGGCGGTACGAACGATGATGCCCATGGACTTGGGCACCTGTACATCGTTCATGGCCTCTTTCAGCTGCGCCCGCTCTTCACCTTCGATACGACGGGAAATGCCGCCGGCGCGAGGATTGTTGGGCATGAGCACGAGGTATCGGCCCGCAAGGGAGATAAAGGTGGTGAGGGCTGCACCCTTGTTGCCACGTTCTTCCTTATCCACCTGAATAATGACTTCCTGACCTTCGGCAACCACATCCTTGATGTTGATCTTGCCTTCAATCTGGCCGGGTGATTTCTTGAAATACTCCTTGGAGATTTCTTTGAGAGGAAGGAATCCGTGGCGTTCCGCGCCGAAGTCCACAAAAGCGGCTTCCAGGCTTGGCTCTACACGGGTTATGCGACCCTTGTAGATATTGGCTTTCTTCTGCTCACGGGAGCTGGATTCGATGTCGAGGTCAAACAGACGCTGGCCGTCAACCAGGGCTACGCGCAACTCTTCGGGATGAGTCGCATTGATCAGCATTCTTTTCATGGAAAGAAATGGTTCCTGTCGTTTGGTTTGGACAGAAAACCTGGGGAATAGCATCAGCGAAGCAGAACTTGCGTGCCGTGGGCCCCTTGTAACAGGGGTAATCCGACGGCCAGACGAATCAGATCCCTGCGGGGAATTTTCCCGGGGTTCCGAGGCCACCGCCGACGGTTCGCCTGCCTGTGGGCAGGAAAGAGTCGCTTTGGGTCAGAGTCTGTTGGCGCATGTTATCCGTTTTCAGGTTCACGCGGGTGCCTGGGTCTCACGTCGTATTCGTATGCTGGACGGCCCGGCCCTGCGTGCTGGTAATGATTCTTCGCGATGTCGCCCGACGGTTTTCCGTACGGTTTCTTGTTCCCCCGGCTTCTGGACAGTCGCTGTAATCAGCGTCTTCCGTTTTGGCCCGGGAGGATTTCAATCGCCGAGCCCGGTAATGATTGGGCTTTCGGCGTTCAAACTCTCAAATAGTGTCGGTATACTCCTGCCGCTCCGGCTTCTGGCATACTGGCCAGGCCGTAGACAAACGGCAGAGCACGCCGGAATATAACAGTATTCGCCGGCTCCTTCAATCCCGCAGGGTTTCCAGCGGTAAGGTATCCATGTCCAGATCGACCAGGCAAAAACGTCCCTCTTCGTCATCGCAGCCTGTCAGTGGCGAAAAGAGTAGCTCTGTGCCCGGCTCCAGAGGTGGCGAAATCAGGCAGGGTGTGCGAAAGGTGGTGGTTGATGAGGATAACCACGGTCAGCGCGTGGACAACTACCTGATGGCGCAGATCCGGGATGTACCGCGCAGTATCATCTATCGGATTATCCGCAAGGGCGAGGTGCGCGTGAACAAGGGCAGGGTGAAGCCCGACACCCGTCTGAATACGGGTGATGAGGTGCGCATTCCACCGGTTACCCGAAAGGAAAAGCCGGCGCAGGTAGTTCCAGGCTCCCGGGTTCAGGGGGTCATGCAGGACGCGGTGGTGTTTGAAAATGATCAGATGCTGGTGGTTAATAAGCCATCCGGTATAGCGGTTCACGGTGGTAGCGGGCTGGATTTCGGGCTGATCGAAGTCTTGCGGGCGGCGCGGCCGGAGGCCCGGTTTCTGGAACTCGTGCATCGGCTTGATAGGGATACATCGGGATTGGTGATGGTTGCAAAGAAGCGTTCTGCGTTGCGTTATTTGCAGGACGAGTTGCGTCACAAGCGTATTCGTAAGCATTATCATGCTCTGGTGGCGGGCGACTGGCCCGGGGCTGTCAGGAAGGTCAGCGAGCCGTTGCTGCGGTTTGAGCTTGGCTCCGGTGAGCGCCGTGTTCGCGTGGATGAGGCAGGAAAGGACTCTCTCACCCGCTTCCGGGTATTGGACTCCTTTTCAGGGTATACCCTGGTTGAGGCCTCACCGGTAACCGGTCGCACCCATCAGATCCGTGTTCACAGTGCCTGGGCGGGGCATCCGATTGCCGGCGATGACAAGTATATGGATGATGTAAGCCTGCGGGCATTTCGTTCCGCCGGCGGTCAGCGTTTAATGCTCCACGCCCGCGCCCTGGACTTTACGCTGCCCTCCACGGGAGAGCCAGTTCATCTTGAGGCTCCCTATGATGAGGCTTTCAGCGAACTCATGGCCAAGCTGGCGGCGCGCCGGAAGGCCTCCGAATAATCCGTTGTTCTGTGGTTCGCAAGCAGAATGACCGCACCAAGGTAGTATCAATGGACGTAAAGGTCGTGATTTTTGACTGGGACGGAACGCTGGTGGATTCCGTTGATCATATTGCCGACAGCCTTCATCAGGCGGCCACCGAGCTGGGGTATCCGGAACTGGAGCGGGAAGCCTATCGCGATATCATCGGCCTGGGCATGATTGAAGCTCTGGAAAAGCTGTATCCCGGTATAACGCGGGAGGAAATGACGGCGATTCGCGAAGGTTATGCCCGTTATTTTTTCTCCAAGGTGACTACGCCCCAGAATGTGTTTGCGGGCATGGCGGACGTACTGGCTGACCTTCGTGCAGCGGGGCGCGGCTGCTCGGTGGCCACCGGCAAGAGCCGCCGCGG
>Ga0315338_1003740_pt1 | contig 12900 bp, 11 predicted proteins | sample ASW8metaG_FD_204518 | JGI IMG/M metagenome (GOLD analysis project Ga0315338, IMG submission 204518) | Ammonia-oxidizing marine archaeal communities from Monterey Bay, California, United States - ASW #8 | ecosystem: Environmental > Aquatic > Marine > Coastal | place: USA: California | collected... | reverse complement strand
AATCCGAATTGCGGATGGCTCTCGAGCCCGCCCTGCATCTGATAGATCTGATCCAGCTTGGCGGTGATCAGCAGGAAAAACAGAAGGGCTAAAATCTGATTGGATGTTGAGGTCCGATACTGAGATGCCAGCAGGAACACCAGAAAAATCAGTAATTGGCTCAATGTGATCGCTGCGACTAAATCATTGAGACCGAAAACAAACATCGCAGGTATTTCTCTGATTCGATCTGTGTTGTCGCAGGATATGGCAGCGTGTTGTGCCGTGCCACCGGAATAATAGGCCGGCCGGGCTTTTTTGTGCAAGCAGAGGGTTATGACAAGTCGCTGGCTTGTTGCGGGCTCTGGAAGTATCTACAAAACAGAGAATAAAGTCGCTGCGAATTAGTCCGGCGACCGGGTGTGGGAGGCGTTTGTGCGCAAAGTATTACTGTCGACGGTTTGTGTGTTTCTGGCAGGGGGCGCTGTCGCGCAACAGTCGGATGAAATGGTTTACCCCGGCGCGGTGACCGCCGAGACGCCGAATGCCGAGTTTGGTTTAAATCTGGATGCGGGTGAGCTTGTCACGCTGACCACATCGTCCACAGATGGTTTCGATACGGTGCTCGTCCTGCTGGGTCTGGATGGCAAGCCGATTGCCGAAAATGATGACCGGGCTCCGGGCGTTTTGTCCTCCCAGATCATCTACATGCCAAGCGCTGCAGGCGAATATACAGCAATTGTTTCGGGTTATGGCGGCACAGAGGGCAGCTTTGAACTTTCGGTCGCTCAGGGTCTCGATGCCGGGCTTTCCAGTGATGCCCAAAGGCTTGAAGAGGTCGTTGTATCACTTGATGAGCGCCAAACGTCCGAGCAATATGAGTTTGATCTGGCGGTCGATGACATACTGGTCGCGACAACCTACGCCTTGACCGACAGTCTCGACACGGTCCTCAATTTGAGCTCTGGCGATGGCGAAATCCTGGCGCAAAACGATGATAGTGGAGATGGCAGCCTCAATTCTCGCCTAGTATTTCAGGCCGTAGAGGCCGGCCGTTATTCCGTTGAGGTCAGCTCCTTTAGCGGCAGCGATATCGGTGATCTGGTATTCTCATTGGCGGTGGATCCCAATGCGGAGGTGCCGTTCAATTTCGATACGATCGAGCGGACGGAACTGGCCACGCATGAGGGCGAGATTAGCAATGATGTGACGTCGCACGATTTCGATGTCGAGCTGGAAGCCGGGCAGACGTTGTTTGCGCTGGGCGATACCACTGACGGAGATCTGGACGTTGTCCTGCGCCTGATGGGGCCGGACGGATTTCCCGTGGCGATGAATGATGACCGTGGTGATGGATCTCTCAATTCAGGCTTTGCTTTCACGGCGCCGACCACAGACACGTATACGCTGAGTGTCGGACGTTATCGAGGCGGGGCGAGTACGGGCGATTTCCGTCTCAGCCTGTCATTGGTCGATGCCTCTGTGGTCGACGTCCTGGCGGCGCTTCTGGAAAATGCCGTGACGCTGAGCGGGCCGGAACTGGTTCTTGAGACCGATGATTTCCGGGTGCATTACACGCTGGAAGGCGTGGATGCGTCTTCGACAGAATACGCTCAATCGGTCGGCGACGCGCTGCAAGGTTTGTTGGATGTGCAGGTCGCCCAAGGTGGTTGGGCGGAGCCATTGCGGGATGCTGACGGACGCTATCGGGCGTATGTGGCGGACGCGGACGGTTCGATGGGTGTGACCCAGCCGGTGCAAATCGTGTTTGATAATCCCAATACCGATAACGTGCGCGAAACTGCGGCGGCGCGGACGTTGTTTATTATCGACAATGATTTTCTTGGTATGGGCAAGGAAGCACCGGTCGACAGCCTGATGCGCGCGACGGCCACGCATGAACTCAATCATGTGATCCAATTTGGCTATGACGCGGAAGAGGCGCTGAACTGGCTGTATGAGGCGACAGCGTCATGGGTGGAGACGACAACGGTTGGGCATCACCAGGATGCGACCGATTATGTCGATGACGATTATGCGGCACCGGAGCTGTGCTGGACGACCAGTGTAGACGGGCATGATTATGCGCAATGGACCCTCTTGGAATCGATGGCCAACAGCTATGGTGACGGTTTCATCGTTGATATCTGGGAAAACAGTGTTGCCCTGGACGGGTTCGAAACCCTGTCAGCGACTCTGGCTGTTGTCGACAGCGATATTCCAGCGACGATCCAGCGCTGGCGTGCGCAAAATTATGCGTTGGACTACGAATTAGCGCCGTTGTTTGACAGCACTGTGCGACTTCATCACACGCTTGGCGATGAAGGCCGATGGACGTCCAAGGGTGGGGTCGAGGAATTGGGTGCTAATTACATCGCGCTCGATCTGGAAGGCCGCTACGAACTTGCTCTGACGAGCGATGTCGATATGGAAATGCTGGCGATGGGGCTTGTCGATGGAGAGATTCAGGTGATCGAGCTGGGCCAGTCGGGCGTCATCGATACAGGCGGTTTTGAATCATTGGGGCTGATGGTGTTCAATCGAGTGCTGCCGGAAGCGCCAGGCGTGTGTAGCAGTTCGGGCTATTCTATTGATGTAACCTCATCTTCTGACGCGGTGGCTGAGGCCTCCTATCAGTTTGACGCGACCCATTTCACGCAACCGGAATAGAGATTACTGACGAGACGAATTATCAGGCCAGGCGGTTGTAACCGCCTGGCCTGATTTCGTTTTCGCTGTGACTATTCGCTGCGCTGCAGCCAGCCTGCAATAGCCTGGAACCGATTGGCGTCGTCGTCGCTGGCGCTTTGTGCGGCTGTGTTGAGTGTGGCAATCAGCTCGGCGTCGGCCGTGTTGGTGCCGACAGCGATGCGGATCTGTGAGGCCATTTCCGCATCAACGCTTTCTGCGCGGACCAATTGGTCGAGATAGGCGAGCGCGACCACTGGCTCATCCGGCCAGACGAAACGTCTTTGAGTTTGGGTGTTGAACTCGTCGAAGCGGATCAGCTCCGCGGCCGCGACTTCATTGACCGAGAGAAGCGAGCTGGGCAAGAGGCGGAAAATATCGATGCCACGGACAATTTCCGGGGCGTAGATACGACCATTATGCCAATAGGCGGCCCAATTGCCGGCCAGGTAGAGTTCATCGGCACTGACCGGCCCTCGGTCGAAGAAACCAATTTCTACTGGATTATCGGAATCGGTAAAATCGATCAGCGAGATCCCGCCGGAATACCAGCCCTGCACCATGATGTCGCGCCCGGGCACCGGAACCAGTCCGCCATTGTGGGCGACACAATTTTCTTGCTCTGTCTGGGTATTGGGAATCTTGAACCAACCCCGCTCCGAGAGACCGTCTTCAGTGATGTCGGCGACCACATTGGCCCCCCAGAGATCTGGATCCTCGGGTCGGCACCGGGCACCGATACCGCCGCCCCACTCGTCGGTGAAGACGATTTTGGAGGCGTCATTGTCGAAAATCGCAGCGTGCCAATAGACCATGTTGGCGCTGGCCATATCGCTGATCCGTGTCGGCGCTTCCGGGTTGGAGATGTCGATCAAAATTCCATTACCCGCACAGGCACCGGCAGCGACACCTGCTTCCGGGTAGGCCGTGATGTCGTGACACTGATTGGTGGACGCGCTGCGTCGGCCTTCTTCCTCGTGGGGTCCACCCCCCCACAAGCTGTCAATTTGACCGGTTTCGGCATCGGCAAACAAGCGCGGACGATCAATGATCGCGGCCTGTTCAGGCGCGTCGAGCTGAACGCGGATCACATCAATGGAATAGCGGGCTGTGTCCGGGTTTTCATCCGGCTCACCATCGGAGCAGATGTCCAGCTCGTCGGTGGGGCGAACGCCCGAGGTCGCTGAATTGTAGATATAGACAATATTCGCGTCGGTTGGGTGCGGCACCAGCGTGTGCGTGTGTGAGCCGCGACAGGTTTGTACGGCTGCGACCTGGCGCGGAGCGGACAGATCGCTGATATCGAAAATCTGCACACCACGGAATCGGTCGGCGCTGACATCGCCCTCAATGGTTTCGCTACCGCAATCCAAGCGACCCCGATTGTCCTCGACGGATCTGAAAACCAGATTCCCAATGACGCTGACATCGCCCTGCCCACCGGGACAGACGACCGATAAAATGAGCTCGGGCATGGCATCGCCCTCGGCCTCATAGACATTAAAGCCATGCCAATTGCCCTGCACGATACGGTTTCCGGTAAAGGCCATATCGGTGTTGGCGAAGGAAATGGGGCTGGGTGGGCGTTCGACCTCTTCGCCGGCTTCCACAGCCATGGCGAGGGCAATCTCTATGGCAGGCGCCCACATGGCGGTTGGGTCATTAAAGCCATCCGGCATCGGAACTTCATGCATCAATTCCATGTTCCAAATTACCGATTCCGCGTCTTGAACACCGGCGGCCAGACCTTCGCGGCTTGGGGGCGTTGTGGGCGCGATGACGGCAGGGGCTTGTCCGAGGGCTTCAAGGTCGATTGTTTCCGCGGGTGTGCAAGCGCCAAGGCCAAAGGCCAATGCGGCAATTGAGACTGTGTGATTGAGATATTTCATGGTTTTCCCCTTAGCCAAGATCGGCCAGCATAGTGTTCATTCTGGATATTTCGGTACTTTGGTCGGCGTTTATTTCGCCGAGAAATTCGGATAATTCCGGGTCTTCACCGGCGCCTGGCTGCTGAAGCAGGCGGTTGACCATGTCGAGCGCGCCCTGATGGTGAGCGATCATGCCCGTCAGGAAGAGACGGTCAAAATCGGTTCCCTGAGCGGCGGCCAACTCAACCATTTGGGCCGGTGATAACATGCCGGGCATGACAGGTATTGTTGAAGGCTGTGCGGGCTCGACCATCATGCTGTGACCCGCACCATGACTGGAATGGTGACCGGTGTGATCTACGGGCATGTCTGTCGATTCCCCGCGACGTCTCAGCCAGGTCTGCATCATGGAGATTTCTGCCGTCTGGGATAGAGAGATGCGGCGACCCAGTAATCGGATACCGGCATGGTTTGATCGGCTATCAATCAATGCCCCCATGTCGACGGCCTGGGCATGGTGGACGATCATATGTTGCATGAAGCGGGCATCGGCCGGAATGTAGCGGCTGCGCCCGAGCTCCAGAGATTGTTCAGCGGTTATTTCGCGGCTTGGTTCACCGGGCGCACCCGGCTGTATGATCGGGGCGGGTTGTGGTGCCTGGGCAGTCCGAGCCATCGCGCTGCCCGCGGTCCAGGACAGAGCGAGCGCAATCGACAGCGCTTTGGTCAAATTTTTTAGTCCAAATTTCAAACGTTTGCCCCCCCCGGGTCATACGAGATATTGCAGCTTAGACTTTCAGGGCGCAGAGACAAGGTTAATCACATCTGTGCCCTCTGGACGGCAGCCGGAATCACGCTATCCCAATGATGTGTCCAAGTTATATTTCACATACAGCGCGATGAATGCGGGTAAGTCGGCGATCCTGTTGCAGGCGGCCCACAATTACCATGAATGCGGTATGGAAGTGATGCGCTGGACGTCGGGCAATCATTCCGATGATCCTGACGCGACGATGGGCGAAATTGAATCGCGTATCGGCCTGCGGGCCCCGGCGCATTTATTCCGTTCCGAGACCGACATGTTTGCCGTGATCGAGACTTGCAAGGCCGAGAGCCAGCTGGATGCTGTCTTCATCGACGAGGCGCAATTTCTCAGCAAGGCGCAGGTCTGGCAGCTTGCTCGGGTTGGCGATGATTTGGGTATTCCGGTACTGTGTTACGGCCTGCGGACCGATTTTCAGGGCGAGATGTTTCCCGGATCGGCAGCGCTCCTGGCTATCGCCGACGATCTGCGCGAGGCCCGCACCATTTGCCATTGCGGACGCAAGGCAACGATGAATTTGCGCCGCGATGCCTCCGGCGATGCCGTGACTGAGGGGGCTCAAGTCGGTGTTGCCAAGTCAGATTATGTATCGCTGTGTCGAAAGCATTTCGTCGAGAGTCTGACGGGCTGAATCAGGCCCGGAATTTGCCACCAAAGGAATTACCATGGACAAGCCACACATCGCCGGCCGCAAGCCTGTCAAAGTCGAACTGGAGGCGGGGGAGAGTTATTTTTGGTGCAAGTGCGGCAAGTCTGCCAACCAGCCGTTTTGTGATGGATCGCATCGCGGTACCTCATTCACGCCGCTGAAATTTACCGCGGAAGAGAGTGGCGACGCGTTTCTCTGCATGTGCAAGCAGAGCGACAATGCGCCGTTTTGTGATGGCACGCATGCCCGTCTGCCCAAGGATGAAGCCCCGGTCACAGCTGCGCCTGCTCCTGCGGCATCGGGCAATCAAATGCCTACCCCCGCTCCAACTCCGGAAGAGCCGACCGTCGCGGCCATACACGAGCTGGCCCGCGATGGATTGAGCAAGGTCGGTCATCACGGTGAAATGGGCTCGATGGGTGTGCCGCGCGCAACCCTGCCAGACTGGAATGATATCCAGATCCTGCCGGCGCAATTTGCCCGCAAGCCGTTGATGGATGATGCGAAAGTTTCGAGCCAATTGGTCATTGGGCCGCGGGCGAAAAAGCCGCTAGTGCTGGATATTCCACTGTTTGTTTCAGATATGAGTTTTGGTGCCCTGTCGGAGGAGGCCAAGGTGTCTCTGGCCAAGGGGGCCGAGATGGCGGGGACGGGTATCTGTTCAGGTGAGGGTGGCATGTTGCCGGAGGAACAGGCGGCCAATCACCGGTATTTCTATGAGCTGGCCTCGGCGGGCTTTGGCTATCGCGAGGACTTGCTGGAGCGAGTACAGGCGTTTCATTTCAAGGGTGGTCAGGGTGCAAAAACCGGGACGGGCGGACATCTTCCTGGCGCCAAAGTGGTCGGTAAAATCGCTGAAGTGCGCGGGTTGCCGGAAAAAACACCTGCCGTTTCACCGCCAACCTTTGCCGATCTGGCCACGGTCGCAGATTTTGCCAAGTTTTCTGACCGGGTGCGCGAGATTACCGGCGGTATTCCGATTGGCTACAAGATTTCCGCTAATCAGATCGAGGCCGATATCAGCTTCGCGGTTGAGGCGGGAGCCGATTACATCATCCTCGATGGGCGCGGCGGCGGCACAGGGGCAGCGCCGCTGATTTTCCGCGATCATATCTCGGTGCCTACCTTGCCGGCACTGGCGCGGGCAAGACGTCATCTCGACGCGCTCAAGGCTGGTCATGTGACGCTGATCATCACGGGTGGTTTGCGCATGGCCCCGGACTTCATCAAGGCGATGGCCATGGGCGCAGACGGTGTCGCGCTGTCCAATTCTGCAATGCAGGCGATTGGCTGTGTCGGCGCGCGCATGTGCAATTCCAATAATTGCCCCGCCGGCGTGGCGACGCAAAAGCCAGAATTGCGGGCGCGTCTGGATGTCGACGTGGCGGCTGCTCGGCTGGCGCGCTTCCTGGGAGCGTCCGTCGATCTGATGAAGGTCATGGCGCGGGCCTGTGGACATGACGCGCTGAGCGGGTTTGGGCCAGAGGATATCACGACCTGGAAGCGTAAGATCAGCGATTTGACCGGCGTTCAATATGGCGGTGTTGGCGGGCGCTAGTTTTCGTCGACGGGCGGCAAGGGTGTGAGCTCCCACATATCAGGCTGCTCGAGTTCGGCCTCAAGTCGTTCCTGTTCGGCCAGAAAATAGGCCTCATAGGCCTGCTCCCAGGCTTGATTGAGCTCCGCGTTGGCGGCGCAATTCAAGCGACCATTGTAGCGTCCGCCGGCGCGGCCGTAATGGCCAAAGCGACGTGCGGAAAACGCTCGGTCATTTCTTTCCTGCAGAGCGATTGCCGCATCGAAGATCGGGTCGTTGAGATCAGCGGGGGGATAGTAGTGGGTTTCCAAACGAACCCAGTTGGAAACGGTGAGGCGATTGATGATGGGCCATTGGGTGATTTCGTCCTGGAAGTATGCATACACGCGCGCGTCCGGAGATTCTGGTCGGAATACGCCAGATTGAAATACGCTTAAAACAACCATTGCGCTGACCAGGCTGATTTGACCGGCGCGGATCCAGCCGGGAATGCGGACGCGTTTTGGGCGGATAATGTCTACGTATAGCCACAGCGCCAGGGTAATGACGAGGAGGCTGGTCCACTGCTGGGTCGCCAGACCGATATCTTCTCGATCGAACCACCAAGCAATCACCTCTTCACAAGAATAGACCACTGTTGAGTACAAATGCAGAATGAACCAAAGCAAGCCGACCACCATGATCACGCTGGTGGTCATCCAGGCCGAGTCTTGTGGTTTTGGGCGAATGATCTTGTGTTTGGTCCGTAACCGTCTTCGCATTCGCCCTCCTCGCTATTGATCCATGTGCGGCGCAAATTCGGCTCGCGGGATCGCGGTTATGGGCGGATGACACAATGCCAGCACCCCCATACCGACGCGTGGAGTATTGCAATCAATATTGGCCAGAACAGGGCGCGGCCACCTTGAATTGCCGAATGGGTTTGGAGCTTCGCGTGAAATTAACATGTTTCTCCTATATGCAACCAGATGGGTTGGGTGATTGGAGTACAGGATGGTGAAACGGGCGTTAGTCGTTGATGATTCCAAAACAATGCGGGGTATGGTCAGCGCGGTATTGGACAGTCAGGGATTTGACATTGTGTTGGCCGAGGATGGCCAGCTGGGGCTGGATGCCAGTGATGACGGCCAATACGATCTGGTTATCTCCGATATCAATATGCCGAATATGAATGGCTATGAGATGATCCAGGCATTGCGCCAGCGGCCGAAGTTTCGTTCGACCCCGATCCTGGTTCTGACGACTGAGGCCAATGCCGAAGCGCGTAACCGCCGCAAAGCCGCTGGGGCCACGGGCTGGTTGGTTAAACCCTTTGAGCGAGAATCCTTTATCGGTGTGGTCAATCGCGTCTGCCGTTAAACTGCCGCCAGTTTGTCTACCGGATACTTTTCCGACATTTATGCTGCAGGGTTGGTATCTTGAGTTTTCATGACCCGAGGCCCGACCATAGAAACATTCAAAATATTACTGGTTGAAGACGATGAGGGGCTGGCACCGCTCGTCGTTCGACATCTGTGTGAAAGCGGGCTTGAAGCCGATTGGGCGACCTCTGCGGAGTTAGCGCATGAGAAGCTGGATGGCGATCAGAGCTATGATCTGGTGGTGCTGGATGTGATGTTGCCGGGTGAGGACGGGCTGTCGTTTTGCCGCCGGATCCGCAAGACGCATGATTTGCCGATCATTATGGTGACGGCGCGGGGCGAAACGTCTGACCGTATCCGTGGACTTGAGATTGGCGCAGATGATTACCTGCCCAAACCATTCAGCCTGTGGGAGCTCGAAGCGCGAATACGCGCCCTGTTGCGCCTGTGTGGCCGTATGCGGGCCCAGGATGATCCGGCCAGCACACGCGAGCTGGGTGATATCCAGATCGATGCGGATAATCGCGCCGTGCAATGGCGCGGCAAGCCGATCGAGCTGACCCGCAGTGAGTTTGATATTCTGGACCGGCTGACCCGGCATCCCGGCTCGGTGCTGACGCGGGAGCAATTGCTCAATTGTGTGCGCGGCGGCGAGACGGAGGCGTTTGACCGAGCGGTGGATACGCATATCTCCAATTTGCGCCAGAAGCTGGAGGCCGATCCGAAGTCACCACAACGACTCAAGACGGTCTGGGGTGTGGGGTATAAATTCACATGAATCGTTTTCGTCTCAGCCTGTTTCAGCACATCTATCTGCGCGTTATCGCGATCATCGCGGCATCGCTTGTGGGGATGATGGCCTACACCTATTTTCACCAATATACGGCGATGGTGAATTTGTGGCAGCAAGACCTGCAACAAGAAGCTGACTGGCTTGCAGCGCATTCACAGGCAACGGCGTCGAGCGAACAGATCGCAGACGCGTGGCGAAATATGCACGATGGCGTGCGCTTGCAGATATATGACGCGGACGGCGCTTTGCTGGCCGACAGCTTCTCCGGCATTCATGGGCGCGCGTTGGACGAGAGTTTGACCATTAGCGCGCGTTCCGAGCGTATTCTCGACCCCGCCGGCGGTTCTCTGGTGCTTTCCCGCTTGCGGCCTGGCGCGTTCAGTGGACAGTCTGGACTAGTCGTCACGACTTTGATCCTGTTCCTGCTGGCGGGCGCGCTGTTGTGGCCGCTGACCCGGCATGTCACGTCAATTTTTGTTCGCTTATCCGCCCTGGCATCGCGTGTCGCCGAGGGGCAGTTTGGTGCGACAATACCCGAGCAAGGTGACAAGGATTTGCGGGCGCTGATTGCGTCATTCAACGCCATGTCGCTGCGCCTGAAAGATGCCGAAATTCGAAATCACAAACTGCTGGTGGATGTCTCGCATGAATTCCGCTCGCCGCTGGGGCGGATGACGGCGCTGCTTGATACGCTGCAACGCCATCCCGAGGAATCCGAGGAGTTGATGGGACGGTTGCGCGGTGAGCTCAGCTTGCTGGACCGGCTGACCGGAGATGCGCTCAATGATGCGCGTTTCAAACCGGAGACGACGGCGCTTGAATTGGAGGCGGTCCATCTGGGCAGCTGGGCTCAGAGTGCCTTTGAGCGTCTGATGGCCGGTGGGGGTGATTTTGCCGGGCGGTTCAACATCACGAATTCGGCGGGAGATTGTCGCGTTAAAATTGACACGCAACGGATCATGCAAGTCCTCGGCAATCTGGTGGATAATGCACGCAGAGCGCTTGATGATCGCCCCGCTGGGATAATCGATCTGGAAGCGAGTGTGGATGAGACCAATGCCATACTTCGGATCACCGATAATGGACGCGGCATAGACATTGATGACATGCCGTTTGTGTTTGATCGGTTTTTTCAGGCCGGCTCCCAAAATGAGGGTTCGGGACTGGGTCTGTCGATCGCTCGGGAATTAACGCAGGCGCATGGCGGCGACCTTGTGCTCGAGGCGAGACCCGGCGGTGGGGTGATCGCGGAAATTCGTCTGCCGATTCATCCTTTGGGCGCAAATTAGTATTATTATTCAGTGTATTACACGCCGACACTTTCCCGACAATTGCCGCAAACTCAGCTGACATGATGGCGTCACTCTGCTTCCAAACCCCGGAAGGAGACCCTTATGAGTACAGTTATTCAGCTACAGTCCGCGTCCAAGACCTATTCGGTCGACAAGCGGGACATCACCGTCTTGCAGCCCACTGATCTGACCGTCGAGCGCGGCGAGTTTATCGCCGTGACTGGCCCCTCAGGGTCCGGCAAATCGACCCTACTCAATCTGATCACTGGCATCGACCACCCTACGGGTGGGATGGTGATTGTGGACGGGCAGAATTTCGGCGGTCTGTCGGAGAGCAAGCTGGCGCATTTGCGCGGCAAGCTGGTGGGTATTGTGTTTCAGTTTTTCCAGCTGATCCCGACCCTAACATCACTTGAAAACATCGTCCTGGCGATGGATTTGGTGGGTGCGATACCCGGCGGACAACGCCGCAAGCGGGCGATAACTTTGCTCGAGCAAGTGGGTGTCGGCGAGCAGGCCAACAAGCTGCCCTCGCGCCTGTCAGGCGGCGAGCAGCAGCGTGTGGCGATTGCCCGCGCCCTGGCCAATGACCCATCCGTGCTGATCGCCGATGAGCCAACCGGCAATCTGGACAGCGTCAATGCGGAGAAAGTGCGGGCGATCTTCGCACAATGCGCTGCGGACGGCCGCACCGTGATTGTTGCAACGCACGATCCACGCGGTTTGGAACAATTTGATCGTGTGATCAAAATCAGCGATGGCGTGACCACGGAAACACCCCGTACGGCGGTTTCTGAACCGGTGGCCGCACAATGATTTCCCCGGCCCTGAAAAAGGTGTTTGCCGACTTCACCACGCGGTGGAGCCGGTCTTTGATGACGCTGGCGGGACTGGTGATCGGCATATCTGCCGTGATCGGTGTCGCCTCGGCATTTCTTATTCTCAATGATGATTTGCAGGAAAATTTCGTTCGAACGACGCCGCCGAACGTATCGGCAGTGGTGGGTGAACTAACATCTGACCAGGTGCAACGCCTGGCTGGCATCCCCGGTGTGGAGGCGGTGGAGGAGCGTCGTGCAATCCTCGTCCGGCTCGAAATTCGGCCGGATGTCTGGTTCAATACGATGCTGTTTGTCGTGGAAGATTTCAACGATATGCGCATCGCCACAATCGATCCGGAAACCGGGTCCTGGCCTGCGATGGACGGCGAAGTGCTGATCGAGCGCGATGGCCGGTACTATATCAATACGCAGTTTGGCGATCAGATGAATTTCCGTTTTAGCGACGGAAGTGAGCGTGCACTGACCTATACCGGCCAGGTGCATGATGCCGGGCAACCCCCAACGCATATGGAACGCCTGATCTACGGCTATATCACCCGGGCGACCTATGACAGCTGGGGGCTGGATAACCAATACACACGCCTTTTGATGACGGTGACGGATGAGGCGCAAGCCCTTCCCGAGCCGCAATCGGAAGCGGCGTCGATGCATGCCGCTCCCGAACCGGACTCCCGCGCGCAATATGCTGCGGACCATTTGATCCCGGTGATGGATTTCATGGGCAAGGAATTTGTCACGGCATCGGTTCTGGATGCGGAAAACCATCCGCACAAATTCCAGATGGTATCGATCATGGCTCTGCTGACGGGATTGCTGCTCACGGCGATGACCTTGTGTGCCGCCCTGACGATCAATCTGATCGATTCAATCCTGACTGCGGAAATCCGCAATATCGGCGTGATGAAGGCCATCGGCGGACGTCATGGTCAGATCCTGCGACCCTATCTTCTGGGCATGGGCGCGCTGGGAGGCCTGGCGGCGATGATTGGCCTGTCCTTCGCGTTGAATTTTGGCCGCGGTCTGGCGGACATTGCCGCCCGCATGATCAATTTCAACATTCTGACCGAT
>Ga0315338_1003739_pt1 | contig 12902 bp, 9 predicted proteins | sample ASW8metaG_FD_204518 | JGI IMG/M metagenome (GOLD analysis project Ga0315338, IMG submission 204518) | Ammonia-oxidizing marine archaeal communities from Monterey Bay, California, United States - ASW #8 | ecosystem: Environmental > Aquatic > Marine > Coastal | place: USA: California | collected... | reverse complement strand
CACATCCTGGCGACCTGTTATGGATTCCTGCGGATGAAACATTTACCTACGAAGCTGATGAAAAATGTGTAACGTTCTACTCAACGTCACCCCCTGAAATGTCGGGATCAACTAAACGGACAGATGAGCTCCCGTCAGGAGATCCTGAATCTGTTGAATAGGGTCTCCTAACCAATTGTGCTGGGTAATCTACTAATTACTCTGTAATAGCAAAAACCGGATCGATCTGACTTAATTCTTCAAGCGGAATGTGGCAGGCGATGCGATGTCCGTCCGCGGAAATTTGTTCTTCCGGCGGAGTGGTGTCACAAATGTCGCCAATTCGCCTCGGACAGCGTGTGGTGAATGGACAGCCCTTTGGAGGGTCCAGGGGGCTTGGGAGATTGCCTTCCAGAATAATGTCTCGCTTTTTTACCCTGAGATCAGCAATAGGCGCAGCAGCCAGCAGTGCCTCGGTGTATGGATGATAAGGAGGTTCAAAGATTTCATCGCGCGATCCGCATTCGACAATTTTACCCAGATACATGACAACAACCCGGTCTGATAGATAACGCACAACAGACAAATCGTGACTGATTAGCAGTAGCGTCGTACCGTACTCTCGTTGAATTTCCATCAAGAGTTCAGTGATTGCTGCTTGAACCGATACGTCAAGGGCGGATACCGGTTCATCAGCGACTACCAGAGTTGGTTTTCCGGCAAAGGCTCTTGCAATTCCAATACGTTGCTTTTGGCCTCCCGAGAGTTGCCGAGGTAGCCGATAGTAGAACTCATCGGGCAATTTCACTTTTGCGAGCAGTTCTAAAGTTTTCTCTCGGGTATCTATTTTCCCGTGACTGATACCAAACTTTTTCAAAACCCGACCGACTTGCGCTCCAACGGTGTGGCTAGGGTTTAGCGTATCGACCGGATTTTGAAAGACGATCTGAAGAGCTGCTAATTGCGTTTGTTGGCGTTCCTGAACGCTGATTCGTCCTATCTCAGCACCGTCGTGTGTGAGTTCACCGCTGGTCGATGTTTCGAGTCCCAGCAAAACTTTTGCAAAGGTCGATTTTCCGCAACCAGATTCACCTACTATCGCAAGAGTTTCGCCATGGCGAGCGGAAAGATTCAACTCTTGGTTGGCTTTCAGTGCGACCGTTTCTTTGAACCCCAGCATAGTAGAGAAAGTTCGGCTGGTACCCTCGACTTCATAGTGTTTGGATAAATTCTTCGTATCCAGGACGATGTCACCTATTTGCGCGTTTTCCATAGCCACTTTGTCGGGTATCAGGTCATTAGGTTTGATTTCCGACCACCGGCGGCATCGAACATGCTGGTTAGTTTCCTCAATATGTTCGTAAGGTATTCCTTGCTGGTCACATACATCTATTTTGAAAGCTCTACACCGAGGACCATAGGTACAACCTGTCGGTCGCTCATGTGGTAATGGAAGCTGACCGGGAATTGGAATTAGCGGTGCGTCATTTTTATCTGTTTGGGGTAGTGGAATACAGTTAAATAGACCGTGCGTATAGGGGTGTTTGGGTTGACTGAACAGATTGGAAATTGAACCTTCCTCAACGGCTTGACCTGAATACATTACACAGACCCGTTCACAGGTTTGGAGGATCAACCCAAGGTTGTGAGAGATGTAGATTTGAGTCATTTTGTATTTGCTGGCTATCTCTCGAATCAGTTTCACAATGCCAGCTTCTACTGTGACGTCCAGAGCAGTGGTGGGTTCGTCGAGCAACAACAAAGACGGGTTTGCAAGAAGTGCCATGGCAATAACTACACGCTGCTGTTGGCCTCCGGAAATTTGATGTGGGTAAGATGCCATGATCCTTGAAGGATCCGGAATATGAACATCAGATAGCATCTGCTCCGAAGCTGAACGGGCCTGATCAGCCGTCGCACCTTGGTGGATCATGGGGACTTCCATAAGTTGCTGGGCTACCGTCATTGCGGGATTAAGTGATGACATTGGTTCCTGATAAATCATGGCAATTTCGTTGCCACGAAGTATTCGCATCTCATTCTGACTGAGTTGTGTAATGTCACGACCACGAAGGCGAATGGCGCCAGACTTGATGCTGCCATTAGCACCCATGTAGTTCATGATCGCCATGGCAACGGTGGACTTGCCGCACCCTGATTCCCCAACGAGTCCTACGGTGTCGCCTTCATTGATAGTTAGTGAAAAGTCGATAACAGCGGGCACTTCGGCTGCGCGTGTCCAATAGGAGACATGCAGGTTTTCGATTTCAAGAAGTGGCGAGTCTTGTGACATAACGTGTTGGTGACGGTCTAATCTTTAAGACTTGTTTCCCTGAGGCCGTCAGCCATCAGGTTAAAGCCTAAAACCAGCGACGACAGTGCTATAGCTGGGGCTAAAGTCATATGCGGAAAAATCATCGCCATCGCCCGGGTTTCACTGATCATGCCGCCCCATTCTGGATCAGGCGGTGGTAACCCCAATCCCAGGAATCCGAGAATGCCAATGGTGATAATGACATATCCGAGCCTAAGGCATGCATCTACGATCAAAGGTCCACGGGCATTAGGTAGGATTTCTGTCAGCATGATGTACCAGTTTGACTCGCCTCTGACTTGGGCTGCAGCAACATATTCACGCTCACGAATATCTAGCGTAAGACCGCGAACGATACGCATGATGCCCGGTGCGCTGCCAAAAACGATGGCAATTACTATATTAAGGTTTGACCGACCAAACTCTTGGATGGCGATGATATACAGAAGCAGTACAGGGAAAGACAAGATAATGTCGCCTACACGACTTAAAAGGATGTCAATCCATCCGCGTCGGTAGCCGGCCATTAGGCCCATTAGGATCCCTACAAGGTAAGCGCAAAAAGTAGCGAGCGGTGCGTAAATCAGGACTGTACGGGAGCCCCACGCTACGCGTGACAAGACATCTCTTCCGAGATGATCTGCCCCGAGCCAGAAGACACCGCCATCTGGTGCTGGAGATCCAGGTTTAGCGAAAGGTGTCTGAATAGCCAGTGGATCATAGGGTGAAATGATAGGTGCAAGTAATGCTACAACCACCCAGAAAAGAATAATTGCGAGCCCAATCATTCCGACCCAGCTTTCTCGCAAGTTCATTAGGACAGCGACTAGCCCACGTCGCGGTTTCTTTGCTACCAGGTCTGCGTGAGTCGTTGCCATCTATTTAAACCGTATCTTCGGATTGAGAAGCATGTACCCTATGTCTGAAATTGCCTGGGTACCGACAGCAACGGCCACTAAAAACATTGTGCAAGCCTCCAGTAAATAGACATCTTGGCGCAATGCGGCTTCCAGGAGTAGCGTGCCAATGCCTTTGTATGCAAAAAAGTATTCTGTCACGATTACGCCGGACAGTAACCATGGTAATTGGAGCATGATGACTGTAAACGGGGCAATCAGTGCATTACGCAATGCGTGTCGAAAAATCACGCGACGGAACGGTAAGCCTTTTAATTGTGCTGTACGAATATATTGAGACTGCATCACCTCAGCCATTGAGGCTCGCGTCATTCTAGTGATGTAGCCAAAATCGTATAACACTAATACGAGAACAGGCATTACCATTTCGGCCCAGCTAAACCCTGAAATAAAACTGGACGTACCCGGCAAGAGGTGAAGAGAAAAAACCAGAATCCATGCGATCAGTGTGGCGCTGCAGAACTCTGGTACCGAGGCAGTGATGATACTAATGATCGATATAGAACGATCGCGATAAGAGCCTTCTCGCATTCCTGCGAGTACACCAAGTAGGATTGATAATGGAACAACTACAGCAAGTGTTAGTCCAGCCAGAATACCCGTGTTTTTTAATCGAGGCCATAGAAGCTCGCCTACTTCAATTTTGTAAACAACAGAATAGCCAAAGCTACCCTGTAATATGTTTCCCAACCACTCGAAGTATCGGACATAGCCAGGACGGTAATACCCGTTGCTCTCCAGCCATAGGTGGCGTTGGTGTTCAGTCGAGAATTGGCCCAGGACCTTGATCGCAACACTCTCAATATTCACTTCCATGACCATAAATAGAAGTAACGACACGATGAGCATGGTCATGACCATCATGAGTAGTCGTTTGAAGATAAAAAGTATCACTTTGAGCTTGTTTTATGATTTAAGTCTCGAACTGTGACTGATCCTGCCTAAGTCACCACTATATCCTGAATGCTAATAATTTAGGTTATCCACCTAATGCGATTTATTTACCGGCTAAATTTCATGAATTTGAGTTTTTTTGTAGTACACGTTGATTTTTCTTTCTAGGCAGATATATTAGCAGATAGATCGCTCGCGATAGCGGAGGCCGACTTTTACTGTTTGGTCGTTGCTGTAGTTGCTGTAGTTGCTGTAGTTGCTGTAAGAAGCGATGATTTCTGTTTCGTTGAACTAGACAAAAGGAGTAACTAAGGATGATGAAAAGGCGCGATAAAGAACATGGCTCGATGCCTGTGCTAAAAGATGATCTTCAAGAAGGACGAATTTCTAGACGGGAATTTTTGCGATACGCAACTTTACTGGGTGTATCAACTACCGCAGCGTATAAGATTGCCAACGTAGTCAACAATGGCGAACCTCTGTTGATGCAGGCAGCGCAGGCAGCGAATATTCCGAAAGGTGGCGTACTCAAAGTTGCCTACCGGGTTGTTGATATTGACGATCCTCATACCTATGCATGGGGCTCAGAAGTTTTTCGCTGTGTTGGTGACTACCTGACTCGCACCGATGAAGATGGCGTAACTCATCCAGCACTGGTGGAAAGTTGGGATGTATCCGACGATATCCGAACCTGGACATTAAATCTTCGAAAGTGCAAGTGGCATAGCGGACGAGATTTTGTTGCCGATGACGTCGTATGGAACCTCAAGCGCGTGCTTGATCCCGCCACCGGCTCATCTGTACTTGGTCTGATGAAAGGCTACATGATGAATGATGAAGGAACAGCCCTTTGGGACGCGAATGCAATTGAGAAAGTTGATGATCACACAGTTCGAATGAATCTGAGAAATGCCAACGTTGCGATACCGGAGCATTTATTTCACTACCCAATGTGTATTCTTGACCCAGATGACGGTGGTAAATTCGGTGTCGGATCAAACGGTACTGGAGGCTTTGATTTAGTCTCATTCGATCTTGGCCAAAAAGCTGTTATGAAAGCCCGTAATGATTACTGGGGCGGTGGTCCTTATCTCGATGGTGTTGAGTTTATTGATTTGGGTGACGATCCTTCAGCTGAAATGGCAGCTTTGGCATCTGGCCAGGTCCACGGAATTTATGCGGGTGAGGTTTCACAGCTTGACGTGTATAAAGGGTTGCCCGGTGTCAAGATCTACCAGGCTGCGACCGCGCAGACCGGCGTATTGCGAGGCCAGTGTGATACGGCACCGTTTAACGATCCACGAATACGTAAAGCAATGCGGCTTGCAGTAGATCCAAGACAAGCTCTGGAAGTTGCCCACCGGGGTGTCGGTGCGCCGGCTGAACATCACCACGTGGCGCCAGTTCATCCTGACTATCATGAGTTGCCATTTATGGAGCGGGATATCGCTGGAGCAAAGCAGCTGCTGGCCGAGGCGGGATATCCCGATGGGATTCACGTGGGTGATGTTGCTTGCAAGCCGGATCCAGCCTGGGAGATTTTGGCGGTCCAGTATATTGTCGAACAGTGGAAAGAAGCAGGGATTACTGCTGACATCAACGTCATGCCATCTTCGGAATACTGGGGCATTTGGACCAAGGCTCCGCTTGGTTTTACTGGGTGGACGCACCGCCCACTCGGGTTTATGGTGCTTGGACTCGCGTATCGATCGGGCGTGCCCTGGAATGAGTCAAAATTTGCCGACCCTGAGTTTGACGCGACGCTTACTAAAGCTGAAGGAATCGTCGACGCACGAGAACGGTCTAAGGTAATCGGGAAATTGGAATCCATCATGCAGGAAAGAGGTCCACTTGTGCAGCCGATCTGGCGGGGAGCTTATGCAGCTTGGACCGAAAAGCTTGTTGGTGTGCGAAAGCACCCGACCGATTATATGAACCTCACAAAATGGGGACTTTCGGGTTAGATCTTCAGAATAATTTGCAAGTTCTGGTTTGATAAACGGGGCCTTGAAGGCCCCGTTTTTTTTGTTTCTGACATACGTCTCACAGTGCCAGATTTCAGCGTGTTGCCAGGTGAGGGTTCGCCTGATATATATCACAGCGTGAGAGCTCTATTCTAGAACTCACGTAACCTAACACTTTGTTAAATTTAGGAGGGGGTATGTCGAATTACAGCAATCTAAAATCTAGAATAGAAGGCAGTGAGGTCATCCTGCTCGATGGGGCAATTGGTACCCAGCTGCAGAACATGCGGGCGCCCATGAATAATCAGGCCTGGGCTGCTGCAGCACTTGAAACGCATCCCTTTACTGTTCGCAGAATGCACGAGAACTATATCGATGCGGGTGTTGATGTCATCACGACTAATACGTATTCAGCTGGTCGCCAAAATCTGGAGCCACTCGGCTTAGCCGACAAACTGGAAGAACTGAATCTGCGAGCTGTGATGTTGGCTCAGGACGCGCGAGATTCTCGTGCAAAAGAACGGCCTGTCTACATTGCTGGGTCTGTATCAAACTTCGGACTGCTTGCCGGTGGCGAACCAGGATGGAAGGAATTCGTTCGAACCGGAAAACTGATGAATCGCCGCTCTGAGACTTCGGATGCACAGGCCAAATCTAATCTAGTTGAACAAGCACAGATATTGGCTGAAGCTGGCGTAGATCTGTTGGTTGCAGAGGCCACGGGTAGTACCGAACAACGACACTGGGTCATTGAAGCCTGTGTGTCTACAGGATTGCCCGTCTGGGCCGGATTTAAGTGTCATCTCGATTCGAACGGAGACTTAAGAGCTGGATACCGTTCAGAGGATTTATTCGAATCTTCACTAGATACTTTGTTGGCTTTAGGTGCGGAGGTCGTGACTATTTTCCATTCTACAGTTGAGGCGACATCAGCGGCGTTGCCTGTGATGCAGAAACACTGGGATGGACCGATTGGTGTTTATCCAGATGCAGACCGTAGTGACTACGTTACAACATATCGCGACGACACAACTGATACTGTGGTTACTCCACAACAGTATGTCGAAGTGACAAAGGAGTGGGTGAATCAGGGTGTGCAAATCGTTGGTGGGTGTTGTGGTTTTGAAATTGAATACATCCAACCGCTGCGTGATGCGCTGCCGAGTCAATTGTCTTCAAATTGACAACTACAGAAATTTAAATCACGCAATTTTTAATCGACATAATTCCCTAATCTTTGTTTTTGTGGATTAGGTTAGATAATGTTCAGGCTACGTTAGCTTTAATGGAAATATTTAAAAAGGAGAGTTGTTAATGGAAGTCGGAGGCAGTCAATTTCGTAACCCAAGTCCTCATATTCAGACGTTTCGCGTTCCTAATCTGAGTGAGATAAATTTTCCAGCGTTGCGTGCTGGTCGCCTGGCACGATTGCAACAAATGATGAAACGTCATGAAATCCCAGTTTGTCTTTTCTATAACCCGGGGAATATCCGATACGCAACGGGCACGGAAGTGATGGGTGTATGGACTGCAACCACATTAGCTAGATATGCAGTGGTGCCCGCAGATGGTTCCCCAGTGATGTTTGAATATATGAACTCTATGCATGTCTCAGAGAAATTTGTTGATGACGTGCGCCCCGCTCCAAATTGGCAGTACAAGGCAACTGCGGGGTTAGCAGCAGCTAATAAGTGGGCCGATGAGATTAAGTCTGTCATGGCTGAACTAGGGTACGCTGGTGAACCACTGGCGGTTGACAAACTTGATGGGTTTGGTTTTATGGCGCTGCAAAATGCCGGTATTACAGTCACGGATCCAAGTCCAGCGACGGTTGATGCGCGTGAAGTAAAAACACCTGAAGAAATTCAATTAATGATTCTTAATGGGGGAGCTGGAGATGCCATGCTAGCGCAGTTCGAGGCGGCAATCCGACCCGGAATTCGGGAGTATGAATTACTGGGAGTGTTGAACAAAGCTTTGTTTGATCACCACGGCGAGTTTATGTTTACCCGTTTGGTTGCTTCCGGCACCAACACCAACCCTTGGATGTCTGAGGCTCATGACAAGGTGATTCAGCCCGGTGATTTGGTTGGTATTGATACTGATGCCAATGTTTACGAAGGCTATGTTGTCGATATTTCCCGGACATTTTTATGTGGTGACATTGCCAGTGAAGGGCAGAAAGAGGCCTACCGAATTGCTTATGATTGTGTGAATGGTATGCGTGAATTGATGAAACCTGGAATGACGTTTGAAGAGTTCGGGCATGCGGCACCAAAATTGCCTTCGGAATATCGGAACGGTCGCTATGGAGCCATGGCCCATCAGGCAGGGTTAGAAGATGAAGGACCTGGAATACCCTACCCTGATGATGACCGCCGAGGGGGATGGGGCGTGTCATTCCCAGATCGTACAATTCAGGAGAATATGGTATTTTGCTTGGAATGCTACGCCGGTAAAGATGGTGCCCCATACGGTGTGAAGCTTGAAGACGAGGTTCTTGTAACCAAAGATGGTGCTGTTGCTTTGAGCACTTATCCTTTCGAAGCTAAATTGCTTGCCTGAATCTGTTTTGTGGAATGGAGCAGACTTTAATCGTGATTTAACAGTTGGACACTAATGACTTCTTCTTTTGAGTAGTCATTAGAACTTAAATGCCAAATACTCAAACGTTGGAAATTTCCGCGTTGTTCAGTGGATCTTCAAACGATTACTTCCGTGTGTGTAAGCAGATCGTTGATGTGCTCAACGAGGAAAGTGGGTTTGTTGCTGTAGGCCACCCGGCAATGGCAGAGCAACATCAACGTGCGGGTCGATTGACAAAGTTTTTCAATCTTGCTGACGATGTCAAATTATCGATGGCTACTACGCAGCACCAACCTGCCAATCGAAACCAATACCGGGGTTATTATCCTGCGCCTGAGATTCGGGGTTTTTTGGACAAGGAGCGATTGGACATTGGGCCCGAACCTGGCTTGTTGGCTCCGAATTTAGAAGGATCAGAAATTCTTAGTGAGTCAAATCCATGGCCATCGACTGAGCCACAGGCTGGTTGGCGATCAGATAGCCTTCAGTATTTTGATGATCTAAGAGAAATTGCTGTTGCATTGCTGGATTCAATTGCCTGTGGTTTAAATTTGGAACGTCGTGATACGGATAATTTATGTCGAGGGCGTAACGGGACACTTCGACTGCTGAACTATCTGCCCCAACCACAGCATCTGCATTCAAATAACGCCCCCGAGATCGTTGATCAAAATAATAGATGGATAGTTGGCATCGAACATGTGGATACCACGACACTGACTTTGCTATGGCAGACGTATCCTGGCCTTCAGATCAAAGGACGAGATGATGTGTGGCGCGATGTTATCCCCCCTAAAGGGGGGCTATCCGTCCATTGTGGAGATCTTTTTACAAAGTTAACTTCAGGTGTGATTAACGGATCAATTCACCGTGTACTTGGAGACGGTACGCATCGAACATCAGTAGGTATGTTTCTTGAGCCTGACTGGGCTACGGTAATTCGACCGCCAAATGTAGATGAAGGATTAAGCTACGCGGAACATTTACTCGGAGTCTTTTCTACACGTAAAAAAGTCCAGGCTAGAAGGTACTAGCACATATGTTTATAAGGCATCATTGAGATGAGTTGCGAATTGTGTGTTCGCCTAACGGTTGAAAACAATGTTTTTCTCAAAGTGCTGTTGTAGGCTTTCGAGTTCATTACCTAGGTTTCTACCCGTACGCTTAGTTACTGGCGGTACTAAGTTTCTAATCTGTTCCAATAATGGAGTAAGCCGGTGTGCAGGTTTGCGATTCGTAAGCCACAACGCTTGACTAGCGCTGGCTGCCAGCAACGTGAGTGATGCTTCCAGGCAGAAAGCTGAGCGAAGGTGCTTTTGGTAGGCAAATACGGACACAGACGCAACATCGTTCTGACCGGCGATTCCACCGCCTTCACTAGACGGTAGGAAACTACGCCTAGCAGCAAGTCGTGCTTCTTCGCCATAACCGATCTGTAGAAAACTGAACATCGCAGTACCGTATGATTCTCCACCCGGTGCAGCTAGATTTGGAGGCAGATGGTCTGCACTGTGCAATTTCATTGTGTGTCGATCGGCGAGTGTGCATAGATCGGCGTAGCGGGCATTAATATCATCTATTGCGGGCGCGGCTTGGGCATTGTGGTAGCCGCCTGTCGAAATTACGCGGCCGAGTCGGTCACTGCCTTTTGGCAAAATATAAACTGGATTATCCGTCACAGCCTGCAATGAAATTTCTGCAGATTCCCGTACGGTGCTGAACGCTTCTTCGGCGGCGGCTAACACGGGGGGCAGTATGCGCCAGGACACCGGTGCCTGATAGGGCAAACGGCCTGTATTAGATGCTTTGTTGAGCCAATAGCGTAGAGAGCGAATCGCTTGTTTCTCATGGCGACTCTGACTGTACCGAAGCAATGAAGCACTGTAAGGTGCGAGTTGTGCCTGGTATGCTTCAATAGACAAGGCGAATATTTGATAGGCTAACGCCAGCCTATTTTTTGTAGCCAGAGCGACATCGCACAGTACTGCAGTTGAGACAGGCGAACCATTTATTCTAGCCATAGGTTCTGCTTCTTCGGTATCTCCACGGGGCATATGACTCATCACATGGGCAAGGGGCAGAATTTCTCCGGCGCCGACCTGCCCGGACAGCGGCACTGTGGGAGTTGGGTTGTCGAGCATCTGTGCAATTCGCTCAGCCTCAATGGATCGAGTTTTTGCATTACCTTCGATGTAGTTCGTGAGGCGTGCAAAAATGATCATTCGTACGACTCGCTCCGGTAGGTTGTCGGGACCAAAGCCACCACCGGGCGGCACAAGATTACGTCGTTGTGCCATCTCCTTCTGTTGTTTTGGGGTCAGGCGTTTTGATGCATGCTGTCCTGCCCCAGACGTTGTGCCATAAATGAAGCGGGAACGGTCGCTGTTCAGGTAAGCCATGAATGATTTACGGGCTTGGTTGATAGATTTCTTGGCCGATTGAGAAATATTTACCGATTCGCCATCAATTGCCACGCGTTTTAGGTTTTCGAGTGTGAAATCCTGCCGGTTATTCAAAGTCACAGTCATGGTTATAGTTTTTGAATTACTAAAAATTGTTAGGCTATGTATTTAGTGAGCACAGAATCGCCATGTTGTATCGCAGATGTCAGGCGGTTGGTGAGTTTCTCAGCACTCTTTCCCAGTTCTCGCTTTTTGCTGACCGGTGGGAAGTCGCGTCTGATCTCTTGCGCAAATTCGTCGAGGTTGGTGGGCACGGCTCTGCTACAAACATCTAATGCATGGCTAGAGACACCTGCCAAAAGCGCCATTACCCGGTCAAATAGAACGGCTACACGAGCTTCATTGCGGCAAGCGATGTATCCCATGGCATTGATGTCATCTTGTTCGGATGCACCTGGTTCTCCAGCACTCAGAAGACTGGGTTCCGCCCAACGTCTCATCTCGTCGATAAAATCTGCTGCAACGAATTCAATGTACGATGTTGTCCGACCAGTCCGAAATGTATCGCCATCCCGGACCAAGCGATCGGGAAGGTGGGATACTGGACCTTTATGTAGCTTGATAATATGTCGTCGTGCAACCTCTGCGAGGTCGACCCAACTCATCGCCATTCCATCTAATGCCTGAGGCAATAGCGAATTGTGATACCCGCCAGTCGAGATTGCTTCGACTTTGCTTCCAGAACCTCGTGGAAAAAATATCGGGTTACTAACCATCGACTGTAAGCTTTCCTCTGAAGTTGTTGACAAGCGTTGGCTGGCTCTAAGCGCCTGCCCTAGGAGTCGCGGAAGAATTCTGTAACTCACTGGTGCTTGAAATGGACGCCTGTTTTCGTTTTCGGTCCCTTTGAGGAGGGCGGAAAGGTTGTCAATGGCCCGTGCTTCATAGGGGTCCCCCCAGAGTGGCTTTAAACCGGGATCGATATGTTCCAAGGGGGCCTGCATGGCGTCATACGATAAGGCGAAAACCTTCTGTGCGACTATAAGGCGCCGGTTGGCTTCAATAGCTGCGATGCTCGCCATACCGACAGAACAACACGCTGTGTTTCCCCCACTTGCTTGAAGCTGATTCTCACTTGGGTTCGGCATCAGGCGCATTAGATAAAACAAAGGGAGAATCTCACCAGGTGATGTGAGACCACCCGCAGGTATCCGAGGTACGTCACCATCTAGCGCTTTAGCTAGGTCTTGCGCAAATTTCTTGCTGACAGCTGCGCCTCCACGCAGAAATAGGGCCAGAATAGCAAATACCATTGCTCGCACTTTTGTTTCAGGCAAGTAATCGTCACCAAATGACAGACCGATGAACGGCATGCCGAGTTCTCTTAAACGTTTACGTTCTTTGGCACTGATCTGACGTTTAGCATTAGGCCCATAATCGCTGGTGACGCCATAGATGAATTGCCGCGGATGGTCTTTAACGAATTGTCTGAATTCTGTGTGGGCTCTATGCAAGTTTGCCAGCGCAGGACCCCCAAAACGTACTTTCTCGTGACCGTCTGCTATTCGCTCGAGGTTGCTGAGAGATAAATCCTGAATTTCGTTGAGTAAAACAGTCATTAGTTATTTTTTTCGTAAATTGGTTGTAATACTAAAGCCAAGAAAGCGAATCATGGTAATCAGTACAATTTATCTAGACCGGCGGTACGATCATCTCAATACCGCATCGACTCCGATCAATTCTTGTTTTCGTTTTGCTACGTATTCTTCGAGTTCTTCCAGGATTGCCGGGTCCAACGGGGGTTGTTCGTAATCGTTGATTGCCTGTTTCCAGATTGCATTGGCAC
>Ga0315338_1003738_pt1 | contig 12906 bp, 14 predicted proteins | sample ASW8metaG_FD_204518 | JGI IMG/M metagenome (GOLD analysis project Ga0315338, IMG submission 204518) | Ammonia-oxidizing marine archaeal communities from Monterey Bay, California, United States - ASW #8 | ecosystem: Environmental > Aquatic > Marine > Coastal | place: USA: California | collected... | reverse complement strand
GGTCGCGCCAGAAATAGAGCATGACGGCGAACAGGGTGCCGATATGCACCGCGATGTCGATGATCAGCCCCTGATCGGGCCAGCCGAGGATCTGGGATGTGAGGATCAGATGTCCCGAGGAGCTGATCGGCAGGAACTCGGTAATTCCTTGCACGACCGCCAAAACCAAGATGTGGTATAGCGCCACGGTTTCTCCCCCTATATGTCGTAGCCGTTATACGCAGTTTCGCCATGTTATGGATAGAGATTGTTTCGCCGCCGATCATGTAATTCTTAGACATTAGTCGGTGTCCCGCACGCTCTTTCCATTTCCGGCCCAGCGCCTAATATGGGCGCCATGCCGTTGCTGTATCATCTCTGGCTGTCGCCGTTCAGCCGCAAGGTTCGTTTAGTGCTGGGCGAGAAGGGTATCGACCTGTCGCTCAAGGTCGAAAAGGTCTGGGAACGCCGCGAGGAATTCCTCGCGCTCAATCCGACCGGCGAGGTGCCGGTCATGGTCGAGGATGACGGTACGGTGTTTTCGGACTCCACGGCGATCGTCGAATATCTCGATGAAATTCATCCCGAGCCGCCCCTAATCGGGCGGTCTCCCGCGATGCGCGCGGAGACAAGGCGCCTGGTCGCATGGTTCGATCTGAAGTTTCAGCGGGAAGTGACGGCGAACCTCGTTAACGAGAAGATCATGAAGCGGTTCCTCGGCTTGGGCGAACCGAATTCCGCCGCGATCAGGGCCGGAAATCAGAATATTCATTTCCATCTCGATTATATCGGCTACCTGACCGAGCAGCGCCGCTGGCTTGCCGGGGACGAGCTGTCGCTGGCCGACATCGCGGCGGCGGCGCATATCTCCTGCGTCGACTATCTGGGCGACGTGCCCTGGGACGAGCATCACGCGGCACGGGAATGGTACGCGCGGATCAAGTCGCGCCCGAGCTTCCGGTCCCTGCTAGGCGATCACATTCCAGGCGCGCCGCCGCCGAAGCATTACGCCGACCTCGACTTCTAGCGCGCGATTTTGACGTCCAAGAGTTCGATGTTACGCCGCGCCGCGTCGGCCGAAGGCGTTCCATCGTGCAACCGGATCAACTTGAGCCACGCCTTCCGCGCACCGTCCCGATCACCGGTCAGGCGTTTCAAGATGCCGTATTCAAGCAGCACTTCCGGGCGTTCGGGCGCGAGCCGGAAGGCTGCGGAAACATCCTCCTGGGCGAGCGGCAATGCGTCGACAAAGCGGTAGGCGCTCGCGCGAAGGATCAGTGCGTCCGTGCGGTTCGGGTCGGCTTCGATCACCCGGTTCAGATCGTCGATCGCCTCCCAATAGTTTTTTGCCGCACCGAGCGTCATCGCCCGGTCGATCAATATTTCCACATTGCCCGGCGCCAGTTTCAGCGCGGCGGTGTGGGCGGCGTGCGCCCGTTCCAACTGATCGGCGCGAAACCAGGCGGTGCCGGCCTGCGCAAGCGTCGCCGCTCGTTCCGCCGGCAGCGCATCGGCCATCGCTTCGGCGACCGTTTGGAAGCGTTTTGCGGCCTGCTGGAATTGGCCCAGATTGAATAGGGCGACCGCCCCACAATGACGCGCGGCGTTGCCACCGCCCAAATCCTGCCAACCGAGTGCCGCCTCCAAGGCGGCATCGGGATCCTTGTGCGCCAGACGCGTGCATTTTTCGTAAGTCCGGTCGCCGTTTTCGATCTCCGTCGGTGCGGCGCGCGCCGGCAAGATTGCGAGCGCAATTACCGCGCCGAGGATTGCCACGCGGGAAATTCTTGACCGTTTCGCCATCCAAGCCATGATGCCGCGCGTTATACATGATATCGCCGCAGCATCGGCTTTTCTGTTTGGGTGCCAATTGAACGCAAGTCGATCACTGCGCTTATTTTGTTTTGGCTTGGGCTACTCGGCGCGTGCGCTGGCGGCGCAGCTCAGCCGCCAGGGCTGGCGCATCGCAGGCACTTGCAGAGGCGACGAGGCTGAACTGGAGTCGCTCGGGTACGAAATTCATGGTTTCGACGGATCGGCCCCCTTGGATAACCCGCGTGCCGCGCTCACCGGTACGACACATATTCTGTCTTCCGTGCCGCCCAGTCCTGCGGGCGATCCTGTCCTGTCCCTTCATGCCGCGGATATCGAGGCAATCGAATCTCTCGAGTGGGTTGGCTACTTGTCGACCACCGGCGTGTATGGCGATCGCGGCGGTGGTGAGGTGGATGAGGATTCCGAATTGCGCCCGACTGGCGACCGCGGTCGCCGCCGGGTTGCGGCGGAAACGGGGTGGCGCGGCCTGGAGACCGATGCTGCCGTACAGTTGTTCCGGCTAGCGGGAATTTATGGACCTGGCCGTAGCGCGCTCGACACGGTGCGGCGCGGCCAGGCGCGGCGTATCGTCAAACCGGATCAGGTGTTCAGCCGCATCCATGTCGACGATATCGCCAATGTATTGCGGGCCTCCATCGCCATGCCGAACGCGGGCGCGGCCTATAACGTTTGCGACGACGAGGCGGCGGCGCCGCAGGATGTAATCGCCTACGCCTGCGGTTTGCTGGGCGTAGTCCCACCGCCCGAAATTGCCTTCGAGGATGCGGAATTGAGCGATATGGCCAAGAGCTTCTATCGCGACAACAAGCGTGTTTCGAATGGTCGGATCAAGAAGGATTTAGGTGTCGCCCTAAAATGGCATAACTACCGGGATGCCTTGCAGGAAATGGCGCGTTGATCCGGGTTCTCTTCGTTGCTGCTTGCGCCTTTTTGGTTGCGTGTCAAACAGCAGCGGTATCTACAGCGCGCAAACCGTCGAGTGGGCTCCAGCCAAATACTGTGTCGTTCGTCAGCGGCGACGGTACACGCTTGTCGGGATCCCTGTATAAGCCTGGCGGCGACGGGCCGTTCGATACGATCCTGATGATGCATGGTTGCGCCGGCATGTTGAATAAGGACGGGACGATCAAGGCGCGCGAAGCCGCCTGGCTCGAAATTCTGCGCGGCGAAGGCTACGCTGTGTTGTTGGCGGACAGTTTCACAGCACGAGGCCTCGGAAGCATCTGCCGTATCAAGAATCGACCGGTCACCCCGTCTCGCGACAGACCTCATGATGCGTACGGGGCGCTGCGGTGGCTGCAGGCGCAACCATTCGTTCAGCCGGATCGTGTCGTCCTGATGGGCTGGTCGAATGGGGCGATGTCCATGCTGTGGGCGGTGCGGCAGGACGCGCCGCAGCGGCCTGTGGGCCTTAAACATGATTTCCGCGCTGCGATCGGTTTCTATCCCGGTTGTATCAAGCTGCGCCGCGAGGTCACGGACTACAAAGCGGCATTACCGATCCTCCTGCAGGTCGGCTTGGCGGACGATTGGACGAAACCGAAACCTTGCATGGCCTTGGCCGAAGAGGCGACGGCGCGCGGTGGCGCAAAAATCGCCTACGATGCTTATGAAGGCGCTTATCACGCCTTCGACCATCCAAATTCGCGCACGCGGGCGATCACGACGAAACACAGCGCTTATCGCAGCGGACAGCGTACGGTGCATATCGGTACCAACCCGGAAGCCCGCGCCAAGGCGATCGACCGCGTCAGAGCCTATCTACGGCAGGTTTTCTCAAGTTAGGGGCTTTTAACCGCTTAGGTCTTCGACAGCGGCGCGGATTTTGACCAGATCGTCCGGATTAGAAAGTCGATGGTCGCCATTCTTGATCAGCGTTATCTCGATATTCTCGGAGGTGATCGCATCGGCGGTACGAAGAATATGCTCGACCGGAATGGCTTCGTCCTGCAGACCCAGCAGGATCCGTACCGGCCCCTCGAAGTTGATGGGATGCCCCAGGACGAGATGCTTGCGCGACTCCTCGATCAATTCGCGGGTGATCGGGTAGGGTCCGTCATCGTAAATCGACGGTCGCAGCCACATTCCTTCCCGTTCGATTTGCGCGCGGGCGTCGGGTGTGAGGCTTTTCCACAGCAGTTCGGTCGTGAAGTCGGCGGCCGGAGCCAACAGGACGAGACCGGCGATACGGTCCGCGCGCAACAGGGTCAGCAGCAGCGCCATCCAAGCGCCCATCGACGATCCGACGACAATTTGCGGGCCGTCCGTAACCTCTTCGAAGACGGTCAGCAAATCGTCCCGCCAGAGGCCGATCGTGCCCTCTTCGAACGCCCCGGAAGAGGCGCCGTGCCCTTGATAATCGAAGCGCGTATACTGCTGGCCGCGTTCCCGGCAAAAGCTGTCGAGGGCGGTTGCCTTATTCCCGGTCATGTCGGATTTGAAACCGCCGCAGAAGATGACGCCGGGGCCGCTGCCTGAATTGTGATGGTAGGCGATTGTAGCGCCGTCTTCGCGTGCTAATATTGAAGGCTGTTGCACGTCTTGCCGCCTGAAATTTGCTGTATTATTAAGGATCTAGTCGTCGAATGCCGGAACAGTCTATCATGAGCGACTACGCCAAGGCCAGCGACCGGCCGGTTGTTATGCAGGTGGTCCCTTCGCTGGTGACGGGCGGTGTCGAGCGTGGGACGGTGGATGTGGCAGCAGCATTGGTGGACGCCGGCTGGCGCTCTCTGGTCGTTTCCTCCGGCGGACCCTTGGTGCGTGAGGTTCTGCGCGCTGGCGCGGAGCATGTCGAACTGCCGGTGCACTCTAAAAATCCGATGGTGATGCGTTCCAATGTGGAGCGCCTGTCGTCGTTGATCCGCCAGCACGGTGTCGACATCGTGCACGCCCGCAGCCGCGCGCCGGCGTGGAGCGCGAGACGCGCCGCCCGCGCGGTTGGGATTAGCTTCATGACGACGATTCACGCGCGTTACAATCTCGGCTTACCCTTGAAGCGGTATTACAATTCCGTCATGGCCGACGGCGATCGGGTGATTACGAACAGCGCCTTTATCGCCCGGTACGCGATAGAGACATACAAGACCGACCCGGAACGCATTCGCGTCATCCACCGCGGGATCGACATTGAGCTATTCGATCCGGTTAAGGTTAGCGCCGAAAGGGTCATCAAACTGTCGACCGATTGGAGGCTCCCGGACGGCGTTCCAGTCATCATGCTGCCGGGGCGCCTGACGCGCTGGAAGGGCCAGACCGTTCTCATTGAAGCGATCGCCCGTTTAGGCCGTAGCGACATCCGATGTCTCGTCGTCGGCAGTGATCAGGGGAGGACGGGATACCGTCGGGAACTCGAAAGCATGATCAGCAAGCTAAAATTGGACGGTGTCGTTCATCTGGTGGGCAACTGCAACGATATGCCGGCGGCGTTGATGCTGGCGGATACGGTGGTGTCCGCCTCGACCGACCCGGAAGCCTTCGGCCGTGTCATCGTCGAAGCGCAGGCGATGGGCCGCCCAATTGTCGCCGCCGATCATGGCGCAAGCCGGGAGCTGGTCCTGCCGGGAGAAACCGGTTGGCTGGTGCCGCCCAACGATCCCGATGCATTGGCCGAAGGACTGCAGTCGGCGTTGGCGCTTGATGCGACGGCACGCGAATCCTGGGCGCGCCGGTCGATCGCTCGGACACATGAACTGTTCACCAAGCAAAAAATGTGCGCCGCGACGCTCGACGTCTACCGCGAATTGCTGGAAGAAAAACAGCTCGATGGCGAAGCGGCGGCGTGACGGCCGAACCCCGAAACATACTGATTATCAAATTGGGGGCGCTGGGCGACTTCGTTCAGGCGATGGGCCCGTGCGCCGCAATCCGGCGGGCGTATCGTACCGCCCGCATCACGTTGCTGACGACGGGACCCTATGCGGAATTCGCCGGGCAAAGCGACTATTTCGACGATATCTGGACCGACTGCCGGCCGCGCTGGTGGCAGGTAGGCGGTTGGCTGGCGCTAAAACGGCAGCTTGACGATGGTTCCTTCGACCGTGTCTACGATTTGCAGACTTCCGACCGGTCCTCGTTTTATTACCGGCTCTTGCAGCGGCCAAAGCCGGATTGGAGCGGCATCGCCGCCGGCTGTTCCCTACCGCATGCCAATCCGCAGCGCGACTTCATGCATACGATAGAGCGTCAGCGCGAACAATTAGCGATGGCCGGAATCGACGATGTGCCGTTACCCCGTTTCGATTGGATTGGAAACGGTACGGATAACGAATTCGGATTGCCGGCGAAGTATGTCTTGCTCGTTCCTGGCGGGTCTGCCGGTCGGCCGGGGAAACGGTGGCCGATATTGCATTACATAGCGCTTGCAAAAAGTTTGCATGAGCATGAACGCCAGCCGGTGCTGATTGGGGCCGCCGACGAGGCCGATCGGAATGCGGCGATATCGCGCGCTTGCGCGCAAGCGCTGGACCTGACCGGCAGAACCTCGATTGCGGATATAGCGCGTTTGGCGCGGCAGGCTTCCGGTGCCGTCGGCAACGACAATGGACCGATGCATTTAATCGCGGCGGCCGGATGCCCTTCGCTGGTCTTGTATTCCGCGGAGTCAGATCCCGCGCTTTGCGCGCAGCGCGGACCGGATGTCGATATCCTGCGCCGCGACATCCTTGCCGATCTGCGGCCAGACGAGGTTGAAGCGGCTATCCGCTTGCGGTAAACCGGTGCGCCGCGCAACGCGGCAGTATGGAACGGAACGGATCATGGTTGCGATTACCCTCCCCGACGGCAGCGTTCGGGATTATGACGGCGCGGTCAGCGGCGCCGAGATTGCCGCCTCGATCGGCCCCGGGCTGGCCAAGGCGGCGGTCATGGTCAAGGTCGATGGCGCCGAACGCGACCTGTCGCACGCCATCGAGAGCGACGCGGCGATCGAGATCGTCACGCGCGACTCCGATGATGGGCTTAGCTTGCTGCGCCACGATTGTGCGCATGTGCTGGCCGAAGCGGTGCAGGAGCTGTTTCCCGGCACGCAGATTACTTTCGGTCCGGCGATCGAAGACGGTTTCTATTACGATTTCCATCGCGAGGCGGCGTTTACGCCGGAGGATTTCGAGGCGATCGAAAAACGCATGGCCGAAATCGTCGACCGCGACGAGACCATCACGCGCGAGATCTGGGCGCGTGAGGACGCGGTCCGTTTCTTCGAAGAGGCCGGCGAGAGTTTCAAGGCGGAACATGTGGCAGGCCTACCCGACGATGTGGACATCTCCATGTACCGGCAGGGCGACTGGATAGACCTGTGCACTGGGCCGCACCTGCCGTCGACGGGCCGGCTTGGCAAATCCTTCAAGCTGATGAAGCTTGCCGGCACCAATTGGCGCGGCGATCCGAAGAACCCGCAATTGCAGCGCCTGTACGGAACCTGCTGGCGCACGGACAAGGAACTGCGCGCCTATCTGCATCGGCTCGAAGAGGCCGAAAAGCGCGACCATCGCCGGCTCGGCCGCGAAATGGATCTATTCCATATCCAGGAGGAAGCCGTCGGCAGCGTGTTTTGGCATCCCAAAGGCTGGACGCTCTACCGCGCCTGCGAGGCCTATATGCGCCGCCGTCTGGACGGAGCCGGTTATGACGAGGTGAAAACGCCGCAGCTGGTCGACCGCTCGCTCTGGGAAAAGTCCGGCCATTGGGAGAAATTCCGCGAGCATATGTTCACGGTCGATGACGAACATGACCGGGTGTTGGCGCTGAAACCGATGAACTGTCCCTGCCATGTCCAGATCTTCCGCCAGGGGATCACCAGCTGGCGCGACCTGCCGATCCGCATGGCCGAATTCGGATCCTGCCATCGCAACGAACCGTCCGGTGCACTGCACGGACTGATGCGCGTCCGCGCCTTCACGCAGGACGACGCGCATATCTTCTGCACTGAAGACCAGATTGTCTCCGAGACGGAGCGTTTCTGTGAGCTTCTGCTCTCCATCTATTGCGACTTCGGGTTTGAGGATGTCGCGGTGAAATTCTCCGACCGGCCTGACGTGCGGGCCGGGGAGGATGCGGTCTGGGATCGCGCTGAGACGGCTTTGGTCGAAGCGACGGAGGCGGCCGGGCTGCCCTATTCGCTCAATCCGGGTGAGGGCGCATTCTACGGCCCCAAGCTCGAGTTCGTTCTGACCGACACGATTGGCCGCGAATGGCAATGCGGCACCCTGCAGGTCGATTTCGTCCTGCCGGAACGGCTTGACGCAAACTATGTCGGCGTTGACGGCGAGAAACATCGCCCGGTCATGCTGCACCGCGCAATCCTTGGATCGTTTGAGCGGTTCTTAGGCGTGCTCATTGAACACTATGCCGGCCGGCTGCCCCTCTGGCTGTCGCCGGTCCAGCTGGTCGTCGCCACGATTACGTCCGACGCGGATGACTATGCGGCGGAAGTCGCCACAGCCTTTGCAGAAGCGGGGATGCGTGTGGAAACCGATTTGCGCAACGAAAAGATCAACTACAAGATCCGTGAACACTCGCTCGCCAAGGTCCCGGTTATCGTCGTTGTCGGTAAACGGGAGGCGGAAGAGCGCTCTTTGGCGTTGCGCCGGCTCGGCGGCAAGAAGCAAGAAATTCTTGCACTTGAGGACGCGCTCAATACACTAACCCAGGAATCGGCGCCGCCAGCGTGACGGGGCCGGAAATTTTGGGTGCGCATGCAGTCCATGGACTGTATTTGCCCCCTTTATGCACTAACCGCTACAGGAGGATTCTATAGCTCGTCCACCATATAATGCCGCGCCGGTCAAACATGGTCCGCGCGTCAACAAGGATATCGTTTCAGTCAATATCCGACTCGTCGATGAAGATGGCGAAATGATCGGGGTTGTCCCGCTCGCCGAAGGGTTAAACCGCGCCGATGAGGCTGGGATGGATTTGGTCGAGGTGTCGCCAAACGCCGACCCGCCAGTCTGCAAAATTTTGGACTACGGTAAGTTCAAATACATTGCGCAGAAAAAGGCGAATGAAACGCGCAAGAAGCAAAAGACAATCGACGTCAAAGAAATCAAGATGCGCCCGAATATCGACGATCACGATTACGATGTGAAAATGCGGGCGATGGTGAAATTTCTCGACGAAGGCGACAAGGTCAAGGTGACCTTGCGGTTCCGTGGACGTGAAATGGCTCATCAGGACCTCGGCCGAAAGGTCTTGGAGCGGGTCCGCGTCGATCTCGACGAACCGGCCAAGGTCGAGCAGTTTCCGCAGATGGAAGGGCGGCAGATGATCATGATCCTGTCGCCGAAATAGGCACCGGCCACCGCGCTGTAAATAAGTTTGAATTTGGTTGTGCGTTACCTCGCCGGGGCGAGGTAATCGTGCACGGCCCGACCGTGCGGAAGCGCTATATCAGTAACGACGTATTGTCCGGATAAGATATTCTTCACCGGTAGCACATTTCGTATCGCCGCCGGGTCGCTTTCAAAGGTCACCGTCGGCGCGGCCCGTCCTGTGATCCTGAACGGCGGCGCGCCGATGGCGGCATCGCTGTGCATCGCAAGATGTCTTCCAGTGTCATCCGTCGCCGCCGTTGAGAAATTTGGCCATGCGCGGCCCCGGCGTTCCGTCGCGGAAAGCGTCGGACAGCGATTCGATTCCGGCATGGACACCGTCGTCGAGCGACAGGCGTTCCCAATCGCGCATCAGTTTCTTCTGTAATCGGATTCCGACCGGCCCGTTGCCCATGATCATGTCGACGGTTTCGGCGACCGCCGCGTCGAGACCGTCCTGCGGCGCGACGTGCTCGACCAGACCCCAGTTCAGTGCCGTTGCGGCGTCGATCGCGTCGCCGCGATAAATTAGCCAGCTTGTCCGTCCCCAGCCGATCAATCGTGGGAACAGGGCCGCCTCGATGACTGAAGGTAGGTCGAACAGCACTTCCGGCATGGCGAAGCGCGCATTGTCGCTGGCGATACGGATGTCGCAAGACGCGGCGACCTCCAGCCCGGCGCCCATGCAGGCGCCGTTGACCCGGGCGATGACCGGCACTGGCATCTCGCGAATCGCCTGGTTGGCGTTCTGCAGCCCGGTGATGTAGGCGCGGCCGCTCTTGGCGTCGAAACTGCGTAGCTCCTGCAGATTGGCCCCGGCGATGAAGGAGCGCGGCCCTTCGCCCGTCAGCACCGCGATCCGCAGATCGTCGTCGGCGGCGAGATCGCGGAACACAGTCTCCAGCTCGGCGACCAGTCCGCTGGTCAGGCAGTTCGCTTTGGCGACATTCTCGATCGTGACCGTGGCGAGACGGCCTTCGTCGCGATCTTCCATTTCGACGGCAACACGCGCCATGGGTATGCCTCTTTTTATCGTTGTGACTAAAGACTGTTGCGCTGTGTCATGCCGCCGTCGACGGTGACGACTTGCCCGCTGACCCACGATGCCCGCGGGCTGGCCAGATAGGTGACCAGATCGGCGACCTCCTCCGGTTTGCCGGCACGGCCCTGCGGCAGGTTGGCCAGGAATTCCGGCCAGCGCGACTTGTCGCCGAACTTCTCTTCCGCCAGGACTTCGTAAATCGTAACCATTCGTTCGGTCTCGATCAGGCCTGGATTGACTGCGACGACGCGGACGCCCTTGTCTATGCTCTCGCCGCCGAGCGCGCGGGTCATCGCCATGATGCTGGCATTGCCCATCGACCCGGCGACATAGTTCGCAACCGGCGCCTCGCCGGCGGTTCCGATGACATTGACGATGACGCCGGCGCCGCGCGCGATCATTGCCGGATAGACTTCGCGCACAAGGTTGATATAGCCGAAAACTTTGAGGTCCCAGGCTTGACGCCAGGTCGCCTCGTCGACGGCTTCGACCCCGCCGGCCGGGATGGCGCCCGCATTGTTGACCAGAATGTCGATGCCGGCGGTGTCCGCGGCGAGCTGACGCATCCGGTCGCCATCGGACAGGTCGGCGGCATGGATCGTCACTTGCGCACTGTATTTTTCGTTCAGCGCATCGCGTGTGGCGGCCAGATCCGCTTCGGTCCGCGACGCGAGATGCAGGCTGCAGCCTTCCTCAGCCAGTCGTTCCGCGACGGCGCGCCCGATGCCTTTCGAGCCGCCGGTGATCAGCGCCGTCTTGCCGGCCAGTTGTAAGTCCATTTCCTGCCCTTTCGTGTTAAGGCAGGCACTGTCGCGCGGACGGCCGCGCGGCGTCAAGCGGGGGGAGTGATCACAATCAGGATTAGCTTATGACGCAGGTTTACGGGCTGTGATCCAGCGCAGCCAACGGCGTGGTGGGCGTTGCGCCGCCTTGAAACCGGGCTTGCCTGCACGCGCTTCGTGGGGCGTTAATTCGAGTGGCTCTGTCCGCGTGGCGATCCGCATCGAGTCCGCATATATCTGAAACATTGGTTGTCTCCTTGGTATGACCTTAATGTTGATATATTTGGTTTATTGGTGGAATTCCATTCGATTAAATTTTCGAAGTGTAATAAAATCTTACATATGGATTGGAACCGTTTCCCGCCATTGACCGGCCTCCGCGCGTTTGAAGCGGCGGCGCGCAATCAGAGTTATTCCGCCGCCGGGCGGGAGTTGAACGTCAGCCATGCGGCCGTCGCCCAGCAGGTGAAATCCCTTGAGGCCCATCTCGGGCTGCGGCTCGCCCGGCGCTCGGGGCGCGGCATTGCGCCAACGCCGGAAGGCACCCTGCTGGCAGCGCAACTGACGGAGAGTTTCGGCCAGATGGCGGACGCAATACGCAGTCTGACTGAGGCCGAACAGGAACGGCCGCTGCACGTCACCATGACACCGTCCTTCGCGGTGAGCTGGTTTTTGCCGCGCATGCAGTTGTTCCGCGTCGCCCATCCCGGCATCGATATGGTGGTCAACCCCACGGTGGAGATGGTCGATTTCGCGAGCGCCGATTGCGATGTCGCCATCAGGTTCGGTGCCGGTGGATGGCAGGGCGTGGAATACGAATTACTGCTGTCGTCTGGTTTCGTGATCGTCGCCTCGCCCGATCTCGTCGGCACAGGATGGCGGGGCAGTCCGGAAGATCTTTTGAAATTCCCTTGGCTGCAGGAACTCGGGACGGAGGAGGTCAAGGTTTGGCTAGCGGCGCAGGGGATCGAAATGCCGGCCCGCGCCCAGATCACCAATCTGCCCGGCTACATGGTCCTGACCGCGCTGCGCAATGGGCAAGGCGTTGCGGCGGCCGCGCGCGTGTTCGTAGAGGACGATCTCGCCGCGGGTCATCTCGTTACCCTGCACGAGGAGCCCGACGATACTGCTGCCGGTTACTACCTGGTTTGGCGCGCCGGCATCCAGCGGCCGGCGCTGAAGCATTTCCTGCGCTGGATCCGCGGCGCAACGCGGGAAGGCGCCTGAGCGCGGATGCGCCGGGAGCGGCAGATCGTTGACAGGTGCCGCGCATTCCGACCACTGTGCGCGATCGGCTGCCCGTCCCGCTCAGGGCGCGTTAGGGAAAGAAGATCATGAAGAAATGGTTCAAGATGTTCTGCGCCGTGGGGCTGACTCTCGGCCTTACGGTCGCCGCTGCTCAAGCTCAAACCGCGCCGAAAGTCGGTGACGCAATCGGCGACTGGATTTTCAATTGCCAGGCCCTGTCGGCAACGCAGACGGTCTGCGTCCTGCAGCAGACGATCGTGCAGAAGGAGTCGAAAAAGCCGGTTATGCGGCTGACGCTTCGGAAACTCGGCAAGGAGCAGAAGCTGGGGCTTGTCGTCAACGTGCCGCTCGGCGTGTATCTCGCCACCGGCATCGGCGGCAAGGTGGACGAGGGCGAGCAGTTCAACCTGATCTGGCAAAGCTGTACGAAGCAGGGGTGTCGGGCAGCCCTGAGCCTCGACGACGGCCAGAAGACCGCCCTGAAGTCGGGCAAGCAGCTGTTCATCGGCTTCAAGGCGCGGCCGGACAAGGACGCGGTGACCGTCGCGGCGTCGCTGAAGGGCGTGACGGCGGGGCTGAAGGCGCTGGGGGTTGAGTAGAGCCGCCGCGTTTAGTGCTTGGCGATTCCCTTATGGGCGTCCTTACCCCATAGCGACCCTATCCTTGAATCGCGCCCGCAATTGAAGCGGTAGAATTTGTAGCGGATCGG
>Ga0315338_1003737_pt1 | contig 12909 bp, 10 predicted proteins | sample ASW8metaG_FD_204518 | JGI IMG/M metagenome (GOLD analysis project Ga0315338, IMG submission 204518) | Ammonia-oxidizing marine archaeal communities from Monterey Bay, California, United States - ASW #8 | ecosystem: Environmental > Aquatic > Marine > Coastal | place: USA: California | collected... | reverse complement strand
GCCCTTAGCCATTATTTTGGCTGCCGCATTACTATTGAATCCCTTAGCCGAGATGAAGGCCGAGCAGCAGACTGACATTCTGTTGACGTTGCCGCCTGAAATTTATGCCGTGGCGGGTGAGGAAATGAGCGTCTATTTTGCCAATACAATTCGGGCAGAACATCCTGCGGCGTTTCGGTTTGAAGTAAAATGCGATATTGGTGTGGCTGAAGAGCGTCGCTGGTCGGTTTCACCTACGTCGAAAGAAGTTGGCGAACACGTGTTCTCGCTGTCGGTATCGGGTACGGACGGAGAACGACTTGGCACGGCCACTGCTACGTTGATTGTGGCACCTGCGGACGCTAGGAATGGGACCGATGTACGGCTGCTGCTGGTGGGGGATAGTTTGACGCATGCTTCTCTCTATCCGAAACGGATTGCAGCTCTGATGGCTGGCCCTGGCAATCCAGGTTTCGAGATGCTTGGCACGCATCGCCCCAAGGGGGTTGCCGAGGGTGTCGCCCATGAGGGCTACGGCGGCTGGACTTGGCAGCGGTTTGTTGAGCACTATGAGCCGAATCCTGACGGTACGCATCGTAAGAAGAGTAGTCCGTTTGTCTTTCTGGATGAGCAAGGCAATTCTAAACTAGATGTGGAGCGCTACATCGATGAGCATTGCAACGGCGAGCCGCCGAATGTGATTGTATTTAAACTAGGGATCAACGATTGTTTTCATGCTAATCCTGACAATGCCGATACAATCGAGAAGAAAATCGACGCGGTCTTTGCGTATGCTGAGCGGCTGATTGCAGAGTTTCGGAGTGTTGCTCCGAATGCGATTTTGGGGATTTGTTTGACAACGCCCGGCAATTCGCGGGATGCGGCTTTTGATGCGAACTACAAAGGTCGGTACACCCGTTGGGGTTGGAAGCGAATTCAACACCGTCTGGTGCAGCGGCAGCTTGAACATTTTTTGGGGCGTGAACAAGAGAATGTATTCGTAATTCCCACGGAATTAAATCTCGACACCCTGGACGGTTATCCGGCGAATAATGGGGTGCATCCGAATGCTACGGGTTACAATCAAATCGGTACTTCCATTTACGCTTGGCTGAAATACCGTTTGAGTAAATAAATTAGCCACGGATGAACACAGATAAACACGGATAGAAACAGGTGCTTTTCTCCGTGTTCTATGGTTGTTTTCCTAGCAAGTAGATCGGATTGACTATGAAGCTTCTTTCCTTATGTGCTTTCATAATTGCCGGCAGTTGGCTGTCTTTGTTTTCTGCAAGTGTCACGCAGGCGAAAGACGGTCCGATCGCTGAGAAGCCGAGTGTCGTTGAGGAGTTTTCTCCAGGAGTTATTCGTTCGACTTGGACGTTTAAGCGAGTAGGAGATTTGGATATTCAGGCTGACGTTTATCGGCCTGATGACGAGGAGCTTCGACCTGTTGTTATCTGGGTTCATGGTGGTGCATTGATCGCGGGAAATCGAGTAAAACCCAAAGAAAGAGTGCGAGAACCATTATTAAAGGCGGGCTACGTCATTGTTTCAATCGACTATCGGTTGGCTCCGGAGACGAAGTTGCCAGCAATTTTGGAAGATTTAGAGGATGCTTATGCTTGGGTGCATCGTTGGGGACAGAAACTTTTCCACGGTAAAACTGACCGCTTGATTGTGATGGGAGGCTCGGCTGGTGGTTATATGACGTTCGCGGCTGGCTTTCGTGTCACACCGCGGCCAACGGCCTTGGTAGCCTTCTGGGGATACGGCGATCTGACCGGTAATTGGTATAGCCAGCCGAGTGAGCATTATTTGAAGCAGGATTTGGTGAGCCGGGAGAAAGCCTACGTAGGTGTATCTGGACCTGAGCTCACCGACGGCGGTATTCGGCGCCGAGATCGAGGCAACTTTTATCTCTATTGCCGCCAGCAAGGTTTGTGGCCCATCGAGGTGACTGGCTTTGATCCGAAAACCCAGGACGAGGCCTATGATAGTTTCTCACCTGTCCGGAATGTCACCCGAGATTATCCCCCGACATTGATGGTGCATGGGACCGAAGACAACGATGTGCCTTACGAACAATCGGTGTTGATGGCCGAACAGTTTAAAAAGCATGGCGTTTGGCATCGGCTGATAACAATCCCTAACGCAGGGCATGGCATCGGGGACGGCGAGCCGGAGCTTGTTGACAATGCGTATAACGAGGTGATCGCCTTTGTCAAAAAACATCTGCCCCAGTAGCAGTTTAGCTGCCTCGGTAATCCTCTCCGTTGAGACTCCCCACGACTGATTTCAGCCAGGTTTCGAGGGCGGTTTGCATTGCTGCCACTCGTTCAGATTGCTGGCTGGCCACATCTATTTTTTCGCTAGGGTCGGCATCGAGATTATAAAGTTCCCAGGTGACTTCGCCTTTTTTGTTAGTGATACGGTGTAGTTTCCAGTCGCCGTCTATCCAGGCAGCGTGACCGTCGAAGTCGTCGGCGGCATGAGGCGGTGAAGGAAGGTTCGCAGCATTTTTGCTGGTCTCGTCCGGTTCGAGGTCTTGGCCTTGTTGTTGTGCTTGGTAAAGCTCGCCCATCCATTTTGCAGAGGGTGTGCTGATGCCGCCGATCGTGTAATCCCAGAAACCCATTGGTCGGGTGCGCTGCTGAGTGTTTGTGGCAATCAGCGGTGTGAGGTCGATGCCGTCGAGTATGGGTTGATGTTCGACCTTAGCACCGGCGATGTTTAGTAGAGTAGGGTATATATCGCAAGTGTTGCAGCGCAGGTTGGTTGCGAGCGGTGATTGTACTTTCGCAGGCCACTCGAGGATGGAGGGCACAAGCAGGCCGCCCTCGTAGACTTTTCCTTTGACACCCCGATGATTGCCAGTGGAACCAACCTTGGGCAGGGCCCCATTGTCGCTACAGTACCAGAGGATCGTGTTGTCGCGGACGCCCAGCTCAGCCAGTCGGCTACGGATTTTTCCGAAGGCTCGATCCATACCGGTGATTTCGCCGTAGAAGTGCTGAAACTGTTCTGGTTGATCGGCGTAGTGGGCTCGATCTTGATCAATCGCTTCGTGAGGTTTATGGGGCGAGCCAAACCAGACCACGGTAAAGAACGGTTGTTTAGATTCGGTTTGCGTGGAGATCCAATCTAGTGCCGCGTCGGCGGTGACCATCGAGCTTTCGCCCTGCTGGGGAACTGCTTGGCCGCGGAGACTGAGGACAGGGTCGTTTTCATAAAAGTTGGGGGCGCTGAGCCAGTGGTCGAAACCGTTGTTGCCGGGATTGGCTGGGCTGGTGTTGCGTACGGAGCCTAGGTGCCACTTGCCGAAATGGGCGGTGGTGTAGCCGGCGGATTTGAGGGCCTCGGCGAGGGTGGTTTCTTGGGGTCGCATGGGGTAGCCCCACTTGAAAACCCCCATGCGGTTCGGGTGGCGGCCGGTGAGCACGCTCGCCCGAGTGGGCGAGCAGACGGGAGCTGCGGCGTAGAAGCGATCGAATCGAATCCCGCTGGCAGCGGCAGCATCAAAATTGGGAGTTTTTAGCACAGGGTGACCGTTGTAGGCCATGTCGCCCCAGCCTTGGTCGTCGGCCATTACGAGGACAATATTGGGGCGGTCGTCGGCTTGGGCGGTTGGTGAGTTTATGAGCTGATAGATCGCTATTACAAGCGTGAAGGCAACTATCGGTACTCGGGAATTAAGCATTTGTGAACCTAGGATGTTAGATATTTGATTTACGATTTAAGATCTTTTCGTTGTCGTTAATGGACAATATTGTGTTGGTTGGCACTGTTTTTGTTGGGTTAGGGGTGGGTGTTTTGGCACGAATCTAAGGGATCGCATTGGCGTGGACAAAAGTGGTGGTTTGAGGCTTGAAAAATAGGGAAAAGTGCATGAGTTTTGGACTTTGGGTAACGAGTTTTTGTTAATGACGAAGCACGAATGACGACAGTTGAATGGATCGTATTATTTCATAAGTGGTGGCTCAATTACTACTGAAAAATTTTTAAATGTCTCTCGTAGAGTTGCAGAGACGGCGGAGGGATGTAGGCCGGAATGAAATGAGATTGAGTGTGATGAAGGATAGGTGGACCTGCGGTGGGAGGGGTGGTTGGTGAAATGGCTTTTTTGCCACAGAACCACCTACCCTACGGCTGGCTGGATCGATAGTGACGAGTGCTATTTTCGGCTCGAATCGACGCTAAAAAATTTCTCTGAAAAAACTTGTCCCCTGGGCTGCCGGTTGTTCGTCATCTTTGCGTACAATTACTCGCATAGGCGAAAAATCAAGCTTTTTGGAAAGGACCGTATGATGGCGAAGTTTATGTTTTTGCAGCGTGGGGGCTGTGAGGAGCGGCCGGAGATGTCGCCTGAGGAGATGCAGGCTGGGATGAAGGCCTGGATGGATTGGGTGAAAAATGGCACGGACGAAGGTTGGCTGCTGGATCCCGGCAGTGGGCTGGGCGGCGGGGCCGTGGTCGAAGCCGACTTGACGGTGATTGACGGGCCGTTTGCGGAGTCGAAGGAACTGGTGGGGGGCTACTCGGTTGTCGAAGCCTCTGATTTGGCTGAGGCATGTGAATATGCCAAGCAAACGATGAAGATCGCAGGCGGTGGCAGGATCGAAGTGCGCGAAATCGCCAGTCACGGAATGCCAGAAGAATGACCCCCTCGACCAACCAACTGGTCGAGCACTTTTTTCGGCACGAGTCGGCGAACTTGGTGGCGGTGCTGACTCGTGCCTTTGGGATTCACCGTATTGATCTGATCGAAGACATGATCCAAGCGGCGTTGCTCGAGGCGATGGATGCTTGGAAGCTTGGTGGTGTGCCAGACAATCCTGCGGGCTGGATTCATCGTGTGGCAAAGAATCGTCTGTTGGATGCGTTGCGTCGTGAAAAGACGCATGAAAAAGCTCTTGAGCAGTCGGGTCGTACTGCTGATGCACAAGTTATCGGTGAGCAGGAATCGAATATCGACGGTTGGCTGGAGGAGGAGCATTTACCCGACAGCTTGTTGCGGATGATTTTTGTTTGTTGTCACCCTTCGCTGGAGCGAAAAACGCAGATTGCGTTGACGCTGAAAACGCTGTGTGGGTTTGGTGTATCTGAGATTGCACGGGGGCTGTTGCTGCCGGCTGAGACTGTGAAAAAGCGCGTTCAACGCGCTAAAAGATCGTTGGCAACGGCTAACGTGCAGCTTGAACTTCCCACGGACGAAGAGCTGGCACAGCGGCTGGACGTGGTGCATGATGTGCTTTATTTGATGTTTAACGAAGGCTATAGCACGTCGCACGGTACGGAGCCGATCCGCGACGATATCTGCGAAGAGGCGGCTCGGCTGTGCCACCTGCTTTGCGAAAGTCGGTGCTCGTCGCCGGCGACGCAAGCTTTGTTGGCATTGCTGTTGTTCCACGCTGCTCGACTGGATGCGAGGACGGACGCGGAAGGAGCGGTGGTCTTGCTCGAAGATCAAAATCGCGAGCGGTGGGATCGGCGTTTGATTGTTGCTGCCCAGAGCTGGCTGACGCGATCGAAGACGGATCGGCCGTCGACATTTCATTTTGAAGCGGCGATTGCGAAGCAGCATTGTATTGCTGCGAGCGTGGAAGAGACCGACTGGGAGGCGATTGTTCGTCTTTATACGCGGCTCATCCAGCTATGCGATTCGCCAGTTTACGCACTAAACCGGGCAATCGCTGTGGGCCAAGCGGGCGATTTGGGAGAGGCGATGTTGCAATTGCAGTCGCTCGGTAGTCGCAAGGATATGAAAAACTATCTGCTGCTGGATTGTGCTTTTGCTCGTATCCATGAGTTGGATGGCAACACGCGCGAGGCCATTGATTGCTACTTGGTGGCGTTGTCTAAGGCGGTTGCTCCGCATGAGAAGGCGTTGTTGGAAAGTAAGCTGCGTAAGCTTGCCGATTAGTGCGAGGTATCACGTGTGAGTGGGGTGTTTTTATCTCTCGCAAAGGCGCTAAGCGGAGGGTGGGAAATTTTTAACCGCTGATGGACGCTGATATTCGCTGATGATTTTTAGTTACGTAGGCCGGAACGAGCTTGCGCAGTTCCAGATTTTTTTGTGTACGTTCTTGTTTTGGGTAATAAGTTGTGGATAATTCTTCTGGGTTATTTATGCCAGTATGAGCTGTTGATCAAATACCAGACACAATCACAGAAACAATAGGGGCGTAACTTGATTGAGTGGAGATCGCCATCTAATTCGCGACTCGCACATGTTACTCTGATAACGGCACTGATTGCGGCCATTCTCAGTGTTGCCGTGACTCTTTCTCATATAATTCCATTCAATGTGCCTGCACTAATAATTCTTTATCCACTGAATTGGATATACCCAGGTTTTTTAGAGACAGGTCCGCATATAGAAGTTGGCTTTTTGTGGATTGTAATCAAATCTACTTGGGGCTGGTGTGTGTTGATCGTTTATCACTTCTTCTTATTCTTCCTGCTACTATTTCCAATGGCGTTTATGCATTATCGCAATGAATGAGGGCATCAGATGATAGCCAGCACCAAGCTACAGGAGGGGTTTGCTTAGTTGTGCCAAACCTATTTATTAACAAACCAGCGCATGGGTTTTTTGGTGGCTGATTTTTCGAACTTTAGGGTGTAGGGATTGCAGAGCCAGCGGGCTAGGTGGCCGTCGGTGCGGGGCATGAGCCAGCCGAAATCCCAGGTTTGGCTGTGGTAGCCTAGCGGGATCGTTGCGCTGGTGCGGACTACAGGGTTGGCGGAGGCCATGAATTGTTTTCGCTCGGTGTAGTAGTAACCGGCCCCCAGATGGATGAAAACTTCGTGGTCTAATTCAGTTTGATCGGGTGCGGCTAGATCGCTGCACAAATTCTTGATTGCGACTTTTACTTCGCAACCTTCGGCAAACGCTGTCGTCAGAGCATCGAGTGACCCCGACTCGACGCGCCCTTGGGCGTCGTGAGCAAAAACTTCCTGCCAGACATTGTGGGTGAAAAATCGGAAGTACTCGAAGTTGTAAATAAAATTGCTGCTGGGGGCATTGCTGGTGGGGTCGTTATTGGCCAGCTCGTGGTACTTGGGCATGTCGGCATGCGGGTCGATCGCTGAGGGGCCCAACTCGCCCTGGTCAGGTGCGCCATCTAAGTGCGGCCGAGCAATGGCTTGATGGCCGTCTTGGTTGTAGAGAAAGAAGGACATGGAAGGGCGTGGACCAAAACCGTCGGGCAGCGAGATGGGCATGCGGAGGTTTTCGATGCCGGCGACCCAATGATCGTCGACCAAGTAAGTGACGCGAAAGTCCATCACCTCGCGGATCAATTCGTTGCAACTGGAAGTAGTGTCGATGTGTTGGTTATGCCGAAAGGCTGTTCCCACGCGCAGGTCGGCCCCAGCACGGATTGACTGCGCCAGTGTGACGGCATCGCCGGCGACTTGTTGGCGTTGGCTGTCGAGTTCTAGCGCACATGACCAATCTGGCATCAAGAGTTTTTCTTTGTTGGCTTGGGAGGGAGTGCCAATTCTTCCTCGGTGAGGTCTACCTGCGCGCCTTCTTCGGGGATTTTGGCATGGGCGGTCCAGAGGATGGCGTTGACCACCATGCGGCGGAAGGATTCGTGTTGGAAGTTGCTGTAGAAATGGCCCAAGGTGGTGGCGTAAGAGCGGCCGTTGTTGTGGCGCTCGTAGGCCCAGCCGACGATGACCGGTTTTTGGTTGGCTTCGACTTGCAAGACGGGCGTGGCTGCGTCGGTGATGTGGGGGTTGAGGTAGTACTCGTCGTGGATTTCGTATTCTTGCCAGCCCTGGCACACAGGATGCTTGGGGGTGAGTTGCGTAAGGTGCGAGTTGCCGGTGTGAAGGCCGACGTTGCTGATCCAGGTGCCGCCAAGATAGCTAATCCATTTTGGGCCGAGGCGCTCGAAGTTCTTTTCTACCACTGTTGAAGCCCAGTGGATGGTGACCAGGCCGACGCCGGAGTCGAGTAGTTTGGTAATTTCATCGCGATGAGGCGAATCGAGCAGGAACTCCGCCGCGGGGTTGGTGTAGACGACAATGGTGCTGACGCCGTTGAGCTTGCTGGCGTCTTCTGGCCATCCGCTGGAAACTACGGTTTGAATGTCGCCGTTTTGTTCGACGCATTTGGCAAGCATTTTGCTGGTGTGCATATACATGTGCGAGCCAAAGGGGTGGTCGGGTTGTTTGCCGACGAAGAGGATTTTGGTTGGCGAATCAGCTTGAGAGAACGATGTGTAGCTGGGAGCTAGTAGTAGTGTCAGCAAAAAGAGAGAGAGTCGGTTCATTATGATTACTCCAAGATGAGCGATGATGCAGGAAGTTACTCGTCCCATTTGCGTTGCTTTAGATGGATGACGGCGACGCGGTGCATGTAGCTGTTTTGTAGTTTGGCGTCGGCGGAGAGTTGCATGTGCTTGCGGGCTAGTTCAGGTTTGTCGGCAACTTCGTAGTAGAGACCGAGGTACAGGTGGGCGTACATTTTTGCTTGCTCGGTGCCGGCTGCGGCGGTGGCGGCAAGGACGGCTGCTTCGGAGCCACGACCGGCGTAAAGTTCGTAGACTTCGGCCATCGGGACGCGTAGATCTTTGGAGGTGTCGATTTCAATCAGTGCTTTTTGCGCTGCTTCGAGGTTTTCGTGTCTTGCCACGCAGATGAAATGCCAGGTGGCGTTCTCGACGTCGTGCGGGTTGACGGCTTTGTGGATCTCGAATTGTTCGCGGCCTTTTTGAAACTCGCCGGCGTAGTAATGACTGATACCGCGCTGCCAGAGTCGGGGTTCGATTTGGGGATTTAATTTGGCGGCTTGGTCAAAGTCTTGGATCGATTGTTTGATCTTGTTCTCTGCAAAAAGTTGCATACCGCGAGAGACGAATTCGCTGGCTGTTTGCGGTGTCTGAGCTGACACGGTTAGCGACAGAAGGCTGAGGGTAAGCAGCAACGCCGATTTGAGCAGGGGCATCGGAAATTTCTCCGCTGTTTGTGCATGGATTTGATGAACCATGTCTAGCGGATGCGAGGAGGTGTGTCGAGTGTTTATTACGAATGGGACGCGGATTTGCGAGGATGGGGCTGATGTTCGCGGACTAATAAAAAAATATATTGTCGCCTGTTCTATGTAGGAATGTCTTTGTTATCTCGCTTGCGCTGCGGGCTAGTGTTTGGGTTGTTTGACAGTTGTTGGGGAAGGCGGCATACTGAAAAACTGTGTGGGGTTACGTCCGGCCCTACGAAGAACCTCTCTATATTTTTTGCGTCGGAAATCCGATTTCTGTCTCCTCTAAAAAGCGTGCCCGTTGTTGGCAGTTACGTACACGAACGCTTGAGTTCGGTCGGCGACCGTTGTTGATGGGGATTGTGAATGTTACGCCGGATAGTTTTTCGGACGGGGGGCAATTCGACTGCACTGACGCCGCCGTGGCCCACGGTCTTCAATTGGCTGCTGAGGGGGCCAATATTATAGATATTGGCGGCGAAAGCACGCGGCCTTATGCCGACCCGGTTGCCGAGCAGGAAGAATTCGATCGGGTGGTGCCGGTGATTACCGAGTTGGCAAAACGAATCGAAGTGCCGATTTCGGTTGACACCTCAAAGTCGGCAGTCGCACGAGCAGCTGTTGAGGCTGGGGCGGAAATCATTAACGACATCACCGGTCTGGAAGGTGATGCGGAGATGGCTGAGGTTGCCATCGAGACCAAGGCCGGCGTATGCGCGATGCACATGCAGGGGACACCGCAGACGATGCAGGATGATCCTCGTTATGACGATGTGGTCGAAGATATTTACAAGTATTTACAGCAGCGACTCGACGACCTGTTGCAAAAAGGGATTGAGGCTGAACGTATATGTCTCGATCCGGGTATTGGTTTTGGGAAGACCCATCAGCACAACCTGACGCTGATGGCTTGTTGCTCTCGATTTCATGAGCTTGGGCAGCCGCTACTGGTAGGGCATTCGCGAAAAGGGTTTTTGGCAAAGATTCTGGGCGATGCGGAGAAGGAGCGAACTTTTGCTACGATTGGGTCGTCTCTTTCGCTAGCAGGGCAAGGAATTCAGGTCATTCGGGTCCATGATGTCCGGCCCGTTCGCGAAGCACTTTTGGCTTTTGAAGCGACCGGCGGGATCGATGGCAAGGAACTGATGCTAGCACCTCCCCCCAAAAGCTAGGTTGTTTGGCCCTTTTTTAAGCCATTTCCAGAGGTTTCTGCTGCCCTGCACCCTGTGAGCGACGTTGACCCGACTTGCTCGTTGACCGATACTTACGGGGTTGAGGTTTCCCTCTACTGACTCCCATGCACGAACAACAATTCAACTACAATTCAACTACCATAAGGCCATCACGACACCCCATGTCTGCTACCGCTGAAACATCTACCGAACCTGCCGACTTAGCCCAGTATTGCAATCAGGTTGCTAGCCGAGCCCGGGCTGCGTCTTTTGAGTTGGCTCAGGTAGCTGGCGAAACGAAGATCACCTGGCTGAAACGGTCTGCCGAGTTGCTGCGGCAGAACCTCGACGCGCTGCAATCCGCTAACCAGTTCGATATCGAAGCGGCCCCCAGCTATGGGCTGACAGACGCGCAGGTCGACCGACTGCGACTTACGCCCGACCGGATTGAAGGCATCGCGGCGGCTCTGGAAGAAGTGGCTGCATTTCCCGACCCGATTGGCGAGGTGATTGAGTCGACGGTTCGTCCCAACGGGCTAACGATCAACAAAACCCGTGTGCCGCTGGGTGTGGTATTTTTTGTATACGAATCTAGACCGAATGTGACGGCCGACGCTGCAGCTATCTGTGTGAAGTCGGGCAACGCAGTGATCCTCCGCGGTGGCAAGGAAGCGATCAATTCGAGTCAAGCGATTGTCAAACTACTGCACGACGCTGCGGCTGAGATTGGCATTCCCACAGACGCAGTTCAATTGGTACAGACGACGGATCGAGAAGCGGTTGGTCAGTTTCTTCAGTTAGATGAATTTATCGACGTAGCGATTCCTCGTGGTGGCGAAGGGCTCATCCGCCGGGTTGCGGCTGAGGCCCAGATGCCTGTGATCAAGCATTTTGCAGGCAATTGCCATGTGTATGTCGACGCGGCTGCCAATTTAGAAATGGCTCGCGAGATTGTCGTTAATTCCAAATGCCATCGGATGGGTGTTTGTAACGCGGCGGAGTCGTTGGTGGTGCATGCTGATGTTGCTGCGGAGTTTTTGCCTGCCTTGGCCGTAGATCTTCAGATACACGATGTTGAACTTCGTGGTGACCAGCGTGCTTGTGAATTGCTCGAGAACGCGAAGCCGGCTACCGATGAGGATTATGCCACCGAGTATCTTGGCCCGATCATGTCGGTTTGTCTGGTGGGCTCGGTGGCTGAAGCGATCGAGCATATCAATCGCTATAGTTCGGGGCATACCGAGGCGGTAGTGACGAATGATTTAGCTGTAGCTGAGAAATTTGCTGTGGGGATTGATAGCTCGGCAGTGATGATTAATACCAGTACACGTTTCAATGATGGTGGTGAATTCGGCCTGGGGGCTGAAATTGGCATCAGTACAGACAAGTTTCATGCCCGCGGACCCTGCGGGATCGAATCGCTAACCAGCTACAAATATGTGGTCCATGGCAACGGACAAGTTAGAAAATAATTAGCAGAAGTTTAAACGAATACAATAATTTCCCCTCGCAATGGAGTGCGTGATGGGTGACGTCTTAAGTCAAGCAGAAGTCGAAAGCCTGCTCAGTTCGCTCGATACCGAAGCGCCGCCCAACGATGCTGCGCCCGCTCAGCCGACTCGGCCCCGTGAGAAAATCACGGTGTACGACTTCAAGCGTCCCGAGCGTGTCGGCAAAGACCAGATGCGTGCATTGCAGACGATGCACGAAGGTTTCGGCCGTAATTTTGGGGCTTCTTTATCTGGTTTGCTACGTACGATTGTGGAAGTCAAGCTGACCAGTGTCGATCAGCTTACTTATAGCGAGTTTGTCTTCAGTCTCGAAAACCCGACATGTTTTAATCTCATCACTGCCAAGCCGTTAGAGGGGCAGTTGATTCTCGACCTCAACCCCTCGATACTCTTCCCAATCATTGATCGGTTGCTTGGTGGTAGTACCACGGGGGCAGCGCCGGCGCGTCGTCCTTTGACCGAAATCGAATTGCGACTTGTCTCGCGGATTACTGATTTGTTTCTTGAGGAGATGAGGCACGGCTGGGAAAACGTCCTCGATCTTGATTTAAGTATCGATCGTGTGGAAAGCAATCCGCAGCTTGTACAGATCATCCCAGCCAACGAAGTCGTGGTGCTGATTAGTTTTGAACTTACCATCGGCGAGACTCGGGGGATGGTGAATCTTTGCATTCCGTTTAATTCAATCGAGCGTGTGAGCCAAAAACTTACCTCCAATAGTTGGGCCAGCTACAGCAAGAAGCCGCCCACAAAGGAGTCAATTCAGCATCTGAGTGATCGGATTGCAGATGCTCCGGTCGAATTGGTTGTGGAATTAGCAGAAACAAGCATCTCGACGGCTGATTTAATTAGCTTACGGGTAGGCGATATCATCGCGAGCGAAAAAGATGTCAGCCAGCCTTTACTTGTTTCGGTTGAGGGACAAGGAAAATTCCATGCCAAGCCTGGGCAGATAAAAGGGCGTAAGGCGGTGGAAATCATAATGCCGTTAGAAGAGAATCATATCCGCTTGTCACCCGACAACGCCCCAGCCCAACCGCAGCCGCCGCAACAGGTAGAGTCCGCCTGATCCTCAGTAACCTGATAAAATTCCCAAAACATCCAAAAATGACGATTTACTGCGTACCTCTCGCATATTGCCTGGGAGCGCAAATCCCTATAGTTTATGCCGCTAGCGTTTTGCGATCTTCCCGTAGCAAATAATTGACACGGGAGGGGCTAATCTGCGACAATAGGAGACGAAGGCTTTTCTTAT
>Ga0315338_1003736_pt1 | contig 12909 bp, 10 predicted proteins | sample ASW8metaG_FD_204518 | JGI IMG/M metagenome (GOLD analysis project Ga0315338, IMG submission 204518) | Ammonia-oxidizing marine archaeal communities from Monterey Bay, California, United States - ASW #8 | ecosystem: Environmental > Aquatic > Marine > Coastal | place: USA: California | collected... | reverse complement strand
CTCTGGTGGTTGTCGATCTCGTACTGGACTGAGGGCCCACGTGACCCAACCGATAATGCTTTTAAGCGCATACATGGACAATATCAAGAGCGACAGTCCAAGCATTGTTGCGGAAGACGCTCCTAGGAACGGTGCTGCGGAAACGTACAGGGAATCGCGCGTGCCAATCCCCAGAGTCGTGACAGGTATCAGACTAACTAAGGCTCCTAACGCTGCAAGAACGGCTAGCCGCCAAGCCGGTATGCTGATCGAAAGACCACGCGACAACACAACACTCACCCCAACGAGCCCGATCAAACTCGCCAATGTCAATGCTTGGGCTGCCAGCACGTTAGCCGTCTGCGGGACAGACGGCAGCGGGTCGTCTTCACCGGGGAGCCGCCGAAGTGCCCAGTTGAGTGGACGTGCCATCAGACCTTCTCGGACAGGACGCCACGCAGTGCTTATAACGAAACCGGTAAGGGCAAAAAAGACGACTGGCGGGCCAATTTCCTCTGGTACCCACGGTACAACGACGATGGCGCCGAGCGCCAGGGCACTGATTTGCCCGAGGTCTAGTAAGCGATCGTAAGCCACCGTGGCAATACCGACGGCCAATCCAGCTTCAGGATGCCGCTCACGCAGATAGTAAGCCTTAGCAAAGTCGCCGACACGTCCGGGGGCGATCGAGGAAACGAACGTTCCAAGCAGATACAGCCGAATCGCATCACCCACAGAAAACTTTATGCCGAATCCGCCGCACAGGATTCGCCATCGCCACGACCGCAAAAAGAGGACACCCATTGTTAACAAGGCTCCACTCGCCAACGACAGTGGGTCTACGCCTAGGACAACACGGAACACATCACCTGCACCCACGCGCCACATAAGTCCTAGGAGCAGCACACTGCCAATCAACCGCCACCTGGTGCCCATCCAGAACGGGCCCTTTGCGGTGGATGTCACTTCTGAAAAAACTCGATCTGTATCAGAGCGCTTGTTCCAAGTAGTGCCATCCTTTTTCCCTCGCCAGCTTCAAGCCGGGCGACTTGGTATCGCCCGACAAGCAGGCAGCCCGGACCAAGTCTGGGCCGATAGCGTGGGCCAGCATCAGGCCGGTTCGCCTAGTGGGGGACGTGTCGCTTGCAGCGTGTACTCCTGCGGTGCACAGCAAATGTGGTCGAGGCGAACCATTGCTTCTCTAATAGCGGCAAGTTCTTCGCTCATCTCGACGGAAGTGTTCCCCTGGAAAAACGCTAGCCCGGTAGGCCTTTCCTCGTCCGGAACTGGCGCCTGAAACTGAACCTCGACAGCACACAGCCCGGAACGACGTGCCAGGAACGACAGTAACTCCGGGTGCACCGGGCGAATATGAGTAGGGTCGACGACATAAGCTCGGGCGAGTGCATACAGGCTTCCGGGGTTGATGGTCTCCACCACAAGCCGGCCACCTGCCTTAAGCTTTGCGGCAGCAAGTTCTACAAAACGCTGCCAATCACTCGGCTCCAGGTGTTCAATAACCTGCGCCATGAACACACCACCAAGCGAATCATCCTTTTGCTCACTAAGCCACTCTAGAAGGTCGCTGACGACAGCGTCGTGGCCACGGTGCCGACATTCTTCAGCTTCAGTGGCGTTCATCTCGATGCCGATTGCGTCGATGCCAGCTTCAGCCAAAAGATCAAGGAATTCGCCGCGGCCACATCCCAGATCAGCAACCCGGCCCTCGACACCATCGAATCGACCAACATGCTCCCGCATGCGCTCAGTGATCACGTCAGGGTTGCCCCGGAATCGATTTTGGAACGAACGGTAGTCTTCGTCCTTCATCCATTCAGTCAGTTGGCTCCAACTGGCCGGCTCAATCTCGGTGCCCTTGGACGTCCCAGTTATCTTAGTGATTCTCGAAGGTTCGTTGGAGGCTGGGACGCTCTCAAGTGCCTTGCGCAACAACGAGCGCAGGCTCATGAGTTCCCCGATTTGTCCTCCAATTTCGTCGTGCACTTTTGCCGCTTCGTTGAACCGGGCAGAGATGGCATTAAACGCCGCATCTTTTTCCGTGTCTTTTTCAGAAAAACGCTGGTCGATCACTTCCGAGCGCTCGACAAATCGTTCTTCGAGCCTGCTCAATTCTTCGGCCGCGTTACGCAAGTCTTCGATCGTTTCCTGCAGTTCGTTCATGTGTTCATTCATGTGGCGAACCACGTGAGCATTGAACTGTTGCTGGCGGGCTAGCTGGGGCAGAAACAACCTAATGAAGGGCTGGCTAGCGCGGCGCAGAAGGTTTATCAAGGGCCCGACCACCGGTGCCGCAAAGGGCTCCGGGGCAAGAATATCCGCAGTGGCATTAGCGGCCTTGAGATCGTTACGTGCCACCACGCGGCTTCCCTCCGATCGTCTGGTGGTTTCGTCTTGGTTCACGATGGCCTCCTGATTCTAAACGGGTGGACCCTTTATTCTGCCCCTGTTTCTGAATCACCCCCGGGACCCGGCCGGCCGATACAATCGTACGTGAAGCCGAGTGCGCGCATTTTCTTCGGGTCGTATATGTTCCGCAGGTCAACAACGATCGGTTTGCGCATGCTCTTCCGGACTTTCTCAAGGTCAAGGTTGCGAAATTGATTCCACTCAGTTGCCACCACTAACATGTCAGCATCGTCCGCAACTTCGTAGGCGTCCGTGCAGTACTCAATATCGACAAAGATCCCGCGGGCGTTGTCCATGGCCGCTGGATCATAGGCACGGATGCGCGCTCCAGATTCTTGCAACTTCTGGATGATGTCGATCGTGGGACTATCCCGCATATCATCAGTGTTAGGTTTAAAGGCAAGGCCGAAAAATCCAATTGTCTTGCCATCCACATCGCCGGCGACACTTATTATCTTGTCAACCATGAGCTGGCGCTGCGCACGGTTAATCCTGAGCACAGCCTCGCCGATCATGAAATCGTAGCCCGCTGCTTCCGCCGCTGAGAGCAATGCGCTGACATCCTTAGGAAAGCAGGAGCCGCCAAAACCAGGGCCTGGGTGGAGAAACTTGGGAGAGATACGGCCATCCAGCCCCATTGCCCGAGCCACCTGGTGAACGTCAGCACCAACGCCCTCGCAAATGTTAGCGATTTCATTGATAAAGGAAATTTTTGTGGCCAGGAAAGCGTTCGAAGTGTACTTAATCATTTCAGCAGTCCGCATATCTGTAATAACAAACGGCGTCTCAATTAGATAAAGGGGGCTGTAGAGTTCCTTCATGATGCCAACGGCGCGCTCAGACTCAGCACCGATGACAACGCGGTCGGGACGCATGAAGTCCTCGATTGCAGAGCCCTCTCGCAAGAATTCGGGGTTGCTGACAACATCAAATTCGATGTCCTCGTCAGCTTCAGCTTCGATAATGGAACGCAACCGGTCTCCAGTTTGGGGAGGCACTGTGCTCTTCTTGACAACGACCTTGTAGCTCGTGAGGTTCCGACCGATCTCGCGGGCTACAGTCTCGACCGCTTCCAAGTTTGGCGTTCCGTCGCGGTTCGCGGGTGTTCCCACAGCGATAATAACCACCAACGCGTCTCGTATCGCTGCCGCTACATCCGTCGTGAAGCCCAGCCGCCCTTGCTCCACGTTAGTCTGTATCTTTTCGAACAAGCCAGGCTCGTAGAACGGGATTTCGCCCGCCTTGAGTTGCCGAATCTTTCTCTTGTCGATGTCAGCGCAGGTAACTTTGATTCCAAAGTCTGCGAAACAAGCGCCGGAGACGAGCCCGACGTAGCCGGTGCCGATGACGGCGATCTGCAAGTGCTTCATGGAATGGTAACGAGTCGTCCCGAGGAACTCTTGTGCGGTTCCCGCCAGTACCGGTGAGATGCATTTAGGGGGGCACCGGGCGGCTTGCGGGATGATACATCAAAGAACACTAGATCCATGGCGCCCGGGACCCACCAAACAAATGTGTCTTCAACGGAGTTAGCGCTACTTTCCCACATGCTTTTCGATGAAATTGGTCACCCTGACTGGTGCGCGGTCCCGAAACAACCACCCAAATGCACTCAAGCAACGATGGCCGCCCTAGTGAGAACTCGGCGCAGGCACCGAGCAGTGTGGGATGTGTGGTGTTCAGCCACCATTTCCGGTGTGCCCTCGACGACAACGCGGCCGCCTTGTTCTCCACCTTCTGGCCCCAGGTCAATGATCCAGTCAGCGCACTTGGCTACTTCGAGGTTGTGCTCAATCACGATAACGGTGTTCCCCTGTTCAACAAGGACATCGAGCACCTCCAGCAACCGTTTAACATCCTCAAAGTGCAACCCGGTGGTAGGCTCGTCAAGCATGTAAATGCTGGATCCAGTGGCACGCTTGGAGAGTTCTTTGGCAAGTTTGACGCGCTGCGCTTCACCCCCTGACAGAGTCGTCGCTGACTGCCCAAGCGTCAAATAGCCGAGCCCAACGTCACCAAGGCTTTGCAAGCGGCGGGCGATCGCTGGCACCTTGCCGAACAACTCGATGGCATGCTCAACAGTCATGTCAAGAACGTCGGCAACATTGGAACCTCGGTAGAGTATTTCAAGGGTCTCGGCGTTATATCGCCGTGTGTTGCAGTCCTCGCAAGGTGCGTAAACATCGGGCAGGAAGTGCATTTCTATCTTGCGAACACCGGCTCCCTTGCATGCGGCGCAGCGTCCCTCCACGACGTTAAAGGAAAACCGCCCCGGCCCGTAGCCACGCACCTTGCTCTCTGGTAACGACGCGAACAGTTCCCTAATCGGCGTAAAAGCGCCCGTGTACGTAGCTGGATTCGACCGTGGTGAACGCCCAATGGGGTCCTGGGTAATGTCGATAACCTTATCGATGAAATGGATGCCATCGATTGCATCGTGGTCGCCAGGTTGGTCCATGGCGCGATAAAGGACCCGTGCCAACTCTCGGTACAGGATGTCCTGAACCAAGCTGCTTTTGCCAGAACCCGAAACGCCGGTCACAACAGTGAAACACCCGAGAGGGAACGAAACGTCTATATCATGCAGGTTGTGATGCCGTGCCCCCCGGACCGTAAGCCACCCGGGTGTTTCGTCCTTGGTCACGACCAGATTGGCTGGTTGGCGTCGCGAAATTGGAATGCCTATCTTTTCTCGACCCGACAGGTAGGCGCCGGTCAACGATTTTTTTTCAGCTGCGATAGTGTCCGGAGGCCCCTCGGCAACCACATGCCCTCCGTGTTTTCCCGCTCCGGGGCCTAGATCCACAACCCAATCAGCCGCGCGGATGGTTTCTTCGTCGTGCTCCACAATGATCACCGTGTTTCCCTGGTCGCAAATTCCGCGCAACGCTTCCAACAACCGAGCGTTGTCGCGTTGGTGCAAGCCAATGCTCGGTTCATCGAGCACATACATGACACCACGCAACCTAGTTCCGATCTGGGTAGCAAGTCTGATTCGCTGACTCTCCCCGCCGGCCAGTGAACCCGCTGGACGATCAAGTGTCAGGTAGCCGAGGCCAACCTGCCGAAGAAATCTCAGGCGATCCCCGATCTCTTTGAATAAGGGATCAGCTACCGGCCCCAACCGTTTGGGGACCTTAACTTCTTGCAGAGCCTCGCAGGCCTGGTCAACGGTCAAAGCGGTGAACTCAGCGATTGACCAGGGACCGAGCAGGACAGCCAGACTCTCCGGCCGAAGTCGTTTTCCATCGCATACGTGGCAGGGGTTAACGCGCATGAATTTTTCGATCTTACGGTTACGGCTACTCGACGATTCCCTAGAACGCGTCCGCTCCAGTATGCGGATCACACCCTCGAAACCGCGTCCGAGCCGTTTGTCAAGCAGGCCTTTCTTGACTTCGATTTTGAGCAAATCCCCCCCGGGCGGGCCGTCTAGGACAAGTCGGCGCAGCTCTTTGGGCAGGTCCCTCCACGGTGTGTCGGGTTCCAGTCCAAACTCTCGGCAAAGCGCCTTGAAGAAATGCTCTGGGTACGTGGATCCGCGCCACGGCTCGATGGCGCCTTCTGGAAGCGAGAGACCAGCGTCTTTAACGATCAACTCCGGATCGAACTCCAACCGCTCGCCAAGCCCTTCGCAGTGCGGGCAAGCTCCGCGCGGGCTATTGAAAGAGAACGCTCGGGGCATCGGCTCTGGAACGCTAATCGCACAATGCGGGCAGGCCAGTGTTTTCGAAAACAAATAGTCAGTATCACCGACCACGTTAACAATGACCGCGCCGTCCCCGACTTGGACGGCCTTCTCTATGGCATTGCGCAGTCGCTTTTCCTTCCCCGGCTTCAATATCACCCGGTCAACCACCACCTCGATGTCATGGCGTTGTTGGCGAACCAGTTTTGGGCGTTTCTCGATCTCCACAACACGCCCGTCGATCCGGGCGCGTAGGAACCCACTACGCTCGAGGCGTGCAAGTTCCGCTTTGAATTCTCCTTTGCGGCTGCGCACAATCGGGCCGAGAATGTGTAGCCGGGAGCCCTTAGGAAACGCCATAATCTGATTAACAATCGCCCGTGTCGTCTGTGCGCGTACAATGCTTCCGCATTTCGGGCAATGGGGCGTACCAACGCGGGAATATAACAAACGCAGGTAGTCGTAGAGCTCTGTAATCGTTCCAACCGTCGAGCGCGGATTTCGGTTTGTCGTTTTCTGTTCAATGGCGATCGCTGGCGATAACCCCTCCACACTCTCTACGTCAGGCCGCTCCATCTGCTCTAAAAACTGTCGCGCGTAGGCTGACAAGGACTCTACATACCGTCGTTGCCCTTCGGCGTACAGAGTGTCGAACGCTAAGGAGGATTTTCCGGAGCCGGACAGACCAGTTACAACCACCATGCTGTAACGCGGTATATCGAGATCCACCGCGCGAAGGTTGTGGGTCCGCGCTCCTCTAATACGGATTGTATCGATCACACGCAACACACCATCACTTTACGAATCAATACAGACATAGAACTGCCGATATTCTGCTGGAACATCCTATATCAACCGCTCTTTGTGTCTTTTTGGGGCCGAACCAGGCTGTACATGGAAACCTACCTGCCCTAGTCTTTATATATTATCTAATGAAACAATTTAGATTGGTTATAGCCTAGAAAGGCTGGTGGCGTCGATGACCCTGGTTCTGTTTGAAATTGTCCTGAAATCGGAATGTGTGGACCAATTTATGGGCGTGATGGAAGTAGAACTCCCAAATACACGAGCCTACGATGGTTGCCAACACGTCACACCCTTCCTGCACAAAGACGGCATAACCTGTGTCTTAGTCGAACACTGGGAATCCAAGGAGCATTTCGAGAAATATTTGGAGTGGCGCGCTGCACCGGGCCCTGGGTTTGCTTCTTTAGGGGATCTAGCCAATTTGATCGAGGGAGACCCGAGTATTCGATACTTCGAGGCACTGGAAACCTAATATTTCCTCCCTGGTGGCACCCGGGCGAACTGGGAGATTTACGGTGTAGCGGCCTTGGCATCACGTTCTTGCCCTCAATCACACTCTTTGCCCGCAGAAATATTTCAAGCGGATAACTGTAGCACCATAGGGTTCCGGCTACGGAGCCCTACAAACGGTGCCTTCTGGTAGGTTTCAGTGATGCTTTCTGAAAATAAACCTGAAAGTCTTTGCCCTGGCCTCTACTTAGTCGCCACACCGATCGGCAACCTGAAGGACATTACCCTTAGGGCGCTCGATGTGCTTCGTGCTGCAGACCAGATCCTTGCAGAAGACACGCGGCGAACACGGAAATTGCTGACCCGATATGACATCAACACAACACTGAAGTCGTTAAACGATCACAATGAACGGGCAGTGGCGCATCAACTTGTCGAACATATGGTCAAAGGAATTCAAATAGCCTTGGTCAGTGACGCAGGCACTCCGTTGATCTCTGATCCGGGATATTTCTTAGTCCGGGCAGCGCTGGATGCTGGCGTCAATGTTGTTCCCATCCCGGGCCCAAGTTCCCTGTTGGCGGCGCTCACTGGATCCGGGTTACCAGTCGACCGATTCACGTTTTGCGGTTTTTTGCCACGCAAGGCAGGTGCCCGGCGACGCTTGCTCAATGATCTCGCCAGTGAGCCAGGAACCCTCATCTTTCTCGAATCTCCACGAAGGCTGGCGACCTCACTTGCCGAGGCTGCTGAAATACTCGGCGATCGCCCGGTAGCAATCGCCCGTGAACTCACCAAGATGCATGAAGAATTTATTCGTGGCACCCTCCCTGAGGTTGCCGCACAGCTCGCACGCACCGAGGTGCGCGGCGAGGTCACCGTGTGCGTTGCTGGAGCAAACTTTGTTACAACGGACGTAACGATCACCAGGAAGTCACTTGACCACAAAGACCTTGCCCAACGTTTCGCTCAACTATTAAAGGGAGGAATGCCGCGCACCGAAGCTCTCAAGACCCTGGCGCGCCACAATGGTGTATCCAGGCGCGAAATCTATAAAGCGTTGTTTGTTGAAGAGGAGGAAATCCGTTGATGCGCACCTGTATTACCTTCACCATCTTGCTACTCGCCGCCGTGATGATTGCGTGCTCGCCACCCACTGCCGACGAATTAGTGGCGCAGGTTATCGCCATCCGCAATAACTTTGAGGTGAACCTTTCCTCATGGATTGACCGCGGTACCGAGACCGGGACCCCTTACCTTTATCTGGACGTTGATGTTGTTAAAAACGTGGAGGACAGCCTCGCCCGCCTGACGGTCCTCGTGGAGCAATTGGATGCCAACGGCAATGTCCTAGATGCGCAACGCGTGCCAATCGATGTGTCTGGGATGGATATGCGTGGCCTGTCAAAAAAATACGCCCTTGAGGTCCGGCCACTGGTTCCAGGTGTCGAGGGGGTGAGGCTAACCATCGAGCAGAACCCTGCGCGGGAAACCTGGACGGAATTCCCTGAGCTCGACAGGGTAAGGCCGCGCGGCCAGTAGCGCATACGTGGGCATTAATTGCTTACTAGTCTTGTCCCTGCTCCGCGACTAGTTTTTCAACTTCTTCAATCGCCGTTTCGCAGGTTATTGCTTGCATCGAGTTCAAGCACGCGAGGATAGTGCTGTTGCCTGCGTCCAGACATTCCCGGCAATTCGTAGGGGTGGAAGCGAGGACCTCCGCAGGCAATTGGCGGGCCGCATTGTACGCAGCCGCCATACGCTGGGCCCAGTCGGAATCGAGGACCGGATCTCGTACGCTCGGATAATAGGCAGCCTCGCCCTCGGCATGTTTGAGGTGTTCTACCGTAGTCTCTAGGCTTTGGCGATATTGCGCCACGGTTGAGGCCGGCACTTGGGCTGAAATCATCTTTATGTACTCGGTTGCGGCCTGCCAAACTTGGTCGGTCTGCATCGCCCCTTTGCCGCGAGCGTATTGCTCCATCCGCGCCAGTGAAGCGTCCCAATCGCTTGGCAGGTGCAGCGCCGGCACCGGCGGCTGGTGGCAATCAGAACATGCCTGCAGAAACGCTTGCCCCTGCTGCGTGTTCATCATCGGGAATTGCTGCGCTGTCTGGGCCACTAGCGCTCTTCGATAGCGATCCTTTACTTGCCCCTGCGCCGATGCGATGTCGCCCGCACCAGTGGAAAGTTGCTCCTGGTATATCTGGCCAACCTCGATCGCCTCGTCCATACAAATGTTGCACATCGCGGCGTGCTGCGAACGATGACAGTCTATAACGCCACCGTGACCATACAGTTCACAGGGGCAATAACAGGGCAGTTCGGTAAGCAGTTCAGGATATTCGTTGGCAACATTATAGGAAGCAACAATCTTGTTGAGGTGGTCCTGTGGAGGAAACTGCTTCTGCGAGACAGGCTTGGCCTGAACTGGTTCGCTATCACGAGCTACGTTTATTGCAGTATCTTTTTCAGCCGCAGGTGCGCTGTTACAAGCAAATAGGGCACATGCCAGGACACAAACAGCCAGCACCTTGATCCCGCCTGAAGCTCGTCGACAGGTTTGCTCCAAGCTCATTCTTCCACCTCGTTCCATCGTCGTTTCAGCACCCATCGTCCCAACGATCGGCTATAAGCCTCATCATCATTGTTCGCTTCGGCTTCGTCAATTGCAATGTTCATCGCCCCCATCTTCGCCTCAAGATCGTCTATGTAATGCAAAACCAAAGCTTCCCGGGTTGCTGGTTGAACTGGTGCTCCGTGCTCGAACCGCCCGTGGTGGCTAGCCAGTAAATGCAAAACGTGGCTACGCAAAGGCGCAGGAAAGTCTTCGATCTCGTCCATACGCCGCGCCAACCAGTTGCTCTCTAAGATCAAGTGGCCGACCAGTCGACCTTCTTCTGTGTATTTGAACGCCTTGTCGTACGCCAACTCCCAAATCTTACCCAGGTCGTGCAGACAAGCACCGGCAACTAGAAGATCTCGATCGACCGAATCGTAGTGGCCTGCTAAGAGATTTGCCAGAGTTGCGACTGATAGGGTGTGCTCGAGCAACCCGCCAACGTACGCGTGGTGCAACTTGATGCCAGCGGGGGCACGACGGAACAACTTCGCCACTTCCGGTTCTTCAAACGTTGACTGCAACAAAGTTCGCAGATGCACATTCTGGACAGAGCCTATGATGCCGAGAAGCGCATCGTACATCTCGTCGGCGTCGCATTCTGTAGCAGGGAGAAAAACACCAGGGTCGATCGAGTCAGAGCTTACGCGCCCAAGAAGGGTCACCTTAATTTGTGATTTTGACTGGTAATCATCGACGACGCCGACGACACGGACATGATCACCCTCCTTTGTATTCTTTGCTGCTTCTTCAGCTCCGGAATCGGACCACATGATTCCAGCAATTGTGCCGCTCTTGTCACTAAACTTGGTCCGTAAGTACCAATCGTCGTTCTTGGTTTTACCTGGATGGTGTTCACTCAACAGAAAGACGGTGTCGACCGACTCGCCAATCTCCAGGTCGGCAACGTACCGCCGTTTAGCGGTCACGTCGGGGAGTGCTGGCTCCCGCACCTTCGGGTCCCTCTGCCCAGACGCTGGGCAAATCGGTGAATTCCTCAGAATAGATCTCGATATAGGCGTTCCTCATCAAATCGACAGTGTACTTCTCAAGCTCGATACCCATCTTCTGGTCTCGAATGAAGCCGTCGATGTTAGTACCTACCTCCTCCAGCGGAAGAACTCTCCCTTCCTTGCGATCCATAAGCTGAATGAGGTGATACCCAAAACGCCCCTCAATGGGTTCAGAGTACGTTAGCGGCGTTAGGTTGCTTACCGCCGCGAGAATTTCCGGCTGCAAATCCTCGGGAGCAACCCAGGAAGCTTCACTCGCATCTTGAACCAAGTCTCGTCCGGGTGTGGCGTACTTGTTACCAGTAGCCGTCAACGAGACACCGGCGCGCAGCTCGGCGAGCGCATTGTTAGCTCGTTCGTAAACTGCGGTGCGGTCCGCGCCTTCGTAAACGAAAATGATCTGCTGGAAAAGAACCTGCTCTGGTTCGGTGAACGTATCAACGTTCTGTTCGTAGTAAGTCTGAACCTCGCGGGGCGCAACGAACACCTTTCGGGTGATCTCCTGCATCATCATCCGTTGTTGCACAATGCTGCTTGCTGCCTGTTCCCGCAGCATCGCCTCGGTGATGCCATTTTGTGTCAATGCTTGGGCCCACGCAGCGTCGTCAGCCAGGCCGTTGCTTTCGCGCATGTTCACGATGGCGCGGTCAATATCATTAACATCAGCAACGATGCCAAGATCTTCTGCGTGCAGTTCGAGCATGATGCCCTGTGCCATGCCAACCATCATTTGCATGCGAAGCAACGGTGTTTGGGCATCGACTTGCGCCTGAGTGAACTGGCTTGAGATAGCTGTGAGCTGATCTCCCCACTGCGTTTCGAACTCGCTGTATAGGATTGCGCGCCCGTCGATACGTACCAGAACACGATCGATAATGCCGCCCGTCTGGCGACCAAGCTCAACCTGCGGCAAGGCACCCAACTGCTGGGCAACACCAACAGACGGTAGGGTCACCAACAAACTGAGACCAGCGACCAACGTCCACATTAGGGCTCCATTCATTGTCCCGCGGAGCGATTCATGCAACCGCATATAAGGTTCCTCGCGCATGCATGGGATAGGGTGGCCTCTTTCCAATGAGACTACCGTGGCTGCTAAGAAACTCACTAAGTAGAAGGGTTTGAGGATATCATGATGCGGTCTGCCTACGCAGCTGCGGCAATCCGCCTAGAAGGTCCCGAAGTGCCGCTACAGGCGAAAGCTGGGAGTCCTGAGCAATGCCGTTCGTTGAAACAGCTTGTACCACTAGACGGTCCGGCGGGCGTATTGTCCAACCTGGTTCTTTTTGCACACGCTCAATTAGTGCAGGCAAGTCAATCGCCGGATCGCGACCGATGCGCAGCTCCAAGCGATCGCCAATGCAGTCCGCCGACAGTAAGCCCAACGCTTCGGCCTCGAGTCGAAGCTCAGCGTAGCTAAAAAGCTCTTCAGCCTCGCAGGGCAAAGCCCCATATCGATCGCGAACCTCGTCACGCAGAGTCTCCAGCTGGGAATGGTTCCGGGCCGATGCTAACCGCTTGGCGACCATCAGTCGCTGAAGCGGATCTTCCACATAGTCCACGGGGATCGAAAAACCGACACCAAGGTTAAGCTGGGCACGGGTTTCTGAAGGGACCGGGTTTCCTTCGAGTTCGTGCACGGTCTCCTCCAAAAGCCGTGCATACATATCGAAACCAAGCGCTGCCATGTGCCCGTGCTGTTTGTGTCCCAGTAGAGAGCCAGCACCGCGGATCTCTAAATCCATGGCAGCGAGCCGAAAACCGGAACCCAAGTCCGCAAATTCCTGGATGGCCCGCAGGCGTTTGCGGGCCCCCTCTGAAAGGTTGCCCAAGGGAGGAATCATCAAGTACGCGCTGGCTCGTCGGTCGGAGCGCCCAATGCGTCCACGCAGCTGATAGAGCTGTGCTAATCCGAAGCGATCTGC
>Ga0315338_1003735_pt1 | contig 12909 bp, 5 predicted proteins | sample ASW8metaG_FD_204518 | JGI IMG/M metagenome (GOLD analysis project Ga0315338, IMG submission 204518) | Ammonia-oxidizing marine archaeal communities from Monterey Bay, California, United States - ASW #8 | ecosystem: Environmental > Aquatic > Marine > Coastal | place: USA: California | collected... | reverse complement strand
CCACTGCCGAGCGAGCCGACCACATTGGCACCGTGTCCTGTAAGATTAAAGACTCCCGGCATTATGGACTCACATCCGCATCATAAATTAAACCGCCTCGATTAAAGAGACTACCTGTGATATTAATTACACCGTCTTTATCTGCATTAGGAAGAATAAATTTGGAAGTAGCCCCTATTTCTAAGTTGTTTCCAATATAAATTCGGTTATCATAATCTAATACTGGAAAACCAATACTTCCTCCATCTTTAAGAATCATACTTCCTGAAACATTGGTAGTATAAGCACTTTCATTTCTTAATCCCCAAACACCGTAAGAGCCCTCACCTGCAGTTCCTGACAAATAAAAATCTCTGTCTATCTGGAGGCTAGTGTTTTGTGTATGTTGTCCACTATTAGTTGACGTGTCTTGAATAAAATCATAAAACGGTCCTAAATAACCGGACTTTGCGTATCCTATGTATCCTTTACTAGATTTATTAATAAAAGTACCATCATTATGTCTGAAAGAATAAGTACCATCACTACCAGTCCAATGATATAGATGGAAAGGAGACCAATCATATCCTTCGACATTTTTAGAGCCCACGTTCCCTGATAATATAGTAAGGTAAGGTGTAGCTTCGTATACTCCTTGATTGGCTAATGTCAATGCACCCACAAGTAATTGTGGCATTCTTGGTATATATCCTAAACCAAAATCATCAACCATCGTAGAATCATTATCATCAAATGTTCCATATATAAGTAAATTACCAGAAACGTATATATCACCGACAGGTGTAGCAGCTCGATTAACTGCAAGACTTTGAGCATATACTGTTGCAGTTGCTCCACTTGCAATAAAAAGGTCTCCCGTGAAATCGAAAAGACCGCATCCATAAGTCTCAGTCTTAAACCTTACTTCTCCGTCTCCTGCGGTTTTTTCTAGGATGTTCATATTATTAAATTTAAAAGCTCTACCATCAGTATACTGAGTTACAGCACTCTTGATATCTCCATCAGACACATAGAAACTCATATTTGAAACAGTTGGACGTATATAAACAGTACTACCTCGTCCTTCCACTCCAAGAGGTAGAGTATTATTAGAAAGGTAATTTCTCTGGTAAGTGTGGAGTGTATTAGAATTTCCGTCCTTTGCATATAAATTTAGACCACCCCATCCGGGCACGGTCCCATTATTAACCCCAGTGTTACTATTAGTACTTGAGTCACTAAAATCCATCTCTCCGCTTCCAGTACCATCAACAATCTGATAAGGTTGTAATTTCCACCAGCCCACAAGACCACTTCCAGTAGCAGCATAAACACCATCTGCGGCTGTAGCTCCATTTGTGGCAGAAAGAGTCGTTACCTCACCAGAAGTAAGTTCAGTATCATATATACGAATATCTGCTAACCTACCTGTAAAATCTTGCGCAAGCGAACTATTGTCCCACACTCCACCAAAAGACAAATAACCTGCTACAACACCGAAAGTATTAGCAGCAGTTCCCGCAGCAGAACCGTTAACATAAGCCTTTATATCACCAGAAGCACCGCCTTCATAAGTAAAAACAATATGGCTCCAAGAGTCTGCTGGTGCAGAAACACTACCAGTCAATAAATCACCACCCCAATAACCTATTCTTACTTTTTCACTACTATTTGACCAATATAAAACCATACCTTGACCGGTATCTTTAGTTCCCCACCATATAGGAGTTCCTGCATCACCTGTTGGTTTCATCCAAAAAGCAATACTAAAAGGGTCATCACCTGTTGGTACAGCCGCATCATCAGGAAGAATATAATCATCAGTACCATCAAAGACCGCACACGCCTCTCCCGCAGGGAAAGTAAAATAAGGAGTCCCGTTCAATCCTGTAATGGTTTTATTAGGTGAACTATTAGAACCACCGTAATCAGTAGAAAGATAAAGACTATTTGAATGTATATTAGCTGTACTTCCTGATACAATAGCATTTCCTTGCATATACAACCCACCATTTCCTACATCAGTAGTGCCAGTAGCCGTATAAAAACCTGACCTCTGGGGTATATCATCCATTACTATAGCTGCCGATTGTGAAGCTGCCCCAATTAAGTGGGTTCCGCTTGCCACTACATAAACATCACCGTAAGAACCAGCATAGGTATTCCATTTTAGTACACCGTTCTTAATTATAAGGTCATTATCAATTTTTAAACCACGCTTTAATGTAATAACTGGGGCATCAGTCCTGTCTGTTCCTCCACTCACAATAAGTGTATGGAAAGGGCATATAGCATTATCAGCAGCCGTAAGTGGGTTAGCCGAGCCCATCGTTCTTACTTCTCCATCAGATTGTAAAATGACAGTACCATCTCGATTATCAAAAGAAGCTACTCCTTGGTCTGGACTCCAGAGGTATCCAAATGCAGTTCCGCTTATATACATAACTCCAGAAGTAAGGGAAACATCGGCACCAGAATAAAATCCTGTTCCACCACAATACCAATCTCCTGTTCCAGCATTAAGTACGCCAGTTCCACGAACACCAAAATCCCAATCACTTACGGACCCTGCACCCCCATATCCGAAATAACAAGTAGAATCGCCCGGTGTTAAAGTACCATAAATATCTGTTGTACCACTAACAGTTAAATCATAACCAGCTGTGTTCATTATTCCATCAGTTATTAATAAATCACCTGTAATCAAAAGAGTGTTTTGTAATTCAATAACAGTGTCAGCAGTGTCTCCATTTACAGTTAGAGTAGCACATTCACTAGCAGCATTAACATAACATTTGTGTTTACCTGCTGGAAAAATAGCTGTATCGCCCGCTTGAGGATAACTACTATCTTGGTCCCAATTTGTAGGACCTGTCCAATCTGCGGTTGAACTACCGTCTCCTGCATCCCACGTGAATACTGTCATTCAATAAAATTCTCCTTATAAGGTGTACAATTCTGCAGAAGTACCTGAAGCGGTACCAGCAGATGTAGAAGCAGCCAAAGCAACATATCTGTATACATTATTAAACGGTATATGTTTAGTGTTGCCTGCATCGATAGTTTGTGTAGAACCTACTTTATCCCATTGTGTACTGCCTGTTGCTGTCGCAAAATTAGCAGCGCCTGATGTATATGCTGTATACATATTAACATCTACTGCCACGTTTCCGTTATTATATACGAACCAAGAACCAGTTCTTCCATTAAGGGTTTGTTTTTGTATAAGTACAGTTTCTGCTGTTGTAACATTCACGTTTCCTGAAGCTTCAACTAAATCGCTACTAACTCCCCCAGCAGGGGTAGTTGCAACTCTAAGTGCAGTTCCATCAGTGGTATTCACAAACTTATCAAACTCTCTACCTGTTATGCTATCTCTGAGTGCCATAAAATCACCTCAACGTAAATATGGTTGAATTTGTATATAAAGATTGTCCTTAAGATGTAGGTCCAACATCACTCAAAGTAAGTGACCAAACATCAGCTTCCACACAGACTAAATGAGCTGTTTTATAAGTAAAAAGAGGACCTCCGGCAGCACCAGCTCCACTACTTAATGAATTTAAAGCTATATAGCTTCCAACAGGAACTTCTGCGTTTATTGTTTGTCCAGTGTTTGGTGTTATTCTAAGTAAAGCGCTTCCCGGTGCAGCAGCAGCATAAACACATCGTGCAATTATAAAATATTCATCTCCTAATGACGGACTAGCTGGAGTTGTTAATGTAACCGTAGCAGCAGCACCTTGATTGTCTGCTGTAGCCAAATAATGACTGTAACTATCAGATAAAGTGGTGTCTGCAGCAATATCGTTTTTAATTGCTTTTTGGACTGCAAGGGTAGAACCTGTAACTGCCAAAGTTGATGATACACCTAAATCCCCAGTTACAGTAGTAGTTCCAGATAACAATGTTGTTCCTCGTACATCTAATTTTGTAGTAGGTGAACTTGTGCCTATGCCTACCCTAGCATTAGCACAATCTACGGTCATTACACGAGCTGCTGAAGTGTCTTCAAATCCCCACGTATTACTTCTTGAAACTACGTCATCAGCTGCTGTAATGTTAACATCATCTGCTGAATATAATTTTAAATCAGACGAAGTTTGGTGAATATAATGAGAGGTACCATTAAAGTAAATCTTATCTCCAGCACTTCCATCGGTAATAGTTTGACCCATATATAAGGCGCCATTGATTGTAACTGAAGGTGTTGAGAAGTCTCCTCCGATAAGTGGGGTTCCTGCCCCACTAGCTATGTAAAGTTTACTATTATCAGTATTTGTAGAGGATGGTCCTGCTTGAAATCCTAGGAATAAATTACCTCTTCCACTAGTATTATTGTAGCCCGCTTCATATCCTAAAGCTGTGTTACTTCCTGATGTCGTATTTGCTAAAGCATAATTTCCAACCCCAGTATTATAATTACGTAATACGTTATCATAAAGAGCGTTATATCCTAATGCCACATTATGACCTCCTGTAGTAAGATTACCTAAAGCTGTGGCCCCCAAAGCTACATTCCTTTCACCAGATGTTAATTTCGGAGCCGCTTCCCAACCGACAACAACTGAATAAGATGCTGTATTAGCTTCTCCTGCTTTGTGTCCTATTAATACCGATTTAGAATAGTTACTATTATCTCCAGCAAATGCTCCCAAAACCACATTCTCAACACCGCTTGTTATATTAAAACCAGTATTATATCCTACAAAAACACCCGCATCAGCTGTAGCAACCGCATTTCCTACAGCGTTTTTACCTATAATTACACTACTATTCAAATCAGTGGCAGATGCAGCAGCTCCTGTTCCTATGACTACATTATTATTTGCATCATTTAGACTCATCTGACCTACTACATCCAATTTTTTAGAAGGTATGGTTGTGCCTAAACCTAAACTAGCATTCTTAAATCGTGCATACTCTCCTGTGTCATCTCGGAATATGGTTGAGTAGGTATTTCTAACACCGTTATCAAGGTATAAGTGTTCAGCTGCGGTAATATATACAGAATCAGTAGTAGCTTTAACTTGCGTATGTGAACTACCCACAAATTGAGCCATACCGTTAGACGCAACGTGCATCTTAGCTGTAACACCAGACTTATCATCATATCCAGCAATCTCAAGGGCGCTATCATCAGCAGTTTGAGCTATATCTACTTTAGTATCATCCCACGTAAAGTTAGCTGAACCACCAAAGGCACCTCCATTATTGAATTGAACTTGGGTATCAGAACCACCGGGCGTTCCTCCGCCGCCCTGTGCATTAAGTTTACTAGTACCCCAGTAAAGATTAGAACCGCTATTCCAAACTCTATTTGCACCCGGACTAACGTTTCTGTTACCACTAACTTCAATATAAGATTTATATTGAGCTTCATAACTACCGCTAGTTTCGTTCATTATAATAGCATCAACGTGTAATTCGTTCCAAGGATAGCTTCTACTTCCTAAACTATCACCATTTCCTGCTGCGTTTCCGCTATAAGCTTGGCGGAAATTCGGGTAACCAGCCATAGTAAGTCCAGTACTTGTATTACTGAAATCTAGCATATAATTTGTACTTGTGGCAAATCTTACTCTATTTCCTACATCTACATTAGATGTAACTCCTAAAGTCCCTGATACATTAGTATCTCCTCTTACATCCAATTTCACGTCAGGTCCAACTGTACCTATGCCTACATTACCTCCTCCTGCTATAATCATTCTGGACGTACCAGCTTCTACGAAATCTAATTTTCCACCACCAGAACCAGCACCATCAGCAGTAGATTGTAAATGCCAATTACTACCACCTGTAGCATCAGCATCTAAATATAAACAAGAACCAGCAGAATGACTGCTAGCAATTTTAGCCATATCATATTGTGTACCGGAAACACTAAGAGGGAATCCGGGTGCAGCTGTGCCTATACCTACATTACCATTTTGTTTAATTCCTAAAATCGGGGTAGCACTTGGGTGACTTGTCCCACTTGTCATATAGAACACGTTACCAGATGCACTCATAGAGAAGTCCGCTCCGGAACCGAATCCTAACGTGTTAGTGCCTTTAATCTGAAAATAATTTTGAGAAGCTGTTTCAAAAATGACATTTCCACCATCAAAGTAAACGTGTCCACTATCTCGTAATGACATAATGCCGTCACCGTTACCTCTTAAGAATTTGAAATATTCATTACCCAAAGACTGTCCAAAGTTGAATGTGCCTCCACTTGTAAGATTAACGTGGAAATCACCAGCTGAATCTGTCTTAAGGGTAGTATAGTATGTACCATCATAAGCAAGTGTCAATTGTGGGTCGCTTGTATCTCTAACTGTTAATTTTGCACTAGCTATTGCAGTAGTATTACCTATACCTACATTACCAGCATTTAAATAATTTGTACCAGCTCCTCCATCTAAGTAAATAGCATTACCGCCTGTAGCACCTCTTAAATAAAATAGTCCGTGGTCACTAGTAGAAGTACCTAATCTAATAGTTTCTGTACCTTCATTATCCTGTATACTAATTCCTCTTGATGTATTGTCTGCGGTCCTTGTAATTGTTAAATCAGTACCATCGTATTGTAATCCAGTAGTTCCTGTAATATTAGATGCAGCTGAAAAATAAGCAACTTGGTCAGCAGCTCCACCTCCAGTTATCTCAGAAGAACCGGGTGCATTTGTATATACCTCGTTACTACCCCAAAGTAAATTGGACCCACTGGCCCATAAATAGTTAGAACCATTTGTAAGATTAGGTGGAGTTGGAGTCTGTGCCTCAGACCCTGAAATATATACGGTTCCACTTGCTGGGGTTATTAATACATCAATTGCCATCTATTTCTACCTCTATTTCCTCTCTTCTTCCTATTACAAAGTAATCAAATTTATATGCTAAAGCATTACAATTTACTGTAAAACTTTTTGCTCCTTTATCTACTATATATACGTTCGAAGTATTATAAGAAGTTAATTGTAAAGTATAGTCATCTCCCACTAAAGTTTCCCAATAATCGGGCAGTTCTATAGTAGTTTCATCGTGACCTTTAGCAGTGCCGCGAACATATACACCGTGCTCTGGTCCTTCTAAAGAACCGTGGATTAATCGCATACCCTTTTTATCTGGATGGGGTATATCGAAACTCTTAGCTGTAGCTGATAAAGTTCCGTGCACAGTAGTTGTACCTGATAATATTGTTGTGCCACGCACATCTAGTGTAGCATCAGGAGCAGTTCTATTAATACCCACACTAGCCAAATTACTAGACTCTAAGAAAGTAACACGCTCATCACCACCCCAGTTGAATCTAAAATCTCTATCACCACCAACACCTAAATCCATATGTCTCGAACCTGTAAAGGTCATACTATTGGTACCAGTTATGTGTAGTCCACCAGCATTATCAACCGTAAAAGTGGCATATTCATCAGCATCATACGATAATCTTAATTGTTCTGTAGTGTCCACGATATCTAGTTTAGCTGCGGGTGCAGTTGTCCCAAGACCTACCAAAGCACTATCTTTAAATCGCATAATTTCTACATTAGAAGAATATGCCCTGATAGCCAGTTCTGTAGCGCCTCTAGAATCTTCGTGAGAGGGTTGTATGTAAACGGGAGTTTCAGCTCCTCCACTTGCGGGCAGCCCAATACGTAGTCTGGGTACACCTCCTTTTGCGAAGTAAATCCTATTGGTTGAACTACTTACAGTACTTAAATATAAATTATCTCCAGTACCAGATATCAATGGGTTATTGGTTCCTGTTTCTGAAATAGTTAAAAAATTATTAGCTGAACCATCGTTAAAGGTAGTAATACCCTCTATAGTCGTGTTACCAGATAATAAAGTTATACCGCGCACATCTAACTTATACTCTGGGTCAGTTGTACCTATACCTACGTTCTCATAAAACCACACATCTCCTGTGCTACGGTCTAAGTTCATAACATCACTATGTGTAGTAGAAACTTCTCTTTGTATTCTTAAATCCCCATCAGTAGAACGGTCATAAAAATGCCAACCGTGTGAGCCGTTAGAACCTAATTTTAAAGCAGCTACGGTGTCACTTCCTACTCCAGTTGAAACATCTAAGAAAGCCTCAGGTGAAGTAGTGCCCAAACCCACTCTAGGTTTAGAAGAATTAGCACTATGGTTTTGAACATACAATGCTCCCTTACTAATATTAGTTTGTTGGTCTTGAGTATAATTAAGGAAAAATTGAGTGCCAACTGAATTTATCTCTCCACCAGAAAATTGAACATATTTACTAGCAGTTCCCATATGTATATTAGTATTACATCCAAAAGTCCTAATAGCAGTATCTACTGTGTCAGTGTCTACATCCAGATTTTTAATCTCAAAAACACCTGAAGCTCCTCCGGAACCAACAACTTGATAGGGACTGCCTACAATTCTACTATATTCAATGGTAGAACCACTTGTGTCTCTTCCCTTAAAAGAAATGGTTCCCAATAAGTCATCTAGATATGGAGATGCACTAGCGTGGTCGAATATTAATTGACCTCCATTTGCACCGTCGTGAACCGATGTTATTGTCAAAGCTGGTTCAGACGCATCACTTCCAGATAAATGTAATAATGTAGCAGGTTCAGTTGTGCCCAATCCAAAGTTCCCATTAGCTATATAAGAATCATCACCATCAGTTTCAAAAAGTACGTCTGTGTTTCCCGCACTATCATAAATTGATAATTTTTCTGTAAGCCAAGTTTTGTCATAAGCAACTCGAGCGTATTCGGTAGCAGTACCTTCATCATAAAATCTTACCCATTTACTATCTAACCACAAATCATCATTGGGGTCGATACGAATATCTCCTGTTGTGGCGTGATTTGTAAGAATTAAATTTCCTCCTGTACCAGCTGCCTGTTCAAGGGTAGAATAGTTCGTAGCATCTGAACTAATGGTTAGTTGAGGATGCCCTGATTTTACTATTGTTAATTTACCATTACCCAAGGCTGCAGTTGTGCCTATCATCGCATCTGCACCGTGTAAACGTATTAATTCTGAACTGTCTGGTGACATTGTAATTATACCTGAACCACCACCAGTTTTCAGTGCTAAATCATCAGCAGCAACTAAATGTAAATCGGTAGCTCCTGATACCATTGTATTACCCTCTAAAGCTCGTAGTCTTAATGTACCGGGTGCCGTACCCGCATCATTAAACCATAATGTAGAACCAGAAGTAATTGTTGTAGTTCCGGATAATAATGTTGTACCTCGTACGTGTAGTTTTGCGTCTGGGTCGACTTCTCCAATACCCACATTTCCACTGTTATAATATATTTTACTAGAAGCACCTAAACTCCAATATGTGCTGGTTCCTCCTCCTCCACCTGTGTTAGCAACCCAAGCTGTAGTTCCGTCGGTAGCTCCTGTTATAACATAACCATTAGAACCGGGTGCTGCGGTAGGTAAAGTATAAGCCCTGTTTATTGTAAGTGCGCCAGCACTTGATAAACTCATTAGCTCTTGGTAATTCAGTGGGTCTGCAACATCTCCGTTAAAGTCCCATACCATAGATTGGTCTGCATTAATAGTTCCAAATCCCGTTTCTCCACTTACATACATTCTATATCCTAGATTAGTATAAGCTGATAAAGCATCTATTGGGCCTGCCTTTTGCCATTTTATAGTGGGGAAATTTGCTTTATGTGTACTTGTATCTATTTGGTTTTGAAGTAATAATAATTCAGGTTGTTTACCTGCTGTTGTGGCAGTTCGTGATGTATCTTGTAATTTAATATAAGCCGTTCCTGTAGAAGGGTCCAATTTAATGTTAGGGTATGTGCCAGTTGTTAATGTAGCAGTTCCGGTACCTGTTATATCACTGCCTACATTTAATGTAGAAGATATTTCTCCCGTGCCAACTACTTTTGTATTTCCAGAAAGTAAAGTTGTACCTCGTACATCTAAATCTCGATTAGGACTAGCTGTGTTAATACCAATTCTGCTGTTAGTTGCATCATTGTATAAAACAGAATTACCCACCCCATTTTTAGTTGCACCAGAAACATAAGGAACGTACCCTGCTGTCAAAGTATTAGTATTAGCGGTTAACATTCCTACGTCGCTTAGATATAATAGGTTAGATGTACCTGATACCCACAATGCAGGTTTGGTTGTGCTGTCTGTTGGTTTTGAACTTTGAGCAGTTACTCCTAAACCACCCGTTAATATAAATTTATGTGGTGACTCTGCACCAATCGTAGTAGTACCACTTGTCATTACAATTTTTGAAAGAATATCTGCGTCGCTATATCCATTGTGTAAGAATTGTATAGTAGATGTATGGTTAGTAATAGAACCAAATTTGGCTATTGTTGTTGCTGCTCCACTAGCGACAACGCCAAGCATTGCTGTGCCCGTTTGACTTATTAATGCTAATTTTCCTATACCAGCACTGGATATGATTCCAGCGTTGGAGTCGTCAGTCATTACGACATTACCATCCTCCCAATCTCCCCCAACGGGGTCTACTCTAAGTGGAGATGATACATATCTGCTACCTGTTATTCCAGTTGACGCTGAAGCCACTGGTAAGTGATAATTAGCAATAACTTCAACGCCACCGCTATCTGCCCATTTTAATCCTGACGTTTCACCAGTATCAATTGTTAATACTTGCCCATTGTCACCAGCTGCACTAGCTAGTCTTATAGCAGTATCGCTCCCAGTCCCAACAACTAAATCTCCCTTTTGTGTCCATAAAGTATCAGTTGCTACTAAAGTATTAGTACCAGCTGTTAATGTACCTGATACGTGTAAATCATTTGATGTAAATACTTTACCATTAGAAGCTAATATTTCCATTCTCTTGGTGTTATCAGTTCCAATTTTCAAATTATTACCTACTCCAAATGCCCATACGTATGTTTCATCTGCAAGAGCATTATATCCAAATCCTGAAACATATGCATCACTTGCATTCCGAACTGCATACCCTGATGCCACTTGTGAAGTATTGTTAAGCCCAGCAATAAAACTATATTGTGTAGAACTGCTAATTGCCAATGCATTGGTGGTTTTCGTAAAAGTAAATTCACTTACACCACCAAAAGTGGAGCCACCATCGTTAAACTGAACCATAGTGTCAGTTCCGCCAACTATTCCGGTAGCTGACGTTTTATTAGTCCAAGATGGATTGGAACTTGCACCATTAGTAGTTAAAACTTGATTAGCGGTTCCATAATTCAAAACCGTCCAATCAGCTCCATTATGATAAAGAACATCGCCCTGTACACCAGAAGGAAGGCCAGATACTGAAGTAGATGCTATCTTTTTAATTTGACTTCTACCTACACCCATAAACTTCTTACTAACTGGCATTTTTTTTCTCCTAATATAGTATACACTACATCTATAAAAAAAGGTTTGGGAGTTTTGAATGGACTCCCATAACCATTTGGTTAATTAAATTTAACCGTTGATACAGATAATACCAGAATCTGGTCTGGTTATTTTTAATCCATATCTCATCGACATATAAGAACCGACAATTCCGAAACCCGGATTTGCCTCTTCTACAGTCAAAGCACGTCTTTCAACGTAGTTTGCTGGTTTAACACTCATATCGAATATTCCGAATCGGTCTTGTGGTATGTAACCATTAACCAAAACATTCAATCCGTATAAAGTGCCAATAAAACCAGTTCCTACAGTTGTGTCAAACGGTTGAGTATTCTCAACAACGTGACCAACTTGTGCTGCACCAATTGCAGCTTGGAAGTTAGCTAAATCCAATAAAGATTTGTAGTGAGCTGGGGATATCACAAGTGTATCTGCGTTATATCCAGTTGCACCAATCAATTTTATTGCATTAGTTATATCTGCCAATGAAACTGTTCCTGCTGTGTCGCTTGTTGCACGTACGTAGTGGGATGCTTCTAAAACTCCATCATCAACATTTCCATATTGATAAATTCTTCCAGAACCAACTGAACCACCAGATGCAATGAAACCACCGTAGATGTTAGTGCTGAAATCTGTGATTCCTGCTGCACCAGTTTCTAGTGTATTTTCATCTATGTCAGCACCGGATAATCCAGTGTTGAATGCTGCATCGTATATACCGAAAACCATTTTCACAACGTGTTGTGTCATATGTCTTTCGACCGATTTGCGTGCTTCGTTGAGGGCCATTTCAACTTCGTTGAAACGTGAATCCTCAAGCATTCTGCGAGTTACACCGACTGCAAGACCCCATTCCTTCACAGAAACGCGCTCGGAGCGTAGTTTCGTGTGTTGATATTTAGGGGTGCTTCCTTCGTCAATCTCTTCCATAACCATTGATGGAAGTGAGAAGGTTAAGTCAATGTTTCCTCCAGTATCTGTGCTCATTGGTTCACAAAACATCTGAAGTGCAGGTAATTCTGTTAATCTGTAATCTTGGATTACATCTTTATAATCAATAAGAACTCTCTCTCCTGTACCACCAGTGTTTGCGTATGAACCAGTGTTTACCGATGTAAGAACACCGGTCTGTGTTGTTATTCCTTGGACTGCCATATCTAAATCACCTGTACCTTAATTAATCCAGTTGTTGCAGACCCTGTTTCCAGAGCGATTGCTAAAACTTGACCTTGATGGGTGCCGGTAGAACCACTTCTCTCGACAAGGATTCCTGCTAAGGAAGAACCTTGTGCACAGACAAGTTCGTCACCGATTGCGATATTGTTTCCACTTGCGTAAACGTTTAGTTGAACTCCGTGTCCAGATATTACATTACAAATATTTCCGGTTGTTGCTGCAGTCAATGCGACTCCAAGCGCTTTTGTTCCGGAAACATCTAGGTGGTCAACTTGTCCGTCGGTGTCAATTGTTACCAATTTACCGGCGGTGACTGTTGAACCAGCAGTGTAAGGTAGTATTCGGGCGGGTGCTCCACCATCGTTTACTAATATTTCTGTTGCCATATTT
>Ga0315338_1003734_pt1 | contig 12910 bp, 13 predicted proteins | sample ASW8metaG_FD_204518 | JGI IMG/M metagenome (GOLD analysis project Ga0315338, IMG submission 204518) | Ammonia-oxidizing marine archaeal communities from Monterey Bay, California, United States - ASW #8 | ecosystem: Environmental > Aquatic > Marine > Coastal | place: USA: California | collected... | reverse complement strand
GGTATAACTCCCGAAACTAACGCTATACATTCTGTGGGCGGAGAATTGATAATAACTGATGATATTACATTCAGTTCTTCTAACATCATTAACACTCATTCAAGCTTATTATCCGACGAAACGAGAAAGTTCTTGCAAGGGTTCAGAAATCAAAACTCTACAGCTGGAATAATTAATTATCTCCAAGAATCCGATAAAATTAAGATATTAGTGATCGGCGAAACCATCATAGACGAATATATATATTGTGAAGCATTAGGCAAATCTGGAAAAGAACCAATTCTAGCTATAAGATATCTAGATACTGAAAAATTTGCCGGTGGAGCACCCGCAGTGGCAAATCACGCAGCATCGTTATGCTCACAAACATCATTAATTACTTTCTTAGGCAAGACTGACTCATACGAAGACTTCTTACGGGACAAATTGAACACTACTATTAATCCAATATTTTTAACGATGGATGGTGATAAACCAACTATCGTTAAACGGCGATTTATAGAGTCTTATCCTTTCCAGAAACTATTAGAATTATACATAATGGAAGGGGACGAATCTGATCCTTCAGACTCTCGCGTACTTAGAGAAAATTTGGAGGCTCTCCTCCCAGAATACGATTTAGTAATAGCCATAGATTATGGCCATGGGATGATAGACAATGAGACTGTAGACTTACTATGTAGTAAGTCAAAATTTTTGGCCGTTAATACCCAGACAAATGCTGCAAATCAAGGATTTAATACAATATCTAAATATAGTCGAGCCGACTTTATATGCGTTTCTGAACGAGAGATCCGTCTAGAGGTCCGAAGTCAGAAACGCGATTTAAAAAGTATAGCAATAGAAGTGTCAAAAAAGTTGTCTTGCAACCGCATATTAATTACTAGAGGCCAAAGTGGGTGTTTATGTTATAGCGCCACTGAAGGCTTTTTTGAAGTACCTGCTTTTGGATCTCAAGTAATAGATAGGGTAGGCGCTGGAGACGCTGTGCTCGCCAGTGCGTCAATATGTGCATATCAGGAAGCTCCAATGGAAGTAGTCGGATTCCTTGGAAATGTAGTAGGGTCTGAAGCTGTACGTATAGTGGGAAACCGTAATTCTGTAGATAAAATGTACTTATTCAAGTTTATAGAGACTTTACTTAAGTGATTTGTTGGTTGTTTTCACATTACTCAGCGAGGTAATTTAATGATGTGGAATAGTTCATTGACTCAGTATATAAGTGAATTATCCAGGCTAATGCAGACGACTTCAGGCACTGATGGGTCAGGAGTACCTCTGCATATAAACTCGGCTGCGGACCATGTAGTGAATATGATAGTTGAGATTAACCGCAAGTCCAAGAAAGTTCTACTCATTGGAAATGGCGGGAGCGCAGCCATAGTCAGTCATGTCCAAAACGATCTTTGTAAAGCAGTCGGTGTAAGGGCTATGGTATTCACAGAACAGCCGTTATTAACTGCTTATTCAAATGACTATGGATATGAATCCGCGTACGACAAACCCACACAACTATGGGCCGATGAAGGCGATCTTATGATAGCCGTAAGCAGTTCTGGCCAATCTCAAAATATCTTAAGTGCCGTTAAAACGGCAAGAGCTAAGGGATGCACAATTGTAACATTCAGTGGTTTCGAGCACGATAACTCTCTACGAACATTAGGAGACATAAATTTCCATGTCGATTCTCAAAATTATGGATTTGTTGAAACATGCCACGCCGGCCTAACACATTGTATTACTGATAAAGCTATGGCCCTATTAGCCCAGTAATAAAGATACAACAAGTCCTCCATGAGACTTAGTTCCCTGCTAAATTAAATGAATCAATTAATCTCAATAAGGCAAATAAAAAAGGCTCATTTGCCATCAAATAGCCGCCTGCGCAGAATAGATACTATTAGAACCCCAGGCTTAATGAACTGTAAGCCTGCAATTTTTCTAGATAGAGACGGTGTCCTGATAGACGATGTTGGATATTTATCTCGAATAGACCAAATAAAATTATTAGACCGTGTTCCCGAATCAATCCTGCTGTTACAACAACATTTTTACATTATTATCGTGACAAATCAGTCAGGAATAGCCAGATCCTTCTTTAATGAACAAGATTTATTGAACGTACACACTGCGTTAATTAATAAACTTAATGCACACGGCGCTATAATTGACTATATTTATTTTTGCCCCCACTTTGAAGGCTCTACAGATCCCCAATATTCAATCACATGTAACTGCAGAAAACCCCTGCCTGGCATGCTCTTAAAAGCTCGGGAAGAATGGGGCATATCAATGAATAAATCGTTTTTGATCGGAGACATGATGAGGGATGTCACAGCAGGGGAGTCGGCGGGAGTCAAAAGTTTCCTTATAAACAACTCCTCTAACAATCGATCAACGCATTCGGTGATGCAGTCATATAACTTATGGGATGTTAGCCAGCAAATTATAAGCATTCATAGAAAGTCCAATTATACGGACTCGAAGATCGCCGATACTGATAATTCCAACGCTTAGAGATATGGAGAATTAGAGTTATGCCTATAAAAGAAATATTGGTGACGGGTGGGGCAGGGTACGTTGGATCCGTCTTGGTACCGAAACTATTGCAAAAAGGTTATCGCGTGAAGGTATTAGATCTATATCTATACGGTGAACATGTGTTAAGACCATATGTAAACGACGAGAGATTGCAACAATTCAAGGGTGATATACGTGATACCGATTTATTGAAAAAGATAATTCCAGGGTGCGATGCAGTAATACATTTAGCATGCATATCTAATGACCCCAGTTTTGAATTAAATCCGGAACTAGGCAAATCCATTAATTACGACGCGTTTTTTGATCTCGTGGCTTTATCTAAACTCCATGGAGTTAACAGATTCATATTTGCATCATCATCTAGTGTATACGGGCTTCGCGAAGAACTCGATGTAACAGAAGACCTAGCTCCACTCCCGCTGACGGACTATTCTAAATACAAAGCTTTATGCGAAGATGTTCTATTGAAAAGCCGTGAACCAGGATTCAGCACCCTAATATTACGACCAGCAACAGTATGCGGTTATTCTCCACGACTAAGGCTCGATCTTACTGTAAACATATTAACTAATCTAGCTATTAACAATAATCAAATTACCGTATTTGGAGGATCCCAAATGCGGCCTAACATACACATAGAGGACGTGACCGATCTCTATGTGCAATCTTTGGAATGGCCTGAATCAATAATCGATGGAAATATTTATAACGCGGGTTATGAAAATCATAGAGTGAGTCAGATCGCTGATATAGTGAAAGGTGTGGTAGGTGAACAAGTAGAAATAGTTACTACTCCTTCAGATGATCTTAGGTCCTACCACATTTCTTCCGATAAGATTTTTAGGGAGCTTAATTTCTCTCCAAAATACTCCATAGAATCAGCTGTAGAAGATCTCGTATCAGCCCATTACTCAGGTAATATACCCAATGCTATGAATGACATTCGGTATTACAATATAAAGAAGATGCAAGAGATTAACTTGATATAAAAACCTAATGCATTTTACAAAAATTCCTTTCACAAATTTAGCGCTCCAGCACGCCAACATAAAAAACGAACTTCTGAACGCAGTTGAGGAAGTGATAACTCATGGCCGATTCATTCTAGGATCTGAAGTATCGGAATTTGAAGAACTTTTTGCCCTATTAGTCGGCACCAAATACGCCGTAGGGGTTAACTCAGGTACAGACGCATTGCTCTTATCCTTAAAAGCTTTAAATGTTGGCTCAGGAGATGAAGTAATAACCGTCCCAAATTCCTTTGTAGCTAGTACCAGCTGCATAGCGCTTGCAGGGGCTAAACCGGTCTTCGTAGATGTCGGACACGACTTCAATATGAACGTCGACCTAATAGAATCTGCAATTACCAATAAAACGAAAGCAATATTACCTGTGCATCTAACCGGGAGGCCTTGCGATATGGACAATATATCAGCAATAGCGCAGAAATACGGCCTGTTCGTTATTGAAGACAGCGCTCAGTCCGTCTGTGCCGAGTATAAAAGCCGCAAAACCGGTGGATTGGGTACTGTCGGATGTTTTAGCTTTCACCCACTAAAAACACTAAACGCTTGTGGGGACGGAGGCATTATTACAACTAATGACGCAAATTTGTATCAAGACTTAAAACTTCTACGTAATCATGGCTTATTGAATCGAGATGAGTGTCAAGTTTGGGGTTACAACTCCCGCCTCGATACTATACAAGCAACCATGTTAAAGGTCGGTCTACGATACATAGAAGAATGGACTGATAAAAGGCGTCATTGGGCCCATATGTACCAAGACTTACTGAGACAAGTACCGCAAGTTACTACTCCGATAGATAAATCATATGAGAAAGCTGTATACCACACATTTGTAATACAAGCAGATAGAAGAGATGACCTCAAATCTTATTTGCAAGATAACGGTATCGGAACGAATATTCATTACCCCATCCCTATTCACTTGCAGAAAGTTTCTAGGGACCTCGGATATTCTTATGGAAGCTTTCCTATATCAGAGAAACAATCCGAGTCTATTCTCAGCCTACCGGTATATCCAGAATTAGATAGCAGTCAGGTACAATACATAGTAGAGACTATCTCTCATTTTTACGATAAGGGCTGAAGCTAGATGGAAGTAAAGTATTCGTACCTACAGGAGCAGTTTTCTAATATCGATCCATACATCGAAGATATCAGAAAATTAGTAAAACAAGGTGATTTCACACTCGGCAGCGCAGTTGATAGATTCGAAGAAAAGTTCGCCGAATTATGCGGCATCCCATATGCTGTTGGTGTTAGCACTGGAACCGATGCTCTCGCACTATCATTGAAAATGCTAGGCGTTGGTCACGGAGATGAGGTAATCACTACACCTAATACGTTTATAGCTTCCGTAGGTGCAATAGCTATGACGGGAGCCACTCCAGTCTTTGTCGACAACAACGACAGCTATACAATCGACCCGTCATTAATAGAACCAGCTATTAATGATAAAACTAAAGCAATCCTTCCTGTACACCTTACTGGAAAACCGGCAGATATGCCGGAAATCATGTCGATTGCAAAGAATCATAACCTCGTAGTGGTTGAAGACGCTGCCCAAGCTATATTAGCATCCATTGACGGCAAACACGTTGGATCATGGGGAGAAACAGCAGGATTCAGCCTTCATCCTCTAAAAAACTTAAACGTTTGGGGAGACGGGGGTATAATACTAACTAAATCCAGAGACCATTATGAAAAGCTGAGACTTTATAGGAACCATGGCCTAAGCTACAGAGATGAAGTGGTACTATTCGGTAATAATTGTCGTTTGGATAGCTTGCAAGCAATCATAGCCGGCCGTTTAGTACATCAAGCCAAGACTATAACTAGTCAGCGCGTGTCAAACGCAAAATCACTAGACCTTGGCCTACGTGATCTAGCGCCAAAAATTCACATACCCGATCGTCCTGAAAATATGACCCAGGTATATCACACATATGTGATTCAGGTGGAAGATCGTGATTTACTGCTGAAATACCTAATATCCCAAGGTATACACGCTAAAATACATTACCCAATACCGTTACATTTGCAACCAGCTGCTGCCCATCTTGGATACAAGAAAGGTGATTTTCCTGTTTGTGAACGCCAATGTCAAAGAATTCTTACTCTTCCAGTTCATCAACACCTAACAAACATTCAAATTGAATACATGATAGAAACAATCCATAATTTTTACCTTCGGTAAGTTACGTAATGTGGGTGAAATACTCTTATCCAAATAGAGACAATGTATGAGAATCTCCATAGGTATAGACTTGGATAATACATTAATTAACTACGATACATCCATGCACACTCTTGCATGGAAACACGGGTTTCTAACATCCGAAATACCAAAAAATAAATCATCTGTCAGAGATCACATAAGAAATCTGCCAGATGGTGAGTTTCTGTGGCAGCAACTTCAGGCCGACGTATATGGCCCCGGCATAATGAATGCTGAATTATCTGAAGGATCACTCGAATTCCTAGAAAAATGCTCTGATCTAGGAGTAACAATATTTCTTATTAGTCACAAAACTAAATTTGCTAAGCAAGACTCCACCGGAACAAACCTGCATCAGGCGGCCTTGCATTGGCTATCAACACACGCCATTATCGATACGCCAGACCTTCATATAAAGAGAAGTAATGTATTTTTTGAGAAGACCGTGTCAGATAAGATTACCCGTATACGTAACACCCATTGTTCTGCTTTTATAGATGATTTAGAAGACGTATTACTACATATTGACTTTCCTGATAACACTACAAAAATTCTTTACTCACGAGATCCGCAAACGTCCTCTCGTAATTTCTCATTAGTTACTGACAACTGGGCAAAAATATATACTCATTTATATAACCAAATTATTAATGCAAGATAAAGATATAAACACAACACTTATCCAACAATCCTTCAAAAAAATATTTGGATATTGTCCTACCCATATCGAAGAGTTATCCGGTGGCAGAAACAGTGCAGTTTACGCTGTGAACGATTCGGACTCAGGGTTATTTGCAGTGAAAATTTATCCGGACGATTGTAATGGAAATAACACCCGGTTGGAATCGGAATTCAACAGTTTTAAATTTTTATGGGATAACAATGTAAGATCAGTCCCAGAACCGATTGCTGCCGCACCAGAAGCCCAATTAGCTATATATTCATACATAGAACTAAACTCATTATCATCACAAAACATTACATCTTCTGATGTAGACGAGGCAACCGATTTTCTAATGACACTTAACAAACTATGTGAAATACCGGAGAGTCTCGATATACGGGATGCCAAAGACGCATGTTTCTCGCTTCAAATGGGTATTAATGCGGTAGAAAGTCGTTATCTAGAACTCGAGCAAATTTCAGAAACGATCCCGGACACCTTAGACCTAGTTAATTACCTAAAATCAGATTTCCTACCAACATTTGCGAACATAAAAGAATGGTGTCAACATACGGCGAGAGATATCGGAATGGCTTACTCTGATAAAATCCCGCAGCGATACAGGACGTTAAGCCCCTCAGACTTCGGATTTCATAACACAGTCAGGAACAAAAATGGCAATCTAACGTTTTTAGACTTTGAATATTTCGGATGGGATGATCCAGTAAAGCTAATCTCCGATTTTCTTGTTCACCCAGGTATGGATCTAGATATTGTCCTAAAGCAGCAATTTATAGAGAGAATGTTTATAGGATTTAAAAACGATACCGGATTAAAAAATCGTCTGAAAGTCATGTTTCCTATATTTGGGATAAAATGGTGCTTAATTCTCTTGAACGAGTTCAATCCAGCTAACTTTAGTAAGCGCCAGTTAACTCGTTCAGCTCCTGCGAATCTAAAGGAGATACAATCCCAACAACTCATTAAATCGAAACGAATGTTGGATATGGTAAGGCACAGCTATGAGCATTTCCCCTACAAAATATAACAGGTCCAAACAACTGCGGACTCCATTAGACGATCGGTCACTAAAACTACGCCGTACAATAGTACATATGTTGGAAACTAATGGGAGAGGTCACCTCGGTTCCGCATTCTCACTAGTAGAAATCTTACGAGTACTTTATGACGATATTCTGATATATGATCCTGAGACTCCAAATTGGAAAGGCCGTGATAGATTCATATTAAGTAAAGGCCAGGGCTGTCTGGCGCTTTATGCCATATTAGCTGAGAAAGGATTTTTTCCCGAATCAGAATTATGGATTTGCGGCAAAAGTGAAGGCATTCTAGGAGGCCATCCTGAAATACACATTCCGGGAGTAGAAGCATCTACAGGTAGTCTTGGGCATGGTTTATCCATTGGTATAGGATTTGCACTCAATGCGAGGCATACCAAATCAAAATCCAGATCATTTGTTGTAATTGGAGACGGCGAATCGAATGAAGGTTCCATATGGGAGGCTGCTTTATGCGCCGGAAAACATAAACTATCTAATCTAACCGTAATAATTGATTATAATCAGCAACAGTCATACAGCTATACCAACGAAGTCCAAGAACTTGAACCCTACTTGCAAAAATGGGAAAGTTTCGGCTTCTCGGCAATAGAGATAGATGGTCACAACGTGAGTGATATTAGAAATACACTTGCAACCTTGCCTCTCTCCGAAAACAAACCGAGTGCAGTTATATGCCACACCATTAAAGGTAAAGGAATCGATTTTGTAGAACAAAACTTGGAGTGGCACCATAAAACAAGAGTAACAGAAACAGAGATTGAAGCACTTATGGGACAATTAGGAGGAAAATAGTGCGTCAGACTTGTCTAGATATGATATATGAACTTGCTAAGTCAGATGAGCGCGTTTTTTATATTGGCTCAGATCTCGGAATTGGCACATTAGACAACTTCAAAACAGAAATGCCGGATAGATTTTTCATGGAAGGTATCAGTGAGGCTAACATAATTAGCATGGCGGCTGGATTAGCCTTAGAGGGACAGATCCCGTACGTTAATACGATAGCTACTTTCATAACCAGACGTTGTTACGAACAAGTACTTCTTGATCTAGGTTTACACAATACCAACGTACGTCTCATAGGAAACGGCGGTGGTTTAGTATATGCTCCATTAGGCCCAACCCATGAGGCCACCGAAGATATCGCCATTATGAGAGCCATTCCAAACATGACAATAATCGCTCCAGCAGACGCAGAGGAAATGAAGCGACTAATGCCTCTGACAGTGGACCACCACGGACCGATCTATATACGACTTGCAAAAGGATACGACCCTATAGTGACAAATAACGGATCTCCATTTCAAATAGGTAAAGGGATAGAGATGAAGGAGGGATCTGAGGCGCTAGTCATAACTACGGGAATAACTCTCAAGCATGCTCTAGATTCGGCACATGATTTAGACAAATTAGGAATCTCAACCGGCGTCCTACATATGCCCACTATAAAACCATTAGACGAGGAAGCGATTATGAAGGCAGCTTCTCCAGTATCAGCTATAGTAACTCTAGAGGAACACAGCCTAATTGGAGGTTTAGGATCAGCTACGGCGGAACTGATAGCTGAAGCCAACTTTACAGTCTCCAAACGATTCAAGAGAATCGCTCTTCCGGATTCTTTTCCTGACCAATATGGGTCTCAAGATTCTTTGTTGACGCGATATGGAATTACTTCAACAGTAGTGTCTCAAACTATAATGCAGTTACTAAATAACACTACCAATGCCAAGACTCCGGCTCACTTATAATAACTATCTTTACAGCAACCAACGACAAATTGATGCCTATCATATACATGGAACATTAAAAAGTAAGAGACTTCACACTAACATGACGTCCAACATATCAAATTTTGTATCAGTAGTTTTTCCTATATATGACGAAGAGGACAATATAGAACTGTTATACGACCAAGTAACTAAAGCACTAGAACAATCGGATTCAGCATACGAATTAATATTTGTCGATAATGGAAGCACAGATAGATCTCTGGAATTAATCAAAGGTCTGTCCCGCGAGGATACTGCCGTAAAATATCTGTCCTTATCGCGTAACTTCGGCCACCAAGGAGCATTAGTAGCGGGAATGGCATATTCTAGTGGGTCCGCGGTAATTACGATGGATGGTGATTTGCAACACCCTCCATCATTAATACCGAAAATGATCACTAAATGGAAACAAGGATACGATGTAGTAGTTACGACCAAGAAACTTGTTAGAAGCGCCGGAGTCAAAACTCTTCAGGTCAGATTATTTTATAAGATTTTATCAGCGTTATCAGGTCTGAAATTATCATTCGGACAATCAGATTTTCGGTTACTAGACCGTATTGTAGTCAACGCGTTAATGAAAATACCCGAATATAGAAAATTCTTGCGCGGCACCGTTGAATGGATGGGGTTTAATCAAACAAGCATCGAATATGACGTTGGGCTTCGACTTAATGGATCCTCAAAGTTTTCATACAAGTCCATGGTTTCATTCGCTCTAGATGGGATATTAGCATTTTCCAATTTACCTCTCCGATGGTTCCTAGCAATAGGAACTGCTATCGCGATGACATCACTTATTTACACGGCGGTAGTCATCGTAATCGGATTCATGAGTTTATTCGGTTTAGGAGTTAAACTTCCTCCCGGGTGGGCCACGTTAGCTGCTACGGTAGCTTTCTTTGGAGGAGTCCAATTAATTGCGATCGGGGTATTAGGCGAGTATCTTGGCAGAACTTACGAACAAACCAAGGGAAGACCCGTATACATTGTAAGAGAATCATCCTATACAGCACAGGATAATTATTCTACCAATGGATGAATCACGTCCTAAAGTTATTATTTTATGCGGAGGAATGGGAACAAGACTAAGACCCATTACCGATCACATACCGAAAGCTCTAGTCGAGTTACATGGAAAACCCCTGCTTCAACATTTAATTGAATATTACATTTCTAGCGGATATAGAGACTTCATTTTATGTATCGGTTACCTTGGTGCGAAAATTCGCGATTTTTGTAAACAGAGAAACTTTTCCGCCAATATAGCATTTTCTGATGCGGGTCATGACGCCAGCATGTTGAGCAGACTACATTTTGCACAAGATTTGATCGGCGACTTAGCGTTCGTGGCGTATGGAGATACTTTAATAAAAGTAGATCTAGATGCTATGGTTGAGGAACACATCTCTAGCGGAGCTAAAGCTACCATAACTACAGCTAACGTTCGAAGCCCATTTGGGATAGTTACATCCAATAGCAGTAACTGGGTGACTTCATTCATAGAAAAGCCAGTGCATTCTTATTACGTGGGCCACATGTTAATCGAGAAAAGTTTGCTAGCTACTCTAAATCATAAGCAAATATTGTTACCAGACGGAGAAGGTCTAATCGCCCTATTATCAGATCTCGCCGAAAAACAATTATTGAAACATCAAATTTATAATGGACCTGCGATTACTTTCAACACCAATCACGAACTCCTAGAGGCTCAGATCGATTTTACTAACTTTTTTACTCACTCGGAGGATTTCAATTGTCAATAAAAAACTCTAGGGTACTAGTAACTGGGGGGAGTGGGTTCATTGGCTCACATTTATGCCGAAGATTAGTTCAAGAGGGAGCTGAGTTATTCGTGCTCGTGAAATATAACTCGGCAGTAGACAACATTCGACTTATCGATGTTTGGGATAAAATAACGCCCATAGAAGCTGATATACGCAATTCTGACTCATTGGCAATAATTAATGATATCCGTCCTCAAATCATATACCACTTAGCCGCTTATAACCACGTGGGGGACAGTTTTCGGCAAATTATGGAGTCTGTAAGTAATAACAGTAATGGAACTGCTAACCTACTAGAATCATACACAGGGTATGAGAGGTTTATTTATATATCTACCTCAGAAGTATACGGATACCAGACAACGGTTCCATTCATAGAAACTGCAACTCCTTTCCCACTGTCCCCATATGCTGTCGGCAAATATAGTGGTGAATTATTTAGTCGTATGAAGTGGTATTCAGCGAATGAACCCATAGTGGTATTACGACCTTTTAACGCATTTGGCCCATATCAAAGTCCCAGAGCTGTGATCGCAGAAACAATAATAAGATGTTTACAAGGAGAACCATTAATAACTACTGAAGGGCTACAAACTCGAGAATTTAATTTTGTCCACAACCTAGTCGACGGGTTCATATTAGGTGGTTACATCCCGGACGCTATTGGGAAAATTATAAATCTAGGATCTGGCCGAGAAATACCTATCAATGAACTGATACAAACTATACACACTATGACTAACTCTAAGTCTGATCTGCGGATTGGAGAGTTACCCACGCGACCTGGAGAAATCATGCGAATGTGCGCCGATAATAATTTAGCTCATGCGGTATTAGGCTGGTCACCACAAGTAGAGTTTGAAGAGGGACTAAATTTAACGATCAACTGGTACAAGCTTTATTTAAAAATGTACGTAGACACAAAATCTCCCCTAATCCAGTTGTCATCAGAATCGCGCAAACGTGAGTAATAAAAAACCTTCAGCCATAGTAACTGGGAGTTCTGGATTTATTGGAAAACATCTCCAGCACTTTTTAAGCGCCACTGATTGGAATATATACCCATGGCCTGAAGATATCAGAGATATAGGCATATTCGATCGCCAATATGATGTAGTGTTCCATACAGCCGCTAAAGTACACCAATCACATTTCACTGATAACTTGCTTGAAGGATATGATGTAAATATAAACGGTACAATCGCAGTTCTTAATTATTGTCTCAAGACAGGAGCACGATGTGTACTAACATCTAGCAGTGGAGTTTATGACCCAACCCCTTATCCACAAAATCTTGCCGAGTCAGCCAACATCTCACCAAAAGGACCTTACAATACAAGTAAATGGATATCGGAAACCGTAGCCAGACATCAATCAAGAACACTGAATATTGGATGTACAGTGTTAAGATTGTTCAATGTGTACGGGCCGGGTCAGTCAGAAGAATATTTGATACCGTATGTTTTGAAAAATCTGCTGTCCGGAGATGTTTTCGACATACGCACACCGAATCATTTTCGTGATTTTATTTATGTTGACGATGTAGTAAAGGCTATATATCAGGCAGGGCAAATAAAAACTGATCGATTTGAAACAATTAATATCGGAACTGGTTACAGTACCAAAATATCCGAGATGATTACCCTAGCGGAACATATCTTCGGGCTCAAGGCTCACTTATCCGAAACTAAACATTTGGATGAGACCGCTTCTGGCGCAATCTCCGACATCACTAAAGCAAGTGCTGATTTGAGGTGGCTCCCGGACTATAATCTGCACGACGGTTTACTAAAGTTAAAAGGCTATATGATACCCACCTAA
>Ga0315338_1003733_pt1 | contig 12913 bp, 20 predicted proteins | sample ASW8metaG_FD_204518 | JGI IMG/M metagenome (GOLD analysis project Ga0315338, IMG submission 204518) | Ammonia-oxidizing marine archaeal communities from Monterey Bay, California, United States - ASW #8 | ecosystem: Environmental > Aquatic > Marine > Coastal | place: USA: California | collected... | reverse complement strand
ACAAAACTCAATAGTCAATTCAGAGAAAATACAACTAAATGGCGTGGTGTCATTGGTGTTGGTTTTATAGGTTTAATCATAGACAAATTCTGGTCAGTATTTAATTAAAGAAAACGCTTGACTTTATCATTTTTTCTTTGTATATTCATATATGAGAAAAAGGGAAAAAACGATGACTTGTCAAAAATGTAAAAAAATCAAGGCAGTAGTTAATCACAAAGGTGGTCATTATTGTACTTGGTATTGTGCTAAAAAAAGTTGAAAATAATCAAAATAATGCTTGACTCGTATAGGTTTTTATCGTTATATTTAGGTGAAATGGGAAACAAAGGAAAAATAAATGAGTAAATATTCAGATTTTTGGTTTGATAGACAAACTGAAGTCAATGACTTTCTTGCCACTATAGGTAATGATGATGATGCTTATGAAAAACCAAAACCCAAAAAAGATCATATGGGTTTGGCTGGTCATAAAAGAGCAATAGGTAATTTTGTTCGTATCGTAAGTGGGGAAAATATCCCCGTTAGATTTATGACTCGTGGAGATTCATTCACAGATGGTAAAACTGTTACCATTAGTTCTAACATCAATGAGAAAAACTTTGACCACGTTGTTGGTCTGGCTCTTCACGAAGGTTCTCACATCGCTTATAGTGATTTTGAAGTATTCAAAGAAGTGAGAAATCTAACTAAAATACGTAATTGGGATTTAACTTCCCATCCTGAAAGAATGGAATTTCTTCGTGGAATGATTAACTATATTGAAGATAGACGAATTGATTCGATTGTGTTCAAGTCATCACCTGGCTACAAGGGTTATTATCACACTTTGTACTCCAAGTACTTTAACAACAAAAAAATTGGTAAAGGATTGAAATCCACGATGTATCGTGATGTTGATTTTGAATCTTATATGTTTAGAATTGTTAACTTCACTAATGAAGGTACTGATTTAAATGCTCTTCCAAGACTATTGGACATCTATCGTTTGGTGGATATGAAAAACATCTCAAGACTAAAATCTACTGATGATGTCATTGAAGTGGCAAAGTCTATTTGTGATGTTGTTTTCAAACTTGTGGATGAAAATAAAGGTGATGGAAAACCTGAAAATGGTGAAGGTGAAGAAGATTCTGAAGGTGAAGAAGAAAATGGTAGTTCATCTAATAATAAAGGTGGTGGAACTGAAGTAGATAGTGGTGATAAAGAAATGACTCCTGAAGATGGAGAACCTACTGAAGGTGAAGAAATATCAGATTCCATGAAGAAATCTATTGAGAACATTTACAAAAAAACCAAAGAATTACTTGAAGGTAAGACACCAAAAAGTAAGATGACTAAAAATGACAAGAAGATTGTTGATGCTCTTGGTAATAGTAATTCCGAGTTAGTTGAAGTCGGTGGTACTGAAGGTCTTAGTAAAACTAAAGTAGTAGTCGTTCCTGACTTAACTCAGGCTTTGATTGATTCAAAAGCTTTTCACTTTCTTCATCATTATTCTTATAGTTATCGTTCAAGTGGTAAAGAAGAAGCAATTGCTGATGGACTTCGTTTGGGTGCCATCTTGGGTAAAAAACTCAAAGTTCGTGGTGAAGAGAAAGATTTGATTTACACTCGTCAAACAAGTGGTAAAATCAATAAGAGATTAATTGCTGAACTTGGGTTTGATAATGGTAATGTCTTTAGTCAAGTCTTTACTGAAAGATATAACAAAGCTAACCTACATATTTCGATTGACGCGAGTGGTAGTATGAGTGGTAATAAATTATCTAAATCAATCACTTCAGCCGTTGCGATGGTCAAGGCTGCTGAGATGGCTGGAAACATTCACGTGGTGGTTAGTTTCCGTTGGACTCAAGATGACAAACCAGTAGTTATCATTTGTTATGATTCTCGGAAAGATAAGATAACCAAGATAAAGAAATTATGGAAATACATAAATGCCGGTGGTACGACACCAGAGTCACTATGTTATGAGGCTTTGATGAAAAAATGGTTAGGTGGTGTAAATGGAGATGATAACTATTTCATCAACTATTCAGATGGTGCTCCGTGGTTTTCTAATGATGAGATTTATTATAGTGGAGCTTGTGCCGAGAAACATACTAAAAAGATGGTCAAGATGATGAAGAACAATGGAATTAAGATTTCAAGTTATTTCATTAAAGAAGGTGACTATAGTTATGGAGATGATAAAAATGTTTTCTCCCGTATGTATGGTAGGGATGCCAGTTTTATCAACCCGACAAACATGATGGAAGTTGCCAAGTCAATGAATTCAAAGTTCTTGGAGAAATAAGATGAATATATTTGGATTAGGTATGGATTCTAAAATCGAAGTTGTTCTTGATAATGTAGGTTGTAACGTGCGTTTATGGAACATATTAATGTGGAAGATAAACGATGCACGTGTTCACAAAACGATTAATAGTTATGGAGAAATTCCAGATAAAGACAAAGTTATTACTATGAGAGATTTGGTTAATATGTCAAGAGAGAATATCTTAAATGTCAGAGACTTAGGTAATAAAGGTGTAGATCAAATTAAGTCAATATTTAAGTATTGTGGAATAAATGACATAAAAGGCTGGGAAAATTTGAATGTAAATAAAAGATATTTCGACTCAGAAAAAGGTAGATATTTGGAAAAGTAAATGACCAATAATACAAAATACCAGAAGAAAATAAAGAACATACAGCGAATGATGATATCTTGGGCTGAACATCAGGTAGATGGTAAGAAGAGAGATTTACCTGATGATTGGAAACCTAACTTCAAGTGGTTACTGGAATTGGAAAATGCCGATTCAATAACTAAACATGATATGAAATGTTGTAATGAATATCATGAACACTATGGTGACCCGAAGGGTATAATGAGGAACGTGTGATGATTAATGAGTGTGTAGGGAATTTTTTTTGGGTTATCATATATATACATCTATTTATTAATAAGGAGTTAATATGGTAGACTTTGGCAAAATGATAGATAAATTGATTGAAATTAGCACGAATGAAGATATTAGTGAAGAAATGAAGTGCAATTTAGATGACGTTATAGATGAATTAATTCATTTAGAGATTGAAAAGAATGGCAGCGTGGTGCCGGATTTTACGGATTTAAGTCCCGAAGAAATGGAAGAAATCAAATTATTCGAGATGTTCGTGCGTGACGCTATGAATAATGAATTGGCTATGGCGTGATTGAATTACGCAAGGTAATTGAATTCCAAAGGAAAATGATGATTAAATTACGCAAGGTAATTGAATTCCAAAGGAAAATAAAGTGATTGAAATTAAACCCAAGGATTTGGACAAAATCTTACTCGTGATGAAATACATGATGGACGAGAGACCCGACTTGAATGAAAGATTAATGGATTTTTATTGTTATTTACAAGAGATGAAATCGATTCCCACGAATGATTCTACGAATGATTTAAAAAGAGTCACCGTAGATGAAAGCGACAGCGTAGATATGAGTTTAGATGAAATGATATGGGATTTAGGTATGAATTTACCAAGTTGGAATGATTCTACGAATGATTCGAAATCGAATGATAAACGGAGAGATTAAATGAAACGAAATACTTTAAGTGGAAAGGATTCTACGAATCGAAATACTCATAAGGTAATTATGAATGACAAGCAAATAGAGTTTTTAATCAAGTGTATTGATATAAGTCAATCCACATTATCTATTAAACCCGAGAAAAGTGAAGTAGAGATAATTCGTGAGTTAAGTGAATTAAACGAAGACATTCAGGAAACTAAATTGGGTGATACGATTTACTACGATTTGAATTAATCATTTTGGAAACAAAATCAAATCAAACGATTTGAATTAAATCAACAAAATAAAATAAAACACAAGAGGTTACGAATGGGAGTAGTATCAATGACAAAAAGAAATCCATGTAGTTATTTAAAAGAATACATGAATCAACAAGGCATGATTGTAAAAGAATGGCAACGAGGATATGTTCAAGATAGACAAGTAAAGAATCAACAATACTTAATCAGCCCTGGCGTGGGTGGTGAAATGGACGAGAGATGGTATGATTATATTGATGTAAAATTAACTAAAGGTCATTGGACTAATAGACGACCACCCGTAAGTAAAAAGTCATTTTGGAGAAGAGCCAAGGTAATTAAATGAAAAAATTGTTTTTATTATTATTAAAATGGAAGATAAATCTTTTGAAGAAAATCTATAAATGGATAAAGAATGAATAAATGAAACAAGTAAATAAATATTCAAAACCAAAACTACCACGAGCTAAACGGGCTTTGTCTTGGAGTGAAATACTAATGAAGATTCAATATCATGTAGAGATGAATTCAACCACTAAAGACATAAAGGATTAAAATGAAACAAGTAATTTTAGATGTATTGGAAGATGTATCACAGGGACAAGTTAATTTAGAATCAGAAGCAGCCCGAGAGATGATTGTTAATTTAATCATGGCGAGCATTAAGACAAAGGGGTGGCATCTGGATTTAGGTAAGGCTCATCATGATGGTAAATTAGATACGGCTGGACATCCCGTTAAAAAGATTGATAAGTGGTTAACTCGTGATATAGATGAAGCCGTGATACATTATGTTCCCGAAGCCGTGATACATGAAGAACAAATAAAAGACACGTGGGTATGTATGATTTGCAATAAGTCCACCTATGATGTGGATTGGAATTATTTGGGTAGTGGCACTAACCACTTGGAATGTGAATTAAAACAAGAATCTAAGAAATTGAATGAAGAAAAAAAGTATAAATGATAAATTAGACTACAATACAGAGTTATTAATAATCATGATGGAAGAATGTGGTGAGTTAATACAGGCCTGTAGTAAAGCTATTCGATGTGAAGAATTTAAAAACAATAATGATCTCATAGAAGAAGTAGGGGACGTTATGTGTATGATGGAATTAATGAAGAATAGAGGAATGTTGAACAGCAGGGACTTGAATAATAGAGTTCAGATGAAAAAATTAAAGTTAATGCAGTGGAGTAATTTATTAAGATGAATCCATCCATGATGAATAAATACACTCCAACTGTACTGTGGTTATTGTTATGTTTGTTCTTTATCATAATAAAGAGTGGATGTGGAAAACCGATTTCATCAGTTGATGCTCTTCCTATTGGTAAAAAATCCTATCCATTATTAGATAATAAAGCCATAATGCATGAATACAGAGATAACTTTGATAAGATGATATTTCCCAAACATAATAAAAAGTTAACACAATACTGTAGTTTACATCGACATTGGGAAGACATTAGGGCAGTATGGTCGAAAAATGGTGGGGATGATTTCAGATGGCAATACTACGTCATGAAGAACAAAAAGTCATTTAAGTAATAACATGTAGGTCATATTGGACATCACAATAGATAATATATTAATTCTTTTTATTGTTTTACTCATATTGGACGCATTTATTCAAGAATATTTATAATATACATTTTATATAGTTTATAAAACACCTTAAATGGTGTAGAGTGGGGAATAATGGGTAATTATTCCTTTTTTATCATAATGATAAAATATTCATTCACGAAAATGAAATCATATATATAGTCTGAAACATACTACGCACGCACCTCCCGATTATATTTTTTTATGGGGTATTTTGTCTTTTTTGCTTGACTTTATGGTTATTTTGTGGTATATTTGAACATTCAACCACAAGCTAGGTATTTGGATTTATTACTGAATTGGGTAGCACGACTACCCATTTAAATCAATATAATTCAATATAATTCAATATAATGCTTGACTTTATCAATTATTATGTGTATATTTAGGTGTTATGAGAGATGAATGGTGCTGGATGGGAGTTCGAGTCTCCCTCATCTCTAAACAAGGAATGACGCTCTTAACGTTGGATTAATCATCCTTCGGAGTAATGGAGTCAAAGAGACAAAGAATTGATAATTTGAGTTTCGTTTGGATGGCTGTTGGGTTCAAATCCCTTCCATTCCCCTAAAAAAAAGGTGGTGGTATTCCACTATTGGAGCGGGCGTTGTTTCCCGAGTTAATACCACCACCTTCCTTCTTTAAATTAAATGAATTAAATGCTTGACTTTACCAATTATATGTTGTATATTAAGGTAAGGAAAATGGGGAAAAATGATGAAAGATAAAAGAACAAATAAGAATTACAATCCAACTGTTGAGTTTAACAAAGCAATTAACTCCGATTGGTTCAAGACAATAGTAACTCGCATGGGTTCAGAAGTTAATATTAAAAAAACGTTGGTGGAGATAGTTTAGAAGCTGATATACTGAAATTAATTCAAAATAATGCTTGACTTTAACGATTATTATGTGTATATTCAACTATGACAAAAAGGGAAAAAACGAATGATTGATTTAAAAAACTTACCATTTGATTCCGAAGTAAAGGAATACGATATAAGAGGAAACAAAGATGGCTCCAGAGCAGCTGCCAATAGAGATATTGGACACGGTGCTATGGTACTGCATGATGATATAGAAGATGCCTATGTGGCACAATTCTTTAGTGATGAAGGAGAACATACTAATTCCGACCCTATGGCTGATGTGGCTGAATGGGATGATTTCGGAATAGACTTTTATTCATAAATAAACTAAAATAATGCTTGACTTGTATAGGTATTTAGTGTTATATTTAGGTGTTAGGGAAAGAAATGAAAAACAAAAAGGAAAAAAACAGAATGAAATCAAAACCCACTAAACCCCCTGTCGGAACTATCGTCAAGATAGAGATGTCTGGGAATAGATTTAACGCTTTCGACAAGGATGGTAATAAATGGACTCACGCCATTATCACTTCTACTCGGAAATCAACATATAAAGCCAATAAGGCTTTGGAGATGCGAGAGAAGAACGGTAGGACGTATTGGTGGAAAGTACCAATGGAGAAGTTCGAAACTGTCTCTCATATACCTGAAACACCATCTGATGTAGAGATACCTGATGGTCATGCTGAGATATTGGAGTTTATTTCAGATTCTTATAAACTCAAGCCCAAGGGATTGATTATAAAGGAACTGAAGTGGAAATACTTAATCAGATCAGCAGTACGTGGCAAGAACATTATGATGACTGGTCAAGCCGGTTGTGGTAAAACAATGGCTGCCAAAGCGCTAGTTAAGGCATTGGATAGACCAGAGTATTACTTTAATTTAGGTGCGACTCAAGATCCACGCTCGACCTTAATAGGAAATGTACATTATAATAAAAAGGACGGAACTTACTTTAGTGAATCACTTTTCGTCAAAGCCATTCAAACTGAAAACGCTGTCATCTTGTTAGACGAACTGACACGGGCTCATCCAGATGCTTGGAATATTCTGATGCCTGTACTGGATCAAGGACAGCGTTATCTTCGTTTAGATGAGGCAGATGGACAACAAACCATCAACGTGGCTAATGGTGTTACATTCATTGCCACGGCTAACATCGGAAACGAGTACACGGCTACTCGTCAACTTGATAAAGCCTTAATGGATAGATTCACGGTCATTGAGATGGACTTGTTGAATCAAGAAGAAGAGTTGGGATTACTCAAGTATATGTTCCCAACTGTTGATGAAACTCAATTAGATGCCATATCACACATTACTAATTTGACTCGTGTTGAAGCCGTGGCTGAAAATGCTCGGATAACAAGTGGAGTCTCCACAAGAACATCAGTAGAGATTGCTGGACTAATGTTTGATGGCTTCTCATTACTTGAGTCAGCTGACATCACCATTTACCCTCAGTACGACAATACTGGTGGAGTGGATAGTGAACGTACCTTCGTGAAACAAATCGTTCAGAAGTTCGTATCAGACGAGTCTGGTGACGAGTTGTTTACTGAACACGACATGGAGTCTGAAAGCTAAAAACATCGCCCCATCTCCGTGGTAAATGGCTTGTGTTTGACCGACTTAGTTAAACAGATAAGCTAGACCACCGAGATGGGCGACTCACATTAAATAGGGAGTTGAAAAATATTTCCTATTGAAAAATAGGGGCTGGTTTATTTCCTTTTTCCGGCTCCTATTTTCGTGCAATACGTAATCTTCATTTGGTTGTCCAAAGACTTAAAGTAATACTTGAAGGTCGCTAGGGTGGTAAATATTTTGCACCCAATTTTTCACCTATAGCTTTTTTATTGCTATGTCTGGCGACATATTTAACAGAATAATATTTCCCGAATAATTTCACACCTATGGCTTTTTTATTATACACAATGATTCTATTTATTCATATGAAACTATATGATAGAATAAAGCTTTCTTTACAAATAATAATAAGTGCACTAATTGGTCTGGAAGTATCCATCTTGCCTAATCCATTTATTAAACCATTGGTCTTCCTACTACTTATCTATATAGCTTTAATACATTCCATTCCTGATAAATGTATGTCTGTACTTAAACGACTTTATAATTATATTTATTCACATGAATGATAACTGGTCTAAATTACAATCTAAAAAAATAGATGTTAAAAAGACAGATCAATTAAGTAGAAAATTCAATCATTTAAAAAAGGTTATCTCTGATCCCGATAAATACAATACTAATTTAGCAAGTAAAGATTCTATCATATCTCTTGAACAACAAATTGAAGAACTACAAGAACAAGTAGATTATTTATCATTCGAACTTACTAAACTCACCAGTACTTCACCAAATCTATATGGTGATGATGATTATGCAACTCCTCAAGTGGATGACTTTCCAAAATTCCCTGGACGAAAAAAACTACCAGATTACGACTCATAACGATGAGCGACTGGTGGGTATTATTATTTGTTATACTTTTATTCTATGCCTTTTATAAAAATACTTAAACATTACCTTAGTCACACATGGTCACAAGTGGGTAGTATTACTAACCACTTCACCACATAGTAAATAATACTTACATACTGAATAAGGAGAATAATTCGCTATTCTCCTCAAATTTTAAGGAGATTGATTTGTGGTCAAATGATTTGACCGTATAAATAAGGTTGATTCTTTGTATATCAACCGTATAGGGTTGATAAAATAGCTTAAAATAGTTTTTCATAACCATTTTATTCATTCTACAAATAACCGTGGGGATGATGGAAAGTAGGATATCACCATCCCCGTTTTCACTACCTACTTACCTTTAAATAAACCCACCAACACCAATAAGGCGACAAGCCCTGCAAATCCGGACTGGCCGAACTTATTTATGATTGATGTCAGGTTACCAATAACATTAACGCCGAAGATTCCACTTCCAAAGATAACTTCAGAAACAGCACCTATGGCTACAAAAGACAGCATTAAATGACTTACATCATCAACCCAGCCTTTTACCATTGTTATTACTTCCTTCATGGTTATTCTCCGTTAAGTTACAACAGGCAACGTGCCTGTCTATAATAAATAACAATAAAAACCAAAACAATACTTGACTTTAGACTATTCTGTATGTATATTTATACTATACACGGGGCTGAAATGGTATCGACAGGTGTTATTTGACAATTAAGTGCAGCAGAGTTTGAGTAAGACTCGTTAAAAAAGACTCACGAAACCAAGATGGCGATGATTCGCTAGAAGGGTTGGTAATTGATTGGCATTTAGCCACATCCGAAATGGTGTCTGACAACTATGTCGAACCTGTTTCAAATTACGAACCAACTTACGCTTACGCTTAAAGTTACTGAGTTGTCTAACACTCGGTCATAAAATAAGTTAGACAAACAACTCTCGCGTATGAGTATAAAGATGCACAGAGCTATCTAATAAAATAGTCGGTGGTTTGTAAGTAACTTCTCGGAGGGTAGTAACTTAACTAAGCTGTGAATGACTCAATGGAGAAAACGACTTGGACGGGGGTTCGAATCCCCCCAGCTCCACAAAAAAAACAAAGAAAGTGCTTGACTTATATAGGTAAAGTGTCGTATATTCAAGTATGAGAAAAATACTAAACACTAAAGAAATAAAAGAACTAAACCGTAAGTTATCATTACCTGAAGTTCGCACGGGACCTCGTAGAGAACTTGTTCCACCTAAACTCACTCAAGCTGAATGGAATTATTTAGTCTATGTTTCATTGGCTAAAGTTCGTGAAGCAAATGGTAATCAATTTGGAAAGAAATTAAAATGAATCAATCAGGACACGCTATGAAAAAGAACACGGTTATATTTGACCTTGATGGTACTCTAGCTAATATAGATGCTCGGAGAGCTAAATCCTTATCCAATGATAAAATGGATTGGGATGTATTCTTCGACCCTGAAAATATTCAATTAGATAAACCAAATCTTCCAGTAATTAAGATGGCTCAATTACTTGCTCAAGATGGTTTTAAAATCGTTATCTTTAGTGGTAGGAACGACAGATCGTTTTTCACTACTAAGTCTTGGTTAACTCGCAATAAAGTTCCATTTCATCTGCTAGTTATGAGACCTGATAAGTTCAAGGATGATTCCTGGCCGATTGCCAATGGTAATCCAGCTACTAAAGAAATGAGGTGGATGCCTGATGAAATCTTAAAGAAAGAGATGTTAGATACATTTATAAACAAGGATGAAGTTTTTCTTGTAGTGGATGACCGAGATAAGGTTGTTAAGATGTGGAGAGATTTAGGATTAAATACTTTTCAGGTCGCACCAGGAGATTTCTAATTGTGTCCATCCCACATACCTATCGCTTGGATGGCTCGGTTGAGTGCGGTAGGTAATTAAATGAGGTATTTAAATGAATGAGTTTGAATCAAATGCTTGTAAGGTTATGGGGTTTGTGATATTCTTACTACTCGTAATTTTATGGATACAACTTTAAACTACTATGCAGACATTTCTACCATACGAATCATTTAGTCAATCCGCTAAAGTATTAGATTATCGTAGACTTGGTAAACAACGAGTCGAAGGTATGCAGATAATTAATGCTATACAAAATCCGGATGCTAAGGGTTGGAAGAATCATCCCATTACTATTATGTGGACACCCTATGTTGAGATACTGAAAGATTATACTAATGTTATTATTCAAGAGTGGATTGATAGGGGTTATAATAACAATATGGAATTTTACCCTAAACCACCAGCTACGTATCATATGCCAGTTTGGTTGGGTGATGAGAGATTACATTCATCACATAGAGCTAATCTACTTCGTAAAGATCCTGAATGGTATGGTAAATATGGCTGGACAGAAAATTCAGAATCACCTTATGTCTGGCGTGACAAAGAAGGTTTGTGGTATGAACAAATGGTAAATACTGGAAAGAGAGTCTATTTATGATATATGGGGCTGTAGTTAAACGGGATAATCTCGCACTTGCACTGCGAAGTCGGGGGTTCGATTCCCTCCAGCTCCACAAAATAATACCTATGTTTTTTGAAAGTAGAAGATACTTATTATTATAACATAGGATAGTTTCAAGATGAAGAAGTGTAAATATAAAGGTTGTAATAGAGAGTCAATACAAATCGTTCAACACGAAAGAGGTTGTATGTACGCTCCAGAAAATTATACTGAATGTATAGAATGTGGAAAACAACTTGTTTCACCACAAACTAAAAGAAATAAGTTTTGTGGTAATTCTTGTGCAGCTACATATAACAACAATATATCCAGAGCACCAAAAAGAGTAAAAACTGGTGATTATAGAGATTGTTTGAATTGTGGTAAAACCAATTACTATCCACCGAGTGATTTATTAAAAGGTGGTAAGTATTGTTCTATTCAATGTCAAAGTGAATATAACTGGAAACAAAGAGTTATTATAATAGAATCAGGTGGTATTGAATCTATTTCTAAATATGAACCAACACAGAGAGATATATTAAAAAGATATCTTATATGGAAACACGGTGATGCGTGTATGAAATGTGGGTGGTGTGAAGTAAACAAATGGACTGGTATTATACCCATTCAAATAGAACATATAGATGGAAATCCACACAATCAAAGTTTAGATAACCTTGCATTATTATGTCCAAGTTGTCATTCACTTTCAGAATTTTTTGGGGCCCGAGGTAAAGGTCGTAAAGGTATGATAAGACCACGAATGAAAAATAAGAAAGAATATTTAGAGGAAGTTTATGGACGATAGTTCGAACCCTGTCAGCTCCACAATTAGGGTTGTATCTCAATAGTCTATAGCAGGGAGACTCAAGTAGTGCATTACGCGAGTAGGTTCGAGCCCTTTGCAACCCTAGAAATGTGGTGGTAGCCAAATGGTTAGGCAACGGATTGCAAATCCGTCATATGTGAGTTCGAATCTCATCCACCACTCAATACTATGATAGATAATAAAAAGTTAGCCAAGTATCTTCGGAAACGAATGGAAACACAAGATAAAGTAAATACTATATTTCATTTAATGAAAGTTCCAACCGAAGATGAGTTGGTGTTTTGGATACAACAATTCAAGACAAGAAAATGTGCTGGTCATTCAGAGTGGTCAGAACGATATCAATGTAATGTGTGGGTAGATGATAATGAGCAATAAACAAGATTGGATGTTAGAAAGACTAAATAGGTTAGTCAAGATATGTAAATCTACAGAACCTGATAAACCCGATGATACTTGGTTATTTACTCCACAGGTTATAGAGGCACACGATATGTGTAGGAATGTACTTGAAAATTATGGTATTATGGATAATTTCGAAAAGGTTGACATAATGACAAAAGCCAATAAGATATGGAAAATCAGACGAAAGATATGGAATGGTGAATGGGACGATGTAAGTGCATCAGCACTACATACTGAAATAGAAGATATGATAGAAGCAGGAGCCATTATAAATGCGATTAAACATTACAGAAATGAGATGAAAACTAATTTAAATACAGATATTAGTTTAAGAGAAGCCAAGGATTATGTAGATGCTATACGTAACGATATGAGGCGAAAAGGAATTATAAAAT
>Ga0315338_1003731_pt1 | contig 12918 bp, 7 predicted proteins | sample ASW8metaG_FD_204518 | JGI IMG/M metagenome (GOLD analysis project Ga0315338, IMG submission 204518) | Ammonia-oxidizing marine archaeal communities from Monterey Bay, California, United States - ASW #8 | ecosystem: Environmental > Aquatic > Marine > Coastal | place: USA: California | collected... | reverse complement strand
ACCGCGGGGTGGATGCGCGACACGCGCCGATTCCGAGTTTGCTCGCCACGGCTGGCGTGCATCATCACCTCGTGCGTGAAGGCACGCGTACCGGCTGTGGCTTGATCGTCGAAACCGGTGAAGCTCGGGAAGCGCACCACATGGCGCTGTTGCTGGGCTACGGCGCCGGAGCCGTGAATCCGTATCTCGCGTTCGAGACGATCGAGGAGTTGATCTGCGACGGCGAAGTGACCGGCATCGACCCGCCGCAGGGGATCCGTCATCACATCCTGGCGCTGACCAAGGGCGTGCTCAAGGTGATGTCAAAGATGGGGATCTCGACGTTGCAGAGCTACCGCGGCGCCCAGATTTTCGAGGCGGTGGGTCTGAACCAGGCCTTCATCGATCGGTATTTCACCTGGACCGCGTCGCGAATCGGCGGGATCGGCATCGACACCGTGGCGGCCGAGGTACAGCGTCGGCATGAGCGCGCCTTTCCAATTCGTGGGAAGGAGGACAGCGAGCTCGACAGCGGCGGCGAATACCAGTGGCGCCGCGACGGCGAGTATCACCTGTTCAACCCCGAAACCGTTTTCAAGCTCCAACACGCGACGCGGAGCGGCCGGTACGACCTGTATCGTGAGTACGCGACCCTGGTCAACGACCAGAGCCGCCAACGTGCGACGCTCCGGGGCCTGCTCGAGTTCAAGACCGACGAAACGCATGGTCCGATTGGGCTCGATGACGTCGAGCCGATCGAGTCGATTCTGGCCCGGTTCTCTACCGGTGCGATGTCGTATGGATCGATCAGCGCGGAGGCGCACGAGACCCTGGCCATTGCGATGAACCGGCTCGGAGGCAAATCCAATACGGGTGAGGGCGGCGAAAACCCGGCCCGCTTCACCCCGGACGACAACGGTGACCTCCGCCGCAGCGCCATCAAGCAGGTGGCATCCGGACGATTCGGAGTGACGAGTGAGTATCTGGTCAACGCGGACGACATCCAGATCAAGATGGCCCAAGGGGCCAAGCCCGGAGAGGGCGGCCAGCTCCCCGGATTCAAGGTCTATCCGTGGATCGCGAAGGTGCGTTATTCCACCCCGGGCGTGCAGTTGATCTCACCGCCGCCGCATCACGACATCTATTCAATCGAGGATCTGGCCCAGCTCATCCACGATCTGAAGAATGCGAATCCGCACGCCAGGATCCACGTCAAGCTGGTAGCCGAGGTCGGCGTCGGCACGGTGGCGGCCGGCGTAGCCAAGGCTCACTCCGACGTCGTACTGATCTCCGGTCACGACGGCGGCACCGGCGCCGCGCCGCTCAACAGTCTCAAGCATGCGGGCGTTCCCTGGGAACTCGGGTTGGCCGAGACCCAGCAAGTACTGGTCATGAATCGGCTGCGCGACCGGATCGTGGTCCAGGCGGACGGTCAGATGAAAACCGGCCGCGACGTGATCATCGCGGCTTTGCTGGGCGCGGAAGAGTTTGGATTCGCCACCGCCCCGCTCGTGGTCTCCGGCTGCATCATGATGCGAGTCTGCCACCTGGACACCTGTCCGGTCGGCGTCGCCACGCAAAATCCGGAATTGCGCAAGCACTTCACCGGCCGACCGGAATTCGTCGAACATTACTTCCGGTTCGTCGCGGAAGAGGTGCGGGAACTGATGGCAAGCCTGGGTTTCCGCACCATGGACGAAATGATCGGCCGGATCGATCGACTGAACACGGGAAAAGCGGTCGACCACTGGAAGGCCAAGGGCGTGGACCTGTCGCAGATCCTCCACAACCCGGAGGTCCCAGACACCGTCGGCCGGCGCGCCACCACCACCCAGGACCACGGGCTGGATCGGGCGTTGGACAATACCCTCATCGAGCGGTGCGCGGCCGCCATCGAGCAGCGAACTCCGGTGTCGTTCAGTCTACCGATCCGGAACGTCAACCGGACGGTCGGGACGATGCTGGGCTCGGCGATCACGCGCCGGTGGGGTGGCGACGGTCTGCCCGACGGTGCTATTCAGATCCAGTTCTCGGGCTCCGCCGGGCAAAGCTTTGGCGCGTTCGTCCCTCATGGTGTGACGCTCACGATCGAGGGTGACGCCAACGACTACTTCGGCAAGGGCCTGTCGGGCGGACGCCTGGCGGTGTTTCCTCCGCGCACCTCCACATTTGTCGCCGCAGACAACATCATCATCGGCAATGTGGCGTTGTACGGTGGGACCGGGGGCGAAGTCTTCGTTCACGGGCTTGCCGGGGAACGCTTCGGGGTGCGTAACAGCGGGGTGCACGCGGTGGTCGAAGGCGTCGGCGACCACGGGTGCGAGTACATGACCGGTGGCCGGGTCGTCGTGCTCGGTCGCACCGGGCGCAACTTCGCGGCCGGCATGAGTGGCGGCATCGCCTATGTCCTGGACGAGCCAGGACAGTTCGGGGCACGGTGCAACAAGGGTCTGGTCGACCTGGAGGCTCTGGACGACGACGACGCCGAGTTCGTGCGCCGGTTGGTCACTCGCCATGTCGAGTACACGGGGAGCGCCAACGCTCAGCGGGTCCTGGACCAGTGGAGCGTGCTGGGCCCGAGGTTCGTGAAGGTGATGCCGCGCGACTACAAACGGGTGCTAACCGCCGAAGCGACGGCACGCGCGCAGTCCAGGGAACCGGGGTTCGCCGAACTGGTGGGCACCGCCGCAGACTAGTGCTGCATATGGGCAAGCTAAAGGGATTCATCGAGATCGATCGGCAGAAGCCGCCGTCCCGCCCGGTCGAAGAGCGACTCCACGACTGGCAGGAGGTCTACCTACCGTACGCCACGGAAGACCTGCGCGCTCAGGGAGCCCGCTGTATGGACTGCGGGATCCCGTTCTGTCACGAGGGATGCCCGCTCGGCAACCTGATCCCCGACTGGAACGACCTGGTCTACCGCAACAAGTGGCACCCTGCCAGCGATCGGCTCCACAAGACCAACAACTTTCCGGAGTGGACTGGCCGACTCTGCCCCGCCCCTTGCGAGGGTTCCTGCGTGCTCGCGATCGACCGCGATGCCGTCACTATCAAGTCGATCGAGCTCGCCATCGTAGAACGGGCGTTCGACGAAGGATGGATCCGCCCCGACCCTCCGGAGACCCGGACCGGCAAGACGGTGGCGGTGATCGGATCAGGCCCGGCTGGACTGGCCGCGGCGGACCAGCTCAATCGGGCCGGTCATGAGGTGACCGTGTTCGAACGGTCGGATCGAATCGGTGGACTGCTCCGCTACGGCATTCCGGAATTCAAGATGGAAAAGCGGTTCCTGAACCGCCGTCTGGAAATGCTCGAGGCCGAGGGCATCAGTTTCCGCGCCAACACCGATATCGGCGTGACAATACCAGCCGACACGATTCGCCGAGACTTCGACGCCATGCTGCTGGCGGGTGGCGCCGGAATGCCCCGCGACCTCAACGTGCCGGGACGCAAGTTGCGCGGCATCCATTTCGCGATGGAGTTCCTGGCTTTGCAGAATCGGCGATGCGAGGGAGACGCCATCGATGACGCCGACTTCATCAGCGCCGAGGGCAAGCGAGTGGTCATCATCGGCGGGGGCGATACCGGGGCCGATTGTCTGGGCACGGTCCACCGGCAAGGCGCAACCTCGGTGCATCAGTTCGAATTGTTGCCGCGTCCGCCTGAGACGCGCGGCGAGGCCAACCCGTGGCCCCAATGGCCGCACATCTTCCGGGTGACCAGCGCGCATGAAGAGGGTGGGGACCGCGTCTATTCGGTGTCGACAGAACGGTTCAGTGGCGACGAATCTGGGCACGTGACGACGCTGCATGCCGCCACGGTCGAAATGACCCAGGAAAACGGACGCCCGTCGTTCAGACCGGTCCAGGACAGCCAGTACGAGCTCGGAGTGGACCTGGTGCTGCTAGCCATGGGTTTCACCGGCCCGAAGCGCGACGGCTTGCTGGACCAGCTCGGCGTCGCACTCACCGACGGCGGGAACGTCTCGCGCGACAAGACCTGGATGACGAGCGTTGAGGGCGTCTTCACCGCCGGAGACATGCAGCGAGGACAATCACTGATCGTGTGGGCGATCGCCGAGGGCCGCAGCGCGGCGGCCGGAATCGACCAATACCTGATGGGCGAAACACGATTACCGATGACGCTGCGGTAGCGACGTTCCCGGTGCACCACAGAGTCGTCCCTTCGACCGGATCACCGCGACATTCTTGTGCCATCTGAACGCGCACTCTCTCAGGACGCGGCTCGCTTGGACACCCTGTCCGAGGTCAACGGTGCCTTGGCCGGCGGGTCCAGTCTTCGCGCCTCGCTCCAACGGGTACTCCAGCTGCTCGACCGGCGGGACAGCGTCGTGTGCGGATCCATCACGCTGCTGGACCCGGACACGGGTCTCCTTCACGTGGAAGCCGCGGAAGGGCTGACCCCAGAGGGTCGCTCGGCCCGGTACAAGGTGGGCGAAGGCGTCACTGGACGAGTGGTCGAAAGCGGCAAACCGGTAATCGTGCCACGCGCCAGCAAGGAACCGATGTTCTTGAACCGGGCGCGGCGCAAGAACCTCGACCGTCGTGACATCAGCTTCATCTGCGTGCCGATCAAGACCCTCAAGGATCCGGTCGGCGCCATCAGTGTGGATCTCCCCTTCGAGAAAGGACGGGACTATCAAGGCTATGTCCGGTTCCTCGATGTCGTCACCACCATGATCGCGCAGGCCATCAGGGTTAATCACCTAGTGGATGCCGAGCGTCGGCGGCTGGTGGAGGAGAACGTCCACCTGCGAGACGAGCTCAAACAGAAATACGACTTCGCCAACATCGTGGGCACCAGCCGCCCGATGCGCGAGGTCTACGCCCAGGTGAATCAGGTTGCCAACGCGAACACCACGGTGTTGGTGCGCGGCGAATCCGGCACCGGCAAGGAGCTCATTGCCCATGCTATCCACTACAACTCCCGCCGCGCCAAGAAGCCGTTCATCAAGGTGAGCTGCGCCGCCCTGCCAGATTCGCTGATCGAGTCAGAGCTCTTTGGCTATGAAAAAGGTGCCTTCACCGGGGCGCAGAATCGTAAGAAAGGACGGTTCGAGCTCGCCGAGGGAGGCACACTCTTCCTCGACGAGATTGGCGATCTCAACGCATCGACGCAAATCAAACTGCTGCGCGTGCTGCAGGAACGTGAGTTCGAACGGCTAGGCGGCACCCAGCCGGTCAAGGTCGATGTCCGGCTAATTGCGGCAACCAACGCGGATGTCGAGGCCGCGATGGCGGCCGGGACGTTTCGCGAGGATCTCCACTATCGTCTCAATGTATTCGCGATCTTCGTGCCACCACTGCGTGAGCGAAAAACCGACGTTCTGCTGCTGGCGGACCACTTCCTTGACCGCTACGCCGTTGAGCACGGCAAACACGTCAAGCGGATCTCGACCCCCGCGATCGACATGCTGATGTCCTATCACTGGCCGGGTAACGTGCGCGAGCTGGAAAACGCACTCGAACGCGCGGTACTCGTGTGCGACGGCAACGTCATTCACGCGCACGATCTCCCTCCGTCTCTGCAGACCGGCGAGGCATCTGGCACGGTGATGAGCCTGTCATTCAGCGAGGCGGTCGAGGCCTATGAAACGGACCTGATCGAAGACGCGCTGAAGGCCACCCGCGGCCACCGGGGTAAAGCGGCGATGCTGCTCCAGTCAACCGAGCGCATCATCAGCTACAAGGTCAAGAAGTTCGGGATCGACAGCGGCCGCTATCGAAAGTAGCCAGCGCACCCACCCGCCTCCGATCTACACGAACGTCGAAACCCACCGTCCGGCATCACAATCCCGTCGATCTCGGCCAGACCGCCCATCCCAGGATCTGCCCTTCGGCCCCTATCCACAGGGGCCGGGCGTACCGTGGCCTGACCACGGCTCAAGCTGGCCCTTAACTTGCTACTACGGAAGACATCGGCTGACGACCGCTCCTCGGAACGGTTGCAACTCAACGTCGAATACGTAGCCGGCCGGCGGGTGCAACACCTGCTCTGGGCCAGAGGAGAGTCGGATGAAGAGGAGAGTCAGATGAAATTGATCACGGCCATCATCAAGCCCCACGTGCTCGACGACGTTCGAGACCAGCTCGCCAAAGCCGGTGTTCAGGGGCTCACCGTCACCGAAGTCAAAGGCTTCGGCCGTCAAAAAGGTCACACCGAAATCTATCGCGGCGCCGAATACACCGTGGATTTCGTCCCGAAGATGAAGATCGAAACCGTGGTGACGGACGAACTCCTCGAAGCGGCGAGCAACGCCATCATCGAGGCCGCCCGCACCGGGTCAATCGGAGACGGCAAAGTCTTCGTCAGCGATATCGGTCAAGCCGTCCGGATCAGAACCGGTGAGATCGGCGACGAGGCGCTCTAGTGACAGCGCCATCATCCGGAACCGTGCAGATGGAAGGACATACCCCCATGACGAACCGTTTGATCCGGTCGATCGGCCGGCACGCTACGCTGCTGCTTCTCATACTCATACTCGCTCCCGCCGTGGCCTACGCGCAGGACGAAGTCTCTCAAGAGACGTTCACGGTCAACAACACCTGGATGCTCGTGGCCACGTTCTTGGTATTCATCATGCACCTCGGCTTCGCAACTCTGGAGTCAGGGCTGACCCGTTCCAAGAACACCGTGAACATTCTGTTCAAGAACATCTCAATTGTCTCCATCGGGCTACTGACCTACGCCTTTGTCGGCTTCAACCTGATGTATCCGGGCGACTTCATGATCGGCCAGTTCTTCGGTTTCGCCGGATTCGGGCTGAATCCGAGTCCCGAAGACATGACCTCCGCCTACAACGTCGGCTACACCTACTGGACGGACTTCATCTTCCAGGGCATGTTCGCGGCCACCGCCGCGACAATCGTGTCCGGTGCCGTGGCAGAGCGCGTGAAGCTCGGCCCCTTCCTGATCTTCTCGACCATCTACGTGGCCATCGTGTATCCGATTGCAGGCTCCTGGAAATGGGGCGCGGGTTGGCTCGATCAGATGGGATTCTACGATTTCGCCGGCTCCACGCTCGTCCATTCCGTCGGCGGCTGGGCCGGGCTGGCCGGCATCATCGTCCTCGGGCCGCGCCTGGGCAAGTATCTCGAGGGCGGGAAGATCCGACCGATCGCGGGACATAACATGCCGCTCGCGGCGATTGGCGTCTTCCTTCTGTGGCTAGGCTGGTACGGGTTCAACGGCGGGTCCGTCCTGAGCGCCGACCCGGAGCTGGTCTCGCTGGTCTTCGTGACCACGTCGCTGGCCGCCGCCGCTGGCGTGATCGGGGCAATGGTCGCCTCCTGGACACTCCAGCACAAGCCTGACTTGAGCATGGTGCTGAACGGGGCGCTGGCCGGACTCGTCGGCATCACCGCGGGGGCGGATACGGTCTCGGTCAACGCGGCCATGCTCATCGGCCTGATTGCCGGTCTCATCGTAGTGGCGTCGGTGCTCCTCTTCGACCGGGTCAAAATCGACGACCCGGTGGGCGCGCTCTCCGTCCACCTCACCTGCGGGATCTGGGGCACGTTGGCGGTTGGCATCTTCAGCACGAACCCGGACCACTCGTTTGTGACCCAGCTCATCGGGGTCCTGGCCTACGGCATCTTCTGTCTGCCCGCGGCCTTCATCATCTTCTTCATCCTCAAGGCCACCACCGGTATCCGGGTCGACGAGGAAGAGGAGCGAGTCGGGCTGGACGTCAGTGAACACGGCATGGAGGCCTACGGTGGCGTCTCCATCACGCACAGCTAGCAGAGTTGAGCGCCTGCAACGCTGTGTATCCGGAACTCGGGCGGCATGCCGCTTCGCGGTCGCGCGTGCCGCCCGAGTTTCACTCAAAGGGAAATCAACTTGTTGCTTAGCAACCAGATACGGAGGACGAAGATGTCGTTGATGCGAACGCAAGGTCCGGTCGGAGTTAGAGTGGGAGCAGTCGTGGGACGTGCTAGAGCGCGCAGGCACGGTAAACAGCTAGGAACGCTCGGCATAGCAGCCATCGCACTCGCGCTACTAGCTCCGGTCACCGCCGAAGCCCAAGTCGAGACCTCGGTGTCCGCCAATGCGGGCTGGGTCAGTCAGTACTACTATCGTGGAATCTTCCAAGAAAAGTCGTCCGCAAGCGCCGGTCTGGACCTGAGCGCGGGACCCGTGTCAGTGGGCACCTGGCTGGCGGACGTCGGAGACGGCGCAGAAGTCGACTTGTTCGGGAGTGTCGGATTCGGCGGGGATAATTTCAGCGGCAGCGTCGGGTTCACCGCCTACCTGTACACGGGTGAGTTCGACGACACCTATCTCGAGGGCAATATCAATATAGGCTCGGGCCCCGTGGGCTACGAATTCTCGTTCGGGCAGTACGAGAACTTCACTGGGCCCACGCTGGACTACTGGTTCACCGGGGTCACGATCGAGCAAGAGGGACTCTACGGCACAGTCGCAGGTTTCGGCGGCGACTTCAGCGGTAACTATGGCGAGCTCGGCTACGGCTTCTCGGCGGCAGAGCTGGACTTCAGTATCGTGGGGATCCTGAGCGACGCGGAGCTTTCGGGCCTGTTCGACTCGGCCGGGCTCCCGACGCCCGGGCTGACCCTGGTCTTCGGCATCGGCAAGACGTTCGAATTCTAGGAGGGTTCTGCAGCACGACGCGGAACGGTTTTCGGAGCGTGGCGACCACCAGTTGGCCAGGTGTGACGAGGGAGCAGGCAGGCGGCCTGTGACCAAGGAAGCAACAACGCCAGAGGGATGCCCCGCCCGAAAACCTAGGACTCTGACACGCGCCCGGCGTCACCACCCTTCGACGCCGGGCGCGCCCCTCCGTCCCCCCGCCAATCCTCTGGTAAGATCGCTCGATCACTCGAACTGTTAGTGGTCCGATGGAGGGCACATGGCAGCGATGTGGCGAGGCGCGGCGGCGACGGATTTGGTCGCCCTGATCAGCGCATCCGTCGTGGCTCCGTAGAGTCTCTCCATGGCGCAGACTACGCACAACACCGATGCGTCGACGCCGGCCGGTGCGGCTCTCGTCGACTCGCTGCGGGCGGCACGAGCGACGTATCGGGATGAGATCCAAGCGGCTCGGGGCGGCGCCCGCGCGGCCGCTCAGTTCTCGACCCGAGTCGACGAAATCCTGCAACTGCTGCACCGCCAGGCGGCAAGCCAGACCCACACCCCGGTCGCGCTCGTAGCCATTGGCGGTTATGGACGCCGACACCTGTGCCTCCACTCTGACATAGACCTCTTGTTCCTCTTCGACGGCGAGATCGACACCGCCGAGGAGCGTTTCGTGACGGCCCTGCTGCACCCCCTGTGGGACCTTGGGCTCGCGATCGGCCAGCAGGTTCGACAACTGGACGAACTGGAAGAGGTACCGCGGGACAATCCCGAATTTCTGGCCGCGCTCGTGGATTCCCGCTTCCTGGCTGGGGACACCGGGCTGTTCGCCCGCTTTACTTCCCTCGTCCATGGCGCCCAGTCCGTGTGGCGCCAGCCGACGATAGACGCACTGCTTGGCCTGGTCGCCGACCGCCATCATCAATTCAACGCCACCATCTATCAGCTCGAACCTGATGTAAAGGAAGCCCCAGGCGCGCTTCGCGACGTCTCGGCTATTCGCACATTCGTCGGCCTTACCCAGCCCAACGCCGCGCGAGCGGTGCCGATGACGGCCGGCCGCCTGGATGAGGCGCTCGATGAAGCCGAAGAGTTCTTTCTTCGAATCCGCTCGCTCGTACATCTGGCGAACACGCGCAATCTCAACGGGCTGAGTCACGAGCATCAGGAAGCGGTGGCGAAACGATTCGGGTCGCCTGGCTCTGAAACGAGCGGGCAGGTCGAAGCGCTCATGAGCGTGTACTTCCATCATGCGCGCATCGTCAGCCGCATCCTCGCCGCGGCGGTGCGGGAAGCGAAGCCGCCCCCCGAGCCGGTGCCTGAAGCGCCGGCCGGGGACAACTTGCGGCGTGACATCAATGGCATCAGCCTCATTGACAGCGTCAGAGCGTCGCTCCAGCCACGCACCTGGCTCGGTCTGTTCCAGGCGGCGATTGACCACGGCTGCGCGGTGTCGCCGGAGAGCCTAGCGTTCGTGGAACGCCACGGAGACCGCTACACTTCGGAGGAGTTCTTTCCGGGCACGGCCGAGCGGGACACGTTCCTTCGCTTCTTGACCCCGGCACCGGGCCTCTACGAGCGACTGTCCGAACTGCACCAGACTGGTCTACTGGGTCGAATGTTCCCGGAATTCCGGAAGATCTACTGTAGGGTCCTTCGCGACTTCTATCACAAGTACACGGTCGACGAGCACACGCTCCTGACCATCCGAGGTCTCTCGACTCTGGCGGATCCTGATGTCAAGGCCCGGCGACGATTCTCAAGCATCCTGGCAGAACTCGACGAACCTGAGCTAATCGTCCTAGCCCTCCTGTTCCATGACGTCGGAAAATGGTCAAACAAGAATCACGCCGAGGAAAGCGTGCGAATGGTCAGAGGGCCGCTGCGGCGGCTGCGTATCGCCCCCGACTCTATCCACACGGTGGAATTCCTAATCCGACATCACCTGGAAATGTCAGTCGCCGCATTTCGGCGGGACAGTGAGGACCCCGAGGTGGCGCGCCAATTCGCACGTCTCGTGGGGACCGAGGACCGACTGAAGATGCTGTGTCTGTTGACGCTGGCCGACGTCCAGGCCGTCAGCCCGGAAGTGCTCACGCCGTGGAAGGAAGAACTGCTGTGGCGTCTGTATGTCGACACCTACAACCACCTCACGCTTGGCTATGGCGACGAAGTAATCGAGACCGACCAGTCGAACGTGTCAGCGCTGCGCGCCCGGCGACCGCCTGAAATCTCGGAACAACAAGTTACGGCGTTTCTCGAAGGGCTCCCCCAGCGTTATCTGCGTCTGGTCGAGCCACAAACGGTGTACGACCACATCCGCCTCTCGCGCAACCTGGAACCGGACGAGCTCCGGATGACGCTCGACAAGCAGGACGATGTGTGGGGGCTGAGCGTAGTCACAAAGGACCGCCCGCGGATCTTCTCCAACGTCTGCGGCGTCCTCTCCTACTTCGGCATGGACATCCTGCGGGGACAGGCGATGAGCAACGCCCAGAACGTGGTGCTCGATCTGTTCCGGTTCGTCGACGCCGACCAGTTCCTGGCCTTGAACGAGGCGGGGCAATCCGAGTTGACGCGCGTGCTCCACGATGTCGTGGCCGGCGATGTCGACCTCCCGGCGATGCTCAAGGGACGCGAAGCAGCGGCACGGTCACGCCGAGACAAGATGCGTGTGCACAAGCTCGTACATTTTGACCACCACTATTCAGACCGCTACACGGTGCTCGAGATCGGCGGCGCCAACCAGTGGGGACTGCTCTACGGCATCAGCCGCATCATGTCCGAACATGGATGCGACATCGAACTAGTCCTCATTTCGACGGAAGGCGATCGCGCGATCGACGTCTTCCATCTGACGCGCAACGGCGACAAACTGTCGCCGGGGATGGAAGAGGAACTCCGCGGCGATCTCGAACACGTGCTGGGTCTTCACAACGAACTCACTGGGTGAGGGTCCAAGACCGACTGGGTCACGGCGCCGGTGCCGCGGGCGCTGGCGGCGTTGTCGACCCTTCCGTTAGTTTTGGCGCGAGGTAGCCAGCCTGACTGAAGCCCATCAGGAAGGCCAGCGGCCAGGGCACCTCCCAGATGGCACCCTCCAGAATGCTCTTCAAGACGAACAGCGCGAGCAGGAACACGGCCCAGAACAGCATCTGAGCCTTCGCCAACGACAACTCCGGCGGCCGGCCGGTCTTATAGGTGCGGACAAGATCCGACCACGCCAAGGTTCTCTGCACGAACACGGCCCTCGCCTTCTCCGCATTCGCCTTGTTTTGTCCGTCCTTGAAGAACCCGGCGCCGCCCGTAGCGAGCGATGCGCCCATCAGACCAAGCAGAGCGATTCCGAAATATCTGGAACTTGCAGCCTGATCAAGCCGTAGCCGAGCACCACCCCGCCGACCGCGATCGTCCAGCAGGCGATCTGACTCTGAGCCAACGACAGGTGGCCGTGGACGCCGGCAAACAACAGGAGCGGGTTGGTTCCACTCCGCTTCGCCAATCTGAACACAAGCAGAAGCGTCAGTCCGACGACCACGAACGTCCACGCCAGGGCAGCCACGACATCGCCAATGGTGACCGCATGTTCGCCCACGACGGTCCGCGAGACGCCAGCCTCGGTCCACGATACGACCGGAGTCACCCGCAGCATCGCCTTGTAGCGAAAGTCTACGGCGTTGGTGTCGCCAACAGCAGCAGGGTGCCGGAACGCGTAGTCCGCTCTCCGTTGACGGTCTCAGACCACACCTATCCTGACGAAACGATGATTGGCGTCCGGAGCGCACCCTCGCCGCTCGTCCCTTCCGTGACGGCATGGCCCCCCAGCAGTCGCAACTGGGGGTTGTGCTCCTCTCGGAGTTCCTATGTCACGTAGACCCGGAACGAGTGGGACTTGAGCTGACCGTCCGGCATGTAGAGTTGAACCGTCGGCGTCGGCGCGGACGCGCCCGGGGAAGGTCCGGCCTGACGGCCGCGGTCGACGGGGTCCACACCATGACGAGAGTCACGATGGTGACCGCGGCGTCGACAACGCATGCTCGCCCCGTCCGCCGGCTACGGCCGGTGGTTCGAGCAGCCTCGACGATATTCATCGCCCCCCCACCCAGGTTGGCGGTCAACCAAGCCGCGGCGAAGCGGACGGGCGACTAGTGACAGTGCCCGTGCTCGCCTGACCACACCTGGCCGGGCGGACAGTCCACCGCGGCCGGCGGCGGCGCCGTCACCGAGAAACTCATGACCACCGCAACCACCGCGGCCACCGCCACTCCGACGATCGCAATCCAGGCGCCTGGACTCAGCGAGTGCTCTTTGTTCTCGCAG
>Ga0315338_1003730_pt1 | contig 12920 bp, 14 predicted proteins | sample ASW8metaG_FD_204518 | JGI IMG/M metagenome (GOLD analysis project Ga0315338, IMG submission 204518) | Ammonia-oxidizing marine archaeal communities from Monterey Bay, California, United States - ASW #8 | ecosystem: Environmental > Aquatic > Marine > Coastal | place: USA: California | collected... | reverse complement strand
TATTAACCGGTCTTCTGTTTGATATATATGGAGATTATACTTCAGCTTATTGGATCGCTGTTTTTCTAATATTGTTATCTATAGTATCCATGTGGACAGCCAAATTAGTGAAACCCGCGTCTTTTATGGGAATACCTGCGGACATTTAACGGGTATATCGATAAGAGTAAAATAGCCGTTGAGTGTATAATTAGGATATCGACATTTTAGTGCCATTAGTCATTGCGGGTTTGATAGTTGTTAGGAGGTTTTATGCCAATAATACAGAGACCTTATGTTCCGCCTGAAGATCAGGTGCCACAAGAAGATGAATATGTGAATCCTGGAGATACACAAGAAGTTGGATCTACAGGGGAACCAATTACTTTTTACGCGGATTCGATGCATATTTATAGTAGTTTGTATTCGGCAGTATTGTTTTTTGGTGAACAGATGGAAGAACGAGAGCCAATACTTCGTTCCCGAATAAAGGTTAGCCCTCAGATGTTGAAGGCTATATCCATACTTACTGCAAAACACGTTCGGGAATACGAAGAAGCCGTAGGGCCAATTAGTCTTCCGGAACAGGTATATTCCGCGTGGGAATTGGAGTCTGAGCATCTTGGAGAATAACAATAGTTCTGATAATGATTACCAGATCGCCTATGACTCAATCCAGCCAGTAGCTATAGAGCCAGGTTTGGATAATGCCAATCCTGATACATTAGACTGGAGACTAGTTAGTACTACTCAGCCTAATAAGGCGACATTCCATATTAATCATAGCGATGTAACTGATGTTCGGGTCGGAACATTGAAGCAGTCTGATTGCCCTTCTGATTCCCAGTTTGTTTTGAAGGTAGATCTGCCAATAGTCATTATTGATAGTCTGGACAAATATTGGGCCGGTGAGTCGCGTACGGCGTTGCCTTTGGGAGGATTGCGAGTTCCGGTAGAAGGTGACACAGAGCAAGAAGCAAAGACTAATTTGGCGAGAGATTTAGCTGCTCAGTTCAGGCTTTTGTTATTATTAAATGCCTCTAGAGGAGGTAATATGGCTCCAGAATTATTAAAGAATCTTGAGTATCTTAGTTCTATAATGAGTCCAAAGTAACCTAGGCACAGGCATTTATCTGCTTTGACCAGCCACGATGGAGCGAATAGAGTCGATGATGGTATCTCGCGGAACGATTTGAGAATCTTCGCTATTGCGTTCTTTTATCTCGAGTTGGTTGGTTTTGAGGTTTCTCGGACTTATTACTACCCTGACTGGTATCCCTATTAAATCCGCATCGTTGAATTTAACTCCAGGGCCTTGGTCTACCCGATCATCGTATAGGGTTTCGATGCCATTATCCCAAAGCTGTTTGTATAGCTGTTCAGAAGCGTGGCTTACTGTTTCATCACTAAGGTTTAATCCTACTAGATGGACCATATATGGAGCTATAGGGGCAGGGAAAATTATTCCTTTATCATCATGATTCTGTTCAATAGTGGCGGCTAGTAGTCTGCCTACCCCAATGCCATAGCATCCCATTGTTATGGGTAAATGTTCACCTGATTGATCTAAATACAAAGCCCCTAGTGTTTCGCTGAAAAATGTGCCGAGCTTGAAAATATGCCCGACTTCGACGCCACGTATAGATTCTAGAGGAGTGCTGCACTTTGGACATAAATTGCCAGGTTGTGCTAACGAGATATCTTCTAAACTGTCTACAGTAAAGTCTCTCGGGTAGTTTACGTTTTTAATATGGATATCGGGTTTATTTCCGCCAGATACGAAATTATGCCCTACCTGTATGGAATAGTCCGCGATTTTATGAATCTCTGATATCCCTACCGGTGAAGCTGATCCCGCTACCAACCCTGCTGCCTGCACTTCTTCATTAGTTGCTAGCCTAAGTTCATTGCAGTGCAGTAGGTTACGCAATTTCACTTCGTTGATCTCTAAATCTCCCCTTATAGTAACAAATATAAGTTGAGCATCCGACATATAGAATACAGCTTTTAGAGTTTTAGATGAAGGTATTGTTAGGAAGGAGCACAGCTCTGGGATTGTTTTAATATTTGGCGTCTCCACCTCGTCAACTGCCTCATGTGGCTCTGCGGGTAATACAGGTAGGAGGCTCTGAGCTTTTTCAGAGTTAGCGTTATAGTCGCAATTGGGACAAGTTATGATTGTGTCTTCTCCGGTATCAGTAGGGCATATGAATTCATGGGAATCCTTTCCACCTATCGCGCCACTGTCAGCTTCGACCATTAAGACAGGTAAACCACAAGTTGCGTATATATTTTTGTAAGCGGAGGCCATAGCCTGGTAACTGTTATCTAAACTCTGATCATCGCTGTTAAATGAATAAGCGTCCTTCATGGAGAATTCCCGAACCCGTATTAATCCTGCTCGTGGCCTTGGTTCGTCTCTAAATTTAGTTTGGATTTGGTAGATAATAATTGGTAAATCTCGGTAACTTTGAACGTTGGATTTTACTATACTGGTTACGACCTCTTCATGCGTGGGAGCTAGTACCATTGGCCTACCTCGTCTGTCTTCTAATGAGAAAAGGCTGTCTCCAAAAGCTTCCTTACGACCTGTCTCTTCCCATAATTCCATTGGCTGCAACGATGGCATTAATAGTTCTTGCCCTCCGGCCAAATCCATTTCACTGCGTATTATCTGTTCTATTTTGCGAATAGATCGCCATGCTAAAGGTAGATAAGCGTATACCCCTGTAGAGACTTGATGAATGAGACCTGATTTAAGCAGTAATCTGTGGCTGTTTGTTTCTGCCTCTGGAGGATCCTCCCTGAGGGTTCTAGACACCATCTGGCTAAATTTCATGTTAGAAGAGGCCTTTCCTTATGATGAAGTTGACTATGAAAAGTTTGACATATGAGTATAAACAATTGCGAATCTCTAGCCTGGTGTATTCTCTATCTCTTCCATTAAAGCGGTTAGCATGTCGTCGGCCGGAACTACCCTGACTTTCTCGCCTTTACGGAAAATAATAGCTCGCCCCGCTCCAGCTGCTATCCCCACGTCCGCATCTTTTGCTTCTCCTGGGCCGTTTACTTCGCATCCCATCACAGCAACTTTGATATTCTTATTGTTTTTCTTCAGTAGCTCGTCGACATCATTGGCAAGTTTTACCACGTCTACATCAGCTCTACCGCAACTCGGACAGGCTACCAGCGTGGTCCCTTTGTTTCTTAGGTTCAGAGATTTTAAAATCTCGTACCCCGCGTTTACTTCTTCTTTCGAATCTCCGCTCAGTGACACTCGTATGGTATCTCCTATACCTTCATATAATAATATGCCAAGGCCTACGGATGTTCTTATGGAGCCTGATTGTACGGTGCCGGCTTCAGTAATGCCTAAATGCAACGGGTAAGGGACCATGGATGCCAGTTTGCGGTATGCTTCTACGGTCGTTGGCACATCAAACGCTTTCATTGAAATTTTTATTTGGTCGAAGTCGTGCCTTTCTAGAAAGCTTATTTCCCACAATGCTGTGGCCAGCATATGGTCTACTATGCTGTATTCCCCTTCTGTGGCATCTTGTGCTTTAGGAAGCTTGTTTACCATGTCCATATGTCGAGAAAAACCTTTTGTCCGGCCTATTCCACCGACTGGGGGTAAGCTTCCAAAGTTAACCCCAATCCGGATTGGAATATTAAGGGCTTTAGATTTTTCAACTACTTGTCGGACCTGGTCCTCGTCGCGCAAATTGCCAGGGTTAAGTCTTAGGCAGTCAACACCGCCTTCTGCACATTCGAGGGCCAGCTGGTAATGAAAATGAATATCAGCAATCAAAGGGATGTGAATTTGTTTTCTGATTTCTTTCATTGCTTTAGCCGCTTCCATATCTGGAACTGCTGAGCGGATTATTTCACACCCTACTTCTTCTAGTTCGTGTATTTGCCTAACTGTTGCCTTAACGTCCCGTGTGTCAGTTTTTGTCATAGACTGAACGGTTATGTCGGAACCGCCACCTACCTGTACGCCGCCTACATTGACTGGTTTAGTGACTCTGCGTTTTGTCATATTGTCAGCCTCAACGTTTATGTTAGTAAATGTCCTATGCAATAGGTATTCGCGAACTCATGTTACAGGAATTCAGATCATGATACTAGAAGAACACTGTATCTCCTATCGTCTTCTGGTCGTAGCTCTTGTGGTGACTTATATGCCTTGTTTATCCACCGAGCAGACTTCCGCCTTGCAGCAAGCGATTTATATCGTTAGCGCTTACTACTATGATTAGGCCAATTAGTACTATAAACCCTACTATATGGACTAATCCCTCTTTTTCGGCAGGTATACGCTTACCACGTCTAACCCATTCAATGATGACAAATAATAATCTTCCTCCATCTAGCATTGGAATAGGAAGAATATTGAGGATGGCGAGGTTTATGCTGATAAGTATCGATAGCATTAACCATCCTCTTAGCCCGCTTTGCATGGTGATCTCACCAGTAATTTGAGCTATTCCAATAGGTCCCGAGAACTCCGGCTGGGTTTCTCCTCCGATCCATCTAGATATTTCTTCTTTCATTAGGACTAACATATCGAGGGAGCTCGTTACTCCCGAAACTACAGCAGTCCAAGGTGGTTGAAACCTCGTTTCAGTTGTTGGATTTACGAGTTCAATTTTGATGCCTGTAGCCCCTTCATTTGGGGGAGGGTTGACTCGCGGGGTCACTAAAATGGTTTCTGTAACTGCTCCCCGGGCGATGACCCATCTCATTTGAGTCCCTGCATCGAGGGTGATACTTCTGATTAGGTCTGTCGTGGTTGTTATTTGAGAATCGTTGGTTTGTACTATAATATCCCCTTGCTTTAGGCCGGCGAGTGAAGCAGGAGAACCCTCCAATACGTCTGTGATCATGATGTTCCCTGTCACGACGTCGTGAGGAATCATAAACATAATTGCAAATACTACAATCGGAAAGATAGCGTTCATAGCTGATCCCGCAACAAGAATGACTGCTCGCGCCCAGGGTGGTTTAGTCGCAAGGCTTTTAGGTATAGAAGGATCGTTTTCTCCGGCAAGACGGACGAAGCCGCCTAATGGAGTCCAGTTAACGGAATACAACATATCGGAAATTTGTATTTGGGTGGCATCTGCGGATCGTAATTTCCCTTGATGTTGTAGAAGGTTGCCTGACCGGACGGTACCGTCCGCTAAGGCAGGGAATTTGCCTTTACGGTCTGAAGCTAGGATAATTTGAGCTATCAAATTACCCTTGGCATCTTCGTGAGAATAAACTCGAATCAGGGTCCCTAATACCAAATGTTGTACATCAGAAAAATTAGAACATTGTGTTTTATTATCAATGAGTACCGTTGTATTACCTACGTAAAAACCGAATGCTCTCGGGGGATAACCGACTCCAAATTCTAGTACCTTTACGCCCAACCACTTGGCAGTAAGATAGTGGCCAAGTTCATGGATTACCACTAGTAATAAGAGCATTGGAATAAAAGTGCCGACAGCTATCAGTGTCATTTGTAGCATTAATTGCCAACCAGTGTTCTAGCAGTAGTTGTGGCCCATATTTCAGAATCCAATATGTCATCAAGCCCGGGATTGTCAATGTTTGAGTGCCGGGATATAACTGTATTAATTATCTCTGGTATCCGAGTGTACTTTATTTGTTTATTGAGGAACGCCTCAACTGCGACCTCATCAGCAGCACTTATTACTGTCGGATACGTACCACCCAATCTTGCCCATTGTAGAGCTATTTTATAGCACGGATACCGATCTACATCTAAGGGTTGAAATTCCAATGAGTAACTTGTATCTGTAGGTAGTCTGGGAATGTTTACGTTCGCTATACGATCTGGATAAAATAGTGCATATTGAATCGGCAGCCTCATATTCGGTGGTCCGAGTTGAGCTTTAACAGAACCGTCTATGAATTCGACCATAGAGTGAACTGTGCTCTGCGGGTGTATCATTACTTCGATGTTATCCCAGTCCATATCGAATAACCATTTGGACTCAATTACTTCAAAGGCCTTATTCATCATAGTGGAAGAATCTATGGTGATCTTTTTGCCCATATTCCATGTTGGGTGTTTCAACGCTTCTTCCGGAGTTACTGAACTGAGGAGATTGGTAGGAGTGTTTCGAAAAGGGCCTCCGGACGCGGTTATTATAAGTTTTTTAACCTGACCTATTTCTCCGCGTATACATTGCCAGATAGCACTGGGCTCACTATCTACCGGCAATATTACTCCGCCATACATTGCTTCGTATTCCTTAATTATATTACCTGCCATTACTATGGGTTCTTTATTTGATAAAGCCACTTGTTTTTTCGACTTCAGGGCGGTAAGAGTGGGCTGTAATCCCACGGATCCGGTTGTCGCTACCATCACTAAGTCTACAGATTCAATGCTAGACATTTGTTCTAGAGTACAGTACTGAGCGGCGTGTCCTTGGCAGTTATTAGGTTCTATGGAACAGTAATAACTAGCGCAGAATTCGTTTATTTGTTCTTTCAATAGATCTACGTTGTGACCCGCCGATAACCCTACTACATTAAGTTTATTTGGGAATTGTCTGACTATGTCCAAGGTTTGTCGGCCGATAGACCCTGTAGATCCTAAAACTATTATATTCTTCATAATGCAAATATCACGGGTAATAAGTAATAAACAGCTGGTATCGCCCACAAGAGGCTATCGAGCCTATCGAGTAGGCCTCCATGACCAGGGATGAGACCGCTTGAGTTTTTAACATGCGAGATTCGTTTAATTTTCGATTCAAAAAGATCGCCACACTGGGAGACGAGACCTACTGTAGCACCTAAAGCTAATATTTGCCAAAAATATGATGTCATCGACAGTAATATACAGAAGGCACCTGAAAATATTATGGCACCAATAAAACCGCCTATAGACCCTTCCCACGTCTTGTTTGGGCTTATGTTTTTTGCCATGGCGTGTCGCCCCATGGTTTTTCCAAATATTAGTGCGCATGTATCAGTAGAAAAAGTACATAATATAGCGAAGGCAAGCCATATGCCGCCGTATTGTCCCAGCATATCTAGATCGTAGTAGAGTGCCGTATGGGCGATCAAGATACCAATGTATGTCGGGCCAACTACCAAATACCCAAGAGCTTTAAAAAAATCTTTATTGTGGTAACAAGCAATTACCCACAGACCGCTTATGAAAATGCCACTCACCGATATGATAAGAATATGCATACTCGTCTGAGAGAGGCCTGAATGGTTCGTCATAGAAAATATGAGCGCTGCTACCCATACAATCCCTATAAGCTTGGGCAATTTAGGCTTTGAGCGATTATGGAGATTGTAAAATTCGCATACCGCAATAATGCCTGCCACTACAACTACACTGAGCACCCATGGTCGTCCAGCCCATATAGCCACCACAATTAATGGAACTCCGACCAATCCAGTCAACATTCGAGAGATCAATTAATCCTCGTCAGGTACATGACCGAAGCGTCTATGTCTTTTAGCGAATGCCTTTAACGCTTTATCTACATTTTTAGGTCCGAAGTCAGGCCACATAACTCTAGTATGATAGTATTCGCTATACGCTGATTGCCAAAGCAAAAAATTGCTAAGCCTTATTTCGCCACCAGTGCGTATTATTAGATCTGGATCTGGGGATTGAGACGTATATAGATATTTCTGAAATAGACTTTCGTCTATGTCTTCGGACAAGATGCCTGCTGCAATTATTCGTCGTACTGCTTCGAGTATTTCGTCTCTACCGCCGTAATCGAAGGCCACGTTTAGTGTAACGCCATTGTTATTCTTGGTAAGTTCTTGTGCTGAATTAATGGATTCTCTTATTTTGTCCGTGAGATTCTGCTCAGTCCCAATGTGAATTATACGGACATTATTGGCGTGTAGTATTGGTGTTTGATTGTGTAGCGCGTCTTGGAGTATCTGCATTAACCCGTTTACTTCACGTTCCGACCGATGCCAGTTTTCAGTGGAAAATGCAAAAATAGTGACGAACTTGACCCCTTTGGAGTATAGATACTCTAATATATTGGGTATGTTATCCACGCCAACTTTGTGACCAGCTATCCGAGGTAGTCCCCTTCTGCCAGCCCATCTTCCATTACCATCCATGATAAATGCTATATGTTTAGGTGATGGAACTTCGGTTGACGTAGTATCAGGTTTCCACCATCTAGTTAGTGATTTCATTCCCTAGACCTGTGTTATTTCCTCTTCTTTAGCCTTGGCAATGGTGTCAATAACTTTCGTGTTGGTGTCCGTAGCCTTCTGTATCCGATCCTGTCCACGACGAGATTCATCTTGGGATATGTTCTTATCCTTTTCCAATTTTCGTAGGCTCTCGACTCCGTCGCGCCGGACGTTCCTTATGGACACCTTACCATCTTCTATTTTACGTTTCAGCAACTTCACCATTTCTAGACGACTTTCCTTAGTTAAAGGAGGTATAGGTACCGTAATTTGATTCCCATCATTGGAAGGGTTGAAGCCCATATCTGAAGTTGCAAGACTTCTTTCAATGTCTTGCATAGCACCTTTGTCCCAGGGTTGGACTATTACAGCTTGAGCATCCGGAGCAAGGACAGATGCTAGCTGGTTCAAGGGTGTGGGAGTTCCGTAATAACTCACGATGATATTATCTAGAAGCGATGGCGTTGCTCTACCAGTCCTGAGTGTTGATATTTCTCTTTTTAGAGCTTCAATAGACCGTTGCATTTTGGAATCTACATCGTCAAGGACCAGATCGGGGGTCAAATCGCCTTTATCATTAGTCATAACCTTATTCCTTCCCTGATATTGTTGTACCGACGAGATCTCCTGTAAGTATACGAGATAAGTTTCCTTTATTAAAAATGTTGAATACTATTATTGGCAGTTTATTATCCATGCATAATGATATTGCGGTAGAATCCATTATCTGGAGTCTACGGTTTAGAGCGTCCATATAATCTAATGTTTTGAACAATGTCGCCTCAGGGTTCGTATGAGGATCTGCGTCGTATACACCGTCTACGTCGTTTTTAGCCATTAAGAGTACGTCAGCTCCGATTTCTAGGGCTCTTAGCGAAGATGCAGTATCAGTTGTCATAAATGGATTGCCTGTGCCAGCCGAGAATATTACAACTCTACCTTTTTCTAAATGTCGCATGGCTCGCCGACGGATATAGGGTTCAGCGATAGCTTGCATCTGCAAGGCACTTTGAGTTCGTGTAGTGGTTCCAAGTTTTTCGAGAGCATCCTGTAAAGCCAAAGCGTTGATAACGGTCGCTAACATTCCTGCGTAATCGGCAGTAGCCCTATCCATTCCTTGGGTTTCGGCTTCCCCTCCGCGCCAGATATTGCCGCCTCCGATGACTATGGCCACTTCGACACCTAGGTTGCTGGCATCAGTGACCTGTTGGGCTAAGTAAGTCACGGCGTTAGGATCTATTCCGGATTGTGCAGATCCTTTGAGTGATTCACCACTTAGTTTGAGTAGAACTCTCTGATATTTCGCCTGGCTCATTATTTAACCTGGCCTATTCCTCGAGAGCAAGTCTACTAAATCTGACCACTTTTATATTCTCACCTACTTTGGCAGCTAATTCCTGTATGATTTCGCCAATCTGCTGAGATGAATCTTTGATAAATGGCTGTTGTAGTAGATCTACTTGCGCGGTAGGGCGAGTATCTTCCTCTGGATGGTCTCCATTCCCTACGTATGCAGGGGCCATGGCAGCAACCTGCATAGCCAGAGCATGTGCGAGATCTTTAAAATCTGGAGTTCTGGCTACGAAATCTGTCTCACATCCTAGTTCTAGGATAGCACCAACGCGTCCGCCCGTGTGTATGTAGGCCTCTACTACGCCTTCGGTAGTATTTCTATCAGATCGTTTTGCTGCTTGCGCGAAACCTTTGGTCCTTAATATATCTGTGGCTTTACTGTGATCTCCTTGCGATTGCTCTAACGCTTCTTTGCATTCCATTATGCCTGCGCCAGTGCTTTCTCGGAGAGCTTTTATGTCGTCAACTGTGACTGCCAACTGGTGTCCTCCTTAGGTGGTTGGGTTGTTAACTAGCAGGTGCTGCGTCTTCGCTAGCTTCATCTTCAGACGAGTCAGTCCTGTAGGATGAGGCTTGTCCCATTAACTGCCCCAATTCTTCCAGTGGCATACTCTCAACCGATATCTGTTCGAGTTCTTCATCTGATAGTTGTTCTTCTGCTACCTCTGAGTCACTGGCCTTTTCCTGTTCATCTTGATTAGCTTCTGCTAGTAGTGCTTCTCTTTGCGCTTTCCCTTCTAACACTGCTGAAGCCATTTTATTTGTGATCAGCCTAATAGACCGTACCGCGTCATCGTTGCCTGGTATGGGATGGTCTATTAAATCTGGGTTGCAGTCAGTATCCACTATAGAAAATATTTTGATTCCCATTCTGCGTGCTTCAGCTATACATATATCTTCTTTAGCTATATCAATAACGAACATTGCTTGAGGAGGAGCGGTCATTTCCCTAAGTCCCAAGAAATACTTCTCCAGGCGATTCAGGACGTCATTAAGTTTTACGCCTTCTTTTTTCGGTAGCAGCCTAAAGTAACCTTCTTCTCGCTTCTGTTGTAATTCAAGCATATAGTTTATTCTGGTGCGGATAGTTTGGAAGTTAGTTAACGTACCACCTAGCCATCTTTGATTCACATACCACATGCCACAGCGTTCTGCTTCACTTAGCATGACCTCTTGAGCTTGTTTTTTGGTTCCGACGAACAGAATATTCCCGCCCTCTGCTGCGATTTGCACCATTGCGGCATAAGCATCGTTTATTAGGCCCAAGGTTTGCTGTAGGTCTAGGATGTGTATCCCGTTTCTCTGAGTAAATATGTATCTCTTCATACGAGGGTTCCACCGTCTGGTTTGGTGTCCAAAGTGGACTCCTGCCTCGAGTAGAGATTTCATAGTCAAATTTTCGCTATTTGGGTTCTCTTCGTAACCACTCGGACGCTCTGGCGCCTGTACCATAACTGCTACCGTCCTATTTAGGTTGTTGTTTAGTCTGTTTGATTATATCGGCTACGTAAGCTTGTACACTCTGTTATATATAAGGCACGAGACTGCGGTCCGAATGCAATTTTGCTACAGATTACGCAACGAAAAAGGATAGCCATCGGCTATCGCTTACACAGGAGCGAGTATATCATAGTGCGTAGTGAGCAGCAATCCGATTGAACTTGATAATATCAACAGTGGTCTACCTGGAAATTATCAGATACAGGATATTCAAGGCTGCTGCCCCATATATTCCTACTAGAATATCGTCAGCCATGATACCTATGCCGCCACTAAGGTTCTCTAATTTTCTGGCTGGAAAAGGTTTTACTATATCAAGAACTCTGAAGCATATAAATGCGGCTATGATCCAAGGTATTTCCTTCGGCAAGAACAAGCATGTAATCCATAGGCCTATAAATTCATCCCATACTGCGGAGCCGGGGTCTTTATTGTCTGGAGTTGTCAAGGTATTACAGGCCCAGACTCCAATGATTGATCCGACGATGATTAGTGATAAAAACCAGAAAGAATTACTCTCTAATGGTGAGAAAAAGTAAATCAGAGAGGCTACCAAACTCCCAACTGTACCTGGCATGATGGGTGACAGTCCTGATCCAAATCCCGATCCTAATACGAGTCCTATTGGATTAATTATTTTTTTATAAATGATCGAACTGACACCTTTCATATTTGCCACTGAGTTTCACGTATAATCTTAACTGCGTGAGTCAATTTGACTCCGTATTTTTTTCAGTATGTCGATATTATTTCTATCAGGACCTTTGCCTGTGAATCCGGGTACTTCGAGTAGGAATGGGGTATTGTTGAGAATACTGTGGGACATAAGCGCTTCAAATCCTGATTCACCAATCAAGCCCTGTCCAATGTTTTCATGCCTATCTATTCCCGATCCGAGTGGTTGTTTAGAGTCGTTAGCATGGACAGCTGCGAGCTTCCCGATCCCGATTGCGCTTTCAAACTCTTCCAGCATGTTTGATACCCCTTGAGGGTTACGTATATCGTATCCCGCCGCGAAACTGTGTTGGGTGTCTAAGCATACTTTGAGATTTGGATGGTCTACCGATTTCACAATTTCACCAAGTTCCGTGAATGAAGCTCCAATATGCTGTCCCATACCTGCCATATTCTCCAGGCATAGAGATGGCCCTTCTGGAGATTTATCTAGTACCTGCTTAATGCTATCGGTGACTTGTGCAAATATGGCTTCGAATCCGGAGCCTTTATGGCTGCCCGGGTGGAATATGATTCCTGCAGCGTCAATCTTATGAGCCAAGGTCATATACTTAATCAGTGAGTCAATACCCTTAATTAAATTGTCAGGGTTTGAGCTACCTAGATTTATTAAATAAATACAGTGAAGGAAAATAGGCCTGATCTGGCTTTCGTCGGCTAGCGACCTAAAAGCTTCTATCTCAGTTTGACTTATAGGCGTGAACGCCCAACTTTGAGGGGATGAACCAAATATCTGGATTGTCTCACATCCGATTTCAACCCCTCTCCCAATGGCTTTACTAATACCACCTGCCGAAGAAACGTGCGCGCCAATTCTCACCTGTAGAGCCTTTAACGAGAAATCAGGTTAAATATACTTTGGAGAGATACTGCTGAAGCTCTTCTTCCAAGTCTGAATATCCTACCAAACTCCTTCCTATCCCAGATTACTAAGAATTGACTCGCTATAAAGATACTACTGTATGTTCCGACTATTACGCCTATAGCTACTACTAGCAGCAGGCCCCTGATGCTAGCTCCTCCGATTAATAGCATGGCTAACAATACTAAAAGGGTTGTTAAACTTGTATTGAAAGACCTTCCAATGGTTTCGATTATGCTGGTATTTACTAATGATGTGAAAGACCTTTCTGGATGTTTAATAACATTTT
>Ga0315338_1003729_pt1 | contig 12925 bp, 15 predicted proteins | sample ASW8metaG_FD_204518 | JGI IMG/M metagenome (GOLD analysis project Ga0315338, IMG submission 204518) | Ammonia-oxidizing marine archaeal communities from Monterey Bay, California, United States - ASW #8 | ecosystem: Environmental > Aquatic > Marine > Coastal | place: USA: California | collected... | reverse complement strand
TCTTATAACTTCGTACTCATCAGATCGGACGCTTCCTGCATGCCGGCGTAACTCCTTCCCCGCCTTTTTTAATGACTTTTTCGCCATCTTGTCGGACAACATGACGTCCATAAAAACGTCCATATTGCGGGCTTCTCCAAGCATATTTCCGAAATAGCGAAACTCCCGATTATATCGTGTGCGCACATCACCTGGAATGACTTGCCGAAAAACTGCAATAGCAACGCGAATGCGACGCATACCAATACGAATTTGCATCAGGGCGCCAGCATCACCATTTTTCTGAAACCGGGTGAAATTGTCGCGGAGATGTTGGATAGATTCGCTAAAAATCCGCTTTGCCGCAGTTTCGATATCCGGATTTTCCGATAAATCGATTTTCGGTAATTTGATAAACTCCGGCTCGTCCGACATAGCCATCCCATGCTTTCAATTTACGTCCCAGCTTTATACGCATATGCTAAGGCACAACTACATAAATACCCCGAGACCCCAACTGCAACAATGAGAAAATCTAATGAAAAAAATGACAGACTGGGTCGGTAATCACACCGAACGCACCGAAATTATCCATCAGCAATCTCTGGACGGCTTTGCCGCCCTTATGAATGAGGGCGTTCCGGCAGGCACCGTTGTACCGCCTGGCGGCCACTGGATGTATTTCCTGCCCACTGACAAGCAATCACGTCTCGCGCATGATGGTCACGCTTTCAAAGGCGATTTTTTGCCACCTGTGGAACTGCCCCGGCGTATGTGGGCGGGCGGGCGCCTTATATTCCACAAACCGCTGAACGCCGGCGAGAACGCCACCAAATCATCCACAATCAAGTCCGTTACTCCTAAAGAAGGCCGAACCGGAAACCTTGTCTTCGTCACGGTCGAACATCAGTTAACAACGGATGCAGGTATTTGTATAACGGAAGAGCATGACATTGTTTTTCGCGATGCGCCCGATACCAATGCCCCCGTTAAAGAACCTCAAAAAGCACCGACGGATGGCGAGTGGGATAGAGAATTCACCCCTGATCCCGTTATTCTTTTTCGTTATTCCGCACTCACCTTTAATGGGCATCGCATCCATTATGATCGCGAATATTGCATAAATGAGGAAGGGTACCCGGGCCTTATTGTCCATGGCCCGTTGCTGGGCACACTTCTGATGAAGTTGGCGACGGAGAAAATGGGGGGACGTGAGCTCAGACAATTCAGTTTCCGGAATTTTAATCCGATTTTCGACATTGCTTCTTTTACCCTGACCGGAAAGGCAGAAAGCAAGGATCGTTGTAGTGTTTGGGTTGTTGGCCCAGAAGGAGAGCTGGCCGTTTCAGCAACTGCCGAGTTCGCCTAAAAAGAGGCGGGAAACTCCCGCCTCAATTTCGTTAGTTGGAAATTTGTCAGTTCTTATGCCCGCCAGACATCGCGCCAGCGTCCTTCACATGAACCATAACCTTGATATCACCCGCATGTTCAAACACCAGAATTAGCGGAAATTCATGGCCTTTCTTCAGGTTCTCATTGAGCCCCATCAGCATGATATGCAGCCCGCCCGGCTTCAACATGACTTTATCACCAGCAGGTACAGGCAGGTCATCAATAGGAGCCATGCTCATCACGCCGTCTTTCATAAGGCTCTCGTGAATTTCAGTTCGCTTTGCAACCGGCGAGCGGACTTCGAGCAAACGATCAGTCTTATCGCCTTTATTGCGGATCATCAGAAATGCCCCGCCAACTTTAGCTCCATCAGGGCGGGCACGCGACCAGGCGTCTTTTACGACAATACCGTCCTTCTCCGCACTTAATACTGACGTTGATCCAGCAGATAATCCGCCAACCACAAAGATCGCCAGTAAGGCAAATGACAAAAACCGCATTTTCAACATCGCTCGTTCCTTAAATAATTAGAGTTCTTCTCGTATTTTGGTGACCATATCTTCGGGCGGCGTGCCATAGGAGAAAACCGAAATCAATTTTCCGTCGCGCCCCATGAGATATGTATAGGAAGTGTGATCCACGAGGTAATAGTCCGGATCGCCATTTTCTTCGCGCTGGCTATAAGCCTTGTATTTCTTTTTGATGTCGGTGATTTGCTCTTCTGTGCCTGTCAAACCAACGAAAGAAGGATGAAAGGCCTCCACAAATTCAGACATCAACTCAACGGTATCCCGTTTTGGATCGACTGTGACGAATACGGGCACCACATCGGCTCCGTCATCGCCAAGTTGCTGCATGGCGACAGACAACGTTTGCATTTCTGTCGGGCAGACATCCGGGCAGAAGGTATAGCCAAAAAAGACCAGCATCAGTTTGCCTTCAAAATCGGCATTGGTGACAGGCTCGCCTTTGTGGTTCGTCAATTCAAACGGGCCGCCGATTTGCGGCGCTCCAGCGATGACGACGGAGGACGATCCGGTTTTACTGCCAGGTCCAAATTGCACGAGTCCCGTTGCCCAGAGGCCAATCACGACGGCACTCGCCAGCAGAAAAAACGCTATCAGAAGAGTAAAAACCTTGTTCATTTGTCATTCCGTATACGGGTGAAAAAACGCCGCGCCATTATCAGTAATGGAGCTTCGATGATGCGGCAACATAATATCATATGGTGCGGCATTGTAGCGCAGTCCAAATATATTCGCCGGATAGAGCAATTGACCCGGCTTCTTTCAGGCGATAACGTGATGTTGCACTAAGAACAATCCGATAGGCGCTCATTTCTCCACCTGTCTGGCTAAAAACAAATATGAGTATTTTTTTTGCGAAGCGACTACTGACCCTGATTGCGACCCTGATTGGCGCGTCCATGGTCATTTTTCTGGTTATGGAAATCCTTCCCGGAGACCCGGCGCTGGTTATCCTTGGCGTGGATGCCTCCGACGAAGCGGTGGCGATACTGACCCGGGAACTTGGTCTTGATCGTCCGGCACCGGAGCGGTATTGGGGTTGGGTCACCGGTTTGCTCAGCGGCGAGTTGGGCACAAGCTATGCTTATAAAGTACCTGTCTGGGAGCTTGTGGAAGGTGCTCTCTGGATCACAATACCTCTCGCCATCATGGCAATTACCTTGAGCATAATTATTGCGCTCGTCATCGGACTTTATGCCGCCGCCAATCATAACAAACCTGCAGATATTGCGCTGATGGGTTTCAGCCAATTGGGCATTTCAGTGCCAAATTTCTGGCTCGCAATCCTGCTGATCCTGTTTTTTGCCATTAAATTCCGCTGGTTCCCGGCAGGCGGCTTTCCGGGATGGGACGAGGACATTTTCAAAAGCTTCAAATCCCTCCTATTGCCCGCCGTCGCCCTTGCAACAGTTGTCGGCGCCATTCTCGCCCGCATCACTCGTTCTGCTGTACTTGAAGTGTACCGCGAAGACTATGTACGGACGGCCCGTGCCAAAGGCCTCAGCCAACGATCGACCCTCTGGCTACACGTCCTTCGTAACGCTCTGATTCCAGTTCTCACCGTAACAGGCATTCAATTCGCTGGACTGCTGGCAGGCACTGTCGTCGTAGAAAATGTGTTTCATATTCCAGGCTTGGGCTCGTTAGTACTGAAAGCCATCAACAACCGCGACACTATTGTTGTGGAAAACGTTGTGCTCCTCCTTGCCGCCATGGTCATCATCGTGAATTTTATCGTCGATATTCTCTACGCCGTGATTGATCCGCGACTGAAAGCGCATGACATATGAGTACGGGTACCTCTCTCAGCTTTCTTGCTCGATGCCGTCGCAGCCGAAGTTTTATGGTAGGCGGAGCGATGACCGGATTTCTTCTTGTTTGCGCAGCGGTTTCGTTATTCTGGACACCAGGTTCGGCTTACGACATCTCCATTGCAAACCGCTTTCTTCCCTCCTCCGGCACCCATTGGCTCGGCACGGATCAGTTTGGGCGCGATATCATTTCCATGTTGATGACGGGCACGCAAAACTCCATTGCCGTCGCCGTTGTCGCTGTCTCCATCGGACTTGTTGCAGGTGTGAATCTTGGTCTGCTGGCGGCCGCGAAGCGCGGCTGGACGGAGGAGATCATCATGCGATTGAGCGATTTTTCCTTCGCCTTTCCGGCCATTCTGTCCGCCATTATGATCACCGCCATTTTGGGTCCGGGAGGGGTGAATTCCATCCTCGCAATCGGCCTTTATAACATTCCGGTTTTTGCCCGCCTGACCCGTGGCACCGCCAATGCCATTTGGGCACGTGAGTTCGTCATGGCCTCCCGTGCTGCTGGCAAGGGCCGATTCCGCATCACGTTCGAGCATATTCTGCCCAATATCCTCTCCATCATTATTGTTCAGGCGACGATTTTATTTGCTATCGCCATTCTGGCCGAAGCGGCTCTTTCCTATCTCGGCCTTGGCACACAGCCACCGCACCCCAGTTGGGGGCGGATGCTGAACGAGGCGCAAGCATTGATGTTCCTTGATCCCATGCAGGCGATTTATCCAGGGCTTGCCATCGCCACTGCCGTTTTTGGGCTAAATCTTTTGGGTGACGGGCTTCGCGACGTGCTGGACCCGCGCCTGTCGAGGAAACGCTGATATGACTTTGCTCAATGTCACAGATCTAAGTGTTACCTTGTCTACCGCCGACGGCGCTGCGCGGGCTGTTCGGGATTTGAATTTCTCGTTGGAAAAAGGTCAGACCCTTGGCATTGTCGGCGAGAGTGGTTGCGGAAAGTCCATGACGGCCCTCGCACTAATGGGATTGCTGCCGGAGAAAAGTAAAACCGACGGCACCATAAAATTCAACAATGAAGATCTGTTGCAGAAATCTGAAGCAGAAATGTGCAACCTTCGTGGCAATCGCATGGCCATGATATTTCAGGAGCCCATGACGTCGCTTAACCCGGTCCATACAGTTGGCCGCCAGGTGATGGAGCCCTTGCGCCTTCATAAAAATATGTCGAAGGCTGACGCTGTGGCAGAAGCAATAAAACTCCTCGATCGCGTCGGTATCCCGAATGCCTCTGAACGGCTTGGCAATTACCCCCATCAGCTTTCCGGCGGGCAGCGACAACGGGTGATGATCGCGCTCGCCCTCTCCTGTGCGCCAGATATTCTCATCGCCGATGAGCCAACCACGGCCCTTGATGTGACCATTCAGGATCAAATTCTAGAGCTGATCCAGTCGCTGGTCCGCGAAGAAGGGATGTCGCTCATTCTGATCTCCCACGATCTTGGCGTCATTTCGGAGAATACCGAACGGATTATGGTCATGTATGGCGGTGCAGCAGTTGAGACTGGCCCCACAGAGACTTTTTTTGACGCCCTCACCCATCCTTATAGTCAGGGATTATTTGCCGCCATGCCGAAGTTGGGGATGGGACGTACATCAAGGCTGATGACCATTCCGGGCGTTGTTCCCGATCTGATCAACTTACCAACTGGATGTACTTTTACGGATCGCTGCCCGCTGGCAACAGCTGAATGCGCAAAGACAACGCCGCCATTGAGACAGCTTACAGCGGGACATCAAGTCGCTTGCCATCATTTGGAAGAGGCACGCGAAAAACGCCCTGAGGAGTTGTTCGCATGAGCGATGCGCCCGAAGCCGTTTTGCAAGTCCGCGACCTTGTTCGTCATTATCGGCTACCAAGGGAAAGTCTGTTTAAACCGCCAGGGCATGTTTTTGCCCTCAACGGTGTCAGCTTCGATATTCAAAAGGGTAAGAGCTTCGGCATCGTCGGAGAAAGCGGCTGCGGGAAGTCTACGTTGGCCCGAAATGTCATGGCATTGGAGGAGACCGATGCGGGGTCTGTCAAAATCCTTGGGAATGAAGTCATGGGACGCAGCTTCGATCAGCTCAGACCTCTGCGCCAGCATTTCCAGATGGTATTTCAGGACCCATATGGCTCTCTTGATCCACATCATGATGTCGGCTGGATAGTCGCAGAGCCCCTCGCGGCGCTTGGACCGATTACACAGGAAGAACGGCAGCGCCGTGTCACAGAAGTGTTGGAATCCGTTGGTCTCAAACAACGAGATGCCCGCAAGTATCCTCATGAATTTTCAGGGGGACAGCGCCAGCGCATCGCTATTGCCCGCGCCTTAATTACCCATCCAGAATTGATTGTAGCCGATGAACCCGTCTCCGCGCTGGATGTTTCCGTACAGGCGCAGGTGCTCAATCTCTTAAAAGAACTGCAGGAGAAATTTGGCGTCACCTATATGTTTATCAGCCATGATCTGGCCGTGGTCGAATATCTCTGCGATGAAGTGGCCGTGATGTATTTAGGGGAAATTGTCGAAAAAGGCCGCACGGAAGATTTGTTTGCGGCCCCTGCCCATCCTTATACCCGCATACTGCTGGACGCCGTGCCGCAGCCTGGATCGGGCAAAAAACGCGAGCGGATCAAGCTTGCGGGAAATGTCACCGGCCAGACGGAACAGCGCCGTGGCTGCGCCTTTCAGGACCGTTGCCCCATGATGCGAGATGTCTGCCGCCGCGAAAGACCCACTCTTGCTGAAATCGGCCCTGACCACACTGCGGCCTGTCATTTTTCTGATGAATTGCTAAAAAATGGATTGGAAAACTGAATACAACATTTGGTTAAGCTGTTGGCAAGCCTTCCTTCACGGCGAGCTTATCGAACATAAGCCTATATTCTGAGAGAGCTAAGCCTCGTATCAAGTACGCTTTACTCAGAGGTAACCACATAAGATCCGTGTGTTCATTATCGTCAATCTCTGGCTCCGCCTTCCCCCATTCCGTTACTTCAAAGACATGGTATCTAACGGCCTCGCTTCTTTGAAAGTTTGGATCGTCAATTTTGCCGAGCATAGAATATTCTGAGGGGAGCACGGCAAGCTCCTCCTGGATTTCCCTCACAAGCGCCGCCTCTAACGTTTCACCCGGTTCAACATGCCCTCCGGGAAGGCTCCATTTATCTGGATACGCCTTTCGATTTGGGCTGCGCTTCGCGAGTAAAATATCCCCCTCTCGAAACAAAATAGCATTGACAATATCAATCATTGCCGTTGTTCCATAGTCTGAAAGCAGAAGCCGACAAACTTCCAGAACTCACAATATAATTATAGGAAGGATTTGTCGGAAAACTACTGCCCATAGGTAGATTAAATTCGTGATATCTCAATACGGCCTGCCGTCTTTATGAGTGAACTGCCAGTTGCCGTCGGCGCCAAGAACAGCCTTTAAATCATCTTTAGGATAACTGCCCTCATCGCCGCTGGCGCGATCACCGATTTCAAGATAAACGACGATTTCATCTGTCCGATTGATCAGTTGATGGGCTTCCCCTTGCGCAGGAAAACCGGCACAGCTTCCTGGGCTAAGCATCACTTCTTCGGTTTCCAGCACCAGTGTCGGCGCGCCTTCCAGTATATAGATAAATTCGTCCTGCTTGCTATGACGATGGAGAAGAGCGGATTCGCCGCCGGGCATCAATCTGGTGAGATTTACGCCAAAATTCGAAAGGCCGAAAATATCTCCCAACTGGCGTTTTTCCCGCCGTCCCATACGGTTGAAAAAGGGTTCAGGATAATTTGATGGTTTTGTACGCGGGGCTACATCCTCGGCTTTTACAGCAATTGCTTTCTCTGACTTTTCTTTTATCACAAGGTACCCTTTCCTAATCATCACCCTTAAAGTCCAACGCCGCCGAATTCAGGCAATACCGTAATCCGGTAGGCTGTGGTCCGTCCGGGAAAACATGTCCGAGATGAGCGTCACAACGATTACATACAACCTCAGTTCGGCGCATAAAGAAGCTTTTATCATCCACTTCACCAACCATTTCGGTATTTGCAGGCTCCCAAAAACTCGGCCAGCCCGTGCCGGATTCATATTTGGTGGCGGAGGAGAAAAGCGGTTCCTCGCAACAAATACAATGATATGTACCCTCTGCCTTATTATCATTTAGTGGACCAGTATAGGGGCGTTCCGTTCCTTTTTTCCGGGTTACCTTGAACTGCTCTGGAGTTAGCTGCGCTTTCCATTCTGCGTCAGTTTTTGAAATCTTGTCTGCCATATCTGTGATTCCCTTTTTGCTTCACTATGCCCCGATTGCGCCGTTACAATAGCCATATATAGGTCCTTTTACGCAAAAACCTGTCACAAAACTTGACGAAATAGTCAGCTTGGCAGAAAATAAACGGGTTGAGGCAATCTGGAGCAAAAATGAGCGAGGTTGTAAGTTTCGACGAACACTATTTGGCCCGATCGGCGCGTAAAGCCGGATCAGGGCCTTCCCGACAACCTGTTTTCTTTAATCGTTTTGAACTTGGCCAGATATTGCAGGTTTATGGACAGATGGTCGCCAAATCCGAATGGCGTGACTATGCCATAGGCCAGGAAAAAACCGCCTGTATTTTTGCCATTTTCCACCGGACCACGGATAAACCCCTGTTTCGGATATACAAGGAACCGCAGTTAGCGGCGAAACAAGGAGCCTATTCCGTGCAGGCACAAAATGGGCGTATCCTGAAACGCGGCAAGACGTTAGCGCAGGTGTTAAAGGTTTTTGATCGCAAGCGTTTTCAAACGGTTGACTAGCCGTTGATCGCTAGGACTTGTGGCTCAGTATATTGAGGATTTTACCAGCCGGATCGCGAACATAAAATCGCCGTACGCCCCAAGGCTCGTCACATAGCTCATAGAGTATCTCGTAACCGGCGCGGCGCGCTTTTGCATAGACGGTGTCGACATCATCTACCTCGATAGAAATATCCGGAACTTCCGTACCGGAACCGCCAGTCGAGGCAATACTTAGTTGAGGGGGCGCCTTAACGTCCGAGGCAAAGGTAACGATCCAGCCTTGGTCCATTACGATTTTTAAGCCGAGCAAGTCTTCATAGAATGCCTTGGCCTCTTCAGGGTTAGGCCATTTGAAATTTGGGACAATGCGTTTGACGGTCATGATGCTAGAATATCAGAAAGGGTCCAGTTCGCAAATTGCCGTTGAGATTATTATTTAGATTACCACACTGAAAATATACGACTCACGCATCAGTGAAACAGCGTGAATTGCAAAAAGCTTACCAACACTGAAATGATAGCCTGTAACAAGGACATCCATATTAATCAGGAACGGGTAGAAAAATGAAAAGACTCTCCTTTGTATTCGCGGCGGCGCTTGGAGCGACTGCCTTAACCACCGGGCTCTCTCCGGCCAGTTTTGCGGCCGCAGAGGATGTCACGGTTATCAACCTAACCCAAACCCCTTGCCAGTTTATTGAGGCCGAAAACGGTGTCGATCATATGTATATGTCAAAAGAACAGGCTGACTGCGAGAAAATCAACGCGGATTCCGGCGACAAACGGGTAATGGAATCAGAGGTTCTGATGCTGAAACCGGGTAAGTATGTCTTCCGGGTGACCAACAAGAATGTACCGTATTCTTTGGGCTTCTGGTTGCGCGAACATGACTATAACTGGGCAAACCCGCTGCATAAAATCAGTAAAATCAGTGTCTCCGGCGGCGGTATGGATACCGGTAAGACCCTTGAATATGAAGTCGAACTGAAAGAGGGAGAGTATCTCTATTCCTGTCCGCTAAACACGACACCAGACTATAAACTGGTGGTAAAGGGCTGACGTTCCCCCGACTAGTCAGCACGAAAAAGGGATTGCCTCTCTCCCGGCAATTCCTTTTTTTTATGACTAAACCGGCAACCCCAGTTTGCGGTAAATAAAGCTCATCAGCCATGCCGGACCGATCATCAGAAACTGCACATCCTTGAAGAAAGATGGCTTTTTTCCTTCGATCTTATGGCCGATAAATTGGAATATCCAGGCGATGACGAAGAGCCCTATAGCAAACTGCCAGAGTGGCATTCCCATCGGAGCAGCCGACAAATACAGGGTGATGAGGCCAAAACAGCAGAACGTAAAGAGCAACATACCAATGGTCAGCGTCCAGGATAAAGTGGCATAATAGATAAGCGTGAGAAAGAGCGCGACTGTCGCCCAGTTAAGGTTGTTAAACTCGGAGAATGCAGCCGGCACCGGAATTTCCCAGAGCAACGCCACGATCGTCCAAAAGATTACCGGAACGGCAATCCAATGGATCAGCTTGTTGGTCCCATTCTGATGGCTTGAGCCATATTCATCGAGAAGCGCAAACACCTTTCGCGCGGAAGCATCTGTGGTCATATCAGGCTTCGTCATTTTTATTATCGCCCTTTTCTCATCAAGAACCCCAAGTCGACAATAGCAGATTTTAAGGCCTTTATGAAGCCGCCAGAGACATCAGGTCAATTTCCATGGGGATATGCGGGCGGAACTTAAGCCGCTTCTCCAATAGGGGTGAGACGGCCCCTACGTCCCCAGCTTTTATCAGACTTGTCACCCAGGCCAGTTCAAATAAATCGCGCTGGGCATGGCTGCCACCAATTTCCTGAAAGCGGGGTTGGGCGATGCGTAACTGTTGAACGGCGGACTTGTAGTCTTCATCCACGATAGCGATAAATCCACGGCAAGCAGGAAGGGCGACATCAGCCCAGCTCTTTCGTGTGAGATCAGGCGCCTCCGCCGCCATTTTCTCCATCCCTGCCATCAATGCACCCAACGCATCCGATTGTCTGGCACGAGCCAGCCCATAGGCGTAATGCATATCGTAGAAGGGCTGATCATTGATAAAGCTTCGAGCCGCCACATGGGATCCTAGGTCCTGCCATCGATCACCCACATCGACGCCCAACTGCTCCAGCCGCCAGAGCAGGGAAATGGCGTTTACCTGATCCAGACTATAGGACTTATCAACGCCCCATACCTTGGCATCATAAAGTTCCAGAGGCGTTTTGAAATCCTCAAGCTCCAGATAGAACAAAGCCTGATGCCACCAGTTATGGGTCAGCATGAAACTATTACGATCGTCCCATTCATCGGAAAGATCGCCCATCCATTTGATGCCTTCCTCATGGCGTCCCTGGGTCAGCATCACATGGGCAACCGCATGATGGGCCCAGGGTTCTTTCCGCCGCATTTCTGTCGCGCGTCGCCCGTCTTCTTCAGCGGCGTCCAGCATGCTCATCTGTTCGCGGCCAAAAGCTCGCATGCCATAGGCATAGGCGCAGTCTGCATGGTGGTCGATCACCTGATCGGCGAGCCACAGCATGCCCTCGTCATTGCCAATATTGAAATATAGGTTCTGGCCCAATTTCGCAGCAAATAAATCACCGGGGTAGTCAGTGACAAGGGTCCGTATCAACTTCACAGCACCGGCGATATCGTTATCATGCACCGCCATAATCACAGCGGCAAAGAGCCGTTCGCGGTCATCCCCGGCGCCCATGGAAGCCCCCATGCGCTGATAATATTTCCCGGCAATCTCAAGCCGGTCGGGAGTTTCTATAAACAACCCGAGCAAGCAGCCGTAGGCCGCCGCCGCCAGGCAGTCAGGATCTTTGTCGGAGGCATCAAATATCGGAGCGAAATCTGTCCCGAAAGCGAGATAGCTCTCTATGAAGCCGTCTATGGCCGCTTTCGTCGCGGCGGAAGATGTGGAAAGAGGATTGTCAAATAAATCGCGTTGCATGTCAGGGCTCGTTGATCAGATCCAGTGGATATATGGGGCGGCGCACTTTGTGATACTGCAATAAGTTATTATCCGATGTGGTGACACCTTTACCGTCCAGGGTCAAGGTTGCCTTGCCGATGGGGGCAAACCCGGCGCGGTAATGGATCCGGCTTTTCAGGATCAGATAGCGCTTATGCTGTGGCTGGATACCAGCCGAAGTAAAGACGCCAGTATCCCAGGGTTCGTGATGGTTGGAGACAATCACAATCTCCATATTGCCAGTGTCCAGTACCGCCGTCGGCCCCATAAAGACCTTCACTCCGGTATACATGGGCCCATGTACCGTCCATTCACCATTAGTCAAAGCCTTGACGGTTCCGGTGATAGTGAGAGGCTCACCCACTTCGCCAATGGATGGCATATCAGTTTTGCCTCCGAGCTTGAGGGTGATGGTGGAACCAACACCCAACGCCTGCATTTCCTGCACGGCACCTGGGTCCCAGACGGCAGCAACAGCGACATCCTCCAGTCCTTGACGCAGGACTTCTTCAATCACCGTCATCACATCCTGCGTCGCACCGGAGCCGCAATTATCCGCATGATCCAGAAGCAGAACCGGCCCTTCAGTCATTTCCTTCGCTTTGGCGACCTGATCGGCTAGCGGTATATGTTCATAGACAAAACCCTCGCGACGCTCCCAGGCCGCAGCCAAAATCCGGTCCCGCACCTCTTCTGCCTTGGCCATATCTCCATCAGTCACGACAATCACAGAATTTCCGGCATCACGAATATCGGCAAGGGCAAAGCCACCAAAGGCCGTCGCCGCCAACACCCCCTCCTCCTTCTCCGCCTCCTCACACATACGGATCAAGGTGGCCATGGGCTCGTTATCGGTGCCCTGCCGCAACGTCTGGCTTAAAAGCTGAGTATGTCCCCAGGACATAACCGGATTGACTTTATCCGCCATACTATCCAGCAGCACTTCGCCAATTTGCTTGCCCACTTCATACATGTCCACATGGGGGTAAGTTTTATAGCCAATGAGCGCGGTACAGTTATCCATGATCTTATTCGTAAGATTGCAATGCAAATCAAGGGTCACGGCAATAGGAAGATCAGGGTCGATCTCACGCATTCGCGCCAGCAATTCCCCCTCGCCATCATCGGTATGCTCAGCCACCATGGCACCGTGTAAGTCCAGCATGGCAGCATCTACGCCCTCTCGTACTGCGTCGAGAATAGGCTCCGCCATACGGTTAAAGGCGTCTTCGGTGACAGGACCGGAGGGCATGGCCTCTGCCGCAACCGGCGTGATGATCTCCGCACCAGCGGCCCGCGCGAGCTCAACATAGGCGCCAAAAGGCATAGCTGTCCCGTCATAGGCTTTCAGCGCATCTTCCCCCAAATAAGCACTCCAATCCTGAAACCGCTTCCAGTCAGCGACAATCGGG
>Ga0315338_1003728_pt1 | contig 12928 bp, 10 predicted proteins | sample ASW8metaG_FD_204518 | JGI IMG/M metagenome (GOLD analysis project Ga0315338, IMG submission 204518) | Ammonia-oxidizing marine archaeal communities from Monterey Bay, California, United States - ASW #8 | ecosystem: Environmental > Aquatic > Marine > Coastal | place: USA: California | collected... | reverse complement strand
CACCTCCGCGGCCGCGCAGTAGGGGCGGCGGCCCCTTCTCCGGCGGCGTAGGCGCAAGCGCCACTCGTTCCGCGAGGCGCATCGGGTGTAAACTAGGTGTCGGGTTTCTTTACACCCGCCAGCGCCGAGCCGTAGTCACTAAGTGTATGAATATACTACGTGTTTTGACTTGGCACGAGGTTTACGCTTTTGTCACTAGGCACCCACCTCGCGCTGCTGCCAAATGCGACCCGTTCCGTCGCGGGTGGATCGTCAGAAGATTCAAGTGCATGAAACGTTTCCTTACCGGCTTTGCTTTTTTTGGTAACACTCGGATTCGCGATATCGGCCTCGGCGGTTCACGTGAACTTCACCGGCGAATCGTTCATGGGCGTGATTGGCTTCTTTAGCTACTCATACGTTCACGATGGGTCAAGGCGGCAGCGGTACGCTCCACGATGAGGTCGAGGATGGCGTCGCGGTGAGCTACCAGTGGGCACCCACAGTGAGGGCGAGCTTCGGCACTGGTGTCAACGGCGTGGGTACTGTGATCGAGACGTTCAGCAGCCATTTCGATCGACTTCGGCACGCTGGATATGGGTGTGTTCAACAAGTTCGGATCTGGTAGCGCCGGCGCGATCGCGATCCTTCTATGGGGCTCCAGCCATGACACGCCGACGTTTGGCTCTAACTCCCTCATCTTCACCGCATTCGGCGGTAAATTGTATAGCGACGGTACCGTCAAATACGCCGCTGACCCGGTGAGCATCGACATCGCCTTCACGGGCCAAGCTCCCGAGCCTTGGGCCTACGTGATGTTCGCCATGGCACGATGGCACGCTCTCTCTCGCCGGCGTGGGCCTCGTGGCACGTTGTTGCGTTAGCGTGCGGCGTCGCCTCGCTTAACCGTATACGATCGTCCGGGGAAACCTACGGATCGAGGGGCTTGATGCTAGCCGCGCCAAGCCCCTAAACCGTTGGCCGCCGCGCCGCGCCGGAATGGGCGAGGGCGAGCCCAGCCAGCATGACGCCGAGCGCCCCCCAGACCCAGCCGCTCAAGCCCTCGTCGAACAACGCCAGTGCCCACAAGAAACCAGCGACCACGATCACATAGTTGATTTGTGACGTGTAGACCGGGCCGGCCCGACGCACGACCTCGAGCACGGCCAGAAAGGTGATGGCCTGGGCGGCGGCAGCCCAGGCAAGCGCCCACAACGCGGGGTAGGGCGCGGTCCAGAACGGGTAGAACCCGCCGGTCGCGATCATGACCGGGAAGGTGATCGCGGCCGCGGCCAGTTGCAGCCCACTCACCAGCGCGAGGGTCGATGTCGCGGGCGGGCGCAGGTAGGCCATCACCATGTTGTTAGTAGCGAGCATTACGGGCACCGCCAGAGCGAAGACCATCCACGCAGCGGCCCCGACCACCGGCAGGGTCCCCTCGGGCACGACGATCATCAGAATACCGGCGAAGCCGAAGGCGACGCCGGCGACGCTCAACCACTGAAAGCGCTCGCGTCCGAGCGCGAACGCAAAGATGTAGGCGAGCGGCGCCGCCAGCGCGAAGATCAGGGTCAGCACGCCGGCCGGCAGCCGATCGGCGACGTACGTCAACACCAGCAGCGGCATGACGATACCGAGCGAACTGGTCAGCACATAGTGGCGCACGTGGACAAACCCGAGACCCGGCAGCTGGCCCTGCGCTAGTGAGAAGACCAGCAGCACAGCGCCGGCGAGAAACGTCTGCCAAAAGGTGTAGGCGGCGAAAGGGAACCCGGCACCGATGGCGATCTTGTTGGCGGTAAAGATTCCGCCGTACACAATCCCGCTGGTGGTTAGCAAGGCGGTGGGCACAAGCATCGATCGTCGGCCCGCTCCCTGGAGCTCGCCCTCAGCCACCATCGCGCACGCTCCGTGGCCGCCACGTTGACGCGCACCGTGCCGCGCTCTGATTCATGGCAGAGAAGGAAGGTGGGGTCAGGTCGTGCCTATGCCCCAAGCTGTGGGGCGCTAAGTATTTTGATCCGCAAGTTGCATTGGCGAACGATGCGCGCCAGTCGCACGAGTACCTTCTCCGCGATGGCTGGATTGTCGCGCAAGAGTTCGCGAAATACCTCCGGCGCCATGCGTGCAACCACGCACTCGTTGGTGGCCACGATGATGGCTGAACGTTCTTCGCCGTCCAATGCCGCTATCTCACCGACGTAACCCCCCGCGCCGATGATATCGTGCGAAATCTTGAGGCCGGAAACGTAATTAACGACCTCCACGGCGCCGGTCGCGATGAACAGGACATCTCTGCCCTCGTCCCATCGGTCGACAATCTTGTCACCCTTGGCAGCCTGCCGCCAAACGCAGCGGTCTTCCAGCGCCATCCGACGCTCCTGTCCGAGGTCCGCGAGTAGTTCTATCGCCGCCAAACTTGCTAAAGGTGACTCGTCGGCCATGTTGTTCCCGGTGCGACCCCCGTTAAAGAGTGAAGCTGCTACCCTCCGTGGGTCCGACGCACTGGGTCGGCGAGTCAAGGGCCGCTAGCGCCTTCTGAACCGTGACCGTCTTTCGGTCAATATCGTCATCGGTCTGGTCCGGGTCGTGATGAAAGAGATAAAGCGTTCGAACGCCGGCATCGTGCGCCAGCTGAGTCACCTGTCCCACACATGAATGCCCCCAGCCGACCTTGGTTACGTACTCGTCATCGAAATAGGTGCAGTCGGTTATCAACACGTCCGCGTCGCGGACGAACTCTGTCAGGTTCGATACATAGTGCTTGTTGTGACGCGCGTCGGTCGGAAGAAATAGCTCGTTATCGGTAATGTAACACCATGAGCGACCGCCATGGTTGACCCGATAGCCGAGGCACGAGCCCGGGTGGCTGAGCAGCATCGTTTGGACTTCGATCCCGCCGATCGTGTGGGTGCCTTCTTGAAGGTTGCGGAAGTAGACATTGGCTGCGAATTCGCGCGTTGTTATCGGGAAATATACGTTATCCATCTGCGCGGAGATCAGCTCGCGCATCGTCAGATCGCCGTGAGACGGTCCGCAAATCTCAAATTCGCAACCGTGCAGATAGAGGGGGACAAAAAATGGCAGCGCGTTGATGTGGTCCCAGTGCGGGTGTGAGATGAATATCTTCGCGTCGAGTCGCGTGCGCCCCTCCGCCAACAAGCTGTCCGATAGCCGCTTGATGCCCGACCCTGCATCGAACACGAAGAAGCGACCGTCCGCAAACGACAGCGTGACGCAAGATGTATTGCCACCGTATTTGAGAGAGCTCTCCCCGGGAACCGGCAGGGTGCCGCGCACGCCCCAGAATTGGAGAACGACCTCGTCTCGGATCAACGCCAACAAATCATTCAAGAACACCGCCGGGTCGATTGGTTTGGTGATGTAGCCGGCCGCGCCGAGCCCCAAAGCGTGTCTTTGGTCGAAGTCATAGGGTTTAGCGCTCACCATGACGATCGTCGTCGCCGACAGCTCTTCCATCTCCGAGAGCTGCCGGAGGATCGTTATTCCATCGATTCCAGGCATCATGATGTCGAGAAGAATGCAATCTGGTTTCCGCTGCACGGCATCTTCCAGTGCGTGTCCGCTAGACGCACTGGCATGAACGCTATGACCCCCCTGCCGGATGAGATGCGAGACAATCTCGACGAAATCCGGATCGTCGTCGATGACTTGAAACGAAAGGGCGCCGTTCATCAGCAGGGACCTTGGCCCAGGCCGCCACGCAATCTAGCGCGGGGGATACGGCGCGGTGGGGCCGCAGCATGGAGCGATGGGAGCATGGGTCTTTCGAATTGAGAATCTATTGCCGCCGTTGTCGCGGCCCGATCCAAGCTTGTCAATGGCCTCGTCGAGGCTGCGTGCGGCCTTGGCGGTGCACCAAGGTCGAGCCGCAAAGCCCGGCGGTGACGCGGCTCAAATCTCGGGATGCCGCGTGCTCCAGTCGGTTGCCTGCTGGTAAGCGTGGCCTGCCCGCAACAACAGGCCCTCGCCGAGGTGCGGCCCGATCAGCTGAAAGCCGAGCGGCAGACCATCGGCGGAGAAGCCACAGGGCAGGGAGATGGTCGGGCTGCCCGAGAAATCGTAGGGCGCCGTGAAGCGGACCAGCTTGTAAAGGCCGCCCTCGCCCGCCGCTAATTCCTCGATCGCAGAATTGAGCGGCGTTGGTATGAACAGCGACGGCGCCGCGATCATGTCGACGTTCTGGAACATCCGCGCCAGCTGTCCCTTGAAGACGCTGCGCGCGACGTTGCCGCGTGCCAGGTCGATCCCGGTCGCGGCGATTCCGGCGTCGATGAGGCCCTTGAGCGACGGCCCGTACTCGTCGGTGCGCGCGGGATAGGTTCGTTCATGGTGCAACGCGCACTCGGCAGCGCAAAACGGTCCCCAGAGATTGATGAGCTCGTCGTGCTCCGGCATTGCGATGGACACAATCTCACAGCCGACACCGGCAAGCGCCGCGACCGCGTCCTTCACGCCCTTGGCGACGACGGGGTGGACGCCTTCCGTGCAGTAGGCCTCGTCATAGCCGACGCGAAGCGCCGTTGGAGCCTGGTCGAGCGCGGTCAGATAGTCCGGCACGGCGTCGAGAATGGTGGTGGGGTCGTTGTCGTCGGCGCCGGCGATAATGCCGAGCACCGCCGCCGCATCGGCCGCCGTACGCGTCATCGGGCCGATGTGGTCCAGCGAATTGGAGAGTGGAAAGACGCCGTACGTGCTGACCCGGCCCCAGGTCGGCTTCAGGCCGGTCACGCCGCACCCCAAGCTGGGAAAGCGGATGGAGCCCCCGGTATCGGAGCCGAGCGAAGCATAGCAGAGACCGGCTGCAGTCGCCGCTCCCGACCCGCTCGACGACACCCCGGTCCAATAACCAGAGCGCCAGGGATTGTTCGGTGGCGTGACATCGGGATGGTGAAATGCAAAGGCGCTTTCGGTCAGCTCCAGCTTGCCCAGGATGACTGCGCCGGCCGCATTGAAGCGGGTCACCACCGTGGCATCGAAGGTTGGCACGAAATCGTCGTGGATGGGCATGCCAGCGCGGGTCCGCGTGCCCTTGGTGTAGCAGAGATCCTTGACCGCGATCGGCACGCCGTGCAGTGGGCTACGAATCCGTCCCGCGCCGATCTCGGCATCCGCCGCCTTGGCTTGCGCCAGGGCGGCGGATGCCATGACCGTGGCGTACGCGTGGAGCTTGACATCGACCGCTTCGATACGATCGATGATGGCCCGTGTGACTTCGCTCGAGGAAATCTCGCCAGCGTGAATACGGCCCGCGACTTCTGTTAGGCTTTGATAGTGGAGCGGCGTGGACGCCATGGTATTTCTCCCTGCACCACCATATATGCCGTGGTCGTCGCTAGCATCGCCGGCCCCTCGATGATAGCAAGCGCATTGATGCCATGCACGTTTGTCGGCCGACTCGTGGCTACCGGTGGTCGCTGTTAGAATCCCGGCAGATCGGCCGGCGCCGCACCCTACGTCGAAATAGCACCGCCCAAAGCCAGTATCACCGCCCAGAGGCCGTCAGTTAGGAGACGAGACCATGAGCGACATGAGAGCACATGATTGGATACGGCACCATGCGCGTCGTCGGCCGCAGAAATGTGCAATCGTGGACTATGAAACCGGCTCTGAGTTGACCTATGGGGCGATGGATCGACAGGTAGATAACTGCGTTTCTTTTCTCGTCCGTAAGCACAACATACAGGCCGGCGACCGCGTTTCCTTGCTGGCTCAAAATTGTCCAGAAGTTTTCGTCCTGCAGGCGGCTTGTGCGCGAGTCAGAGCGATTTTCTTGCCATTGAATTGGCGCCTTGCGCCTCCGGAACTCGACTACATCCTCTCGGATGCGACGCCCAGATTGTTGTTTTCCGACCAACGGTTTCTGAATACCGCCGAAATGATCTGCGCCAATCAGAGCAGTTGCGCTGTGGTGGCGATGGGGCCCGGAACCGACTTTCAAGCGCTGTTGGGCGGTGACGAGAGGGTAGAGGGGTTGAGCGAGACCACCTTCTCCGATATCTCGCATATTCTCTACACGTCCGGCACAACGGGACATCCCAAGGGCGCTATGCTGAGCCACGGGCAGGGTTATCTCCAGGCTGTGGGCGTTGCTGCCGAATATGGTGTGACCCACGCTTCCGTGGGCCTGACGTACACCCCGACCTTTCATGTCAGCGGACTCTTCTTGTTCGCGCACCCCAGCCTTTTGTTCGGCGGCACAATCTATTTAATGCGCCAGTTTGACGCCGCCAATTGTTTGAAATTGATGACAGACGCTAGCGTTGGCGTTACACACACGCTCGCCATTCCCACCAACCTTCTTATGATCCGCAACTTGCCGGAGTTCGAAGACGCGCGGTTTGGCGGTTTGGTCATCGCGGCCGGTGGGTCTGCGGTGCCAGCAACGTTAATAGAAACGTTTGCGGAGCGAGGGGCCAAAATACCGCAGCTCTGGGGCATGACGGAGTTGTGCGGCATGTCGACCTCTTTGCCCGCGGAACAGGCGCTAGAAAAGGTAGGCTCCTGCGGTCCACCATTGATGAACATCGATATTGGTATCGTCGATGCGAACGATAACCATGTGAAAACACCGGATACGGTCGGAGAAATCGTCGCGCGAGGACCTATGGTGATGCGTGGCTACTGGGGGTTGGGTGACAAGAATGACGAGCATTTTATAGCTGGGGATTGGTTTAAGACGGGTGATGCGGGGAAAATAGATTCCGAAGGGTATGTGACTATCGTCGGGCGCTGGAAAGATATGTACATCTCCGGTGGGGAGAACGTTTACCCTGCTGAAGTGGAGGAAGTAATATATCAGATTCCGGAGGTGGATGAAGCAGCCGTAATAGGAGTTCCTCACGAAAAATGGGGGGAGACGGGCCGTGCATTCATAGTTCTTAAGAACGGCGTCGAGCTTAGCGAGGCCGATCTTATCGCCTACTGTAGAACCCAGCTTGCGAGTTACAAGGTGCCAAAGTCTGCGGTGTTTATGGAAGAATTACCGCACAGCGCGAACGGAAAAATACTCAAACACCGGCTTGAATCCGAGTATGATAAGGTAGGGGATGGCGGCGGCGCGGGCGGCTCATAGCCGGCGGTGGGATCATTGCGGATAGATAAACCTTTCCTGGTCGCGAGCCAATACGATAGTTGAGGAACGTCGATTGAAACTTTCTGAGCGTCTGCGTGTATCGAGAGAAGAGCTGGTTGTTCTACTGAAGGCTGCTGATATCCCTGTGTTGCTGATGGTTCTTGTTCATCTGACAGGAGACAAACGGTGGATTGAAGCGCCGTATTTGCCCGCACGCGATCTCGCGTTTTTTCCTGACGAATCGGGCGGGCTGTCCGACAGCATTCAAGACGAGATCCGCTCCGCCGCATGTGAGGCGCTGGTTGCCTACTATGACGGTACGCTTGACGTATCGCCGGAGCCCTCGGAGCAACTTTTCGCGCGGATGATGAGCGTATGCGTTGGCGAGCCTTTTCCACCCGAATACTTAACCATGGTGCTGGAGGAAATGGGGTTGCGGGATCGCGACCCCCCATGGAGCCACCAGCCCAGTTCAGCGGCAGTCGAAGGTTTCAAGGTACTTGTTATTGGTGCGGGAATGTCGGGTTTGTGCGCCGCTATCAAGTTGCAGAAGGCCAATATCCCGTTCACCGTCGTGGAGAAGAACCCCCGCGTGGGCGGCACTTGGTACGAAAACCGATATCCCGGTGTGGGTTGCGACGTTCCTAATCATTTTTATTCGTATTCATTTCGGCCCAATATGGACTGGACAGAATACTTCTCGAGCGGGGAGGAGATCGAAGAGTATTTCCAAACCTGTTCCCGAGAGTCCGATGTTTTGGACCGAATTCAATTTAATACGGAGGCAATCAAGGCCGAGTTTGATCGGGATACTTCTCTGTGGCGCGTAACACTTAGAGTTGAGAACGGAGATATTTTCACCGAATCAGCCAATATCGTAGTGTTCGCAGGTGGTCAGCTTAACCTCCCGAAATATCCAGACATCGAGGGCCTAAGAAGTTTCGCTGGGCTTTGTTTCCACACCGCGCGCTGGCCCGAAAACCTTTCGCTCCGGGGCAAGCGTGTGGTGGTGGTGGGGACTGGGGCTAGTGCGATGCAGTTGGCCCCCACCGTCGCCAACGAAGTCGACCGACTAACTATTTTTCAACGTAGCGCGCAATGGACCATTCCGACACGCGACTACCATCGAACCGTGAGTGAGGAGAAGAAGTGGTTCCTGAACCACGTACCGTTCTACGCGGGCTGGTATCGATTTAGCTTGATATGGCGATACAGCGATCGTTTGTTGGCCTCAGTAAGGCGTGACCCGGCGTGGCCTCACCCTCAGCGTTCACTCAACGCGCGCAACGACCGACATCGTCAGGTTCTTACTGAATATATTAAGGAGGAATTAAGCGAACGGCCGGATCTGCTTGACAAAGCTTTGCCCAACTATCCTCCATATGGTAAGAGAATTCTTGTGGATAACGGTTGGTTCAAGACTTTGAAACGTGACAATGTGGAGATAATTACGGATCCAATATTACGAATTACATCCGATTCCGTCGTGACGACAATGGGTGCTGATTACCCGGCCGATGTTATCGTATTAGCGACGGGATTTCAGGCCTCTCAGGCCCTGGGATCAGTAGAAATTAGTGTTAAGGGTGGGGGGAGCCTGAACGATGTGTGGGGGGATGATAACCCCAAAGCGTATTTAGGGATGACAGTGCCGGGGTTCCCTAACTTATTCTTCTTGTACGGACCGAATACAAACCTCGGACACGGCGGGAGCATTATTTTTGTGGCTGAATGCCAGGTTCGTTATGTTCTGGCGTTCGTCAAGCGCATGCTGGAAGAGGAGATAAAAGGCATCGAGTGTCGGCAGGATGCTCATGACGAATACAACGAGAGGGTGGATGAAGAGCACTCAAATCTCATCTGGGCCCATCCAGGTATGAACAGCTGGTACCGCAACAAGGCGGGACGTATTTTCTCGATCATGCCGTGGCGATTGGTCGACTACTGGCAATTCACCCGCGAGCCGAATTTCGATGATTTCAAGATCGAGAAATAGCGAGGTCGAGCGATAAGAAGAGCACGATCGTGTCGGTCGGCGCAGAATACGTGGTGCCGGATGAGGGAGCCGCCCCCCCCTACTAATTAAAAGTTTGTTTCTTGTGGCTATACCCACCAAACAGGAAGGCGAGGGGTTCGGTCCGCAGCCACCTATCCAGCGGCTTGATATGAAGACCAGCACGAAGCTTTAACGATCGAGGAAGGTGAGCCGCCTCTCCGCGTGCACCGAGGTTTCGCCAGTTGACTATCCATCATGCTTTCGCGTTTCCCTTTGATGCCAATCAGGTGCTGCGGCGCGCCCAACGTCTATGTCGAGCCATGACGACATGCAGGTCGGCTTCACCACCGACGGCGTGGCCAACCCGGCGCGCGGCGTCCGTGGGTTCGACGGCGCCCAGAAGCGGCAGTACAAGCGCAGCGGTGTCGATGTTGCGGCCACCACGGCCCGCCGCGCCGCGCCCTAGCCAACCGCGCCGGGGCCGTCTCTGATCAGCTGGTTTTCGCCAGTTAGTCTGGCAAAGCCGTCCGCGAGCCCGAAGAATCGAGTGGCGTGCGTTGTGCCGCTACCAATGCCTGAGCCGTCGCATCCCAAGAGCTCTACGCACTGAGCGATGGGCGCTTGTCGGCCCACGGCAATGCCTGTTCAAGCTGGCTACAGACGCGTACCAGGACATCTTCGGCACCGTAGCGTGCACCGAGTTGAACCCCGACCGGCAAGCCGTCTGGCGTCCAGTGCAGCGGTAACGAGGCCGCGGGGTGGCCCGCAAGGTTGAAGGGCGGCAGAAATGAGACATTTTCGTAGACGTCCGCGATGTACCGCTCCAGGTCATCGCCCATTTGACTCAGGGCACCGATCGGCAACGGCGGCTCGATTAGGGTGGGTGAAAGCATGAGATCGTAGGTCTCGAAGAAGGTGGCGATGCTGCTGCCAATGCCACCCAGGATAGCCGCTCCGCGGGCGAAGTCGGCGGCCGAGTTGCGGGTACCGGCCTCTGCCCAGAGCCCCGATATACGCTCGATCTCGCCCTCGCGAAGCTGCCGCCCCAAGGTCTCGAGGCGGTCAGCGATCACGTTGTGCAGCGCCGCGCCAACTGTGACGGTCAGCGCCCACGCCATGTGCTCGCCGTTGATGTCGGGTACAGCTTCTTCGACGTGATGGCCAAGGTCGGTACAGCTCTCGGCGACTCGGTGAACCGCAGCAAGGCATTCAGGGTGCACGTCGGCGCCGAACGGCGAGGTCGTGTTGAGGCCGATGCGCAACCGACCAGGATCGGCGCCCACCTCCAGAATGTAGGGCCGCCTCGGCGGCTGGGCACTGACCTGATCACCGGGCACTGGGCCCGCGGTTACGTCGAGCAGGGCGGCGCTGTCGCGGACGCTACGCGTGAGCGCATGGTTGACGTTGGTGCTCGACCAGCCCTCGCCGGTATCCTGGCCACCTCGTGCCGACGGTCCGTTGGGCACTCGTCCGCGCGAGGGCTTAAGCCCGAACACGCCGCAGCTAGAGGCCGGAGAGCGGAGCGAGCCGCCGTTGTCGCTGCCGTGCGCGGCCGCTACCATGCGGCAGGCTACCGCCGCGGCACTGCCGCCGCTCGAGCCACCGGCGCCGTGGTCGAGATTCCATGGGTTGCGTGTGGGTCCGAACATGACCGGCTCGGTGACGACGTCGAGCGCGAGTTCGCTGGTGTTGGTCTTACCGACGATCACGACTCCCGCGCGGCGTAGCCGCTCGACGATCGTGCTGTCGTGCTCGGCGACGAAGCCATCGTAGAGGTGGCACGCGTTCGAGACCGGAAAACCCTCGTAGAACACGCCCAAATCCTTGAGGAGGAAGGGCACTCCCCTCAGCGGCGTCGCTGCTGGCGCGGCCTCAAGGCGCCGCCGGGCCTCCTCGTCCATGCGGCAGACGACCGCGTTGATTGCCGGGTTCAGCGCCTCGATCCGTTCGATCGCTGCCTCCAGAACATCGGCCGCGCTCACCTCACCTCTCGCGATGAGCTCGGCGAGACCGAGCATGTCGTACTCCGCATACTCCGCGAAGGCCATCAGAGTTCCTCCGTCTCCGTTCCGGGCTGCCGTGCACACAATAACGTCGTGGACGCCAATCTCTCCTTGGTTGGAGGCAAAGCCGAGAAGTTGCTGTCCACGGTGAGGGGCTGTGTGGGCAATGTCAGAGTTAAGCCATTGAACCCTACGGGGGGTGTCAGTATCCTGGCCCAAACTCCCCGGATTCATCCTAATTTGCCTGCCGATTTGTTCGGCTATTGTTCAGTGAACGATAAAGAAGAAAAAGTGGCTAGAACACAATATGCTCTAACTCATTGAAAACGTTGGTGCCGGATGAGGGATTCGAACCCCCGACCTACTGATTACAAATCAGTTGCTCTACCAGCTGAGCTAATCCGGCTCGTGGGTGCGGCGGTCCGCGCCGCTAGCGCACGCTATCGCGATCAGCACCGGGACGAAAGCGCATAGAGGGCGATCGCGGCGGCATTGGAGACGTTGAGACTTTCGACCGCTGTATCGATCGGCAGTCGGACCCGCTCGTCGCAGCGCTCGGCGGTCAGCCGCCGGAGCCCGCGACCCTCGCCCCCGAGAACAAGGGCGACGTCCTCGGGCGCCGAAGCGCGCGCGCCACCTGTGACATTCGCGCCATCGAGTGCGTCGGCGAGGGTTCGCGACGCGGCCAGGTCGAGGCCTATCACACGGAAGCCTTCGAGCTTGAGCCGGTCCAAGGCCCGAGCGAGATTGACCACGCGCACCACCGGCATCGTTTCCAGGGCGCCGGCCGCCGCCTTGGCCAGCGTCCCGCTGAGCGACGGTGCATGGCGCTCGGTAAGAATGACGGCGCTCGCCCTGAAGGCGGCAGCGGAGCGCACGATCGCGCCGACGTTGTGGGGATCTGTGACGCGATCGAGGACCACGGCCAGGCGCGGGGCGGTGGCTTCGAACACGACCTCGATCGGCGGCGGCGGCAATACGCTTGCGAGCAGAGCTACCCCCTGGTGCACCGCGCCCGGCGGTAGTCGCGCCTCGATTTCGGCGCGGCTAACGCGCTCGGGGTTGAGACCGATCAGGCGTTCCTCGGGCAGCGATGTGGGCGCCTCACCGACAATCATCAGCCGCTGCGGGTTTCGTTTGGGGTTGTTCAGAGCGGCGATGACGGGGTGGGTCCCGAACAGCCATACCGAACCGCGCTCGCGCTTCCGAGATGCCTTGCTATGAGCCATGGATTTACCTATTATCGAGCCGCTTACATCAAATCTGCGAGACGCACATCGGCCCCCGCCGTAGGCGAGTGACGCGTGCGTGCGTATCTATCTAACTTTGTTGACCCGTACCGGTCGTTGACAAGGGTAGGCAAAATCGATACTGCGGCACGCGGACTTCCGGGCGGAGGGGTGGCCGAGTGGTTAATGGCAGCAGACTGTAAATCTGCCGACGTATGTCTACGTAGGTTCGAATCCTACCCCCTCCACCAAGGGTTCGCCATCGTGGAGATGGCGAACGGTGAGGATGGCGGGTGAGTGCCGGGCGGCGGCGGGAGAGAAACGCGGGCGATCTTGCGGGTGTAGCTCAGTGGCAGAGCTCCAGCCTTCCAAGCTGGCTACGCGGGTTCGATTCCCGCCACCCGCTCCAATGCGGGTTCTTGGGTGGTCTTGAGGCGCACTTGCGGCGGTTGGCAATGGCGTCGTCTGGTTGAATGGCTCCACGGGAAGTAACGGATCATGTCGAAAGCGAAATTCGAGCGTACGAAGCCGCACTGCAATGTGGGAACGATTGGCCATGTCGATCATGGCAAGACGACGTTGACGGCTGCTATCACGAAGGTTCTGGCAGAGTCTGGGGGGGCGA